>Ga0126381_100002632_pt1 | contig 19456 bp, 12 predicted proteins | sample PanSoiMetPlot_28_FD_96465 | JGI IMG/M metagenome (GOLD analysis project Ga0126381, IMG submission 96465) | Tropical forest soil microbial communities from Panama - MetaG Plot_28 | ecosystem: Environmental > Terrestrial > Soil > Tropical forest > Bulk soil | place: Panama | collected 2016-02-17
CATTACTGTTTTCACGGAAACGGACCGTCTGGCCTCCGCCGATTGAAAATTCGTCCACTTCGCTCTGCACTCGCGCTCCGTAGCGAATGAGGGACGCAGACTCTGTCCGCTTGCGGGCGACTAGTCCAAGATCCATGAGCTCCGGACGCAACTCCTTCATCAGCCGCTCTAGGAGAGGCTCGACAAGGACCTTTCGACCATCGGGGCTGACTTCATCAGCGCGAATCCGCTCGATCGCACGAGCCACATACTTGGCAGCTTGTTTTCGACTATAGGGCTTGGCAACTACCATAGCGTTATCGATGATTTCGAGGGCCGTCAACCGTTCGATCGCGTCATAGACCCAATGATGGAGCGGGAGATTCACTGATGCCAAGGCTGGTCCGCTGGGCATTAAAGCGAGGCGCGTTATCACTATTATAGCGATGATCGCGCGTTGCCACCCGACCCCCTCATTCATGCTCGGCGCAGATGGTCCCCGGCGAGAATGCAGATGTCCGGCCGAAGATTCCACGCTCTACGCAGCGCGAACAACCATTATATTCACACGACATGATGCCGTAATGACCACTTCCAAGACTGGTCCACGGCCCATCGTCGAGGCCTGGCGATACATATAGGAGCGGCATTCGTTCGATTGCCAACTCTAAATCGCCACTCTTTTCAGGGCGGGCTTGCCTATGCGCTCTACTTTGGGCAGTGAGCCAGGAGAAACATCGGCCTTCCGAGTGGAACTGTCGTCTGCATCGAAAGGCCGAAATTGAAAGTCGGTCACCAAAATACCGATGCCACGTTCCTTGCAGGCGCGAACAACTTCCGTCAACCGATCTGCTCCGATAGATCCTGACGCAATAATCACGGTGTTGATCAGCTGATTATCCAAAATCGAGGGCACCTCACGGCTGCTTCCGATCACGGAAACTCCGTCAACGGTTCGGTTGTGCAACTTTGGATCGTCGTCGATAAAGCCTATAGGCTTGAGCCCCAGCATTGGGTTCTGTCTCATCTCGCGAAGGGCGAGTTGCCCCCCACGGCCGGCACCATAGATGACGGCACTCCCACTGCCACCGGAATCGCATTGATGTGAATAGTCGAGGATGCGATAGACGCTCCGAACAGCTCCAGCAAACAGGCCGAGTAGGAGGAGATCGATCACGAAGAAACTGAGCATCCCCACAGGAGGATGCGTGATCATCACGAGTGAACAGGACAAGGAAACCGCAGCACCTGTGGCCAAACCGACTTTGACCAAATCACCGATTCCCATGGCGCGCCAGACTCTCCGATACAGTCCGAACACGTAAAAGCAGAGAAACTGAAGGATCAACACCGTGGGAAATGAGTTCACGTACCAGATCGCCCACTCGCCGGTGAGTCGGAAATCATAGAACTTCAATATGAATGCGGCCCAATAGGCAAACGAGATGAGAAAGAGATCAAGAAAGCCGAGGAAAAATCGCCGGTCGAAGACCAACCGGTCATACCACCGAAGCAGCCGTCCAGCCTGCAGTAGATCCACTTCGCGATAGTCGAGCTTTCCGATCCCAATCACGGTGGCCAACACGACCGACAGAAGGATAATCCCGGCGTTACGATATTCAGCCAGAACGGAGAGGAGAGCAAAGCCCGACAGTCCAAGGGCGACGGTATACAGGGTCAGGACAGCGCCACGGTGAGTGAATCCCATCGCCATCAGGCGATGGTGGAAATGCCCCTGGTCAGCCTCGAACATGCGCTTGCACGCGCGGGTCCAACTTGTCTGAGAATTCTGTTCATGCGCGGCATTCCCCAGACACCCCTTGAATCGACGAAGCATGGAAAAGAGTGTATCGATAATCGGAAGTCCCAGCACCAGCACCGGAACAAACACCGCCAATGCCGTGGCTGTCTTCTGCGTGCCAATGATAGCAGTCAGCGCCAGTACATACCCGATCAGTAGACTGCCCGAGTCGCCGAGATAAATTCTTGCCGGGTTGAAGTTGTGCGGCAAAAATCCAAGCAGGGCGCCGAGCACTACGATCAGAACAAGCGCGTCTTGCGTCTCACCACGAAGGAGGAAGAGCGTGGTGCAAGTGCCGGCCGCAATGCTCCCGAGTCCCACAGCCAGGCCGTCCAGACCGTCGACAAGATTAAAGGCGTTCGTGATGCCGACGATCCATAAGAAGGTGAGCGGTAGAGCGAGCAATCCCAGCTCGATCAGATCGCTCCCGAAGAGCGACACATGATCGATGCGAACTCCGAGCGCTATGGCCACCAAGGCACCGGCAGCTTGTACGAGGAATTTCCCCCAAGAGGGAAGAGGGCGGATGTCGTCGTACGCCCCGCCAAGAAAGACAATCAGCCCACCGGCCAGGAACGGTAACCAGTCAGGCGGGATGAGGACGACGACACTGGATGGAGCAAGATGGGCGAGCCCAAGACCAGCCAGGACCGTCACAGCGACGGACAGAGCGATGATCAATCCTCCAATCCGAGGGGTTGGTACTGAATGGATTTTGCGTTCGCCGGGGAGATCGACTGCCCCAATACGAAAAGCAGCCTGGCGAATCGACGGACTCACACCCCAGGCAATGGAGAACGCAATCGCAAACAATAGAAGATGAGTGAACAAGGTCACCGACTCCATGTGGACCGGGAGACAGTCTTCACAGACACCGGTTGAGTCGACAGGTGTACGGCCACCCGCTGGAGAACCTGACGAAATCGTTCAGTAGCGATGGACCGATCACAGCACCGGTTAAAGTAGTCGCGAGCAGCTTGTCCTTGCTTCTCGCGCAGCGTGCGGTCGTGGTACACGGCAAGCAAGGCTTCGACGGCGGCGGCCGTATCTCCTGGCGAGACGCTTGAACCACATCCCGCCTCGCGAATAATCTCAGCGGCTTCGCTGTCAGGAGGTCCAACATAGATAACGGGCCTTCCGGCCGCTAGCACTCCGTAGAGTTTGCTCGGGATACTCAGTCCTTCCATCCCAGTCAGTAGTGAGACTAGGTGAACGTCTGCAGCGGTCAGGCTGGATCGCAACACATCCCGATTTTGGTAGGGCAGAAACATGACGTGCTGCCAGTGTTCGGCTTTGGCCAGCTCCACAAGCCGACCTTTCCACGCACCGTCTCCGATGAAGCAGAAACATAACTTTGGCCATGACCGGGTTTCGCGTATCAGATTGATAAAGGTTTCGCAGTCATGAACCGTTCCGTGGTTTCCCGAATACATCACGACAAATTTCTCCTTGAGACCGTGTTTACTGATGAATGGGTTATCCGTACGCGCCATCGGTCTGATGTAATGACCGTCGGCCCAGTTCGAAATGTTCGCGACGTTGTTGGAAGACAAACCCTTCACGTGGAGCTGACGTTCCATGCATTGTCCGATAACGACGATTTGATCCATGCGACGCAAAGACCACAGACTCAAATGATTGAGCAATCGTCCGAACACTCCTTTACCAATCACGCCAGCTCGGATGGCCAATTCCGGAAAGAGGTCCTGGAGCCAACAGATCGTCTTGACCGGCTTGAAGCAGCTCACGAGGCTAGCGAGCAGCGACAGTAGCGGCGGATCGGATAGCACCACGATACAGCTAACGTTCTTCATCCATATCGTGTGCCAGAACGCGGAAATCCAGAACGTCAGGTAATCCACCACTCGTCCACAAATGTGGGAACGATTGAAGCGGATGAATCCCGCACGAACGATGCGGATCCCCTTATGCATCCCGTGTGGAGGAAGTCTTTGGTCTTCCTCGTAGTACAATGTTCTTCCCGCGATGACCGTGACCGATGTGCCTCTAGGGTCAAGGTCTTCTGTCAATTCGGTGAGCAATTGAGAAGTCGCCGATTGATCCGGGTAGAAATAGCGATTGATGAACAAGATGCGCATACGGCCGGCCTCTTCATCGCTCGTCACAGTGCGTTCCAAAACCGACAACATGCGCGTTGCCAACTGCGAACGCTCGTACTTCCGGGCAGCACGAAGGCACGCATCACGCAGTCTGTCGTACAAGATCCGATCTTGCTTCAGCGTGAGCAAACCTTCGCACAGCTGTCCAACGTTTTCCGGCTCGAAAACAAGGCCCGCGCCTGCCCGCTCAACGATCTCCGCCGACTCCCCCGCCACGCCATGAAGCACGGGGATTCCCATTCCCATGGACTCGAAAAGCTTGGAAGGAATTACCAGAGTAAACACATCGCTCTTTTTGAGGTGGATAATGGAGGTATCCAGCAGCGACCAATATCTCACTACCGCTTCCTTCGGGACGGAGTTGATGAAGATCACATTATCCAGCCTCATCTGCCGCGCTTTCTCCAGTAGCGCCAGCTTTCGCGCGCCGTCGCCGAGAAGAATGAAGCAGAATGCCTCACCCCCCGGCTGCCTGCGTAGATAATCGGCTGCGTCCAGGATCGTTTCCAAACTGTGAGCCATCCCGTGGGTGCCGATATATCCGGCTACAAACTTTCCTTCCAATCCAAGTCGTTTCACCAACTCGACATCCTTCGGTTGAGGACAAAAGCGCGAACCGTCTATCCCGTTGGTGATTACGTCGATCTTCTCCGTATCGATGCCGCGTGCAACGAGATTGCGCTTGAAGGAATCCGTCACGGACACGATGCGCGTCGCTTTCCGATAGAGAAACAGTTCGAGTTTTTCCAACAAGTAAAGCACGACTGAATTCCGCATCGCTCCCACCGCTTTGATAGACTCCGGCCACAGGTCGCGCAATTCGAACACAAAGGGAATCCGTTTGAGGCTGCTCACGACATAAGCTGCGCAGACTGTGAAGAACTGCGGCGACGTCCCAATCACGACGTCAACGCCGCGGACAAAGAGACTCGCAAGAATAGCCATGACCATGAAGCTCTGATAATCGAGAATACGTTTGAGAAAACCCTTGTTGGCGGTGACATAGGACCACACCCGGACAACCCGGATGCTCTCCAAGGTCTCCTCTTGCCAAAGTCGATTGCGATAGCCAGGATAAACCCTCCCTTTGGGGAAATTTGGCACGCAGGTAACGGCCGTCACCTGATGTCCGGCCTTTATCCATTCGCGGCAATGCTCGAACGTTCGGCTTGCTGGTGGATTGACTTCGGGCGGGAAATTGTCGGTGAGAAACAGGATGTGCAAATTAGACCCAGACCAATCGAACACAACTGCGCGGCTGAAGAAAACGCATTTCCAAGCAACGGGTCGCTTCCCTTACCCCGAATTCCGGATGGAATGTAGTCGGGACAATGCGACCTGTTGCACCCTCAATCAACCACTTGAGGGCATGTCTCAAAAAAATGGCGTGGCCGACTGTTGCCGATGGTGGTTCAGGTACCGCAATTGAAGGTGAAAAAAAGAGTCGGCCGACTGCCTCACGATACCTCCCTCTGATGACGTCCGTGATCTCCATCGAAGTATCAGAGAAGTGCCATTCACGCCGGTGAATAGGTTTTCCTGGCAGATGAGCATACCCATCATGGGCGCAAGCAATTCGCAGATCGTCTCCCTCATCTCGGATCTGCAATTCGCACGGTCTCGCCCGCCTGGCAACACGAAACCCCTCCCACACTTCCGAAGAATCCAATTGGTCGAGCGTAACCGTATTGTGCGCGGCAGTTCCTCGCTGTCGCAGCCGCTCCGGACTCCGTCCATAGCAGGAGGTACCGGAATTGACGCAGACGCGCTGACCGTACAGCGAAAGTTCAAAGGACAAGGTATCGGCGTGAGCGTGGCCCGGTAGAAAATCGGGGCCGACTGGCGCGACGTCCAAGAGTGCGACCATATCAGTGCCACGTTGAACACGAATGTAGCCGCTATCGGACAAATGGACCATCCCATCCCCCGGGGCAGCGATCGCTGAGAGGTCCAGCCGTTCAGCATAGAATTCGAGCTCTTTCGGAGAAGCAGCCATACCAATCGCGGCATCGTTAAAGAATGCGATTTCTCTGTCCGGATGACACATAGCAGCTAGCCACTGTCGCATACGAGCGACCGCTTCCCGCCATAAGGCAATTGATCCAGTCAAGCGCGAAGCAATCGATCGCGGGCATGTGGACGACAGATTCATCAGGTCCAGAAGATCTTCCAACACAATGGAGTGATACATCGGACTGCGCTCAATGTGGCCACCATCTGGCAGGATCTGCTCGGCCAATTCGCGCTCCAGGATGCGTAATCCACGCTCCAACCACTCGTCCGCTTCCTTCCCATCAAATAACAATCCTGTAAACAGAAGCGCTTTGGCGTTGGCAAACAGATGGTTTCCAAGCAAATGAATCTCCAATCGTTGAGAGAGCCAACGGGCTTGCACCGCTAGGCTCTGGATGCATTCAGCAGGAAGGCGATTCCCGGCGAGAGCCCACTTGATCCAATTCACGATGCGTAACGATGTCGGGTGCGGTTCCCATCCCGTTCCTTCGGCAGGAGGGTTCTCGCGGACCCACCGTGACAACAACGAGCGATGCCACTCTCGTCGTTGAGCCGCGTCCTGCGCATTCAAGTCGTCGAAGTAATGCAGGTGGTACCGCCAGAGTTTCTCTATGGTCGGCTCGTCCCACCCGATCTCGTTCAGCTCGTGCGTTTCATGGAGGAAACAAGCGCGCTCGGGTCCGACCCACGAAATTTTACGTCTGGCCGGTAATGTCCAGCATTGATTGAGCAATTCACGTAATGGTGGCGCCGACCGGTCATCGACACGCGGACGGGAAAGGTGGAACTGCACCCTCCCGTACACTTGAATCGGTTTCAGATGTCGGACAGTATGCCAGTAGGTGAGGAAACCGGACATGTTTTAGGGGGCAGTGCTGAGTGGGCGGTGGCCGGTAGTTAGTAGCCTGCGATCAGGCTAACGAAGTGCTTCTGCCACTTCGATTGTGACACGGCTGACTTCGAATAATTCCTCAAGCGGGATCGGCATCGGCCCACCTTGCTCTACCGCTCGGACAAACGCAGTGGTGCAAGCCTGCTGTCCCTTGTCCTGACGCCAGAGATTCATCTTGCCGAATTTCGTCCACCCAAATCCTCGAAGAGAATGATAGTTGTTCAATTGCAGAATACGTCCACCAGAAAATGCTTCCAAACGCTCCTTAGGAAAGGATTTGTGACCATTCGCCAGATAATGAATAGTGCCGATGGAACCATCCTTGAATCGCAAGACGATGGTGGACTTATCCTCCGTCAAGGATAGTCCAGGTGCCTTCCCCATCGAAACTGCATCAAATGACACGATGGACGAGCCGGCAAGATGGCGTAGGAGATCGATGAAGTGACACACTTCGCCGACGATGCGCCCGCCGCCCACGGAAGGATCTTGAGTCCAATGCTCTGGCGGAACGACACCGGCGTTCACTGTCATCACAAAGACCTTTGGCTCTCTTGTACTCTCCAAGAGCGATTTCATCCTGTGGACCTGTGGTGAAAAACGCCGGTTAAAGCCCACCATTAATATGGGGAGTGGCCTGCCAGTGGAGGAATTCAAAAATCCTGGTTCATATACAGCTTGGATCTTGTCTAACTCGGCCATCGCCAGCCCAAGGGGTTTTTCTACAAACACATGCTTGCCTGCTCTAAGCGCTCGGCAGACCAAATCTGCATGGCTGTTATGCCGTGTGGCAATCGCGACGCTGTTGATAGCTGCGTCCGCAAAGATTTTATCCGTTTCGGTTGTGCAGGCTTCGAAACCGAACTTGCGACCCGCATGTGCCGAGGTTACGCCTCCGCTCGACGCGACCGTCTTCAGCCTAGCGCCGGCCTTCTTGAACGCGGGAATGAGCACCCCTGTGGCATAGTTCCCGGCGCCGATGAAACCTAAGGTCGCTTTACCAGCAGATGTGACAAGCTCGACCACATTGAGACGGACGGTGCGGCGAAGTGCCTTTTCCTCCGGCCTCTCCTCGGATGTTGGATAGTCGAGGATAATTCCCAGGGAAGAAGTCTGACTGCTTAACAGCTCATAGGCCTGCTCCGCATCCTCAATCTTAAAACGATGTGAGATCAGCGGCCTCACGTTGAGACGACCGTCGGCCATCATGTCCAAGACAGCCTCGAAATTCCGATGCTCAGTCCAGCGCACAAACCCGATCGGGTAGTCAAAGCCTTTCTCCTCGTAGTTAGGGTCGTAGCGTCCGGGACCATAAGAGCACGAGACTTGGAAACTCAATTCCTTCTCATAGAAGTCCGCTCGCGACAGTTCCAACCCCGTCACTCCAACCAGCACAAGCCTGCCGCGCTTGCGGCACATTAGCGCGGCGTGATGGACTGGTTCACTGCTGGTCGTTGATGCAGTGATGAGAACAGCGTCCACCCCGCGGTTGCGCGAAAACACACGCGAGACAGCAATAGGATCTTCGCCGGAAGAAAGATTCACCACCTCTGCGCCGAATTGTTTGGCCAATGCCAGCCTGTGTGAATCGAAATCGATACCGAGGACGCGGCAACCTTGTGCGCGAAGAAGTTGTACGGCAACCAACCCCACCAAGCCGAGGCCGGTCACCGCTACACATTCTCCAAGTGTCGGCTGTGCGAGGCGGAGGCCTTCGAGCGCGATGGCTCCGATCACGGTGAAGGCTGCCTCTTCATCAGACACGTTGTCCGGAACTTTAGCGCAGAGATTTATCGGCGCCGACACTACTTCCGCATGTTTGCCATTCGACGCGACCCGATCTCCCACCGTCCACTGTCCATTGCCCACCGCCCCCTGCCCAACGGCGCCGACCTCCATCACAACTCCAACATTGCAGTAGCCCAGAGGGAGTGGCTGATCCAACTTGTTGAGCAGCGCATTGAGCGTTGGCAGTAATCCGTCTGTTTTCACCTTGTCCAAGACCATACGCACCTTATCGGGCTGCTGCCTCGCTTTTTGGATCCAGCCCGCCTTGCCGAACTCCATGAGCATGCGTTCGGTGCCAGAAGAGACTAATGATTGTTTCGTTCGAATCAGCAGCTGATTGGGTGCAGCGGATGGACAGGCAACTTCCGTGACCTTCGTTTCACCGGTCTTAAGGCTTTGCAGGATCTGTTTCATAGTATCCGCTACTTCACCGCGGTGATAAGCATAAAGAGACCATTTCCAGGGAAGAACCGTTTGATAAACCATCTGGGCCAAATAACTCGCGCGATGTTCAGGAATAGACCTTTATGACGCTGGCCTGCTTGGGACGAAAGCAAGTCTCCATGTGTCAGCACCGTCTCGATATTGGTAGATTTGAAATCGGCAAACATTCGTTTGGCTTCTGACTTGCTGTAAGCTTTGGTGCTAGGGCTTTCAAGGTACCGAGCATAGACATCGTTCAATGGGGTAAATGGGCGGAGGCGCCCAAGCGCATAACGCAGCCACAGCATAAGCCCCACGATACTCCACTTGTGATAGATCATGACTCGTGCGAAACCGCCCTTTCGCAAGACGCGATGGACTTCTTTGACTGCTCGATGTGTGTTGGGGCTGTGATGTAACACTCCCCAAGAATAGACAACATCGAACGTCTCGTCGCCAAAAACCAAATCTTCGGCATCACCGATTTCTACCTGAGACTGTAAATTGAACAGCCTTAAGCGGTGACGCGTAGACTCCACGGCTCGCTCGGTCAAGTCGATTCCATTCAATCTCGCACCAGCTTCTGCATATCGTTGATGATCCGCGCCTAAACCAACTCCGATCTCGAGCACTTCCTGATCACGAGCCATCCCAAACGCTGCAAAATCTGAAATATAAGGTTCCAGCTCATATCGTAGACGTGCTTGCTCGGCATAGGAGATCTTTTCGCCCCCTTGTAAATAGAGGTTCTCCCCACAAGAAGCCTCATTCCAAAAGTCATAGACACTTTGTTTGGTTGCGTCCAAATTCCGCTCCGATAACCCGAGGCCAGCCAGGAATTATTGGTCTAAGAAAACTCGACCCCAAAGCTCGACACACAGCACTGCGAACAAGGAATAGGACGCATCGACGCGACCGCACCGATCTGCTTCCAGCAGACGCGCCACGGCCTGAGGGTTGAACCACCCTCGCTTCCGTAAGGATTCGTCAGAGAGGACATCGCTGACCATTTTCTTCAGCGGACCATGCAGCCAGGAGCGAAGCGGAGCGCCGAACCCAGTCTTTGGGCGGTAAATCACATCGTGGGGGAGAATCCCTTCCATCGCTTTCTTGAAAATCCATTTACTCTCACTGCCTCTCTGCTTGTAGTGCACGGGCATGCGAGCCGCGAGGGCAACGAGATCCGGATCAAGGAGGGGGACGCGAACTTCAACCCCGGCTGCCATGCTCATCTTATCTGTGTAGTTAAGATTGTGATCCGGCAGGAAATGTTTGCATTCGAGATACAGCATGCGGTTCAACGTCGGCGCGTCGTCCGGTAGGTCAGCAAAGCTAACGGACAGCGGCTCTTCGTCTTGGCTTGCGGCCCCAAAGTCTGGAGACAGGAGTCCCCATACCGTCTTGGGATCAAGCCAATAAAAGTAACTCGCCAGCCTGGCATCTCCATTAAGTCCCGCGTACATAAACGCCTTTCCTAGACGGCGGGCTGCGGCCGGTCGTGCTGGTACTGAGTGGGCAACAGCCGAAAGCACCGAACGGATTGACTGTGGCAGCCAAGACCAATAGCGCTCCAAGTCGATGGCGCGATGCCGGCGATACCCACTAAAAATATCGTCCCCGCCAGCGCCGGAGAGCAGCACTTTAATCCCATGATCGCGTGCCAATCTCGATATAAACAGCACATTGAGAGGTGCAGGATCAGCCTGCGGTTCGTCGAGGTGATAGATCATGGTCGGCAATTCATCGGCCATCTCGGGACCGACCCTAATGCTATGCAAATCGACTCCAAGATGCCGCGCGACCGATTTGGCATAGGGCAGATCATCTGTCATTCCCTCACGCAGAGCCTCCGCTTCGTCCTGCGCGATCGTGAAGCACTGAAGCATCGTTCCTGGTGAAGCCTGACTGGCGAAAGCCACCGCAGCACTAGAATCTAGCCCTCCAGACAGAAAGGCCCCTACCGGCACGTCAGCAACCATTTGTCGCTGTACCGCAGTTCGCAGAGTTGCCCGAGTCTGTTCGATAGCTTGACGTTCGGGGAGCGATTGCACGGGTTGGCGGAAAGGGAGTTCGTGGAAACGCCAGTGCCTTCTGATGCGACCCTCTCGCACCGTTAATGCACAGCCTGGTTCGAGTTTCTTCACGTGGCGAAGCGGCGTCCTGGGCGCAGGACACCAGAGATAGGTCAGGTAGTGGCGGATGGCAGTTGGATCGACTTCGCTACTAATTTCGGAGACTTTGAGCAGAGCCTTGATCTCGCTCGCAAAGAGAAAGCCGCCGGCTGTCTCTGAGTAATAAAGCGGTTTGACGCCCATTCCATCGCGGGAAAGGAAAAGAGTGCGACTTCGACAATCCCATATGGCAAAGGCAAAAACACCATTTAGACGTTCGAGCATAGATTCTTTCTCGCGCACGTAAAGCGTGAGAAGCACCTCTGTATCGGAAGCTCCATGAAAGGAATAGCCATTGTCTTCAAGTTCAGACCGTAGCTCCCGGAAGTTATAGATTTCTCCGTTGAATACCAGCGCAACTTTTCCATCATCGCTCATCATGGGCTGATGGCCGGTGGGAGAGAGATCAATTATGGAGAGCCGCCGGTGTACCAGACCTACGCCCCGGATCCGATCGTAATAGGTTCCATCATCATCTGGTCCACGGTGGGCGATGGCTTGCCCCATCTCGACCAACACGATCGGATCGAAGCGGCCTTGGAATCCTGCGATGCCACACATATTAACTTTGCTCCGGAGCTAAAATGCTCGGTAATCCACAAGCGATAGTAGACAAAAATCCAAAAGTTTCAGAGGCACACCGTTCCCATGAGAACATCTTTACTCGGGCCGTGGATGCCTTCGCCAGGGTTTCGCGCAGCTCAGGTGAATCGATCAGTTCAGTGAGTGATCGAGCAATATCGTTTGCATCCTCTGGATCGAAATAAATCCCAGCGTCTGAAACTATCTCACGCATCGGATAACGATTAGAGCAGGCGATCGGCAGACCAGCAGACATTGCTTCAAGCAACACTTGTCCAAAAGTTTCGCAGGTTGACGCAAAAACAAATGCGTCAGCTTCTGCGTAATATTTATACAAATCTTGATGGGATACCTCACCCAGATACCGAATAAATACACTTGTTGGATCAACGCGACTCATTGTCTTTCTCAGCTGCGATAAGGCCGGAGGATAAGCCGGCCCCACTAAATCGAGCACCACAGGAAGGCCACTTTTTCTAAGTTTCGTGACCGCATCGACGACATGCCATTGATGTTTGTACAAATCAACGATAGAGACGTAAAGCAAGCGGAATGGTTGCTCTGTTGAGTACTCGCTTAATCTTAGCTGTTTGCGCGTAAGACCTGCAGGCCCAACCTCGGCACCATGAGGAATTATCTTCGTCTCGCCTCTGGTCTTTCTAACCACGTGCGTGACCACGTCACGAGCAAACTCCGTGAGAAAAATGACTCCATCTGCTTTACGAAATGTGCGCGTCTGTGCCCAGCGGAGGACAAGTAACCTGAAAGTTGTCGAAGAAAATCCATATCGCCATAGTTCCTTCCACTCAAATGGAAGAAGATTCTGGCTCATAGTCACAGCTGGAGAGAAGCTCCCACTATATGATCCTCCTGGAACAAAAAGCACATCACAACCGGCAGATCGAGCGAGGGCAACTAGGTGAGCGCGCTGCCAGAAAATCCGATACAGCAGGCTTTTATCCAACAGATGTTGATGTGACTTAACCAACCAGTCTTGAGCCTCAATTCTGCTCAGCGTCGCATTTCCCGCCCATACGACGACTTTAGAGAAGCCATGAGCGCATGGTGTCCCAGCTCTAAGAAGATTCACCAGGTGAATCAGACCACCGCCAGCACGCACGTTGGAACCATCAATACCGAGGATCAAATTTTGAGGTCACTTGATGATTGCTGTCCAAGGCCCGTTTGTTGGTAATGAATAAACTGGTCAGCCTCGGGAAGCAGAGTTATCTTTAGATCGACATAGCAAAAAGTACTGAGCGGGTACGAGAAGAGCCGGCAGTCTGATGATGCTCGTGAGGAAGGAATTGAACGCACTGTCGATTAAAACCAAGTTTCGCAGCAGACCCAAGAATACAATCAAGCCCCCTCCACCAAATTGTCGCATCCCATCGAATAGCGCCCGCTGAAGAAGCCCTACAATGAAGAATCCAATGACCACTGCAACGGGTCCACCAGCAAAGTTGAGGTATGTAAACGGGCCCATCGCAGTAGAACTTAGCGTCGGATCTGCTAGTCCCATTACTTCGAAAGTGTACCAAAGACCAATGTTCTGATATGGTTTGCTGTCCCAAAACATTCGCGGGATTACTGCATGAGCGGGAGAAAGAAGAAGGTCCGATAAGAAGTTGGGGCCGCTCTCATTCACGGGACTCATAGCAGCATACTCAATTCCCTTGGAAGCTGCGTGCGTCATATTTATCCTTGCAAGAACTGATAACGCAGTGCTTGGCCTGTCCTCAGTTTCGCTTCCGTCCGAACCTGCAGCAACCATTGTTGTGGCAATACTGCCAATGCTTGTCCCCTCAAATGATAAGTCTTGATGCCGGGCGTCTCTAAACGGTTCGATGACTGCATAAGCTAGTACTATTCCGACGAGAACTAGTGGTAAAAACCATTTGGGAAATCTGCCACGCTGAGTATAAAAAACGAGCCCAACGATAATAAATGGCATAAATACCTGGCTTTTATACCCAGATAAGAAACCAAATAGGACTTCGAAAGTAAGTATTAGAAGAAAAAGAATGGTGTCAGTTAATTTTGGTCGTGGTGAAGCAAAGTAGCTTAGCCCCATGCCAACTAGTGCAAGCTGACCTAGTGATTCTCCCATGCTGAGGTATTGAGTATAGGCTGCCGCGGCTATCACTTGCTCATAGTCAGCTGAGAATCCATACACGCCTAGCCGGATCATCAGAATCCGAGTGACCAAGCTAATTAGAACGCAGAGGCAGATCACTAAGTAATTGACGTAGTTTGAGCTCCGTATGACACGGTTAAGAAATTTGCTTCCTTGCAGACTTCGACCCAACGCCTCACCAATTGGAGAAGCATATCCCAGCCACATTGCCAAAGCGCCAAGAACAACGAGTCGCATCAATAGATTCATCCAAGGCGTTGCAATGGGCTCAAGTCCAACCATTTCAATCAACTCATTAGGCATGAAGAAAAGCATATTGCTAAAGCCGAAAGCCAAAATGAATGTAAAGATAGATGCCAATACAGCTGGATTTATCCAGAACAGTTTAGGTTGTGTTAGCCGCAAGTTGATGCATTCTATTGAGAGGTAGGCGAGCAACCCCAAAGTGTAGATGATCAAGCCTTGCGAATCTGTAATCCAAGATTTGGACAGCACAATCGATATACAGAGAACTAGAAATAGAACTAAGCTTCTCAGGCCAGCGATCAACATTGATGTCTATTTTTTCCTAGCGGTAATCAAACCTAGAATGCCAATAAACTGACTCGACGTTAGGAAACGAAGACGCGGCCTCTTTTCAAAGGGAGCGCCTTCAAAAAACACTGGACCAGAAGTAACCTCGAACCCTGATTTAGTCAGTGCTAACTTTGCCTGCCTAAATCCCCATACATTTCGTTGCGCTGATAGGTGCGGCAGGTTGGCGCGATGGCGCAACGAGGAATACAGTCGCCATAGACTATATTTGTTTCCATAGCTAAGAATTAATGTGCCGTTTTGGTTTAGAGCCCGGCTAAAGTTTCTTAACAGACGATCCACGTCGGGAACGAAATCGACGACACTTGAACAGATAATCCCAGAGTAAGCACCGTCTTCAAGATCGTTGCCTGTTCCAGAGTTAACCCTAAAAGTTAATTGAAGCCCCCGCTTATTTTGGTTTTCTGCCTCACGAATCATCATCGGAGAAGGATCAACAGCTTCAACTTCATATCCATGTTCGGCAATCATCCGGGCAATACGCCCAGGACCACATCCGTAGTCCAGTATTCTTGCACCGATCGGTAATTCTCTTTTTGTAACAGTCAGGAAAAGATCTCCCCTGAAATAAGTATTTGTCGCAATGCTGCTATCTATTGCTATCGCAAATTCCTTCGCGGTCCGGTTAAAAAGATAATGACCTATAAGCTCTTCACTCAGCATGATGCGTAACTTTTTCGCGCTGTACGGGAAAATCGAGTGGAACAGCGTAGCCAATGGCGGCCATCTTTGCTGTCCATCGGTGAGCGTAGGTATGTTCACGATGCGCTCTATCACATGCACTTTTAGCCATTTTAGCCCTCAATTCTGGGCGCTGAAGGTAATAATCTATTTTGCCAACCATATCGGACTGAGTAGTGAAGGTTGCTATCTCTACATCTGGGATAAACACATCGGCGAGTGCCGGTGTATCGGTCAACTGAAACGCACCGATTGATGCCACTTCGAAAGTACGCTTGTTGGTTCCATTTATCTCCGCGTAATGGTTTGAGTTAATGACGATTTTAGCGGCAAGCATCGCTCGACACTTGTCCTTCCCAGCCACATATCGTGGAACACAATGTTGCTGGATCGGATGGTCTAACCATCTAGGTACGCCGTTACCCCAAATTCGCATATCGCGACCGATGAGAGGAGCCAACTGCGCTGCCCGGTAGGAATAGACGTTTCCGGCAAGCGTGATGTCGCATCCAAAAACTTCCATGTCTGCCTTCGTCATAGGAATTGGATGGTGAATCTCAGGATCGCATGCTTGTGGCAAGTAGAATACATGCTTCCATCCGAGTTTCCCACGCAGCTTCTCCACAATGTAACGATCTTTGAAAAATAGTGCGTCATATTCGGATAGGAAGAAGTAACCGCGTTCGAAATTCGCGATGTGATCAGAGAACACGCCGAGTAATTTGGCCCGCGGGAAGTCCGTTCGTATCTTTGAAATCCAGTGAGGCGCCAGGGACTCCAAAGCCGTAGTTAATACTATATCCGGCTCGAACCGGCGTATCGCCTTTTGGAGACGGGTACCAACAAGTGCAAACGGGTCACCCAAAGCCACACGCGAGAACAAGATCAGCGCCTCATTCCATTTAGAGCGATTCTCCTTATTGAACTCAATAACTTGGAATGGATCGAAAATTGCCACATCATAGTATTTATCGAGACTACGACGGTACGAGTCGCCGACTGAATCGAATATGTCGCTACCAATAATGAAAATACGACGCGGACACGTAGCGACGATCATTTTAATTTGCCGGCTTGTAGACTCTTCGAGATATCAGATTTACGTTCAATGCTTAGTTATCGATAATTTCCATAGTGTTGTACCGGTCGAACAGTACAGTCTTTGTCGGAAACCAGTACACAGCATCTGCACGAATCAGTGCATAGTTGCCTTCAAAGAATTTTTCAAGCTCAGGATGCCATTCCGGCAAAATAACGAGATGATCGGGCTGTAGCTTAGCTACCTTATATGGCAACTTCTCAACTGCTATGAAAACATCCCTGAGGAAGTTCCGAAAAAACACCCACCGATGATTATATTCAAACTGAAGCACCGCAATACTGCCGCTTATAAGCAATTCCATGGCACCGCGGATGATTTCCATATCATGTCCTTCCGCATCACACTTAAGCATATGGATGTTCTTAATATTGTGATTCTTACAAAAATCACTAACTGTAGTTTTCATAACTGGAATTCTCTGTTCATCTGCTCGCCCTGGATCTGCATGTAAGGAATTAATTCCATGACTCAGCCTGCTTACATATATGAAACCTTTGCTGTTTTCGGATGATAAAGCCAATTGCTCATAATGAATAACAGAAGGAGACCCTCGCAGCTTCTTCTTTAACAGGTCAAATGTCGAAGGGGGGGGCTCAAAAACGTAGAGTTCAATTGCACTCTTAATATTGTGGTCAGTACATCGCTCAACTAACTCAGCAGACCATTTCCCGACATTGGCTCCTACATCAAAGACCACCAGGCGGTCGGTTGACTTCTCAATTTTTCCCCAAGCTTCTATAACTTTCCGTTGTAGTAGTAATTCACCATTTGATCCCATATCGTTCGCGACGTCCCCACGTGCGGCCCGATATAGAGCCCGCCCGAGTCGATAAAGTGTTCGACGTGGAGATAGTTTAACCATATGTTTGGTATTGAAATGGGCTGCTCTCGGCTTTATGAATTCGTTTTTTCAGCGAAGTCGGTAATACCACGCGCTGCAAACGAAGCTGAAAGCACGCGGGTTTTGAGTTCCGGGTTCAAACACCGCCATCCTAAAAATGTGGCGAGCATCAGTCCCCCGAGCGTTATGCTGTACCGGAGGCTACCAAGAGGGAAGTCGAATCCTTCAGTCAGCAAGTAAAGCAGAACACATGCAGACGATACCCACGACCAAAAAATAGATAAGGGCACTTCTGTACCCCCCATTCGTGCCAATTCATTTCTGAGGAACCATTCAACAGTGACTACCAATGCTGAAGCCTCGGAAGAAAGAATCCCAATTCCAAGTCCAGTAAGTCCGAATGTGGGCAAGAGCAACGCACCAAGAAATAACGACACCCCGCCCTTGAATCCAGCGGAAACGATGACGAACCTCGAATTATTGATACTAGACAGAAAGGTAACAGTCAGAGCACTCATTCCCGCTAATGAAACGGTGCCAAGCAACAAACATAGTAAAGGTTTTTCCAATGGCAGCTCATTCCTTGTCCACAATGCGTAGATAGACTGAATAAATGGATATGCCATCAATATCGAGAAATTAACCGCTGATCCGACGAAGAGCCAGTGCGCTTGGTGGATGGAAAGGAGTCTTCGTGAATCTCCTTCCACATAGAAGCGCACTACGTCAGGCATCAGAGGCGCGGTTAGAACGTTGATAAGTGTTGTCCATAGGTTGCATAACGTCCTGATGGTTGTGAAAGCTGCTACAGCAATTGGTCCTAGAAAGGTCGACACGAGCATGACCAGTGCGCTGTTTCCTCCTTGTTGCAAAAGCCCGCTCGCGGTGAGAGGCACTGACCGGTACAGATCAGTGAAGCCTGTAGAACGATCGGAACCGGCCCACCACGGGTAAAAGTTCGGCAACTTGATCTTAATATACACGGCGGATGCTAGGTAAATGCAGGCTTGAACTGACGCGAACAGAAAGGACGTCTCTAAGAGAGAAAGATTGACCAGTGCCGCGACCATGAGCGCGGCGAATTGCGAGACCTGAAACCCTAGCGACCACCACGCCGCTTGGTACATCATCCCAGCAGGAATCAATAAACGGTGTACAATGCCAACATACGAACCAGTTAGAATCCAGGAAACGGTAAGTATCGATAGAGCCACTACGGCTTTCCGACCCTGTGCATATCCCTGCTGCAAGTTATTGACAAGACTCATGCTGTCGGTACCGTAAAGCAGCATCAATAGCGTTAACTGAACCAGCCCTAAAACAGCCACACCCCAGAGAGCTGAAGCCAAGGTTTTCCGAAGTTTGTGCTGTTCCTCGTAGTAGAGCATGTTGAGTTGATTGCCCACATATCCGACGTAGCCAGCATCAACAGTGCGGATAAGAGTAAATGACGCGAACAATGCCAGCCAACTGCCGTAAATATCCGAGCCCCAGTAACGCAGACAAATCGGGACGGTAATGACTTGTAGACAGATTGAAAGTGCCGTGGATAGGCCCGTCACCGCGGATACTTTTGCAGCGCGCCCTTCAATACTCATTTCCATCTAGGCTGTGGCGGTGCTTCCAGGCCCATGTGGTTTCACCCGAAATGTTTAACTCCATGGTAAACAATTCCACGGAACATACGAAGCCACATTTGGTCGTAAGTCGTTGCAGATTCTTCACATGTAGCGATCATGTCGAACTTGCGCTTCACCAACGCATAAGTTATCCACTTGGCAGTTTCCAGGCTCAAGCGTAAACGAAAATAGAACCATCTGAACCGAGCAGACAAATCTCTGCGCCTTAGGTGCTCTAAACGGTTGATGGCATGGATTTCATATAGACAACGCTGTCTGATCCACGACCAACGTTCACCTTTATAAATATCTGGGTAGTAACTCGGCCGTTGGTGCCGAACCGTTATTAGCGGCTCTGGCACATAACCAGCAGACCATCTCATGCAAAGCCGCATCCAGCAATCGATGTCCGCTAGCAGCCTGTACTTTTCACGCATGCCGCCGATATCTTCCCAGGCTGTCCGTCGGATCATGGCAGTGCCACGTATGACGCATCCCCAATGTGGAAAAAGAAAGCGATCCAATAACCATGGTCCATCGACACGGCCCCCTGGAATTGACTCTGAATAGATCTTGTTGCTTCCGTAAACTGCATATGAATTGAAAACAAATCCGATATCTAAACTTGTTTCCATTAATTCAGCCCATTTCTCCAACAGATTTTCTCTGTAGATGTCATCATGGTGTAGAAGCGCGATGTACGGTCTAGTCGA
>Ga0126381_100002633_pt1 | contig 19455 bp, 17 predicted proteins | sample PanSoiMetPlot_28_FD_96465 | JGI IMG/M metagenome (GOLD analysis project Ga0126381, IMG submission 96465) | Tropical forest soil microbial communities from Panama - MetaG Plot_28 | ecosystem: Environmental > Terrestrial > Soil > Tropical forest > Bulk soil | place: Panama | collected 2016-02-17
CAGTTCCGGCGCGGTAAGTTCGGGTGGTGGTGTCTTCGAAGGGAGCGCGACAATCACTCTGACACGTCCGTAGCACGAAAGCAGCTTCCGAAAGGCGATTCTAGATTCACAAATAACTGACGTGAGGACAGAAATCCTCTCGTCCACCTAAATTTTTCAGCAGCCTGCTAGAGCCTGTTTTTGGCATTCGGCCAGCAAGCGCCGTCAAACCCCGAGAGATTGCCGGCTACATTGCGGCCAGGCGTGCAGCGGGAATAGCGCCTGCGACTTGCAACCGTGAACTGGCCGTCCTGAAAAGTGCCTATCGGGTAGGCGCCGATCTCGAAATGATCGAAGGCCTCCCCAAGTTCCCTAAAAAGCTCAAAGAGCCTAAGCCGCGCCAGGGTTTCCTGGAAGAGAGCCAATACGACGGTCTCTGCAGAAACGCAAGCGAGTTGTGGATGCGGACCTTTCTAGCAATCGGCTTCAGCTATGGTTCGCGCAAATCGGAAATGCTCTCACTTCGCGTGCGTAACGTCGATTTGCTCGATGGATGGCTTACTTTGGAGGACTCCAAGAACGACGAGGGCCGCCGGGTCAAACTCACCGCCGAGGTCAAGACGCTTCTTGCAGACTGCATATGTGGCAAGCAAGCGGACGATTTCGTGCTGACTCACAAGGACGGCTCTCGGGTGTTGCAACCTAGAAAAAACTGGTATTCTCTCTGTGCGGTCTCCGGTGTCGGGAAACTGAGCGAGGACGGTACTTATACGGGATTGCAGATGCACGATCTTCGTCGCTCGGCAGTGAGGCGACTAGTGCGTAGGGGAGTTTCTGAAAAGGTTTGTATGGCAATCAGCGGTCACAAAACGCGCAGCATGTTCGATAGGTACAACATTACCAATGAACGTGATCTGGAGACCGCTGCCAAGCTTCTGGACGGCCAAACATCACCCTTCCAGCCCACAACTGACACAAAAACTGACACATCGGGTTTCTGTCGTGCGTGAGTTTTTCGTAAGTCTTTGAATTTGTTAAACGTGCCGGGGTAGCTCATTGGTAGAGCGCCGCCCTGAAAAGGCGGGCGTAGCCAGTTCGATTCTGGCCCCCGGCACCATCCGAACGTCCGCCCAACAGGTTCCAGTCTCCACTTATCAAGTAGCTTTGTCCATTGGGGGTTAAAGTGATTTCGGTGCAGTGCTTTGCCAGCTCCGACTTCGCTCGTTGGATGTCTCCGGCGAGTAGGCCATGGATGTCACTTAGACGTTCCATTACGAAACGCTCAATATCCCAGAGCTTGGTGTTGATACCATCGCCCGTCGACGAGAAAATCTCGTCGGCGATTTCCTCCAAGCCGTCGTTCTCGAATTTCGAGCTCCGAAAGAAGTGCTGGCGATTGTCGGCCTTGCGCGATTGCAGCCGCTAGGTTGCTGATCTCTACCTTCAGCCTCTCGCGCTCCTGTCCAAGTCTTCCAAGGTGCGAGCGTGCCCCTTCCAGTCTTTGTCTTAGCTGCCGGTTGAACTCGGCCAGGGCGTACGCGACGACGTCCTCTCGAAGCACTCGGCTTTGAAGACCACTAATGATTTCACGCTCTAGGTTGTCCTGCCTCAAGTGAAGACTGTTCTCGCAAACACCGCGGCCATGCTTCATGGGGCAACCGTATCGTGCGCGTCCGGATTGCCCCCGACCGGAAACAACGACCATCTTTGCCCCGCACAATCCACACTTCAAAAAGCCGGAAAGCAGGTAGTGTGCTGAGAGTGACCGGCAGCACAACCCTGGCGAAGTTCCAGCGCTAAAGAAAGTCTTTACCATAGCCAGCCGACGTTCTACTGTGCACCACAGTTTCTCCGACACAATCTGCAGATGGGGAGCCTGAAACACTACCCATTCGGACTTCGGGCGCTCGCGCTGTACTCGCCGACCAGTTCGAGGGTCTCGGACCTTTCGCGTTCGATTCCAGACTATGACACCCCTATAACGGTCATTATGAAGCATCACTGAAAGTGCCGAGGGAGCCCATGACGGATGACGCTGACCGCGGTAGGGAGAAGGCGGAGGAACACGCTCAGTGTTGAGGCGCTTCGCAATGGTCTTAATCGAATCGCCTGCGGCGTAAGACGTAAAGATGCGCCTTACAATCGCCGCTGGCTAGAATCAACCTCAAGCCGAACTCCAAGAATCTGCGGACGGCCGTATGCATCTGTTCTCGTTGGATCTTGGATCGGCACGCTCCGATACCCGAAGCATCGTCCTCCAGTGTGAAGTCCCTGAAGAGCGCGACCTTCAACGCCTCGATGAGTTTTCTTCGCCAGTTCACTGATGTAAAGGCTATCGACAATCCCGTGGGTCGCAAGAAGCACTTCGGCTTGGTCAGAATCCGTGTCGATCCCTTGCGACACAAAAATGAGCCGCACACCAGCGAAGCGGAGTTGCTCGAAAATGCGAAGCGAATCCGCGAGCTTTCGACTCAGACGGCTCGTGTCGTCCACAAGAACGACGCTGAAGTACTGGTTATTCGATGTCGCCGCATCGAGGAGACGTCGCAGACCTGTTCGCTCGTCGCTCGCGCCGCTGATCGCCTCGTCGAAATAGATGTGGTCGTCGAGCACATCCCAGGCATGGCAGTCTGCGAACTCGCGGCACTTACGGATTTGATCATCTATGGAAAGGGGGTTCTGCTTGTCAGTAGAATACCGTGCATAGATGGCGCAGCGGAGGTGAGTCACCTGCGCCCCTCTCGGCTAAAAGCCCTGGAGCCAGAGCACTCTAACACAGTGCTGGTTGACTTGCCGTTATTCGATTCTGAATACTCCAAAAACTCACGCACCATCGCCGGCACGATCACGTTCTCGATCCAACTCCTCAACTCAGGATCGAGTGATGCATCTCCAGGCAGCGCGACTTTGCCGGACCGACCAGACTTGCTTTCCGCGAGTCTCCTCGTCCAGTGGGGGACTTTCGCGGTGGACGTTTCCCGCGAACAGTTCGATCAAGTGGGGAGCGGTATGCAGTGGTACGAGTTATGTGCCAGCGCTTCCATCCGCGGGAGATACGTTACCCGTATGTGTTGGTTGGAATGATCAGAGAGACGTTGAGACCATGGAAACCGTGCGGGTGGCGCGTCTTTCAGATGTCAAATTTTGGTAACAATTTCAATTCGTAGTACCAAGGTACTAACCAGAGAGCAAAGTTTTTACCTAGCATTGCGTCAATACACGGACGCTGCGCCAACATGCTTGGCGCCATCGCAAGAGGTGACCCAATGTCCAGCCACGCGAAGATCGCTGCTAAGTCTCTGTGCGCCGCCATCGTAACCCTGGCACTCTCGTCGTTTTCTATTGCCGCCGCGCAATCCACAATTGGAGTTCCAGCAAATCAGCCTACGATTCAGGCTGCCATCAACGCCGCCAACAATGGCGACACGGTGCTGGTGGCTCCCGGCACGTACGTAGAAAACATCAATTTCGACGGCAAAGCCATCACGGTCATCAGTTCAGGCGGTAGTTCCGTCACCATCATCGACGGCAACCACAACGGCACGGTGGTTACTTTCAATCACTCCGAGACGCTTAGCTCCGTCCTCAGTGGCTTTACTATCCGCAACGGTTTTCAGGACGGTGGCTTCGGCGCAGGCATCACAATCACCTCCGCTTCTCCCACAATCACCTCGAACCTGATCACGGGGAACCACGCTGCCGTGGCGATCGGAATCTACGTAAATGGTGGCTCACCATTGATCAGCAACAACACCATCACCGCGAACGACCAGACCGGTGCGGGTGACGGCGGGCTCGGCGGTGGAGGCATCGCTGTTTCTGGCACCAGCTCCAACGCTAGCAATCCGCAAATCATAAACAACACCATAACCAATAATAGCGTGGCCGCCGGAGGCGACGGTGGCGGCATTTCCGTTATGTATTTCAGCAGCCCGTTGATCCAGGGCAACCTCATCAGCGGCAATACGGCATACAACAACGGTGGCGGTATCAGCCTCAATTCCTACAATTCGCCGGCCGTCTCTGACAATCTCATCCTCAATAACAACTCCGGCAGTGGTGGAAGCGGCGGAGGTCTTTCCGTCTTTGCTAGAAACGGCGCCACGGTAAACGTTATCAACAACACTATTGTTGGCAACACTGCGTCTGATAGCAGCTCGGGTGTTTTCACGACCGGTTGGGCGCAGAATGCCACTCTTGCCAACAATATCGTCATCGCCGCGGCCGGCCAGACTAGTGTCACCTGCAGCACGCTGTGGAGTTCCGTTTCCGCCATCTTTTCTTTCAACGATGTCTACTCCGCCACGGGGGTTTTTTGGACCGCTGCGTGCGATTTCACCTCGAATCCCGGAAACATTTCCGTGGATCCCTTGTTTATTGACTCGGCCCTTAATTTCCGTCTGCAGTCCAGCTCTCCCGCCGTAGATGCCGGGAGCAATTCCGCACCGGGCTTGCCTGCAACCGACCTCGACGGCAATCCTCGCATCGTCGACGGCAATGGTGATGGCAATGCTGTAGTGGACCTGGGCGCTTACGAACTCCAGCCGACCACCATCACGTTGTCACCCAACGCCTTGACGTTCACTGCCCAGCCCACTGGGACCACCAGCTCCCCGCAAACCGTGACTTTGACCAACACCGGCTCGCAGAAACTCTACCTTTCGCTTTCCGTCAACGCTCCCTTTGGTGAGACCGACGATTGCGGCGGCTTGGTCGCAGCTGGGTCCAGCTGTTCGATCAGTGTTACCTTCGCTCCGGTTTCCACGGGAAGCTTTACGGGCGGCATCACGCTTCGCGACAATGCTCCGCAAAATCCGCAGACCATTTCTCTGAACGGCACCGGCGGCATCCCCACGGCCACGATCGCGCCCGGCAGCCTTTCTCTTGGCGGCCAGGCAGTCGGTACGACAGGTTCCGCTCAAACCGTTACGCTTACGAACTCGGGCAACGGCCCCTTAACCATTTCAAGCATTATCGTGAACGGAGATTTCTCTCAAACCAGCAACTGTGTAGGTTTGCTCGCCGCTGGCGCGAGTTGCTCGATTAATGTGACCTTCACCCCAACCGCTGCGGGATCGCGCCAAGGCAGTCTGACGGTTGCCGACAACGCCTCGGGTAGCCCGCAAACCGTCTCGCTCACCGGTACCGGACTAGCGCCGCGCGGCTCACTTGCCCCTGTCAACATGGTGTTTTCTGCCCAACCTGTTGGAACCTCAAGCGCACCGCAAACAGCAACGCTCAGCAACGCTGGCAATTTGGGGCTGAATCTTTCGAGCATCGGCGTTAGCGGCCCGTTCTCGCAGACCAACAACTGCGGCACGGCACTGGCGCCGGGCGCGACCTGCGCAATCAATGTCACGTTCAGCCCTTCCGTCGTTGGACTGGTGAGCGGCGCCCTGACCGTGGTGGACGGCAGCGGGAAGACCTACGCCGCCAGTTTGGGCGGTACGGGTGCGGACTTTTCGGTTGCAGCTTCGCCGGCTTCCGCATCTGTTGCTCGCGGAGGTTCAATCGCTTACACAATCACGCTGAACCCATTGGGAGGCGCCTTCGGAGATTTCGTAGCGCTTTCCTGCTCCGGGCTGCCAGCAGGCTCATCTTGCTCTTTCTCTCCGCAGAATCCGACACCCGGCGCAAATGGTGCTGCCTCCGTCCTAACCGTTGCAACCAATCAGCCGAGCACGCCTCTCGGTACCTTTGCCCTTACCGTGATCGGCAACTCTGGCGCGTTGTCTCACTCGACCCATGTCCAGCTAACCGTCACCAAACCCAAACGCTAGCCTGTTTTTGACTGAACAGCGAATAGGAAAAGCCATTCGCCCACTCACTTTTCTTGCCAGCTGCCATCGGCTCGCTTATGTCTACGCTCTGCTGCGTGGGATCTTTTCCGAATGGGCTCATACTACCGGCTTGACTTATCGCGCGGGAGCTATCGAAATTCGTCGAATAGCACTCGGATTCGCAATCAGGTAGTCGAGGTATGCTGAACAGCGTCCGCCCGCCGCTACTTCTGAGCCGTCTCGAAGCGTGTAAACACGTAGACCACGCCGTCTTCCCGCAGATTGCAAAGCGTGCATTTTTCACGTCTTGTCCGAAATACATCGGTGCGCTTGGCACCGTCAGCAACCGCCGGCGATAAGAATGCGGTTGCGGCAGTCGTAGTTGCGGCGGTATTCAACATCCGGAGGAACCGCTATAGGCTCATCACTGTCATCCGTTTTGCGAAGACGACAGATGAGAAACAGACAGAAGGGCAATGCCAGAAAAATGGCTGTAAATCCGAACCGAATGCGGCTTGCAAATGCTCGCCAAACAACCTATCTTGAACGCCGATTTAAGCTTCTTGCAGCTTTCGGACAAAGGAAATCTCGAATTCACAAAAGCAATACCTACGACGCGATCGTAATCGGGGCCGGGCACAACGGATTGACGGCGGCTGCGTATCTGGCCGGTGCCGGACTTTCCACGCTGGTGCTTGAGCGGCGGGCGATTGTGGGAGGTTGCTGCGTCACGGAGGAGATTGCTCCTGGCTGCCGCGCCTCGACGACGTCTTACATCGCCAGCATGCTGCGGCCGGAGGTGATGCGCGACCTAGAGCTGGCGTCGCTTGGCCTGCGAATGATTCCCTGCAATCCGTACCTTCAGGTCCCCTTCGCCGATGGTCTGATCATTCGCTGGTGGGCAGATCGCCAACGCACTGCTGAAGAGATCAAGAAATATTCGCAGCGAGATGCAAAAACTTTCTTACACGTCGATAACCAATTGAAGAAGCTGGCGCGGTACCTTCAGCCTTTTTTTCTGGAACCGCCGCCGCAACTTGGAGCGCCTGGTGTAGCCGGGCTACTCGAACTCCTGCGAGTGGTAAAACGGTTTCGAAAAATCACCTCGGAGGAAATCGCGCAGTTTGTGGCGTTCCTGACGGGCAGCCTGGGCGAATTTCTGGATCGGAATTTTGAATCTGACCAGGTGAAGACGATGTTCCTTGCCAACAATGTCTATGGCAAGCATGGAGGTCCCTATCAACCGGGAACTTCGCTGGGCTTGCTCTTTCATCTGCTGAGTGGCGGGGAGCACCATCTGCAAGGATTTAATGGCCATGTGGTTGGCGGAATGGGTGCGATCACCAGCACTCTTGCGGCGGCGGCGAAAAAGCGCGGCGCGGAAATCCGTACTTCGGCGGCTGCCGCCCGTATTACGACTCGCAATGGACGCGCCAAGAGTGTGATCGTTGAGGACGGTAAAGAATTCCAGGCGCGCGTGGTACTTTCCAACGCCGACCCCAAGCGAACATTCCTCGAATTGGTGGACGCGACTGACCTACCTTCTGACTTTCGGCGCAAAATTCGCGGCATCAAGATGGCGGGGCCGTGTGCGAAAGTGAACATGGTTCTGAGCGAAGAGCCGCGCTTCAGGGCGACTCCTCAGGGAGCGCCTCCGCACGAGCGGTCGCTGTTCACGCTTGTCCGTTCTCTGGAGTTTGCAGACCGCTGCTACGACATTGCGAAAATCGGGCAGATTCCACAGGAACTGTGGGTGGACTGCGTAGTCGCCACGAATGTTGACGATAGCTTGGCTCCAGCAGGCAAGCACATCATGACCTGTTTCGTGCAGTACGTGCCCTACCAGCTGGCCGAAGGCAACTGGGATTCCCAGCGAGACGTATTGGCCGAGAGAGTCGTCAAAAAAATCGCGGAGTTTGCGCCCAACGTGCCGAACGCAATCATCGCGATGCAGGTTATCACACCACTGGACCTGGACCGAACCTACGGCTTGACCGAGGGAAATATTTTTCATGGTGATTTGAATCTCGAGCAGCTCTTTTTCCTCCGTCCCATCCCCGGCTGGTCGCAGTACCGCTCACCGATTGAAGGACTGTACTTGTGTGGTGCGGGCGCTCATCCAGGGGGAGGTGTCACCGGAGCGCCGGGCCACAACGCGGCTAAACAAGTTCTACGGGACCTCGGTGGTAGCGGTAAGTGGCAGTCCTCAGGAAAACGCTGATGGCCGAGTCAGTCTCCGCTGTGCGGACAGGCCGCTCATCCCCTGCCTCTTCATCGGAAGTGAAGCCGCGGCGTGTGATGGGCTTTGCCGACCTGCTGATGCTTTACCTTGTTACGGGCATCAGCCTGCGCTGGGTTGCGACAGCCGCCAGCGCCGGGCCAAGTTCGATCGCAGTGTGGCTCTTTGCGTGGACCTTTTTTTACGTCCCGCTGGCTCTCTCGGTCATCGAACTTTCGGCGCGCCACCCGCGGCAGGGCGGAATGTACGTTTGGAGTAAGTACGCGTTTGGTGACTTCTCCGGTTACATGACGGGCTGGACCTACTGGACCAGCAATCTTTCTTATTACCCTTCGGTTTTCTATTTCACGGCGAGCAATGCGCTCTTCCTGTTCGGGCCGCGTGCCATTCAGCTGTCCAATAGCAAGCCCTTTTATATTCTCTCTGCGCTCGGTCTACTGACGCTCATCGCCATTCTCAACGTGGTTGGCCTGCATCGCGGCAAGTGGCTGCACAACGTCGCGTCCGTCGGAATGTGGATGCCTGTGCTGATTCTCGCTGTGATGGGCATATATGTCTGCCGGCATTTCGGGCCAGCGACCTCGTTCGCGCCGCAAAATCTTGTGCCGAAACTTCACCTAAAAAACATGCTGGTGTGGGCGACGATTACCTTTGCGATCTGTGGCTGCGAAACCGCTTCGCTGATGAGCGAAGAGATCAAGGATCCGCGGCGCAATCTGCCGCGGGCATTGCTGCTGGCCGGATTGATCGTAACCGCGTGCTACGTCGGAGGCACGATCGCAATCCTGCTGGCGTTACCAAGCAGCGAAGTCAACGATCTGCAAGGAATCATGCAGGCGGTCGTGAAAACAGCGGGACGCCTGGGTTGGTTCCACTTGATTCCTGTGACGGCAGCGCTGATTGCCATCGGCAACATCGGAGCGGCCAGTGGTTTTCTTGCGGCGTCAGGCCGGGTACCGTTTGCCGCGGGAATCGACCGCTTTCTGCCCCCGGCTTTCGGCCGACTGCACCCGCGCTGGGGAACGCCTCACGTTTCGTTGATCGTGCAGACGATGATTGCGGCGGTGATGATTTTCCTGGGCCAGGCCGGCACTAGCGTAAAGGGAGCCTACGATGTGATGGTCAGCACCAGCATCATCGGCGCGTTTATTCCTTATCTCTACGTGTTCGCGTCTATGTTCAAAGTGCAGGGTGCACCGGCGCCGGCGGGCGGCTTTCGTGTACCCGGCGGGCGCCCCGTCGCCAAAATTGTCGCGTGCGTAGGTTTTGTCACTACTCTTCTGACGATTGTTTTTTCTGTGATTCCTTCGCCGGATGAGCCCAACAAAATTCTCGCGGTCACCAAAATCGTGGGTCTCACCACTTTGCTGCTGGGCTCAGGCTGGCTGCTTTTTTTCCTCGGAAGCCGCAGCCGGCAAAAGGCCCTGGCCGGTTAGCCTAGTCTTCGACCGGTCCGAGACGAGCATTGACGTAATTGCGGATATCCAGGCTGGGATCCTCCATCGGCGCATAGTAGCCGAACTTGTGGACTCGCGAGCTGACGCCCTGTTGCACGCGTTCGCAGATCGCCCAGTCCTGCCGGTTCACCAAATCCCAAAACTTCACTGCGTCCATTGGGTCAAAGTCCTGCTTTGCCATCTCCTCTGGATAAAAAAGAAAATTGCAATCGATTTGCGTACGATCCGCGGCCAGGGGCCAAAGTGCAAAGGCCACAACATGATCGCAGGCCAGGCTAAGCATCAGGTTGGGAAAGCACAATTCGCCTTTATGGCGGACCTTTTCTGCCTCGTTGAGCGCTGGAAACGGGGCTCGCTTAGTCGTGCCTGTTTTGGTGAAGGTGTACGCGCCCTCGCGGTGCGGTATCCCATCTTCCCAATTTAGATTCGACCCGCCCGCCCGCTTGAAGTCGGGTACGACCTCGCACAGCTCTGGGTGAACACCGCCGCAGTGGTAACACTCGTTGTAGTTTTCCGCGACGATTTTCCAGTTTGCGGCGACGCCGTAAGAAATCACGTGGCCCGACCGCAGCTCATGCAGCGGATAGCGAATCGTGCGCTGTACAGCGGGACCCAATTGACAGCGCACGCCGTCTATCGATGACTCATTCTGACAATCCAGCTTGAGGAAAAAGAATCCGGCCCAGCAATCCAACGCGACCGGATACAAGGAAAAATCCTCTCGCCGGAAAGATTCAGCGTCCTTCAGGAATGGTGCGCCGAGCAGGTCGCCATCGAAGGCGTAGGTCCATTGATGATAGGGGCAGCGGATGGTGCCGTCCGACATTACTCCGCCGCGGACTCGAACGCCCCAATTCGAACCTTGCGGTTCGGCACAAAGACGTGTTCCCCGATGTCGGCAAACGTTGTAGTGGGCCTTCAACTCGCCCCGTTTGGTTCTGACCACCAGGACACTTTCGCCTGCCACATCAAGCACGCGATAGTCGCCCGGCGCTGGAATATCTTCTTCCCGTCCAGCGCAAAACCATTCCCGCGCGAAAATAAGCTCTTGTTCGCGCCGAAAGATTTGCGGCTCGGTGTAGTACGAGCTCGGAAGAGACTGTTGCACTCTACAAGGCCTTCTTGCGTTGTCGTCGCGGCTTAACGGATGAACGCAGAGAATCATAACCTAATTGAGCGGTCACTGCAGAAGCCCCGCCTCCGCTCCGAGAGCGTGAGACCTCTTGTCCCTCAAGGCCAATGAAATCTGAAATTTAAACGGACGCGCGGTGCATGTCGGGCCCCGCCACCAGATTTGCTGTTTCCGGATCAGACCCGTCTGGCCTGCTCACAAAGATTGAAAGAACCTGTCCCGCTGACGTTAATCCAAGGATGGCAGCATCAGGAATGCCGTTACAATTAAAATCTGCCGTCGCGATCGGTAAGTTTCCCTGTGAAGGAGAGGTAGAGCTGATACACAGCTGGCGGTTGGAAACGTGTAAGTCTGAGCCTGTGCGTACGAGCCCGCGAAGCTCAGGAACGCGGAAAGAAACGCCGTCGGAGCGATCCAGCGATAAATTGAATTCATGAGACATCGGTCCATTCTCGCTCAAGCAGGCGACACTCACTAGGTTCGGAATGAACATCATAGGTCGGTTACTTTTGAACCAATTAAAAGAGTAATGGTCTTGCAATTTGACATGCTATGAATGGAACTTGCGAGGCAGCAGCGAGACTTTGATTGAAAAGGTGGACGCCGTGACCAGATATGGCACGCACCGGGATATCGATATTGTGTGATGCGGGTTAACGGACGCGCGGAGGCAATATGGGAATCGAGATCGGCTTGAACATGGAGTTTATTCGTTCCGAGGACAAATCATTTGTGGCGGGGGTGGAGCGCGCCGCACAGTTGGGTTACCAGTGGGTGGAACCCATGGTGCACAACGGTCGCGAACTGTTGAGCGAGGCCGGTTATTTTCATTCCTTCTCCATGGACAACGACCCCCTGGAGATGAAGGACATCCTTGACCGGTATGACGTGCGGGCCTCCGGTCTTTCGACTCATTGCCCGCTGATGCGACCCGAGATCAGCGTGCCCTACCTGGAGAAAGCGGCACGATTCGCCGCAGGGATAGGCGCACGCGTCCTGAACACTGATGAAGGCATACGGCCAGAATGGCTCGACGACAAAGAATGCTTCGAAGTGATGAAATATACGCTCAAGAAAGTCTTGCAAATCGCGGAACGGCACGGCGTCTATATCGGAATTGAGCCGCACCAGAGCCTCTCCAAGACCACCGAGGGATTGCTTCGGATTGCGAACCTCGTGAATTCGCCTATGCTCAAGGTGAATTACGACATTGGTAATGCGTTCTTGGGTGGCGTGGATCCGTATGACGGTTTGCGGGCTGTGCTTCCGAAGTTGGTTCACGTGCATGCTAAGGACATCTCGATGGGACAAGCCGAGGCGGAGAAGGGTAAGGTGACGGGCACTCCAGTCGGCTGTGCCTGCGGAGAAGGGCTGATCGACTGGAAACGGGTGGTTTCGATTCTCAGAGAAGGCAATTACAATGGCGTCCTGTCCGTGGAGTGCGGCACTTCAGTCCAAGCGGCGCACAGCCTGGCTTACCTGAAGGAGGTAGTGCAGCAGCCAGCAGCGGCGTCCGGGGATTAGCGGGCTAGTGACTAAGTTTGCCACCGCGTCGACCTCCAGGTCGGCATTTTAAGACTGTGCCGGGTTGAAGCCCGGCACTACAAAACCAAATTGAGTCACTACTAGCAGCCGCGTTGGCCCCGAAAGGAGAAGTCAGTGCTGAGCCGAATGCATCTTGGTGTTTCCGTGGCGTTGGTGGTTATGGCCGGCGCGGCACCGCAGGCCATCGCACAAGCCACGCCTCGATCGAGCGGCCAGCAGTCCGAATCTGCGAACCAGCATCAAAAATCGATCGACGCGGCTCGCGATCAGATCTGGCCAAATTTGGCGCCCAATCAGGATCCTGCCGCCGTATCGCGAGGCAAGGCGCTATTCGCAGCCAACTGTGCCTTTTGCCACGGAACGGATGCCACGGGCGGAAATAGCGGACCTGACCTGGTTCGATCCGTGGTGGTCAATCACGACGAGCACGGCGACCTGATCGGTCCGGTGATCCGCGTTGGCAGAGCCAGCAAAGGAATGCCTAAGCTTGACCTGACCGACGCCCAGATTTCGGACATCGTCGCGTTCCTCCATCAGCGAAACCGTGATGCGCGCTTGCGGTTCACTTATAAGGTCGCAGCTGTCGCGGTCGGCGATGCGGCAGCCGGGAAGGTTTATTTCGAAGCGCATTGCAGCAGTTGTCATTCGCCCGCAGCTGATCTTGCGGGAATCGCCGCGAAGTATCCCGGCGACGAGTTGCAGCAGCGATGGATTTATCCGGGAACTGCCTCGTCTGAAGTCACAGTGACGCTCGCGTCCGGCCAGATGTATTCGGGCAAGTTGGAACATCTTGATGAATTCGACGTGTCTCTGTATGACGCGCAGGGCGATTACCACAGCTTCCCGATTACAGCGGGAACCCGGGTGGTGGTGAAGGACCCCCTCGATGAGCACTACAAGCTGTTAAACCGGCTGAATGATACGGACATGCACAACGTAACGACCTATCTGGAGAGCCTAAAGTGAAGTTTTGGGGGTATGTGGTTGGGGCTTTCTTGCTGCCCATCCCAGTGGCCGGGCAACGTCTGAACCCGAACGAAATCCCGAAGCGGCTGGGGCCAACCTGGCCCACTTATAACGGTGATTATTCCGGACGCCGCTTCAGCCAACTGTCACAGATCAACGCATCGAACGTAAAAAATCTGACACTCGCCTGGACCTATGACACAGCAAACGTCGAGATCAAAGCGACGCCGCTCATGGTAGACGGCGTTTTGTATTTTTCCGTCTCCGACCACGCTTGGGCTGTTGATGCCCGCACTGGTCGCCCGCTCTGGCATTGGCAGACGAAAACGCGCGGGGGCACCCACATCGGTAATCGTGGGGTGGCGATGTACGGTAAATGGCTGTTCCTGGTCACGCCCGATGACTATCTCGTATCTCTCGAGGCGGCGACGGGTAAGGAACGGTGGCGAGTGGAAATCGCTGACCTCAAGCTCGACTATTTCTCCACGGTCGCTCCAATAGTCATTCGAAATCACGTCCTGGTGAGCCCGAGTATCGAGTCGACGGACAACCGCGGCTACCTCGATTCATACGATCCGGAAACCGGCAAACTGCAATGGCGCTGGTATTCCACGCCTGCCCCCGGCCAACCTGGTTCCGAGACATGGCCGAACAAAGAAGCACTCGAGCACGGTGGCGGCGCGATCTGGATACCAGGCACTTATGATCCCGAACTGAACCTGTATTATTTCGGCACCGGCAATCCCCAACCGGTGATGGCAGGCCAGGGCCGGGAAGGAGAAAATCTCTGGGCAAGTTCTATCGTGGCTGTGAATCCCGATACTGGAAAGATGGCTTGGTTTTACCAGACTACACCCCATGACACCCATGACTGGGATTCCACGGAGACACCCGTTCTTTTCGATTCGAAAATCAACGGGCGGCCGCGAAATTTGGTCGCCCAGGCAAACCGGAATGGTTACTTCTTTGTGCTGGATCGAACGAATGGGGAGCATCTCTTGACCACTCCTTTTGTTCCCAACAACTGGGCCAAGGGCCTTGATGCTCAGGGGCGTCCCATCCCTGACCGGAGCAAGGATCCTCAACCGGCTGGAGCGCTGGTGATTCCTTCGGAGGGAGGTGGAACGAATTGGTTTCCGCCCAGCCTTGATCCTGAAACCGGACTCTTCTACGTCCGCGTCAATCGTTCCGCTGCGGTTTTTTACCTCACCGACACCAGCCCTAAGCCGGAAGCGTGGGGCGGCATCGATAAGTTCGTCTGGACCGGACCGTCCTCGATTGAGGCGATCGAGCTTAACACCGGGAAAATCGTCTGGGATCACCCAACAGGTGTGGGAGGCGTTTCCGGCGTTCTGACCACCGCGGGTAAATTACTGTTTGGGGGCGCCGGAACGGGGAATGCCTTAGCACTCGATCCTGCGACGGGCCGCACCCTTTGGCACGTGAACCTCAACGCAACCATGGCCAACGGGCCAATTACATACGAGGTGGATGGACGCCAATACTTGCTGCTCGCGGCGGGGGCGAAGCTGTTTGCCTTTACCCTGCCGGAGCAGTAGGAGGGCAGCATGCGAAAAATCGCGCGACGCAAACACCTGGCGCAACTCGGTATCGGCGCGGCCAGCCTCGCCTGCTTCTCCTATACTTTGCCGGGGACGCAGCACGAACTGTCGCGTCCCTTTGAAATCGCTTTAGGAGAAACACTCCTTCAACACGGTATTCCGGGCCGGCAAATATAATCCGGTAGATTTGGCGGCCTTGACGAAAAACCGCTCTTCTTGAAAAAAGGAGATGGCGCAGCGTAATCACGGGCACCGACACTTCACCATGCGAGTCAGCAGACACGAGAACTTCACCAAGAGCACGGTCCCGCTCCTGGGCATTGCTTTATTCGCTGCGCTGCCCTTGATTTCCGAGAACACCGTCGCGCACAGAATCCCTTTGTTCAAGAAAGGCGCCATCCGGGTTTTGATACTTTCGGGTGAGAACAATCACGACTGGCGCAGCTCCACTCCTTTCCTGAGAAAGATGCTCTTGAATACGGGGCGAATCGACGTTCGGGTGAACGAAGAGCCGGCCGGAATGACGTCTGAGACGTTGGCGGTTTACGACGTGGTCGTGCTTGACTACAACGGACCGCGCTGGGGGCAAACCGCTGAGAATGCGCTGGCTGATTTTGTTCGTTCAGGCAAAGGATTGGTGGGCGTGCATGGCGCGAATTGGGCGTTTAGCGGCTTGGTGGTGTTGGGAGACCATCACATCCCAACTGGCATCATGGAGCCGCCATGGCCGGATTACAAGGCCATGATAGGCGGCGTCTGGTCAGACCAGGATCCGGCTTCGGGACATGCCCCGCGACACAAGTTCCTGGTGAAGATCGTGGACCCCCGTCATCCAATCACCGAGGGACTTCCAAAGACTTTCGAAGCCAACGATGAGCTGTATCACAATATGCACATGGCTGATGGGGTCCACTTTCTGGCATCTGCCTACGACGATCCCAAAAACAAACCCGAACTACCACCCGGGAACAAACAGCCCAGCCGCAATGGTCCGGCGCCCTCAAGCGCTGACGGCGCGAAAAAGTGGCCCCACCTCGATCAGAATCCGACTGGAAAAGATGAACCGATACTCTGGACGGTGTCCTACGGCCATGGGAGAACCTTCTACACGACTTTGGGACATGACGTCGAGGCGATGGAATTGCCCGGGTTCTCCACAACATTTGTTCGCGGCGTAGAGTGGGCTGCGACGGGAAAGGTAAAGAAACCGGAGATGGAGTTCCGGTCATGGGCGGAGCCGGCAGCACACCCGTAATAATAGTAGCGTGGCAACGATGACTTGGCGCAGCAGCCATGTCTGAGTTGACGATTGCGCGAATGTCCTTCATGTGGTGAGCGACGCAGCTGCGGATGTTGCGCGGCCTAACACGCAGAGCGCCTAGAACTAGACCTTGGTTGTCCGGAAGCCTAAGTGCCAAAGTCTAGAGTCGCTGCAATGAACTAAAATTCGGACATGCTCCTGCCGTTCGCCTTGTTACCATTGGGCTTCCTGGCCACAAAAAGCCCATATACGAAATTGCCGGAACGGTAACCAGCGTGAATGGCACGGAATGCCTTCAAGTAGATCACAAACTGCCTTCCAAGTCTTGCAGCAAGTGACCAGAGCGATTTGTCCCGGATTATGTCCAAACCAATATCCCAGCTTCTCGCACACGGCTGTGTCAAATTCTGTCTGTGTACGATCTCTAGACCGCTCTCAACCAGATAACGCTCATAATCGTCCATAGCCTCAAGTTCAACACACATTCCTCGCTCGATGGGTCTGATAAATTTGCGCGTCTGGTCGGGAGAGAGACCTGCCCGCTTGAACCAATCGGTAAGCGCAAAAACGCCCCCGGGCTTCAGATGCCGCGCTGCATTCAGAAAGAATTTTCGGCGGTCATAGTAGTGGGAGATCGACTCGACAGACCAGAGCAGGTCAAATGGATGTGTAAACGTCAGCGCCTCAGCGTCCATCAAGAGGAATTGAGCGTCTAACTGTGCCGCTGCTCCTGCCTTCCGCGCCATCTCAACCTGTACAGGAGAAATGGTGATGCCTGTAGCGCGCGCCCTGTACTCCCTTGCGAGAAAGAGGCTGCTCGCTCCAAAGCCACAGCCGATATCCAGCACTTCGGCACCATTTGGTATGTTGGCCAACTTCGCGAGATGCTCCGTGAGTTGTAGCTGGGCCGTTTCTTTCGATTCATCACCACGAATCCAATAACCGTGATGTAAGTGCTCGCCCCAAAGCGAGTGATAGTAGGAGCTTATTAGATCGTAATGCTCGACGATTCTTCGTTTGTCATTGGGTCGCGAGATCAGCGTTCGATTGCTACTCATTAGCGTTGAGACGGAGATTCTACAGCAAAACGTGCGCAACGGGCAGAAGCAACGTGTTGACAGCAACGTGTTGACGAGCTTTCAGCGTGGGGCTTAATATGGGCGCTTGGGTCGGTAAACTAGAATCTCGGGCGACGTTGCTGAAATGGAAATCCATCACCCCGAGGTAGGCACCTCTTCTCTGACGATGAGTTTGGGAACGACACCCAAACTCCTATTCCTATTTCAGTGGTTCGCCGTCTTCATGGGTCTGGCGAGCATTGGGGCAGCATTGCCCATTGCCGCTCTTTCCTTCGGAGGCTATGGCGCAGCCATGGTTCTCGGGAAAATTCGGCCGTTACGCGAGGCGTATGAATTTCTTTCCCGGGCGTACGACCGGACCCTCGACCGCCTGGGCCAAAAAGTTCTACGGGACCCGCGGGATTCACCCGCGTTACGACTGATGGTCTCCCTTACCCTTACCGTCGTGCCAATTCTCGCGATCCAAATCGTTTTGAGGACACCTCGACTGCTGCTGGTGATCGCTTTTTATCTTTCTCTATACGGTCTCAGGTTCCAGCGGTTTGTTAGGATGTTCAGCGCCAGCCACCTGGAGGCGCACCGGCGCCATGGCTTCTTTTCCGAGAAATACGATAAAGTCTTCGGCCGCTACCTCGAGTTCTTCCTGGGTTATTTTTACGGGAACCTTCCCGAACTGGGCCGGACGGCTCATGTCTGTCTACACCACAAAGAGAACGCCGGGTTAGACGACACTCGCAACACGATGGCCTACGATCGAACCAACCGGCTCGATTTCTTCTGGTATCTATCGGACAACGTTTGGACGGTCTTGGGACTTGCTCCCTACGCCTACTTTGCGGCGAGAGGTGATGAAAAGAACCGAAGACGGATGTTACAAGGAATGGCGTACTACTACTCTTACTTCGCAGCAGTCTTTGTTTACGACTGGAGAATTGGGATGCTGTATGTGTTGGTTCCCATGCTCTGTATGAATTTCATCAATGCCATCACTGCCTGGGTTCAGCACGCTTTCTGTGACCCAGAACGTCCGGACGATTATTTTGCAAATACCGTGACCGTCACGGACGAGTTGAACTTCATGAACGAAGGATTCCATCTCTGCCATCACCACCGTTCTAGTCTTCACTGGACCGAGATGCCCCTTCATTTCGAGCGGCTTCGCGACAGAATGAGAGAAGCCGGGTCGTTGGTCTTCCGTGACTTGGATTTTTTCGGACTTTTCCTGCAGTTGACCATCCTCCGCAGAATGGATGTGCTCGGCGAGAAACTTATCCCGTGGGAACCCATGAATCGCGATCAGAGATTAGCCTTGTTGGCGAAGAGGACCGGCGTCAAGACTCCTTGATTAACCTGGGTGATGGGAATTGAAGCGACCCATGAGGAGGCGATTTTCTATGCCGCAAACGTCTTGTCGTAAATCGTTGCTTCTTGTCTTTGGAGTTTGCATTTTCGCTTTCCCGGCCATACCACTCGCACAGGAAGCACACCCCCCGCACTGGGCTTACAGTGGGCCCGGAGATCCAAAGCATTGGGGACAGCTGGATCCCGCCTTTGCGGCCTGCTCAAACGGGCGCCAGCAATCACCGATCGACATCAGAGACGCGAAAATAGCGGACTTGCCCGTGTTGAAGCTAGACTACAGCGCCGTTCCGCTAAGCGTTATTGATAATGGCCACACGGTCATGGTCAACTATGCGCCCGGGAGCACGCTAACCGTAGGCGACAAGGTCTACAAACTCACGCAATTCCACTTTCATCATCCTAGTGAGGAGCACATCAACGGCAGGGGATTCGACATGGTAGCCCATCTGGTGCACAAGGACGCAGAAGGTCACTTGGCTGTTGTAGCGGTGCTCTTCAAAAAGGGTGCTGCTAACCCGCTTCTGGAAACCCTTTGGAAGAATATCCCTCCCGAAAAGGAAAAAACCGTCGCTCTCCCCTCGGTGTCCGTCAATGTAAAGGACTTGCTGCCCGCGGACCTTGGCTATTACACGTTCTCAGGATCGCTCACAACGCCTCCCTGCACCGAAGGCGTAACGTGGTACGTCCTGAAGACAAGTTCCACTCTTTCGCCGGAGCAATTGGCCACGTTTGCCAAGCTCTATTCCGCAAATAACCGACCGATCGAGCCCACCTATCAGCGGGAGATTCTGGAGACCAGGTAAGGGCTCTACGCTGTAGAAATGAGCGGGAAAAGGCCGGGGACGTCAAGACTGTCTTCTTATAGAGGAGTTGCTAAGGAGCGGTTGGCACGGAATTCTGCCTGTCGAAACTAACCAGTAGAGCGTCTGAATGACGCGCATGGGACCACGATTCCGCAGCACCGAATCAAACCTTGCAAGCGAGTTTCAGGCGGGGTACGCCACGCATAGGAGTTTCGCCTACAACGGAGGAGAACAACGAATGTTCAACCCGCTGGATCACCCGGTTGTTATTCCTGCAGTTTCTCTGCCTA
>Ga0126381_100002634_pt1 | contig 19454 bp, 14 predicted proteins | sample PanSoiMetPlot_28_FD_96465 | JGI IMG/M metagenome (GOLD analysis project Ga0126381, IMG submission 96465) | Tropical forest soil microbial communities from Panama - MetaG Plot_28 | ecosystem: Environmental > Terrestrial > Soil > Tropical forest > Bulk soil | place: Panama | collected 2016-02-17
CCCAGATCCAACCTCCGCAACCGCAGGTGCAAGCGCCGCCCGCAAAGGCGCCGTCGAGCAACGTGTTGCTGATTGCGATCCTGGGCATACTGCTGTTTATCGCGGGAGTCGTCGTGACGATGCTGGTGATGAAGAAATAGCAGCCCTTACTCGCACACCCTCGCCACCACCACCGTCATATCATCGTGCTGCGGCGCGCCGGCCGCGAATGTATCCGCCGATTGCATGATGCGGGCGATGATCTCGCTTGGCGGCAGGTAGAGGCAGGCGGTTGCGGTCTCGATCAGCGCATCCTCGCCCCATTCCTCTTCCTGCGGATTCTCGGCTTCGCTGATTCCGTCGGTGTAGAGCACCAACAGGTCACCGGGCTGGAGTTGAATCTCCTCCTGCTCGTAGCTCGCCGCGCGGAACAGTCCGACTACCGGGCCGCCCGCTTCCAGGCGGATTACTTCGCCGCCGCGCAGCAGCATGGGTGCGTTGTGGCCGCCATTGGTATATATCAGGCGGCGTGTGGCCGGATCGAACTGCGCGTAGAAGAACGTCGCGTAGCGGTTTTCGGGAGACGCGTCGAAGACCAGTCGGTTCACCTGCGCCATCAACTCCGCCACTTTGCCGCCGGCCTGCGATTGCCCGCGCACCGATGCCTGAAGGCTGGCCATCAGCAGGGCCGCCGGAATGCCTTTACCCGATATGTCGGCGATTGCCAGGCCCAGGCGTCCGCTCGCCAACGCCAGGAAGTCGTAATAGTCGCCGCCTACTCCGCGCGCCGGCCGGCAGTGGCCCGCGTATTCCAACGCGGGCACCTCCGGCAGCCGCTGCGGGAAGAGGCGCTGTTGCACCTCGCGCGCAATCTCGATCTCGCGATGCAGCATCTCCCGCTGCGCGATCTCCACCGCGATCGCCTCGGAAAGCCGGCTGTTTTCAAGCGCCAGTCCGGTCTGTGCGGCCACGGTGCGAAGCAGGTGCGTGTCACTGGGGGAATAAGGCTCTTCCGATTTCTTCGGGCCGAGGCTGATGTAGCCTAACAGGTCTTTGCGGGACGGGAGCGGCAGCAGAAGATGCGAATCGAGACGCGCCAGCGCTTCGCGATCGGGTTCGGCATCGCCTGGAATAGAAAGGTCTAGCGGTACGGCATAGCCGGTCGCAAGCGCCGGACGGAAGAATCCATCTTCGCGCAACAGGACTGCGATACGATCGACGTGCAGCGATTCTGAAATCCTGCGGCAGACGGTCTCCAGGAGCGATTCGCGGTCGAGAATACTACGGACCTGCTCGCTGAGATCGCCCAGAATCTGCTCGGCGTTATATGCTTCGCGGAAGAAACGGCGGTCAACCCAGACGCGCACACGCGCGGCTGCACGCCGGATCCAAAAGATGGAGACGAATCCCAGCGAGATCAGAACGATCCTGCCGGGACGGTTCACGCCGGCGGAATTGGCGAGTGAAAAGGCGACCGAGAGAACCAGGCATGTGATGACAATCTGGATTGCCACGACGCCGCGCCGCGCCAGCGCATACTGCAATCCCTGGCGAACGACCATGCGCACATCCATGGCGCGCTCCACCACAATGACGTATGCCATAGTCAGTGGGAAAAGGACGAACGCCGCGAGTGCGAAGGCGGTCAGAAGATTGTCGGGCGGGTCTTCCCGATGGAGCACGATCATGCTGTACATCCACAGAAGGAAGAATGGTGTCATTGCGGCAGTGCAGCCGGCGTACAGCAGCTTCAGGCGGCGCCGATCGTCCGATGGCAGCCCCGGGTCGCGGAATTTGAACGAGATCCCCACGAAAAACAGCGACAATGCGATCAGCATCGGTGCGAGTTGTAGCCACCCGGGCAGTGGGGGCAGCGGCCAGGGGGCGTCGACATCCCAAAAGAGCACCCCATGCCGCAAGCAATCGGAAAGGGCGGAGTAGAGCAGTGGCGCCAAGAGGAGCCATTTCGCCCAGGGAATGCGCTGGTCCAATCGCCAGCGATGCGGGAAGTAGATGCCGAAAAGCATCATGCACGGGGCCCACGCGCTCAGCGCGATCACATGGAACAGCCAACCCGGGAACGCGACCAGCGCCGGCCAGCCGCGCGGGTCGATGTTCGAATTGCGTATCAGTTGACTCAGCCCGAGCAGAATTCCCAGTACGAGCCAGGCGCGTAAATCGCGCGGGCGCAGCGCGGCCACCCAAAAGCCGAGCGGAATAGAGAGCCACGGCATCGCCAGAAAGCACACCACCATGAACAGGCTCGATTGCACATGCGCCTTTAGCCGGACGCTACGTTTCTGGGTCTCACCCTGGTGCTGCACGGCGACCGTAAGGACATCGCCCGGCCGATGCTCGTGCAAAACCCGAGTCACGTCATGCATGCCCCTGACGGGCTCGCCGTCAACCGAGAGCACGCGATCGCCATTCATTACGGGAGTGCGCCCGTCGAACCAAATCGGCCTCTCCACGTATGTGCCAGCGAGTGCGCGGACGACATCGATGGTGAAGGGAACCTGGTTCGCCAGGGTCAAGGCGAGCAGGATCGTCAGCAACGCATATTGGAGCCGGTTATCCTCGCCTTGCATCTCCACCTCACCCCGCTTGCGGCAGCAAAATGATCAGCTCCAGTTGTGGATTGGGCAGGTCGCCCGGAACGTATGCCGCCAGGTTGCGCCCGCGCTGCACAGCCTCCCACGCCACCCCCGATTGGCTCAGGCTGAAGTACTGGTAGTTGAGCTTGATGGGAATTGCACCCGGCGGCGACGGCACGTAAGTCAGCGGAACGCCGGGCAATGCCTGCCGCACCAGGTGCTCGATGTGCGCCGCCGAGCACACCTTCACCAACTGCGGCGCGCGATTGACGATTTCCGCCTGCGGCGCTTCAGCCGATATCGCAAGGTACATCTTGGTGTTCGTCAGGTACTTGTCGTTATCGAGCGCCGTGGCATAGATCGCCGGCTGCACCAGCTTGAGCGGCAGCGAAATGAAATTGGTGGGCACCACCGTATCGAGCAGTGTTCGCAATTTCTCGTCAAGATCGGTGAAGCACGCGCCCAGGTCGTCGTGATCGTAAGGCGGAAGCTCGCGTGGATGGATATTCGTCGAGAACGTGGTGAGCGCTCCGGCCAGCGAGAGCATGGCGGTGTACAGGCGCTCGGGATGTCCGCCACGGGTTTCGAACAGGTGCCGAAAAACCGGAAATGCCGTATTGACGGTGTAGAGCAGCCAGAAATTCGCGATGTCAGCCGCGGTGAAATCGGCCAGCGTCTGGTTCTTCTGCCGGCGCATTCCGGCGATGGCGCTGGAGCGCGCGGTCAGGATCTCTACCAGGCGGCGCGCGATCGATACGAGATAGTCGTTGGCGTAAAAATCTACCAGCGGCGGAACGAAGCGCGAATCGAGCTGAAACGTTTCCGCCTCACTGCGGCGGACGCGTGCCACGCGCATCGCCGAGTAGCCGTCGAGCGCTTCACCCTCGGTGAGCAGGCGAAGGTTCTTGCGCGCAATCTGGACGGGCCGTTCTGTCGTACCCGTATTCTCATCACGAAAAAGCTCGATTTCGGCGCTGTAGCGCGCTCCGCCGGCACGGGTCGTCGCGGCCACGTTCAATCCGCGGTCGCGATAATCGGGGACGGCGAGATAGATGTCCAGCGAGGTCTGGTCCTGCTCAAAGCACTCCGCCAGTTGCTTCAGCGGAGGCGCCGGATCGGACGCAGGAATATCGAACAGCAGGCCGTCGGGCAGAATTCCGGAAGCGCTGGAAAGCGCGAATGCCCCTGCGGCCAGAGCCTCCTGGCTGATTTGCAGAGTGCGAAAACCGTAAGGGCGGAACGACAGGCTCTCCAGGTGGAATTGGAGCAGGTTCTCGAGGAAGCGGTCCTGGAGCTGCAGGTGCTGCGGGCTGAGAAACGTACCCTTGGTCCAGATCACCGGTTGGAGTCGCTTCATGGGGAGTACGTTAGCACAGTCTTCAGTCGTCAGCTAATCAGTCGTCAGTCTCCAGTCACCAGTCTCCAGTGTCCTGGTGACTGACGACTGACGACTAATGACTGATAGCTGATAGCTGCCTTTCTGCTATCCTCCTCGCATGAGTCCGCAACCCAACGAGCAGCCCTCCTGGTACCAGATCCTGCCACGGCTGGGAACCGCGGACGAGTTTGCCGCCGTCCGGGAACTGTTCGCGCGCAGCGGATTCGACTACGCTTCGGTCTGCGGCCGCGTGGGCGCCGAGCACTTGTACCTGTTCACTAACAAGCTGGAAACCGAATACCTGGAACGACCCGTCCAGGACCCGCTCGACGCGCTTATCCGCCTATTCGTCGTCGGCCGCGGCATCGACAACAAAGATATCGCATCGCAGTTAGGATCGGTGAGCATCGCGTCGCTTGAAGCCCTGCAACTCCTCGTTCCGCGAACCGGAGGCTCCGGATGGTTCGCGCCCGTGATGGCTCATCCCACTCCCGGCGGTCCCATCATGATCTGCGATCGCAACTCGTCGCCCGACGGGGTCGCGATGAAGCGTGCGCCCGCGGACGCGCTTTATCCCGCCCTGTTCGCCAACACAATCGACTTCGTGGAGCGCTTCCCGCAGACGCCCTGCGACAACATCCTCGAAATCGGTACTGGTACGGGAACGGCCGCCATCCATTGGGCGGGATTTGCCCGCGAGGTCTGGGCTACCGATATCACGCCGCGTGCTGTTCATTTCGCCGAATTCAACACTCGCCTGGCGGGCGTCGGCAATGTCAATGTCGTCCAAGGCGACCTCTACGCGCCCGTCGAGGGTATGACGTTCGACCGCATTGCCGCCCATCCGCCGTTCGTACCGGCGAAGAACCCGGCTGTTGTTTTCCGCGACGGCGGCGAGGACGGCGAACAGATTGCGAAACGCATCGTGGAAGGGCTTCCGACGTATCTCCGACCAGGCGGGACCTTCTGGGCATCGTTCATGATCTCCGACCGCACGGGTGAGTCCGCCGAGCAGCGTATGCGCAAATGGCTTGGAAGCTCAGAGGCGGAGTTCGATATTGGGATTGCGATCGATATGCGGCGCACGGCAGCCGAGTCGATCGCCCACGCCGCCCTCCATGGAGTCGGCACGCCGGAGGAGATCTGCTATTTCGGCGACCTCTGGAAAGCCACCCAGACTGAATATCTTTTGCATATATCCATCGTTATCCGCCGGCACGCCGCGCCACGCCAGGGCATTACCGTCCGGACGCAAGCGGGCACAGGCTTCGCGGCCAGACATCTCGAATGGCTGCTCGATTGGGAACTCGCCCGACGGGATCCGAACTTCACCGAAACGTTCCTGGAGAGCCGGCCCACCCTGGCACCCGTTTGCGAACTTCGTGCCAGCCACCGTCTGGAGGGCGGCGCGGCCATATCCGAGGACTATACACTTGAGGCCGACGGTCCGCTCCGTGTGGCTTGCCGCGTCCCGGGCTGGTCGGCCAAGGTCCTCGTGGGGTGCGATGGTCGTCGTACGGCCGGCGAAATCTTCAACAACCTCGTCGATCAGGGAGCCATTCCCAAGGATGCCGATCCGCGTGAGTTCGTCCGGATGTTCAGCGGGCTAATGGCGGCGGGTGTGCTTATTGCGGCTTCAGAGGACTTGGCCAAACCACAGTTTTCTTCACTGTAGTTTTCTGTACCATACCGATTGGGTATAGTACCTGATCCGTTCCCCCGGCATTTTCCGGCGTTATTTTCGAAATATAATCCTTCGGAGGACAGGATGATCGTGAACTTTTCTGGTACGCTGTATCCTGCCTCACTGGCGGCCTTGAAACGGAGGACGCCCGAAGCCGACTATTTCAATTGGGGGTAAGAATGGCACGAGAAAGCACACAACATAAGCTCGATCGGGTGAGAGCGCCGCGTGTGCAGATCACATACGACGTCGAAGTGGGAGACGCGATCGAAATCAAGGAACTCCCGTTTGTTATGGGCGTTCTGGGCGATTTCACCGGGCAGCCGACGGAGCCGCTGCCGCGCATTAAGGACCGGAAATTCGTCGAAGTCAATCCCGACAATTTCGATTCGGTTCTGGCCAACATGAAGCCGCACCTTGCATTCTCGGTGGAAAACAAACTGAGCGAAGATCCGAACGCGGGCAACCTTAAAGTAGACCTGAATTTCAAGAGCCTGGACGATTTTGCGCCGGAGGCGGTGGCGCGACAGATCGGGCCGTTGCGCGAACTGCTGGAGCTCCGCGATCGCTTGACGGATCTGCGCGGCAGCATGCAGGGCAACGACAAGTTGGAAGAGATGCTGCGCGAAGCAGTCACCGACAAGGACAAGCTCGCCAAACTGCGTAGCGAGATGGGAATTCAGGAGGGCTCCAATGAGTGACACTCAAAGGGCAACAGCGGCGGAAACCGCAACTACGACAGGCGAAGTAAGCCTGCTGGACCAGATCGTAGAGCAGGGCAAGCTGGCGCGCGATCCCGCCAGCAAGGAGCGCGGCAAAAATCTGGTGAAGGAGTTCGTCACCCAGGTGCTGGAAGGCGCCATGACGATCTCCAAGGATGCCGAGGCGATGATCAACGCGCGCATCGCGCAAATCGATCACCTGGTATCGATCCAGCTCAACGAGGTGCTGCACAATCAGACCTTTCAGAAGCTGGAGGGAAGCTGGCGGGGATTGAAGTACCTGCTCGATCAGAGCGAGACCAGCGACAAGCTGAAAATCAAAGTTCTCAACGTCACGAAGAAGGAGTTGTTGCGCGATCTGCAGCGCGCGCCGGAATTCGACCAGAGCGCCCTCTTCAAGAAAGTATACGAAGAGGAATATGGCGTATTTGGCGGTGCACCGTTCGCGGCGCTGATCGGCGATTATGAGTTCAGCCGCGGACCGGAAGACATCGAGCTGCTGGAGAAGGTGTCGAATGTTGCGGCAGCTGCGCACGCCCCCTTCCTGACCGCTGCCGCGCCCGAGATGCTCAACATGGACAGCTTCACGTCGCTCGATGCTCCGCGCGACATGGCGAAGATTTTTGATTCCAGCGAGTACGCCAAGTGGAAGAGCTTCCGGGCCAGCGATGACGCGCGCTATGTGGGCCTCTGTCTGCCGCACGTGCTGATGCGCCTGCCGTATGGCAAGGATGGCATCCAGATCGAAGGCTTCAACTACGAAGAAGGCGTGGACGGCAGCGACCACAGCAGGTACCTGTGGGGCAATGCGGCCTACTGCCTGGGCGCTCGGCTGACCGGCGCATTCGCCAAGTATGGCTGGTGCGCGGCGATCCGCGGCGTGGAAGGCGGCGGCCTGGTGGAGGGTCTGCCGACCCATACGTTCACGACCGACTCCGGCGACGTGGCCCTCAAATGCCCGACCGAAGCCCCCATCACTGACCGGCGCGAAAAAGAGCTGGCAGACCAGGGCTTCGTCTCGTTGGTGCACTGTAAAGGGACGGATTACGCCGCGTTCTTCAGCGTGCAGTCGGGGCAGAAGGCCAAGATGTTCGACAGCGAAGCGGCGAACGCCAATGCGCGGCTGTCGACGCAGTTGCCGTACATCTTTGCGGTCTCGCGCTTCGCGCATTACCTGAAGGCCATGATGCGCGACAAGATCGGTAGCTTCATGGAGCGCAGCGACTGCGAAAGGTTCCTGAATCGTTGGATCCAGAATTACGTGGTGGGGAATGACGATGCATCGCCGGCGACGAAGGCTCAATTCCCGTTGCGCGAGGCAAAGATTGAGGTGATGGAAGTGCCCGGCAAGCCCGGTGTGTACCGCGCCGTCGCTTTCCTGCGGCCGCACTTCCAATTGGATGAGCTGTCCGTCTCTTTGCGGTTGGTGGCGGAAATACCGCAAGGCGGGAAATAAGTGCGCAGGGGGCCTGCCGTGCCCGGTGCGGGTGTGACGGGCCCCTCCCGGACAAAAACGAGGAGGATTTTTTTCGATGGCATACGATGCATTTCTAAAGATTGACGGAATCACTGGCGAGTCGCAGAAGGACAAGCACAAGGGCGAGATTGAAATTGCCAGCTTCAGCCTGGGAGCGAGTAATCCCACCTCGGTTGGGGTTGGCACGGGGCTGGCGGCCGGCAAAGTAAGCATCGCCGATTTCTCAATCACTAAGCCAACCGACCAGGCGTCTCCCGCCCTGTTCAAGAACTGCTGCGCGGGCAAGTCCTTCAAAACGGCGGTAGTGACGGTGCAGAAAGCCACCGGTGGCACCACCGGCGAAACGTATCTGCAATACGACTTCGGAAACGTCTACGTTACGAGTATTTCGTGGGCCGGTAGCGGCGGAGCGGGCGGCGGCAGCCATGACACTCCGCACGAAACCGTCTCGTTCACATTTGAAAGCATGAAGATCACCTATAAGCCGCAGAAGGCGGACGGCTCGCTGGGATCGCAGCAGGTTGCCGGCTGGGACCAGGCTTTCAACAAGGCCATCTGAGACTGAGGCGGCGCGGTTCTCGTGCCGCGCTGAATATGGCGGGCGCCGGCTGCGCCGCTGTAGCGATGCCGCCGGCGCAAACGCTTTTGGGGCCCTTTCATGAATGCCAGAGAGCTTTATCAAGCCGGGCAGTTAAGCGCGGCTGTACAGTCGGTCGGGTCGGAGCTGCGCGACAATCCCACCGATACTCGCCGGCGTACGTTCCTGTTCGAGTTGCTCTGCTTCGCGGGCGAGTACGACCGCGCCGAGAAGCAGTTGGATATCCTCGCGCAGGCCAGTCCCGATGCCGCTACCGGCACGCTGCTCTATCGAGCGGCCATGGCGGCAGAGCGCACGCGCCAAACGCTCTTCGAAAAGCACGACTATCCGCCGGCCGCCGCTCCCACTCCCGTGCGCGGCACGCTCAACGGAAAGCCCTTCGAATCGCTCGAAGACGCCGACCCGCGCATCGGCGCGCGCGTGGAACTTTTTGCCGCAGGCGACTATATTTGGCTACCGCTGGCACATCTCGCGTCGATTCAGATAGAAGCGCCCAAGCGCCTGCGCGATCTGCTCTGGACTCCCGCGCTCGTGCGCACCGGTCCGGAGCTGAAGGACCGCGAACTGGGCGAGGTCCTGATGCCCACGCTTTCTCCGTTCTCGTTCCGTCATTCCGACGATGCTGTGCGGCTGGGCCGCGCTACCGTTTGGGACGCCGGTGAAGACGGCCAGGAGATTCCGTTCGGACAAAAAATGCTATTGGTAGACGGCGAGGAGTTTCCGCTGCTGGAAGTCCGCACGCTGGAAATAGCCGCCGAGGACACGGTGCGCCAAACCCATGCCTCTGCGGAATGACCTGCTTCAGCCGATCCCAGGCGAAAACCAAGCCGGAGAGAATCTCCGCTATGCTCCCGTCTACGACAAGATCAAGGAAGCCCGGCGCGAAGACGACGATGCCCCCCAAGGCGAATGGCAGCGCGAGCGCAAAGTAGCCGACTGGCCGCTCACCATCAAGCTCATCTCCGAAACTCTCGCCACCAAGAGCAAGGATCTGCAGTTGGTCGCCTGGCTTTCGGAGGCCATGCTCATTCGCGAAGGCGTTGCCGGCCTTCGCGAAGTGCTCGACATGGCGCGCGGCTTGATCGAGAACTTCTGGGACGGTCTCTATCCCGAGCTCGAAGACGGCGACGCGGAATTTCGCGCGACGCCGCTGCAATGGATCGGCGACCGGCTGGAAATACCGCTGCGCCAGACGCGACTTACGAAGAAAGGGCTGAACTGGCTGCAATACAAGCAAGCGCGTGGCGTCGGCACCGAGGAGTCGGCCGACACTGACGCCAAACGCGAAGCCCGCCAGCGAGCCATCGCAGAAGGCAAGATCACGCAAGAGGTCTTCGACACCGATTTCGAGGGCACGCCCAAGCAGTTCTATGTGGACTTGCTGGCTGCATATGATGGCGCGTTGGAATCGGTGGGCGCTCTGTCCACTTTGTGCGATGAGAAGTTCGGTGACGTTGCACCGTCGTACTCAATCTTGAAGAACGCGTTAGAGGAGGTTCGGCAGACGGTTAAAACCCTCCTCGCGAAGAAGCGCGAGAAGGAGCCGGATGCTCCGGTCGCCGAACCGGAGCCGCAGGCCGAGGCAGAGGTCGAGACTGCGCCCGAGCCGCAGGCTGTTGCCGTCGCGGCGGCGGCCGCCGCGCCTGCACGCGCCAAGGCGAAGCCCGGCACACTTTCGCCCGAGCCGGTCGATCGCGAAGACGCGATTGCGCGAGTGGTTGCCGCGGCGAAGTTTCTGCGCGCCCAGGATGTCTACAGTCCCGCGCCCTACCTGATGCTCCGAGGACTGCGGTGGGGCGAGCTGCGCGCGGTCGGAACCGAAATCGACCAAACGATCCTTGCCGCTCCTCCCACTGAGATCCGCCAGAATCTGAAGAAGCTCTCGCTCGACGCCAACTGGACCGAGTTATTGGAAGCGTGCGAGAACGCAATGGGGATGGATTGCGGCCGCGGCTGGCTCGACCTGCAGCGCTATGTCTCGCGCGCCTGCTACGAAATGGGCTCGTACTACGAACCCATTCGGCAAGCGGTGATCTCCAGCCTGCGCGCGCTGCTGACCGACTATCCACGGCTGATCGAAGTGACGTTGATGGACGACACGCCGACAGCCAATGCGGAGACGCAGAGCTGGCTGAAGGACGAAGTGCTGCCCAAGGCCGCCGCGGAAGCCCCGCCGGCGCAAGCGGTGTTCCAGGCGCCCGCACCATCCGCGCCCTTGGTCCCGGGCGAGCCCGCTCCTCCGGATGTCTTCGACCTGGCGATGGCCGAAGCGCGCGCGGGACGCGCGCAGCAGGGAATCGAAATGCTGATGCGCGAGATGACTCAAGAGCGCAGCGGCCGCGCCCGCTTCCATCGCAAGGCGCAACTGGCGCAGCTTTGTGCCATCACCGGCCACACACCGATCGCGTTCCCCATCTTGCAGGAGCTCGCCGCCGAAATCGAACGCCGACGCCTGGAAGACTGGGAAGACGCCGACGTCATCGCTCAGCCGCTCGCGCTGTTATATAAATGCATGGACAAGAACGCCGCTCCGGAAGAACGACAGAAGCTGTACTCGTGGATCTGCCGCCTGGATCCGCTGGCAGCGTTGACGGTGACGAAATGAAAGAGCAAAGGCGCTCGCAAAGACGCCAAGGCGCAAAGCTATCAAGAATCTTTGCGTCTTTGCGCCTTGGCGAGCGCTATGGGTTTTGATTTATGCCTCGCTGGGAGCCCGAACAGACGGTCACACTTTCGGTGCTGGAGCGGCTGACCGATCGCGACCCGACTGTCGCCGCGGAACCGCCGCTCACGCGTGCGCAATCGGTCCGTCAGCTCAAGGCGTCGCTGCGGCGCGATCTGGAATGGCTGCTGAACACCCGGCGTAGGCCTGATGCTGCCGAGAGCGAGTTCAAGGAGCTGGAACAATCCTTGTTCAACTATGGGCTACCCGACATCAGCAACCTGAGTTGGGACTCGGCACGCGACCGCGCGCGCGTCAGCCGCATGATCGAAAAGACCATCACGACGTTTGAACCTCGGATCAAGCGGCTCAAGGTGGTTGCCGCCGAAGGTGCGCCCGGCGGAAGGCACGTGCTCCGCTTTCAGATTGAAGGCCTGCTCGATATGGATCCTGCGCCGGAGCACATCTCGTTCGACACCGTGCTCCAGCTCTCCAGCGGCGACATTCAGGTCAGGGGAGAGCCCGGTGCGTGACGAACTGCTGCTCTACTATGAACGCGAGCTTGCGTTTTTGCGCCAGATGGGCGCGGAGTTCGCCGCCAAGTATCCCAAGATTGCCTCGCGCCTTGTGCTCGAACCGGACAAGTGCGAGGACCCGCACGTGGAGCGTATGCTGGAAGCGTTCGCTTTCCTCGCGGCGCGCGTCCATCTTAAAGTAGACGACGAGTTCCCCGAAATCACCGAGGCGCTGCTCGGCATTCTGTATCCGCACTACCTGCGGCCGTTGCCTTCCATGACGGTAGCCGAGTTCAAGCTCGATCTCGATCAAGTCACACCCGAAACCGGGCTTACGTTGGAGCGCGGCGCTGTGCTGCGCTCGCGGCCCGTTAACGGCGTGCCGTGTAAGTTCCGCACCTGTTACGACGTCACGTTCTGGCCGCTCACCGTCGCGGAAGCGGAATGGAAAACTCCAGACCGGCTTCAGCCTGCCATTAAATCGTCGGATGCCTTAGGCGCTGTTCGGCTGGAGCTGCGCTGCACCGGCGACGTGACGTTTTCCAAGCTCGCCCTGCGCTCACTGCGGTTTTATCTCAGCGGCGAAGGCGCGATGATCCACACGCTCTACGAGCTGCTCTGCAACAGCTGCGTGCAGATCGTGGTGCGCGACCCTACTCCCAAATCGAAAGTCGCACCGGTAATTCTGCCCGGCAATGCGCTGCGTCCGGCGGGCTTTGCCGAAGACGAGGCCATGCTGCCTTACCCGCGCCGGTCATTCATGGGGTACGGCCTGTTGCAGGAGTATTTCTGCTTCCCGCAGAAATTCTTCTTCCTCGACTTGAACGGTTTGGATCAGGTCTGCGCTTCACGTTTCGGGGGACGCGCGGAAATCGTCTTTTTGATCTCGCCGTTCGAGCGCGCCGAGCGGCGTCAGCCGCTCGAGCTTGGTGTTTCCGCCGGCACGTTTCGCCTCGGTTGCGCGCCCATTGTGAACCTGTTTCCCCAGACAGCTGAACCGATTCTGCTGAGCCATCGCCGCTTTGAGTACGGCGTTACGCCGGATGCGAACCGCCGCAGCGCCATGGAGGTGTTCGAGGTCAAGGAGGTCGTAAGCGCCAACCCGCACACACAGGAGGTGATCCGCTACGAGCCGTTTTACTCCTATCGGCACGATACCAGCCGCGCCAGGACTCAGGCCTTCTGGAATACGTCGCGGCGCCCCTCCGGCCGCCATGATGACCAAGGCAGTGAAGTGTTCATCTCGCTCGTCGATCTCTCCGGCCGGCCGGTGATGCCGGATGTCGAGACACTCACTGTTCGTACGCTGTGCAGCAATCGCGATCTCCCCGCGCGCCTCCCCTTCGGCAACGAGGCGGGCGATTTCGAATGCGAGGGGCCGCTCCCCGCCAAGCGCATCATGGCGCTGCTCAAACCCACCGATACTCTCCGGCCGCCCATGGCCGGCGATTCCTTGTGGCGGCTGGTGTCGCACCTTTCGTTGAATTATCTCTCGCTGGTCGAGCAGGGCAGGGAAGCGCTGCAAGAAATCCTGCGGCTATATAACTTCACCGGGTCCACTTACTCCGAGCGGCAGATCTCCGGTCTGGTCGGGCTCACCAGCCGGAAGCATTTCGCCCGCGTCGTTTCCGAAGGAGGCGTCGCGTTTGCGCGAGGCACGCAGGTGGAGATGGAATTCGATGAAGAGCAGTTCGTGGGCAGCGGCGTATACCTGTTCGCGTCCGTGCTGGAAGCATTTCTGGGGCTGTACGTCTCGATGAACAGCTTCAGCCAGCTCCGGGTGAAGACGCGCCAGAGAAAGGAGGTCGTAAAGCAGTGGCCACCGCGAGCAGGTCAGAGAATCCTGATGTAGAAGCGCCGCCCTCTCCCGACGCACTCGATCGCGAGCGCTGGCCTGTGGCAAAAGCTCTCGAAGCGGAGCCTTACACCTTCGAGTTCTTCCAGGCGGTGCGCCTGCTCGCCCTCATGTATCCGTCGCGGCAGGTGGTCGGGCGGTTCACGCGCCCTGCCGAGGAGGTCGTGCACTTCGGCGCGAATCCGGAGGTTTCCTTCCCACCGAGCGAGATCAATTCCCTCGAACTCACCCACGATGGGGCGCCGTCTCGACCGGCCACCATGCGGGTGAACTTTATGGGGCTCACCGGTCCACTCGGGGTGCTGCCGCTCACCTACAGCCAGTACGTGCTCGAAAGGCTGCGCGCGCGCGACCGCGCTCCCCGCGACTTTTTCGATCTCTTCAACCATCGCATGATCTCGCTGTTTTGCCAGGCATGGGAGAAGTACCGGTTCGTCATTCCCTACGAGCGGCGAGAGCGGGATCGTTTTTCCTATCGCGTGCTGGCGCTGCTCGGCCTTGGCACGCCCGGCCTGCAGGAGCGACAGGAAGTCTCCGACGATTCGCTGCTCTTCTACAGCGGCCTGCTCTCCGCCCACGCCCGCAGCGCCACCGGCCTGCGGCAGTTGCTCTCCGACTATTTCGGAGTGCCGGTCGAGATCGAGCAATTCGTGGGTGCCTGGTATCCCGTGGACCGCGATTCCCAATTCTGCCTCGGGGATGGCTGCCGCGACGACGAGCGCCTGGGATTCGGCTGCGTGGTCGGTGACGAGGTCTGGGACCAGCAGTCGCGTGTGCGCATCCGCATGGGCCCGCTCACGCTCGATCAGTACACCGATTTTCTGCCCGGCGGTTCGGCGTGGCGGCACGTCAAGGCGCTGACGCGCTTTTTCGCCGGTAACGAATACGATATGGAGTTGCAACTTGTACTGCGTCGTGATGTAGTGCCGGCGTGCGAGTTGCCCCAAGCCGCCGATTTGGCCCCGCGCCTCGGCTGGACAAGCTGGGTCAAGAACGCGCCCTTCGCGCGTGACCCGGGAGAAACGGTTTTGGAGTTGTAACGGAGGAATCATGGACACATTTAAGGCGGTAGTTGCCCGCCTGAACACAACCACACGAAAGGCGCTGGAAGACGCTGCCGCACTGTGCGTCGCACAAACGCACTACAGCATGGAGGTGGAGCATTTCCTCGCGAAGCTCCTGGACGCCACCGACAGCGACTTCGCCGTCATCCTGAAACAGTTCGGCGTGGATCGTTCCAGGCTTGCAGCCGATATCGGCGCCGGGCTGGACAAGCTGAAGCGCGGCAATGCGCGCGGTCCCGGCTACACTCCGACGCTGGTCAAGATGCTGACAGAAGCGTGGACGATCGGCTCGCTCGAATTCAACATGGGCCAGATCCGATCGGGTTGCTGCATCCTGGCGCTGGTCGCGGACGAAGAACTGTCGCGCATGGCGCGCGAAATCAGCCGCGAGTTTCTGAAGATCGAGCCCGATTCGTTGCGCAAACAGATGCCGGCCATAATGGCCGACTCGCGCGAACACGTCACGGCAGCCGCCGCTGCTGGCACGGGGCCATCGGCCCCTGGTACGCCCAAGCTCGGCGGCAAGACTCCGAATCTCGATCAGTTCACCATCAACCTCACCGAAAACGCTAAGGCGGGCAAGATCGATCCGGTCCTGGGGCGCGATTTCGAAATCCGCCAGATTGTCGACATCCTCACGCGCCGTCGCCAGAACAACCCGATCCTCACCGGCGAAGCGGGTGTCGGCAAGACCGCCGTGGTGGAAGGCTTCGCAAATCGCATCGCGAGCGGCGACGTGCCTCCCGTGCTGCGCAACGTCACCGTGCGCACGCTTGACCTCGCGCTATTGCAGGCCGGCGCGGGCATCAAAGGTGAATTCGAGAATCGCCTCAAGGGACTCATCGAAGAGGTGAAAGCTTCGCCTACGCCGATCATCCTATTTATAGACGAGGCCCACACCATGATCGGCGCGGGCGGCCAGGCCGGCCAGAACGATGCTGCCAACCTGCTCAAGCCGGCATTGGCGCGCGGCGAACTGCGCACGATTGCAGCCACAACCTGGTCGGAATACAAGAAGTATTTCGAGAAGGACCCCGCGCTGGCGCGCCGCTTCCAGGTGGTCAAGGTGGACGAGCCCACCGAGGCCAAGTGCGACATGATGATCCGCGGCGTGGCGCCCACGCTCTAGAAGCACCACAGTGTCCGCATTCTGGATGAGGGTCTGAAAGCCGCGGTGCGCCTTTCGCACCGGTACCTGCCCGATCGCCAGTTACCCGATAAAGCCGTAAGCGTGCTCGACACCGCTTGCGCGCGTCTTTCGCTGTCGCAGAACGCCACCCCGCCGGCAATCGAGGACGCTACGCGCGAAATCGACGACTGCAATGTGCAGATCCGCGTGCTGGAGCGCGAAGTTGCGCTCGGCGCCGATCATGCCGAGAAGATCGCGGCGGTCGCCGCGCGCAAAACGGCGGCCGAGGAGCGTCTGAAGGCGCTCGCTGCCGTCTGGGAAAAGGAAAAGGAGTTGGTAGGGAAGATCCGGGAGATTCGGGGCAAAATCGAAGAGATGGCGGTCGGCGCGGCTGCCGCCTCTGGCGGCGGCCAGGCGGAAGCGCCTGCCCAACCAACGCTGCGCGAGCAGCTCTCCACGCTTGAAACCGAACTCGTACAAGTGCAGGGGGAAACGCCGCTGATGCGGGTCTGCGTAGATGCCCACATCGTCGGCGACGTGATCTCCGGCTGGACCGGCATCCCGATCGGCAAAATGCTCAAAGACGAAGTCGCGACCGTGCTCTCGCTCGATTCTCACCTCGGCCGCCGCGTCATAGGACAGGCGCACGCTCTCGAGATGATTGCCGAACGCATCCGCACCTCGAAGGCGTCACTGGAAGATCCGTCGAAACCGATCGGCGTCTTCATGCTCGTCGGCCCGAGCGGCGTCGGCAAGACCGAAACCGCGCTCGCGCTCTCCGACCTGCTCTACGGCGGCGAGCGCAACCTCATCACCATCAACATGTCGGAGTTTCAGGAGGCCCACACCGTCTCCACGCTCAAGGGATCGCCTCCCGGATATGTCGGCTACGGCGAAGGAGGCGTGCTCACCGAAGCAGTGCGCCGGCGGCCGTACTCCGTCGTGCTACTCGATGAAGTCGAAAAGGCGCACCCCGATGTGCTAGAGCTCTTCTTCCAAGTGCTCGACAAAGGCATGATGGAAGACGGCGAGGGCCGTGAGATCGACTTCAAAAACACTATCATTATTCTTACGTCGAACGCCGGCACCGATACGATCATGAAACTCACGGCCGATCCGGAGACGGCGCCGACACCTGAAGGTCTCGTGAAAGCCCTCAAGCCCGAGCTGAATAAGATCTTCAAGCCGGCGTTCCTCGGCCGCCTCGTCATCATTCCGTATTACCCGATCCGCGACGAAGCCATGAAGCAGATCGTCCGCCTGAAACTCGGGAAGATTCAGCGCCGTCTCGAAGAGACACACCGAATCCCACTGACCTACGAAGACGTGCTCGTCGACGAAGTGGCCCGCCGATGCACGGAAGTCGAAAGCGGCGCGCGCAATGTCGATAACATTTTGACAAATACCCTGTTGCCGGAAATTTCCCGGCAAATCCTGGGCCGGATGGCGGAGCAGCGGAAGCTCTCGCCCATCCACGTCTCTATAGGAGACAACGGAGCATTCGTTTATAACTGAAACGCGACCGCTCCCTGACGGTCGCGGCTCTGTTATGACACGCTCATGTAACTGAGCCGCGACCGTCAGGGAGCGTCGTGGCACTTTGATTTACCATGCCATACACGCAAACAGACCGGGTGATGAAGCTAACGACGCCGCTCGGCGAAGATGCGCTCATTCCCACCACCGTTACCGGCAGCGAAGCCATCTCCGAGCTGTTTCACTTCACCATCGAAGCCATCTGGCAAGACGCCACTCCGCTCGACTTCAAGAAAATCCTCGGGCAGAACGTCACCCTCGAACTCGCACTCTCTGAATCCTTCGACTCGCGCTTCGTCAACGGCATCGTGACCTCGATCTCGCAGGGCGCATGGGACCGCGAAAAGGACATCACGCTCTATACGCTCGAAGTCCATCCGCAGCACTGGATACTGACGCGCAATGTTCAGGTCCGCATCTTTCAACAGAAGACCGTTTCCGACATTATTCAAAAAGTCATTAACGGCCTGGGACTCGCCAGCCCCACCCTCAAGCTTCAGAAATCTTACGCGCCGCGCGATTACGTCGTGCAGTATTATGAGTCCGATTTCAATTTCATCAGTCGCCTCATGGAGCAGGAGGGTATCTACTACTACTTCGACCACAGCTCCACCAGCCACACTTTGAACCTTGCCGATCAGAAGAGTACGTTCAAAGACATTCCCTGCAACGTTGACGTCGAGTTTGAAGAAATTATAAGCGGGCCGCGCGAAGACTTGCGCATCTTTGAATGGAATAAGCGGCAGACCGTCCGCTCGGGTAAGTACGCCCTGCGTGACTGGAACTTCGAGACGCCCTTGATCCTGCTCGAATCCAACACGCCCGGCGTCGTCCAACTCGGCGTCAGCGGTGGTCTGGAAATCTACGAGTATGCCGGCAAGTACCAAAAGCCGGACGACGGCGACGCCTTGGTCAAGATCCGAATTGAGGAAGAAGAGGCCCCGGGCACCGTGGTGAACGGCAAATCTTGGCATTGGCTCTTTTTGCCCGCATACAAGTTCAATTTGAAGCAGCATTTTGCAGATAAGGGGAAATTCGTCCTGACGCGCGTCGAGACTCATTGCCAACAGCCGATCAACGTTGAGGCGGAAGAGGCAAAATACGAAAATCGTTTCCTCGCGATTCCGGAGGACGTGAACTATCGCCCGCCGCGCACGACGCCGATCCCGCAGGTGAAAGGCGTTCAGACCGCGATCGTCACCGGACCCCCGGGCGAGGAGATCTATACCGACAAGTACGGCCGGGTGAAGGTGCAGTTCCACTGGGACCGTGAAGCCCTGTACAACGAGAACAGCTCGTGCTGGATGCGTGTCGCTACTATGTGGGCCGGCAAGCAATGGGGTATGATCCATCTGCCGCGTGTCGGCCAGGAAGTGATCGTCGAGTTCATCGATGGCAATGTCGACCGTCCGATCATCACGGGCAGCGTGTACAACGCCGAGCAGATGCCGCCGTGGCAGCTTCCGGACAACAAGAACTACAGCGGCATCCGCAGCCGCAGCACCAAAGAAGGTGACAACGACGCCCTCAACGAAATCCGCCTTGACGACACGAAAGGTAGTGAGATGTTCTTTCTGCAGGCGCAGAAAGATTTGAACATCCAGGTGAAGCACGATAGCCAGGAACATATAGGCAACGATTTCCACGTCACCATCGATCGGGACTTCTACACCACGGTCAAGGGCGACGTTCACGACAGCATCACCGGCACGCGGAAGACAGAGATCAAGACCGACGAGAACCTGAAGGTCTCCGGCAAGGCCGCCACGGCCGTCAACGGATCCTACTCGCTGAAGGTCGATGGCGACGTCGCCGAGAAGTTCTCTGCCAATCACAGCGAAGAGGCTGGCCAGGCCATTTATCTCAAGGCCGGCATGAACATAGTGATCGAGGCCGGCGTCGAGCTGTCATTGAAAGTTGGCGGCAGCTTCATCGATATCGGACCAGCGGCCATCAGCATCAGCGCCCCGATCGTCAACATTAATAGCGGCGGCGCGGCGGGTTCCGGCTCCGCGTGCAGCCTGGTCGCGGCCGCTGCGGCGAAGGTCGCGCAACTCCCGATCACGACCAAGCCGACCGCAGTTGCTGCGCTGCTGTCGCAGAGTCCTCCAGCCTCCGCCGGTTCCTCATCCGGTTCCGGATCGAGCGCCGGGTCGAGCCCGGCTAGCGCGCCTCCCGCCGGTCCGCGCCACGACCCCAACTCGGACGACAACAAAGACAAGACCCACTGGGTCGAAATCATGCTCGTGGACGATGCCGGC
>Ga0126381_100002635_pt1 | contig 19449 bp, 15 predicted proteins | sample PanSoiMetPlot_28_FD_96465 | JGI IMG/M metagenome (GOLD analysis project Ga0126381, IMG submission 96465) | Tropical forest soil microbial communities from Panama - MetaG Plot_28 | ecosystem: Environmental > Terrestrial > Soil > Tropical forest > Bulk soil | place: Panama | collected 2016-02-17
ACACGAGCAGCAGCCAAGCCGCGGGTAGCATGAACAGCAACCCGAGGACGGTTCGGTTGTCGAGAGCGCGGGAAAGCGCGGTGTGGCGCGACGGCATGGTCGATGTTGCGCTGTGGCCTTAAGCCGATCTGCTCGCCGAGAAGCGCTCGCGTCGGGGTTGCGCGGATTAAGAGGCGTCGGCAGGCGCCCGCTTCAATCCGCGCAAGTATGACGTCGCGCAGCCGCGATCAAAGGGCTTATCGCAGACGGCTGCGGGCGCGACGTCATACTTTGTAATAACGCTCCGCTCGCTTCGCTGCACGCTCCGCCGCTTCCTTCGGGGTCTTCGATCCGGACGCGGCTTCGGCCACCATATTTACCATGACGAAGTCGGCCATCGTCGCTGCCGAAGCATAGCCCATCTCGCCGTCGTAACCGTTGGGCAGCATATTCTTCATCACATCGCGGAAGGGCGTGGCCTTCGGATCGGACGTCCAGACCGGGTTGCTTTCGTAGGCCGCCAGTGGCTGCGCCACGTAGCCGATCGAGGCCTGCTGCCACGGAATGTACTGCTCCTTTTCCATCATGAAGCGCAGGTACTCTTTGGCGGCGTTCGGATACTTCGAATACTTGAAAATCATCATCGGGAAGGTGATGTGACTTTCGGTCGGACGTCCGACCACGCCGATCGGGAAGTTGGCATGGTCCATGTCCTTGGCTATCTCCTGCAGCTTCGGGTCCTGAGAATTCTTCGCCGCGTAGTAAATCGAGATGCCGTTGTTGGTAAGTCCAATCTGTCCGTCGAGAAACGCCTTGTTGTTGCTCGGGTCGAGCCAGGACAGCGTTCCGGGAACGAAGGTCTCGTAGAGCTGCTTGGCATATTCCAACGCCGCGATGGTTTCGGGGCTGTTGATGACGACGTTGTTGTTCTTGTCGACCATTTTCGCGCCGTGTGCCCAGACCACCCAATGGCACCAGGTGTTCCCGTCGCCAGTGGCGTTGCCAAGCGCGAATCCTGGCGGCAGGCCTTTGGCCTTCATACCCTGACAAAGCTTCAGGAACCCCGGCAGATCCTTGGGAAAGGTCTCGAAGCCCGCTGCTCTCATTGCACTGATGCGGTAGTTCATGCACGCGCCCGCAGCGCCCATGTTGATGGCGATCCACCGCCCCTTGTGTGTGCAGTAGGTCTTGGCGACTTCGTACCAGCCGCCGTACTTTGCGCCCAGGTAATTGGCGAGGTCCGTCACGTCGACCAGTTTCTCCGGGTACTGGTGAGCGTCCTCGTAGGTGCCGATGATGATGTCCGGACCGCTGCCGATGTTGGCCGCAACCGCCGCTTTCGGCCTCACGTCCTCCCAGCCTTCGGCATCGATGCGCACTTCGATACCGGTGGCCTGGGTGAACTTCTTGGTGTTTTCAGCCCACATGTCCTCGTCGCCCTGGACGAAGCGCTTCCAGCGTAGCAGGCGCAACTTGGCTCCCTTCTCCGGAGTTACCTTGTACTGAGCTACGGCTTCGGGCGAGAACAGCGCCGAGCCGCCAAGCGCGGCACCCGCGGCGGCGCCTGCGGAAGCTTTCAGAAAATCGCGACGTTTGAACTTGCTCATGTGTTCCTCCAGGGTTGAATTTCGAGTCCATTGTTTGAATTGCCGGCTCGAGTGGGTGATTCCTATGTCGTCAGCCGCGCGCCCGTCGCGGCATCGAAAACGTGGGCGTGTGCAAGATCCGGTGTCAGTGCGATGCGATCGCCGGCTTGACAGGCAACTCGGTCGCGAACCAGCGACGTCAATTCCTGGCCGTTGAACTTGCAGTACAGCTGCGTATCCGCGCCGGTCGGTTCGACAACCACCACCTCGGCAGGCAAGCCGGCGTCGGAGAGCAGGCAGTGCTCCGGCCGGATCCCATAAAGAACGCGCTGGCCCTCGGCGGCGCGAGCGCCGTGCGGCAAAGGCAAGGTCACTCCTCCGCCAAAATCGACTCGCGTCGCAGCGCCGTTCACCTGAGCGGTTCCCGGAACCATGTTCATCGCTGGCGACCCGATGAAGCCGGCGACAAATGTGTTGCTCGGGCGATCGTAAAGAGACAAAGGGTCGCCCGTCTGCTCGACCACGCCGTCTCGCATCACAACGATCTTGTCGGCCATGGTCATCGCCTCGATCTGGTCGTGGGTGACGTAGATCGACGTCGTCTTCAGACGCTGGTGCAGCTCCTTGATCTCGGTGCGCATCTGCACCCGAAGCTTGGCATCGAGATTGGACAGCGGCTCGTCGAACAGGAAGACCTGCGGATCGCGGACGATCGCCCGCCCCATCGCGACCCGCTGCCGCTGTCCACCCGAGAGCTGCCGCGGATAGCGGTCGAGATAGTCCTTGAGGCCAAGAATACCTGCCGCGCGTGCGACGCGCGACTCGATCGCGTCCTTCGACTGCTTTGCGAGCATCAACGCGAAGGACATGTTGTCGCGCACTGTCATGTGCGGGTAGAGCGCATAGTTCTGGAACACCATCGCGATATCGCGTTCTTTGGGAGGTACGCGATTCACGACCTTGCCGCCGATGCTGATCTCGCCGTCGCTGATTTCCTCGAGACCCGCAATCATGCGCAGCAGCGTTGATTTGCCGCAGCCGGAAGGACCGACCAGGACGCAGAACTCGCCGTCGGCAATATCGACGTCGACGCCACGGATGACGTGGGTCGAGCCGAAACGCTTGTGCACCGCGCTTATCGTTACCGATGCCACTGTTTGTTACCTTTGCACCCCTCGTTTCCCGCGATCAAGCGAGACGCCTTGTTCCCGCCACCACCACGTAATCGGGCCGTCCCGTTTTCACCCATGACACAATATTCTGTGCGGCCTTACGTCTCAGCTCGCTCTGCGCCTGCACGCTGAAGAAAGCGGCATGCGGCGTCAATATCACGCGAGGATGGCCAAGCAGCCGGCTGTCGTGGGGCACCGGCTCGACAGGCAGAACATCCAATCCGGCGCCGGCAAGTATTCCACCATCGAGTGCGCCTAGCAAATCGTCGATTTGGACGATCGCCCCCCGGGCCGTGTTCACCAGGAACGAGCCGGGTTTGAGCCGGGCCAGCATCGCGCCATCGATCATTCCTCGAGTCTCGTCTGTCAGCGGAGTATGCAGGCTGATTACGTCGCTTTGCTCGACCAGCCCCGGCAGATCGACGCGCTCGACGTAGGCCGGAAAGTCGCCGTCGATCAGATAGGGATCGCATGCCACGACACGTCTGAAGACATTGCGTGAAATGTGCGCCATGCGCTTGCCGATGCGCCCAAGCCCCACAATGCCGACCGTCATCTCGCTCGGACGTCTGAGGGCTCCGGACGAAAGGTATTGCCACGTTCCCGCGTGGATGTCGCGGTGGTAGGCAACGATGTTGCGAATGAGCGCCAGCGCCAAAGCCAACGCGTGCGTGGCGACTTCGGCGATGCCGTAGTCCGGAGAATTTGCAACCCAGACTCCATGGCGCGCGCATGCCGCGGTGTCGACGTTGTCGTAGCCGGCGCCGATGCGACTCACTATCCCGAGCTGCGGAAGCGCATCGAGCACGCGCTCCGTGATCGGCTCGTATTGGGTGAGGATGCCCGAGCAACCCTGGGCCGCGGCGATGACATCGCTCTCGGTCTTGCAATGTGCCGCAATAAGCTCTACTCCGGCTTCAGCGAACAGCGAGCGCTCGAGGTCGATGTCCGGATAATCCCAGCCGGAATACAGGACTTTGGCCATGTGGCGAGCGCGGAGGCGCGGATCGGGTCAACTCATCAGAGTGAGAGGCCAAGACTAACTGCCACCAGTGACTTGGACAAGCGGAAGTTCAGGTCGCAGCGTCAAGCGCCGGCTGATGGCTATAATCCCTGCCTCATATTCGAAGAGACTGACCCCCATGCTGTTGCAGACAACCATCGCCGGAAGCCTGCCCAAGCCCTCGTGGCTTTCGCCGCCCAATCAGCTTTGGGCGCCATGGCTGCTCGAAGGCGAGCGGCTCGCCGAAGGCAAGCGCGATGCGGTGCGACTTGCGGTGACCGACCAGGAACACGCGGGCATCGACATCGTGAGCGACGGGGAACAGACGCGGCGGCACTTCGTGACAACCTTCATCGAAAACCTCGACGGCGTGGATTTTGAGCACAAGCGGAAGGTAAGGATTCGCAACCGCTACGACGCCGATGTGCCTGTGGTAGTCGGCCCGGTGGCACGGCGACATCCGGTGTACGTCGATGACGCAGGGTTCCTTCGCAACGTGACCAAACGCAAGGTCAAATACACGCTGCCGGGACCGATGACCATGGTCGATACGCTCTATGACGACCACTATCGCAGTCGCGAAAAGCTCGCCTGGGCATTTGCGGAAATCCTCAACCAAGAAGCGCTGGCGATCGAAGCCGCGGGCGTCGACGTAATCCAGTTCGATGAGCCCGCATTCAATGTCTACTTCGACGAGGTGCGCGAATGGGGCATAGCGACGCTGGAGCGGGCGGCGCGTGGGCTTCGCTGCGCCACGGCGGTACACATCTGCTATGGCTACGGCATCAAGGCCAATATCGACTGGAAAAGGACCCTTGGCGCCGAGTGGCGACAGTATGAGCAGACGTTCCCTCTGCTCGCGCGCTCGACGATCCGCCAGGTCTCGCTGGAGTGCGCGAATTCCCACGTGCCGCTGGACTTGATCTCATTGCTCGACGGAAAGGACGTCCTAGTCGGCGTTATCGACGTCGCGACCGATCAGGTCGAGACTCCGGAAGAGGTCGCCGCGACTATCCGCGCTGCGCTGCGGTTTGTCCCAGCCGATCGCCTCTACCCTTGCACCAACTGCGGAATGGTACCGTTATCGCGCGACGTAGCACGCTCCAAGCTCGCCGCCCTGGGCGCAGGTGCCACCCTGGCGCGGGCGGAATTGGCGCGCTAAGGAAAGGGCGCAAAACGATGGTGTTTGACCCCATACGCCATAGTCGGGTATAGTGCGCTTTGTGTTTTATTTCAAGTACTAAAGCACGACCGGTTCGACAGTTTGCCGTCGCCTAAAGCCGTTCTTTTCTGTCCTTGAGATCGAAACATTGGCCGGGTTCATCCCGATTATTTTTCTGTTTTGAGGATTGGTACACATGGCAACTGGAACGGTAAAGTGGTTCAACGACGCTAAAGGCTTCGGCTTCATAACGCCGGACGGCGGGGGCGAGGATCTGTTTGCACATTTCTCGGCGATCAACATGCCGGGCTTCAAGTCGCTTAAGGAAGGTCAGAAGGTCTCGTTCGAGGTGACGACGGGCCCGAAGGGCAAGCAGGCTTCCAACATTCAGGCTGTCTGAAGCTAGTGTTGCAGTAAGAAAAAGCCGGGTGCATGCCCGGCTTTTTTGTCGTCTAGACGCCCTGAAGTTGCCGCTGCTGATCTGGTAAAATTCGCGGTTTGGCCAAGTAGCTCAGTTGGTAGAGCAGCGGACTGAAAATCCGTGTGTCGGTGGTTCAATTCCGCCCTTGGCCACCAGATTTCGGCGGAGGTCGCGAACGCGACCGACGCCAAAATTAGCAGTGCTATTCCCCGGCGACTGCGACCGCATCCGACATGCGATAGACAACGCCGCTCGGATCGTGCCTGAGCACCGCGAACTTCCCGCTTACGACAATCGGTTCGACACCGTAGCGAATCGGCTTGCTCGATCTGACCTCCACGATCTCGTAGGCGACTGCCGGCACGCAAAACGGACACGAAGGCGGCACAGCGGAAATCAGAAAATGGCTCTGTTCGTCACCCATGCCCAGCGGAATCATGAAGCCTTGCACCCGCAGAGTCTTCTGATCGAGCGCGAGGATCTCGTCGCCTATGCTGAGCCCAATGCCATCGCCCTCTTTGACCACGCGAACGTTGCTGAGCGATTTCCACGGTACGACATCCGCCCGCGCCGGCAGCAGCTTCGCGCTGTACTCCGACGCGCTCGGCATCGGATGCGGCTGCTGGGCCGCCGCCGGTGCGAGCGCGCCGGGTAGCGCGATGCAGACGAAGAGAACCGCTGCGAGACGGATCAGCGCAACCATATGACGCGGCTTGTCACTTGCACGCGCCCACTGATCCACCGCGCTTCGTCCAGCGCGGGTCTTTCGGGTCGTAGACGAGCGGCTTCACGTAGTCGTCTGGATCCACCATCCAGCGTGCCTCTGGCTGCAACTCGGGCGGGAATGGCGGCACCATCTGGTTGAGCTGCTTGAGGTACGACACCTTGAACTCGAGCGAAGAGGTTGGCAGCGCTGCATTCGTTTGATGGATGGGGATATACACCTTCGGCTGAATCGCTTCGTTGTAGAAAACCACATCGCGCATACCGTTGGTCGGATATCCAAGACTTACCATCGACCCCAGCTCGACGTCGGTGGGCGGAAGAGCCTTCATGATGTCGATCAAATGTTGCCCGACTGTCGGTCCCCAGCAACCGCTCGGATAGACCTGACCAAGCGAACAACCTTCCTTGATTGCGCCAGTCGTGTTATGCCACACAAAGGTGAAGCGGTTATCGCCGCGCATCACGAACTGATAGAAGATGCTGATCGGCCCTCCGGGGCCGCCTGATCCGCTGCTCGGGTACGTAAGAGCCGTTCCCGGCGGATACATCTGCGGGTCGCGCGGATCCGCGATATTCATTACTTGCACAATGGGGATCGTCGGATCAGCCGGTACGGTTGTCGAGTGCAGATGCCTGAACGCGGTAATGCATGCGACGGGCTCGAGCTGGGAAATCGTGACGATTTCCGCGCCGGGAGTCGAACCTTTCGTTGTGGTTACACGACAGTCCACGCTCGAGACTGAAATCTTTCCCGCGTTGAACAGATTGCTCGCATCGGTCTGCATCGCAGCGCAGGTTTCCTCCGACGCATAGATCGGAATGCCGAGACTACCGGCGACAAATGCGGCGTTGTCGGCGTGGTCGAAATGTCCATGTCCAAGGAAAATCGCCTCGGGCTGCAGGCTCACCAGATCCTGGACCACGAACGGCGTACGCCCCGGTTGGGTTTCTCCCCGGTGAACGTAGGTATCGAGCAGGACGATCCGGCCCTTGAGGGAAACGGCATAGGACGCGTTGGTGATCCACGAGAAAACGACTTTCTGGTTGTCGACCGCGCCAGTTGTCGCGTCGACATTCTCGATGCCGAAAAAGAGCTGCCGCGCCCTGATCAGGTCTGCAGATGCGGGGGGTGCAGCTAACACGCCGCTCGATACTGCTAATCCCAGCACGGCAATGGCAAAGCCGATAATGCGTTGTCGGTTCATTTGAAAGGCTCCTTAGATCAGCTGACCAACGACTCCCCAATAGCCGCCAGGCGGACTTGCAGGCAGCCATCAACACACACCCACCAAGGGGAGATGTCACGGTCAAAATACATCGCATGATCCGAATCGATCTTGGAGCCGCCGACAAAATGTCAATTTCAAGAAAACCGGTGCTGTTTGTGAAAAGTGATGTTTTCGAACCTGCGGCGCGCTACACAGCACCCGCTACGCGCTACCGGCGAGTCCGTTCATCAGAACTCGGCCTGGCGTCAGCCTCTAGAGGAACTTCAAAACCTCGGCCAATGTTGCTTCGGGCGCTTCTTCTGCGAGGTAGTGCCCCGACGGAAGCGCGCGGCCGCGCACATCCATCGCAACGCGGCGCCAGTCGGCGATCGGGTCGAAGAGCCGATGGACGACGCCCTTGTCGCCCCACAGCACGAGCATCGGACAAGCGACTCGCTGGCTCGCATCGGCGTCATCGTGCTCGAGATCGATCGATGCTGCCGCCCGATAGTCCTCGCAGCTCGCATGGATAGTCGCGGGATCGCGGAAGCAGCGATCATATTCAGCGAGCGCGCGAGAGTCGAAAATGGCAAGTCCCGCCGATCCCCATCCGCCCAGCTTCTTTCGCAAGTAGTAGCCCGGGTCGGACCCGATCAGCCGCTCCGGCAGGTCGAACGGCTGAATCAGAAAAAACCAGTGATAGTAAGCCGTCGCGAATGCCATATCCGTCTTGGAATACATGATTCGAGTCGGCGAAATGTCGAGCACTGCGAGCTTCAGCACTCGCCTCGAATGATCGAGCGCCATACGGTGTGCGACACGCGCGCCGCGATCGTGGGCGACCACCTGAAATCGATCGAAGCCGAGCGCTTCCATGACTTCGACCTGGTCGCGAGCCATGGAACGCTTGGAGTAGCCCGAGTGATCCGCGCCGCCGTCCGGCTTCGACGAGTCACCATAGCCGCGCAGATCGGGTGCGACGACTGTAAAGCGCTCGGCGAGTCGCAGCGCGATTTTGTGCCACATGGCATGCGTCTGAGGATAGCCATGCAGCAGCAGAAGCGGCGGACCGCTGCCGCCGATGACGAGTTGCACCTCGGCGCCCGACGCGGCGATTCGCCGCGATGCGAAGCCGGGGAAAAGCACTGCGTCAGCGTCACTCATTGCCTACTCGCGAGCTCCAAGGCGCCGTTGGGCTACAGCGGTGCAAAGGCCGCCTCCCCTGGATGGGTGAGCGCGACAAGGTCCCCCAGCTTCGGTGCGACGCGCCCTTCACCCGTCTTTAGTGAATCTCCGGTTCGGCGGTAGGCGCAGTTCCCTCGAGGAAGTCGAAGTCGCAGCCCTGATTCGCCTGCGTCACATGCATCTGATAGAGCGCGCCATAACCGCGTTCGAAGCGCGGCGCCGGCTTTTTCCAGGCCGATCGCCTGCGCGAAAGCTCCGCGGCATCGACCTTGAGCTCGAGCTTGCGCGCGGCCACGTCGAGTTCAATCAGGTCGCCGTCTTTCACCAGGGCAAGCGGTCCGCCAGCAAACGATTCCGGCGCCACATGCAAAACGCACGCACCGTAGCTCGTCCCACTCATGCGTGCATCCGAAATACGCACCATGTCTCGCACGCCTTGCGCCAGTATTTTCTTGGGGATGGGAAGTTGCCCCCATTCCGGCATGCCGGGGGCGCCGAGCGGTCCGGCGTTTTGCAATACCAGCACTGAATCAGCGGTCACTTTGAGTTCCGGGGCATCGATGCGCGCCGCCATGTCGTTATAGTCGGCGAAGACAACCGCTGGGCCGGTATGCTTATGCAGTCGCGCTTCGGCTGCGGCCGGCTTGATGACCGCGCCGTCCGGCGCGAGATTGCCACGCAGAACAGCGAGGCTGCCGCTTGCCACCAGTGGCTTGTCACGCGGCAGAATCACGTCTTGGTTGAAAACTTCGGCGCCCTGGATGTTCTCGCCCAGGGTGCGGCCATTGACGGTGCGTGCGTCGAGATTCAACCGGTCACCGATGCTTGCCATAAGGGCGCGCAGTCCGCCGGCGTAGAAAAAATCCTCCATCAGATATTTGCCGGCAGGGCGAATGTTGGCGACAAGCGGCGTCGTCCGCGACAGCTCATCGAACCTATCGAGTGTGAGCGCGATCCCGGCGCGCCGCGCCAGCGCAATCAGGTGCACCAGCGCGTTGGTCGAGCCGCCGATCGCCAGCACGGCGGTCACCGCGTTGTCGAATGACGCGGCGGTCAGAAAGTCCCGCGGTTTCAAATCCTCCCACACCATCTCGACCGCGCGTCGGCCGGTGTCGGTTGCCATTCGCGCGTGACGCGAGTCGGCAGCAGGGATCGACGCTGCACCCGGCAGCGTGAAGCCGAGCGCCTCCGACGCAGACGTCATGGTCGATGCGGTTCCCATGGTCATGCAATGGCCGGGTGCACGGGCGATGCCATTCTCGATCTCCTGCCACTCGCGCTCGGTGATGTTTCCGGCCCGCAACTCCGCCCAGTATTTCCAGACATCCGAGCCACTGCCGAGGGTCTGGTCGCGCCAGTTGCCGCGCAGCATCGGTCCCCCCGGCATGTAGATCGCCGGGAGATTCATGCTGATAGCGCCCATCAGCAAGCCCGGAGTGGTCTTGTCGCATCCACCCATGAGCACCGCACCGTCGGCGGGGTAGGAGCGCAGCATCTCTTCCGCTTCCAGCGCAAGTAAATTGCGATAAAGCATGGTCGTCGGCTTCTGGAACGGTTCGGACAAGGTCATTACGGGGATTTCGACAGGGAAACCGCCCGCTTGCCACACGCCTCGCTTGACTTCCTCGGCGCGCTGCCGGAAATGCGAGTGGCAGGGATTGATGTCGCTCCACGTGTTGAGTATCGCAATGACCGGTTTGCCCGCGTAGTCGCTGCGTGAATAGCCCATCTGTGCGGTACGCGAGCGGTGTCCGAACGAACGCATGTCGTTGACGCCGTACCAGCGGTGGGAGCGAAGATCTTCAGCTTTCTTGCGGCGAGGGTTCATTGTGGCGTTTCCTGAACGGCGGAAGGATGGCGCCTCAACCGTACGAAAGGCTGGCGCCTTAAGCGTGGCCATTATAGCTGCCGGAACCTGCCGGAACGAAAAACAAGCCGTCTCTGTCGAATGAGCGCGGCGGTTCGTTTTCGTGTCACTGCGGTCGCGCTATAGTGCATGTTTTACGCCGCGCTTTTTGATCCGGAGGTCGCCATGGTTGCAATTTCCGCCTGTGCGCAGCTTCCGCGGCGCTTGCTCGGCGCGTTGCTCGTCATCGCTTTCGCTGCGTCCCCCGCAGTCGGGCTCGCGGCAGAGCCAGATTCCCGCACCCCTGCCGCGATCGACCCCGACGCCTTCTTCGCCGCCATCGTAAAAATCGAGACGCGGGCGCTTCCCGATGCGCGCAGCACCGCTACCCTCGGCGGTGAACGCGAGGGGACCGGGATCGTTATCGACAGCGGCGGGCTGGTGCTGACCATCGGCTACCTCCTGGTTGAAGCCGACGAGGTCAAGATCATCGATGGACGCGGCCACACCCTTCCCGCTCGCGTCGTTGCCTACGACCATGTGAGCGGCCTCGGCCTGTTGCGACCGATCGCGACCATGGACGTGAAGCCGCTCAAGCTCGGCGACTCCAGCAAGCTCGCCGAATCCGATCAGGTGCTGGTTGTAAATTACGGTGGCCGTGCCGATGCCAGCCGTGCGTACGTCGTTTCGCGTCGACCGTTTACCGGCAACTGGGAATACATGCTGGATTCCGCGATTTTCACGTCGCCCCCAACCCTCAACTGGAGCGGCGCCGCTCTAGTCGGAACCGACGGATCGGTTCTCGGTGTCGGCTCGCTGATCCTTCGCGACGCGACCGAGTCCGAACCGCATATTCCCGGCAACATGTTCGTTCCGATCGAGACGCTCAAGCCCATTCTGGCCGAACTGGTCAAGAATGGCCGACGTGCCGGACCGGCGCGCCCGTGGCTGGGAGTGGCTGCCGACGAGATGGCGGGACGGCTGATCGTGGTCCGCGTCTCGCCCGAGGGCCCCGCAGACCAGGCCGGAGTGCAAAAGGGCGACATCATTCTCGCCGTCGATGACGAAGGCGTTCGCTCACAGGCGGATTTCTATCGCAAGATCTGGGGACGCGGACCGGCGGGCAGCGACATCTCGCTGCGGGTGTTGCAGGGCATCGACGTGCGCGACATCAAGATCCACTCTATGGACCGCCTCGATTATTACAAGCAGAAGCCGACGTACTAGTCTCAAGGACCGAAGGCGGCTATGGCAGAATACGCCGCTTTGCTCGTCGGAACTTGCAGACATTTGCTACTTGCTCGGCGACCTCGGTCGCTTTGGTGCCAGCGTCGCGGCTAAGCAATGACTGAAACGTCGTTGCCTGCCGCTGAAATCGACGACGCGGTCGCGATGCCCCTTTACGCCCTCACCATCTTTTTCAGCGCGTTCCTGCTTTTTCTGGTCCAGCCCGTCATTGCCAAGCAAATCCTGCCGTGGTTCGGTGGCTCGGCGACGGTATGGTCCATTTGTCTGGTTTTTTTTCAGACGACGTTGCTGCTCGGCTACTTCTACGCCGATGTGGTCGTGCATCGTCTTACGGCGAGATCTCAGGTCGGCTTGCATGTCGTGCTGTTAATCGCCAGCTGCTTCGCGCTGCCGATTGTTCCAGGCGTGCAGTGGAAGCCCGGAGGTGCGGAGAATCCCTCGCTGCTGATTCTTGGTTTGCTCAGCGCGACCATCGGGTTGCCTTATCTGCTATTGGCGACAACCACCCCGCTGGTCCAAGCCTGGTTTGCGCGAAGCTTCCCCGGTCGCAGCCCTTATCGCCTGTACGCTCTCTCGAATCTCGCGTCGATGCTGGCGTTGCTCGGTTATCCCTTCGGGCTCGAGCCATGGGTCGCCACTCGAATGCAATCCTATGGCTGGTCGGCGGCGTACGTGGGATTCGTGATCCTATGCGCGGCGAGCGGCTGGTACAGCCTTCGTGTAGTGCAGCCATCGACCGGAATAGCCGAGGCCTCGCTCTCCAGCGCCGACGCTCCACTCCGGGCAGACGAGCTAGCGCCGACATTCGGCCGACAGCTGCTCTGGGCGGCGTTGGCTGCCGTGGGTTCGTTCCTGCTGCTCGCCGTGTCAAATCACATCACCCAGAACATCGCTGCGATACCGTTGCTTTGGGTGGTCCCGCTGGCGATTTACCTGACGACCTTCATTCTGTGCTTCGACGGCAGGGGTTGGTATCGGCGCGGATTATTCGCACCGATGGTCGCGGCGGCGCTCGGGGTGATGGGCTGGACCCTTGCGGATCGCGATCTCACCCATCAGCTTCCGCTTCAGATTGGCGTGTTCTGCGCAGGATTGTTCATCGCCTGCATGTTCTGTCATGGCGAGCTTGCCCGCATGAAGCCGGCGCCGCGATACCTGACTCGTTTCTATCTCATGATCTCGGCCGGGGGCGCAGTCGGCTCGGTGCTGGTGGGACTGGTGGCTCCGCTTGTCCTGTCCGCCTATTTCGAGCTTGCAATCGGCCTCGTCGCTTGCGCCGCGCTGCTTGTATTCCAGATGCGGCACGCGCATCGAGTCTTCGTTGCTCTCGCCTTGGCGGCGCTCATTTTCACGATCGGCGCTGAGGTGTGGCAGATCAAGGAGTTCTACGACAGCACCTTGCTCGCGACACGCAATTTCTATGGCGTTCTGCGTATCCAGGAATTCGGCAGCGAACCCGCGCTGCGGCACCGCTCGCTCATTCACGGCACGATCCTGCACGGTACTCAATTCCTGGCTCCGGAACTTGCCGTCAGTCCGACAACCTATTACACCCAGACCTCGGGTATCGGCCGCGTACTGGAATCGCTGCATCCGAGCACGCGACCCCTCAAGGTCGGCATCATCGGCCTCGGCGCAGGAACTCTCGCCGCGTACGGCAGCAAGGGCGATGTCTATCACTTCTACGACATTAATCCTGCGGTGATCACCATCGCCAATCGCGATTTCACCTATCTCAAGGACAGCGACGCAAAGATAGAGACTTCTCTCGGAGACGCCCGACTGACTCTCGAACGCGAGCCGCCGCAGGGCTTCGACGTGCTCGCCGTCGACGCTTTTTCCAGCGATGCGATCCCAGTGCACTTGCTCACCTACGAGGCCCTCGCGATCTATCGCAAGCACATGAAACCGGGCGGCATCATCGCATTCCACGTGACCAACCGTTATTTGAACCTGATCCCCGTTGTGCAGCAGCTCGCCGATGCACATGGCATGCACGCAGTGCTCGTCTACGACGACACCAGCGACGGCATGACCAGTGTAAGCGACTGGGTTCTCCTCTCCGATGATGAAAAGGCGCTCGAGGCACCGCAGATCAGCGAAGTCGCGGTCCCGATCGAACCGCGGCCCGATTTGAAGCTGTGGACCGATGACTTCAACAATATCTTCAGGGTGATCAAATAGTGGTGGTTGATCCCGACTTCCGGCCGCTGCGCGCGCTGCCCGATCGACGCGCGGTGGAGATTCTCGATCAGACACAGCTTCCGCATCGCCGGGTGACGATCAGACTTTCCACGGCAACCGAGGCGGCGCGCGCCATCCGAACCATGCAGGTGCGCGGTGCGCCATTGATAGGAGCGACCGCCGCTTACGGACTGGCCCTCGCGATTGCGCAGGATCCAGCCGACGCGAACCTTGCCGCGGCACACGCGCTGTTGCTGGAAACGCGGCCGACCGCGGTCAACCTGCGATGGGCACTCGACCGTTGCTGGCGCTCTGTCCTGCCGCTGCCGCCCGGTGCTCGCGCCGATGCCGCGTGGCGTGAGGCCGAGGCCATTGCAACCGAGGACGCTGCGATCAATCGCGCGATAGGCGAGCACGGCCTTGCTTTGATCGAGCGGCTCGCTCCGGACAAGCGGCCGGTACAGATCATGACCCACTGCAACGCGGGTGCACTCGCCACCTTGGGTCTCGGCACCGCGACCGCGCCCATCTATCTTGCCCACCGCTCGGGCATACCGGTCCATGTGTGGGTGAGCGAGACCAGGCCCCGATTCCAGGGTTCGCGCTTGACGGCGTGGGAGCTAAACGCCCACGGCGTCCCGCACACGCTGATCGTTGATTCGGCCAGCGCTCCGCTCATGCGGCAGCGACGTGTCGATGTCGTGCTGGTCGGTGCCGATCGCGTCGCGTCTAACGGCGACGTATGCAACAAGGTCGGCACCTACGAAAAAGCGCTCGCTGCGCGTGAAAGCGGCGTGCCGATCTATGCGGCGGTTCCCTCGGCATCGATCGACTGGACCATCGACGACGGTGACAGCATTCCCATCGAGGAGCGCGACCCAGAGGAGGTGCTCGACGCAGGCGGCGAAGCGATCGCACCACCAGGCACCGCGGTACTCAATCCAGCGTTCGACGTGACCCCCGCGCGCCTTCTCACCGGCCTCATTACGGAGCGTGGCGTCTGCGCACCGCAGGCGCTGGCGACGCTGTTCCCGGAGAAGGGGCGACCATGACCGATCTTGAACTGCGCCGCGCAATTGTCGCTACGGCGCTTGCTATGAACGAGCTGCGCATCAACCGCGGCAAGTCAGGCAATGTCAGTGCCCGCAGCAGCAGCGGTTTTCTGGTGACGCCGTCGGGGCTTGCCTACGAGTCAACGCAGCCGGAAGACATCGTCGCAGTGACGCTCGACGGGCAAGCTCACGGCCGCCGCGCGCCTTCGACGGAGTGGCGATTTCATCGCGACATTTATGTCGCACGTCCAGAAGTCATGGGCGTGGTGCACGCCCATTCGCCGTTTGCGACGGCGCTCGCTTGCCTCGGCCGCGGCATCCCGGCATTTCACTACATGATCGCGGTTGCGGGCGGGGCGGATATCCGTTGCGCCCCCTACGCGACATTCGGCACGCAAGAGCTTTCCGATTACGCCCTCGCCGCGCTTGAGGAACGCCGAGCGTGCTTGCTTGCCAACCATGGAATGATCGCCGTCGGGGATTCACCCACCGCGGCGCTCGCGCTTGCCGTCGAGGTCGAGGCGTTGTCGGAGCAGTACTGGCGTGCGCTGCAGATCGGAGACCCGAATCTCTTGTCCGAGGAAGAGATGAGGCGAGTGCTGGACAAGTTCAGTACCTACGGGCGGTCGGATCCGCCGATCGTGCAGCATTAACCGCATCACCTGGCCGGAATCGCACGGTCCGCGCTCCTGATCGGCGTGACGCAGTCGTGCGCCGCACGCGCGATTGCAGGTGCGGCGCTGATACAACAAGCGCCGGCAAACGAGGCTCTTGCGGAGGCTATTTCTTGCAGAAAGGATCCTGCAAGGATACAGTTGGCTAGGGGATTTCGATCAGGGAGAGGGGTAATGACGAAGAACTGGTCAGTTCGCGGGGTGCTCGCGATTGCAGGCCTGCTGTTTGCGAGCGCCGTGCTCGCGCAGCGGGTCGCGGTACTCGGCGGGCCCAATTCGCCGTCGTGGAACAACGACGTGCAAAGCAAGCTTGTTTCGACAGGGCTGTTCCCAGGCGGCGTCGATATCATCAATATCTCGACGACGACGCCCTCGCTCGCGACGCTGAAGCAATACAACGCCGTCCTCGTGTATTCCGACGGCGCCGGATTTGCCGACGGCGTCACACTCGGCAACAACCTAGCGGACTATGTCGACGCGGGTGGGGGGGTGGTGACCGCGGTTTTCATCACTGCATCGATCCCTCTCACTGGCCGATTCAATAGCGCGAATTACTACATCATTCAGCCGACGTCCCAGCAGTCTGGATCGCAGCAAACCTTGGGCACCGTCTATCTGCCGGCCGATCCACTGATGGCGGGCGTGACTTCGTTCAACGGTGGAACCAACAGCTATCGTCCGAGCTCGTCGAGTCTGCACCCTGGAGCGGTTCGTGTTGCTGATTGGTCGGGTCCGGGGACGATCCCCCTCATTGCCAAGGGAATGATCAATGGTCATCCCCGTGTGGACCTGGGCTTCTATCCTCCGTCGGTCGATGCACGCTCGGATTTCTGGCTTTCGAGTACCAATGGTGCCCGCATCATGGCCAATGCTCTTCTCTTTGTCGCCGGTGGCGGATTTGTCGTGCCGACGCTGCAACCGATCATGCTGGTAGTGCTTTCGCTTGGGTTGATGCTGGCGGTTGCGTGGTGGATGCGAAGGAGCGGCATGCGCTAGGATTTGCACCGCAATTAGACAAACGGCCCGCTTCTCGCGGGCCGTTTTGTTTTGGGTCGTGGCGGGCCACGACACTGGCCGAGGAACCGGCTATTGTGCTTTCACTTTCTGGAAGAACCAAACCTACGGCGTGATGTGACTTATGTGCGTGGACCAGTTACCGAGCGGCGCACGCGTGCCGCCGCAAGTGGGGTCCGCAAGATACGTCGCATACGTGCAGGTCTGGGCGACGTATTCCGAAGCTATCCAGATGGTATCCCCGTCGACCGCTGCCGCGCCGTAGTCACCCCAGCGCGGACGGCCGCTGCCGAATTGCACATAGTAAGTGAAACCATCCCACGCTCCGGCGCCTGGAGCGGCGATCTGGATATCGCCCATCCCCACCTTCGCATCCAACCCGGCGAAAGCAGCGCTGGGGTAGTTGTTATCGCCGGTGAAAGTGAAAGCGATGACGCCGCGCCCACTCTCCGTTACGCCAACGGCAGGATAGGTTAGATCGGTGCTGGCAACACCCGCCTGCCCTTGCAACACGAGCTTAGCCGAATGTGGATTGATGACGTAGTACGCGATACCTGCTCGCTCCTGACCGCCGACGTTCACGGCAGTGTCTAGAGCGCCCCACAGCTTACCGTTCGCATAGAACACCTGCTGCATCCGTGAGTCGTTGGAATTCAAGTTGCCAAAGTTCCTGGCATCATGGTTGTTTCCCCTGCCGGCGATGACTGCTCCGCATGTACCCACGGGCGGGAAGTTATAAATGGTCAGATCCGCGATGCAATCGCCCAGTGGATGGTTTCCAGTCTTCTGCGTGGCTCGGGGCGGAACTGCATACTGGTCCACGTCGATCGCGGTCAGGAAGCCAGCTGGCGACGGTGTCGCGGAATTGAGCGAGGACGTGTTAGTAATCTTCCACGCCAGGATGCTCGTGCTGGTCCCGTCGTCGGAAAAGACTGCGCGAGAGCTGAGAAAGTACTCGGTGCCGCCGTCGCTCGTGTCGAACTGGCTACCTGGGGTTTGCGCGGGCCAAACCGTGAAGCCTGCGCCGTCCGGGCCAGCGCCCAACGTATCGAACAGAACGAGGCTACCGGTACCCCCGGTAAGCAGATTGTTGCCGATGGCATAGATCTGTGCGCCATAGAATCCAGGACCGCTGAAGGCAAACTCATTCGTTGTGAGATAAATGCCGTTCGCATCCGCGCCGATGTGTGGATAGTCACCAAGGCAGAAGCCGCTATTGCAATGGTGATCAGGCGTTCCCTCGGTGCCGTTGTTCTGAACCGGTAACGTATAAATCGTCCAAGTCCCCGTGGGATCACCCGTGTTGCTCACCGCGATATCCAGGTGATTTCTGCCTGACAGGCCCTGAGTGAAGGGGTTAGCTCTGTCGAGCGTCAGCACAACATGGATAAAGCGGCCGATCGCCTGATTGTAGATACACGACGGATCGGTTATCGATGGGCCGAAGGTAGTAGGTACCGCTGAGCGGTTAATCGCAGCCGGATAGCCATAGAACGTGTTGAGATCGACCACTCCCGTGGCCGGCGTGCCGTCTGTGTGATAGACCCGCAGCACATCGTTGACCGTCTCCAAGACAAATCCGTTGCCGACGCAAAGGCCCTGGTCCGGCGGCTCGACGGAAAACTGGTTGCCGCCGTTGGCGAAGCGCTGATTGAAGAGGTTAAGACCTTGGAAGTGAGTGCCCAGCTGCGGATTGGATTTTGGCCTTGCACCGGCTTTTACCGGGTTGCCCTTGCCCGTCTTTGCACCGGGAAGCGTCCGGTTCACACCGTCGAAGTCGTCGTCTCCACCATCGCCGCTGTCCGCGTCGCCGTTGGTTGCGGCGTCGATCTCGTCCGCCTTCGTCGTGAAGTCCGTAGCCGTGGGCGCCGACGCAAATGAGCTGGTACCAACCCGTTGCAGCGTAAGAGTGACCGGATTTGTCAGTTGCGCTGCGGTGCTGGTCGCCACATACAGGAAAGCTCCAAGCACAGCAGCGACTCCAATTTCGATAATTCGATATCCCTTCATTACAGGATCCATCGTGTGATCTCCTGGAACAGTGAGTTTGGGAACGGTGCTGGGTTAGCCCGCTCCCTCCATCGCCCGAAATACGCAACAACCCTCGACGGGATGGGTAAGCATCCGCACCTAGGGTCGCATTGCGTGGAAAGAGAGCTACAGCCGACTCCTCCGATCGGCGAAGCGAATTATAAACAAGGAAACCGAATGCGACGAAGAATTAATCACCAATACAAAAGCCCGACCTCAATGGCCGGGCTTTGGGTGAAGTGCCAATTCGAGTCACTTTGGCGTCGGCCGGCCCTCCGGCCTTAACTTGCCCCGCAAGTTAGCCTCCTCCAAGTAGACACCAAAGCGAAACGGCCCGCTTGCGCGAGCCGTTTCACTTTGAAGGTGCCTGACAATGACCTACTTTCGCACGGGGAATCCGTACTATCATCGGCGCGCCGCCGTTTCACGGTCCTGTTCGGGATGGGAAGGCGTGGGCCCAGCGGGCTGTGGTCGTCAGGCATTGATCTTCGGTCCGCACCGCAACGTCGATCAAGAATCGAGCGCGACGCGACCTCGAGGGAAGAAGTAAAGCGGGTTAGATTGCTGCGCAAACACCATGACCGTTCACGCACAGCGTGCTCACGGTTATGGGGTCAAGCCGCACGGGCTATTAGTATCGGTTAGCTCAACGCGTTGCCGCGCTTCCACATCCGACCTATCAACGTGGTGGTCTGCCACGACCCTTCAGGGGGATCAAGTCCCCGGGAGATCTAATCTTCAGGCACGTTTCCCGCTTAGATGCTTTCAGCGGTTATCGCTTCCGTGCATAGCTACCCGGCGATACGACTGGCGTCATAACCGGTACACCAGAGGCACGTCCACTCCGGTCCTCTCGTACTAGGAGCAGCCCCCGTCAAATCTCCAGCGCCCACGGCAGATAGGGACCAAACTGTCTCACGACGTTTTGAACCCAGCTCACGTACCACTTTAAATGGCG
>Ga0126381_100002636_pt1 | contig 19446 bp, 19 predicted proteins | sample PanSoiMetPlot_28_FD_96465 | JGI IMG/M metagenome (GOLD analysis project Ga0126381, IMG submission 96465) | Tropical forest soil microbial communities from Panama - MetaG Plot_28 | ecosystem: Environmental > Terrestrial > Soil > Tropical forest > Bulk soil | place: Panama | collected 2016-02-17
CGCCTCGAAACTTCGACTGATTCACGCCGGCTTCATCGTTCGCGATCGTCCCGCCACAGAACACTTTTACAAAGACATCCTCGGTTTCCGCCCCTACTGGCACGGCGGCATGAAAGACGATCAAACCGATTGGGTTTCGATGCAGGTTCCCGATGGAACGGACTGGCTCGAATTCATGGTCAACGTGCGGGGCGATCCCGATCAGCGGCTTCGCGGAATCATGAATCACATCGCCATCGGCGTCCCCGACATTCGCGCAGCGGAGAAGAAACTGCAAGAAAACGGCGTTCAGCTCACCGAAGAAGCCAAAATCGGCCGCGACGGCAAATGGCAGCTCAATCTCTACGATCCCGACGACACGCGCATCGAGTTCATGGAGTTCACGCCCGTCGAAAAACCATGCTGCTCCGAATTCACAGGTCCGCATCCCAAACCATGACCTGCCCCTGTTCTCGCAGTCGTTTCCGCTGGCTTCGCAGATTCTGCTCGCTGCTCTGCGCAGTCCTTGGCTGCTGCTCGCTACCGGCACAGACTCGCGCGCAAAATCTCGACAAGCCCCTGTCTTCCATCGACGACGAAATCACCGCCTTTTCCTTCGGTCCCGACGGCGGCATCGCTTTTTCCGTGTACCACAATTTCAAAACCAAAAAGTATGACCTCGAGCACGACGACATCTGGGTCCAGGAAGCCCATGGCAAGCGTCGCCGCCTCCTCGAGGGCCAAAAATACACGCGCGGCAGCCAGCTTCTCAGCTACCTAACCGATTCCATTCGCTGGTCGCCCAACGGAAAATACCTCGCTGTCCAGCTCCTCACCACCACCATTGAAGACGCCGACACCGGGAACGCAGCCAATTCCGTCGAGACTCTGTTCTTCGATGACTCCGGACACGAAGCGCGCATCAACAAGGGCGACAACTTTATTCTCGGCGCCGCCAACGCCACGTTTCTCCCCGACAACAACATCATCGCCTATCTCGTCAATGCCGTGGGCACGCTTCCGCTCTACTCCATCAAAACGACACGCCTCTCTTCCGGCTCGTTCCTGTCTCCCTACGAGGGCCGCACGTTTCGCGACGTCGCCTGGCTCCCCGGAATGAACTTCGCCGTCGCCGTCGAGCAGGACCACTCCATGAGCGGCCCGCCCCGCCTTCAATACATCGACGTTCTCAACGATTCCGACAAAGAACTCGCCACCCTCGACGGCTACGAGGGCGGCCTCATCGTTTCTCCCGATCGCACCAAAGCGGCGTACTTCATTGACCGCGAAGTACTCGAAATCCGCAGCCTCTCGCATCCCAATCAGCTCGCCCGCATTCGCGTCGGTCTCGGCATCGCTCGTTGGACTCCCGACGGCTCGCGCATTTTCCTCAAGCGCGCCGTCGAGAAAAAATCCGGCGACATCGTCTGGTTCCCCGTTCCTCCACTCACTGCCTATGCGCCCAACAAGGAGATCCCAGTGGCGCAGCCAACGCCAGTCCCCGTTCTCCACGGCCTCACCTTCCGCGAATTTTCTATCTCCGCTGACGGCAACTCCCTAGCTGTTGTGGTCCCCGGCAAACGCAACCTTCTGGTCTTCCCGCTTCCCCGCTGAATACCCGCAGCCCATTTATTTGACGTTCGCAATTAGATACCCATGGGCGTCGACCCGGTAACCATTTTGGGTCTGCTTACCGTACGCCAAAGCATGGGCCAATGAGGTGGGGACGGTCACATCTACGCAATCCGACGCACGTAAAGTTGTGAAACCACCGACGTGCCCTTGCGCATGCTCCGCATTCGGCTGCGCTCCCATTCGTACCGGGAACTATCGCGAAGCGCAGCCTTTATTTTTCACCAGTCACGCGTCACCCTCCTCCGGTGCTCCACCAAAATGCACGCGTCCTCAACCACTGCCAAGCCTGCAGCCCAGGCCTTCTCCGCCGCCTCTTCGTTCGCAATCCCGACCTGCATCCAGACTACCCGTGCGCCAACACTGATCGCGCTCTCGACCAAAGGAGGCACTTCTTCAGCCCGGCGGAAAATGTTCACCATATCAATCTTCTCCGGGACATCTTCCAGCCGCGCATAACTCTTCTCCCCCAGCACTTCCGTCTCATTCGGATTCACAGGAATGATCCGATACCCCGCGCGCTGCATATACTCCGACACTTCATGGCTCGGCCGCATCGGATTCGACGACAGGCCCACGACGGCGATCGTTCTATGTCTCCTCAGGATTTCCGCAATTGGGTCGCGCCCCCGCGTCGCAAGGGCGGAGCCCTCGGGAAGAAGTACCCTCATCGCCGCGCCAGTTCCGGCTTTCCTTGGCGCTTTGCCATCACGCGTCCGAGCGCCCGAAACAACTTGTCGTTCTCTTCCGTAGTGCCCACGGAAATGCGGATCGCTTCGGGAAATCCCATCCAGCCCAGCGGGCGTACAATCACCCCGAGATGCAGCAGTTCATCGCAAATCGCTTTCGCCTCCGGCCCCACGTTCATAAAAACGAAATTCGTTTCGCTCTCCACGGGCCGGAAACCCAGATTCGCCAGCTCTTTGCAAAGCCGTGTCCGCTCTCGCGCATTCACTTCAATGCACCGTGCCACGTGCGCGTGGTCCTCCAACGCCGCCAGCGCCGCGGCCTGCGCCACGCCCGAGGTGTTGAACGGCGTGCGCAGCTTGTTCATTGCCTCCAGCAGCTTCGGGTGCCCAATCGCGTACCCAATGCGCAGTCCCGCCAATCCAAACACCTTCGAGAACGTCCGCAAAATCAGCAGGTTCTTTCGTTCGCGGTACGCCTCGACGGAATCGCCCAGGCCCACGCTCACCGCGTAGTGGATGTACGCCTCGTCAAGCACCACGAGCACGCCGTCCGGCACCTGTTGCAAAAACTCGCGCAGCACCTTGGCCGTAAACGCTGTCCCCGTGGGGTTATTTGGATTCGCAAGATAAATGACGCGTGTTTTCGGTGTGATGGCCCGCGCAATTGCTGGCAAATCAAACGCAAAGTCCTTATGCGGTACAACCGTCAGTTCCGCCCCGCTCGCCCGGATACACACCGAAAACGGCGCATAACTGCCAGCGGAGGTGATCCCTTGCAAGCCCGCGCGCAACAGCACCCGCGCGGCCAAATCGATCAGTTCGCTCGAACCCAGCCCGATGAAGATTTCTTCGACGGCCACGCCGTTCCGCTTCGCAAGCGCTTCCCGCAACGCGTGCGTCCCGCCGTCCGGATACCGATGCGATTCGCTCAGCACCGCCCGCGCCGCGTCTACGCCTTTAGGCGACGGCCCGAGCGGATTCTCATTCGACGCGAGCTTTACCGCTTGAATTTTCAGCTCGCGTTCGACTTCTTCAATGGGTTTTCCGGGAACGTAGACCGGCAGTCCGCGCAGGTAATCCGGTATCAGTTCTTCAATCGTCTTCGCCATCGTTCGCCATCTTCTCCGGCCTCGGTGCTAATTCCTGCCTTCCTCCATCACTGTTCCAGTGTCCCACCTTTCAACCATTTCCGCTTGTGGGAGCAAGAACCATGTTCGTACCGGCAAGCCTGCCCGCTCTTGCTACGCTCCTCGACCCTCTCGGTTTCCTTACCTCCTCAACCTCCTTTCACGGCCTGCTTCAGCTTTTCTACCTCGCCGGCTTTCAACTCCCGCACTCTTCCCGACCCCACATCCAGCATCAACGGCCCCAATTGCATACGCTTGATTTTCTCTACGTGATGCCCTACTTCCTCAAACATCCTGCGAATCTGCCGGTTCCGCCCCTCCGTCAGCACCACTTCGTACCATGGATTCGCGCCATCCTCCACTAATCGTAGCTTCGCCGGAGAAGTCTTCACCCGCCGCCCGTCCTCCAATGCAATCGAAACGCCCGCGCGCAGCTTGGCAATCACCTGCTCCTCCGGCTTCCCGCTGACTTTCACGCGATACGTCTTCGGCACATGCGAGCCGGCCTTCATCAATTTCGCCGCCAGCTCCCCGTCATTCGTCATTAGGAGCAATCCCTCGCTCGCATAATCCAGCCGTCCCACCGGATACACGCGCTCGCCGCGCTTTGGCAACAATTCCATTACCGTCGGCCGCCCCTCAGGATCGTGGACCGTCGTCACATACCCTTTCGGCTTGTTCAGCATGTAATAGACCAGCCGCTCCGCCTTCTTTAGCGGCTTCCCATCCACACAAATCTCATCGCGCTCCGAATCGGCCTTCGTCCCCTGCTCCGTCACGACTCTTCCGTTAAGCGTCACGCGTCCGGCCGCAATGATCTCCTCCGCCTTGCGCCGCGACGCAATCCCGCTCGCCGCCATGATTTTTTGTAATCGTTCCAGAGCCACGCCTCAATCGGTCTCCTATTCTTCTCTGTGACCTCTGTGTCTCCGCGTTTCGCCTTTTTCTTTTCGTGTCCTTTCCCCACGCGGAATCCCTTTCAGGTCCTCTACTTCCCGGTCCTCCAAAATTCGATACCTTCCCAGCGGAATTCCTTCCACCGATAACGATGCCAATCCGATTCGCTGAAGTTTTTCAATGGGATGCCCTTCGCGAAACAAAACGTTCCGCATCTCTTCTTTCTTCGTATCCCGCATCCGCACTTCGTACCAGTAGTTCGCCGCCCTTCGCCGCGTCGCATCCGGTTGCCGCACCGTCTTCATCCGCACGCCAATCTCTTTCCCCAAGCGCTCCAACTCTTCCAGCGTCAGCATCCCTTTCACTTTCACGAAGTACACCTGCTCTAGTTCGCCCCAATGCTTCAGCATCTCCGCCGCCAGGTCACCGTCATTCGTCATAAACACCAGCCCCGACGCCGTATATTCGAGGTTTCCCACGGGATACACGCGCGCCGGAAAGCCCCGCAGACAATTCTTCAGCGTCTTCCGGCCCTCCGGGTCGGCCATCGCCGAAACCACTTCCGGCGGCTTGTGCAGCACTAAATACACGCGCCGCACTGCCTCTTTCACCACCCGCCCCGCAGCCTCGATCCGGTCTTGCGCCGCGTCCGCCTTTGTTCCCAGCTCGGTCACCACGCGCCCGTTCACGCGCACCTGTCCGCTCAGGATCAATTGCTCCGCGTGCCGCCGCGAAGCAATCCCCGCCCGCGCAATAATCTTCTGCAACCTCTCTTGCATGTTTTCTCTTTAGGTTTATGTAGCACCGCCACTCCTGGCAGTGCTCCGACGAAGGTTAACTTTCCCTAGGCAGCTCAACACTCTCCGCGCAAGGTTTTTGTCCACACGCCCGTATCCATGAACTCGGAAACTCTATTCTCCCGCAGCGGCCGCCTTCGGAGAATTCTCATCCTCATTCTCGGGCATCCCCTCGTTATTCGCCGCCGTCTCTTCCAACAATTCCTCCCGCGCTTCCATGGCGTCGTGCTCGGTAGGGGCGGGGCGCGCGCCGCCCGTTTCGTCCCGGGCACTCGCGGGCGCTCCAATATTCGCTTCATTCGTCAAACTCTCATCCGCCGGGGCTAGTCCCTCATCGCTTCCAAGCGCCTCGCGTGCGAGCGCCTCAAACTCCTTCAAGCTCGGCAACTCTTCCAAATCGCTCAGCCCAAACCGCATCAAAAACTCCTTCGATGTCTTGTACAGAATCGGCCGCCCAATCACTTCCTTGCGCCCCGCCGTCGTAATCAAGTGCTTGTCGAGCAAAGTGCTAATCACTCCTGACGTGTTCACGCCGCGAATCTCCGAAATTTCCGGCGCCGTCACCGGCTGCTTGTATGCAATCACTGCCAGCGTCTCGAGTGCCGGCATCGACAGCCTCAGCGGCGGACGCAAGCTCTTGATGAACCGCCGCACCACGTCATGCTGCTGCGGCTTCGTGTACATCTTGTACCCGCCCGCCACCGCGCGAATCTCGATGCCGCGCTCTTCGGCCGCGTAACTCGCCGCCAATGCGTCCAGCGACGCCTGCACCGCCAGCTTCTCGTCGCCCAGCGCTTTCGTCAATTGGTCAATCGTCGCCGGCTCATCCGCCGCGTAGATAATCGCTTCCAGAGCCGCTTTGCGTTCTTCGTTCGTCATGCTTCCACTCTCTTCTCCGTGCCCTGCCTCAAATGCCCGACTTCAGGTCTCCGCTTTGCTGATGTGCAAGGACTTCCCATTTTCCGTGCTCGATCTTCCCATTTCCGCCTTTACCGGTACTCTTCATCCACCATTTTAATCGCGCCATTCTCATCGAACACCACGTCAAACGCTCGGGCCTTCTTCACCAGGATGTCGCCGAACATTTGTTCCTGCACCAACGCCACAGCTTGCAGCTTCACCATTTCCAAAACCGCCAGAAACGCCACGATCATCGCGTGCCGCGAAGGGCAGGCCTCGAAAAACTGGACCAGATTCACAGCGTTTTCTTCGCTCGCGATAATCTGCGCCCGCAACTGCACGATCATCTGCGCCACCGTGAACTGCTCGTGCCGCAGCTCAATTCGAACCGTTTCTTTCCGCCGCTCCAAAACCTGCTGAAACACTTTCACCAAATCCACCAGCGAAACCACTAACTCGCCCTCGGTCCCCGGATCCTGGTACAACGTCTTATCCGGCTTCGACCAAACGTTCTCCTCAATCTGCTGCTTCTGGTACAAAAGTTGAGCCGCGTTCTTGTACTTCTCGTGCTCGACGAGCCGCTGCACCAATTCTGCGCGCGGGTCGGCGGCTTGCTCTTCTGGAGTCGCTAGCGGATCCGGCGGCAGCAGCATTTTGCTTTTGATGTAAATCAGCGTCGCCGCCATGTAAATAAATTCTGCGGAGACGTCCACGTCCAATTGTTCCAGCTTGTGCAGGTAATCCAAATACTGCGCGGTGATTTCGGAGATTCGAATGTCGTGGATGCTCATCTTCTGCTGCTTAATGAGATCCAACAAAAGGTCCAGCGGGCCTTCGTACATCGGAATCTGTATCCGGTATGCCGCCTTCGCGACGCTCGTCTCCTCATTCATTTCCACGCTGCGCTTTTCTCCTGAAGTTGTAGGGACCGTCTTATGCTCGCCCCGGGCTTCGAGGGGAGAAGGTCCGGCCGCTTGATCCTGCGCGTTGTTTCCCGTCAATTTGTGCTCCGGTGTCGCCATTCCATCCTTTGATTTTGTGGCATAGACTTCCGTCTGTGCCACCTTTCACGTTACTCGGTTTGCTGCCCTTCAACCACCGAGGCAAACCTTCACGAGCGGGCATAGGCTGCGGCCTATGCCTTATTAAATCCTTTTCTTACGCTTTCGCGCTACCGGCCGCGCCGGCGATTTCTTTGCGCTTTTTCTCCCAGCCGAAGACGGCTTCGCGCACGCGTTCCATTGTGCCTTGCGCCACCACCCGCGCTTTCTTCGAGCCTTCGTCAATCACTTCGAGTACCCGCGCCGGATGCCGTTCAAATTCCACGCGGCGTTCGCGCACGGGCGTGATCCACTCAATCAAGTGGTCGGCCATTTTCGCTTTACACTCGATGCAACCGATTCCCGCCGTCCGGCAACCCTGTGCGGCCCAGTCCAGCGTCTGTTTTGTCGAGAACAGTTTATGCCAGTCATACACCGGGCAAACATCCGGGTTTCCAGGATCGGTACGCCGTTTCCGCGCCGGGTCGGTCACCATCACTTTGGTTTTTGCGCGAATGTCCGCATCGCTCTCGCTCAACATGATGGTGTTGCCATAACTCTTCGACATTTTCCTTCCATCGAGCCCCGGAATCCGCGGCGTTTTCGTAAGCATCACACCGGGTTCAGTCAGCACCTCGACGCGTCTAAAGAAAGAGGAATCATCAGCGGCGCGCTCCAGAAAATTCTCGATTCCCTCTTCAGCGGCCGTAGTGCGAAGTCTTCCAATGAGATCGGTCTTCATGGCTTCGCTCATCGGATACTCAAGCTTCGAGCCAGCGGCAAGAAGCACTTTTCCATGAAGACAGTGCAACAACGACGACTCGCTCTTTTTATCAAACAACCGGTCGTCCGCTTCGAGCCCGTAGAAAATATCAAATCGACGCACAATCTCACGGCTCAGCTCGACGTGCGAGGCCTGATCTTCGCCTACAGGCACGAAGAGCATCGAGCCAGGGTTGCTGTACATGGTGATGTCGCCGCACTGGAGGACGGGGTAGCCCAGAAATCCATAATTGTGCAGGTCTTTGTCCTTAATATTCTCCAAGGCTTCTTTGTAGGTGGGTACGCGCTCGAGCCAGCCGAGCGGCGTCACCATGGAGAGCAGCAGATGCAGTTCGGCATGTTCCGGAACGAGCGATTGCTGAAAGATGGTGCATTTCTTGGGGTCGAGCCCCGAAGCGAGATAATCGGTGACAATTTCAATAGTGCTCTGCGCTACAGCGGAGGTGTCCGCGTAGTCGCTCGTCAACGCGTGCCAGTCCGCGATGAAGTAGAAGCATTCGTAGGCAGGATCGTTTTGCAAGCGCGCCCAGTTTTGCAAAGCGCCAAAGTAGTGGCCGATGTGCAGCTTCCCGGTCGGCCGCATGCCGCTCAGCACGCGCGCTCGTTTCCCTTGGTCGCCAGTCCCCAATCGACTCTCCTCGTCATCACGAAAACGCCGGGCTCAAGCCCGGCCTCTACAAGCTTAAACCCAAAAGCAGCGGTCTGAAGACCGGCTACTCCAAGGGGGCGCGCTAAAGCGCACAGGCCCTGCGAAGCTCAGGCAAACAAAAAGCGCCGGTGTTACTCAATGCGCGGCGACCTTTTGTTTTTCCGGCGCGCCGAGTAGCTCGCGGGCGATGATCATGCGCTGCACCTCGCTGGTCCCCTCGTAAATGGTGATGACGCGCGCATCGCGATACATGCGCTCGACTTCCGTTTCGCGCGAGTAGCCGACGCTGCCATGCACCTGTACCGCCTTGTAGACAACGCGGTTCACCATTTCGCTGGCGTAAAGTTTCGCCTTCGATGCGGCAGCTCCCATTTTTGTGGGATGGGCGTCCTTCAGCCACGCCGCGTAATGCGTCAGTCCCCGCGCGGCGTCAATTTCCGTCTGCATATCCGCGATCATCCACTGAATCGCCTGGAAATCACCGAGATTCTTCCCAAACGCTTTGCGCTGCTTCGCGTACTTGATGGTTTCTTCCAGCGCGCCTTGCGCCAAACCAACCGCCTGAGCTGCAATCCCGATGCGCCCGCCATCCAGCGCGCTAAGAGCAATTTTCAGCCCCTGCCCTTCTTCCCCGAGTCGATTCTCCACCGGCACGATGCAATCATTCAGCAGAATCTCGACGGACGGGGACGAGCGCTGGCCCATTTTGTCTTCGTGGCGGCCGACCTTGAATCCCTGGAACCCAGGCTCAACGAGAAATGCGCTAATGCCCTTCCCGCCCGCCGCAGGATCGGTTTTGGCAAAAACAATCAGCACGCCTGCCGCGTGGCCGTTGGTGACCCACGTTTTTGTGCCGTTCAGCTTATATGTATTTCCGTCCCACACCGCGCGCGTTTGAATGCCCGCCGCGTCCGAGCCCGCCGCCGGTTCTGTCAGGCAAAATGCGCCGAGCGCTTCTCCTGAGGCCATCCGCCGCAAGTACTTTTTCTTTTGTGCGTCGCTGCCGAACGCGAGCACCGGCGCCTGCACAGCGGAATTCGTCACACTGATCGCGGTTGACATCGCCGTAAACACGCGCGCCACTTCTTCAAGCATCAGCACGTAGGAGATCGTGTCGAGCCCCGGCCCGCCCCATTCTTCCGGCGCGAGCATCCCGCAGCACCCCATTTCGGCGAGCTTTTGGATGGCTTCTGCGGGAAATTTCTCGTGCTTTTCCCATTCCTTAACGAACGGGCGCACTTCCGTCTCCATGAATTGGCGGACGGTGTCGCGAATCAGTTTTTGGTGGTCGCTGAGAGAAAAGTCCATCTGTTCGTCGGCCGCTCGGCAGCCGCAATTAAAGACGATAAGCGGGGTACACGGAATGCTAACACGGGCAGCCGAGAAGCAGAAACCGCCTGGGCGAATACGAAGAGGAAAACAGAGACTCCTCCTGCGCGGAAATCAACACTGGAGATCCCAGAGGCCGGCGTATAGCGTTTACAGAATAGAAATAGATACCATGCTCGCTCGCTTTCATCGACTGAAATTGAGCGGCGCATCTTTGCGTAACATCATGAGAGGCGCAGGACTTAAAAAGGAGCAACCAGCGTGGCCGCTCGAAGCAGGCGCACAAGCCAATGCCAAAAGCCATCCGGGTGGATGGGCCGGTTCACGCTTTGGACGATGAACGCCAGGCACTCGAGGCTGACCGACTGGGGCTTGCAGCACGTCTCGGTGGCTCAGCACTACACCATCCTCGATGTAGGTTGCGGCGGCGGCAGAACCGTCCGCAAGTTGCGCGCGATGGCGACGGCGGGAAAGGTCTATGGCGTTGATTTTTCCGAGGACAGCGTCGCCGTAAGCAAAAAAACCAACGCGCGCTGGATGGAAATGGGCCGCGTCGAAATTCAGCACGCCTCTGTTTCTCAATTGCCGTTTCCAGACGGAACGTTCGATCTCGTTACGGGCGTGGAAACGCACTTCTGGTGGCCCGACCTGCCGGGAGACATGCGCGAGATTTTTCGCGTCGTGAAGCCGGGTGGACAACTGATCCTCATTGCTGAAATCTACAAAGGAGCCCATCGAATGGGCGCCAAACTCATCGAAACATACGCCGAACTTGCAGGTATGAAGCTTCTGACCGTCGATGGGCACCGCCAGCTCTTTTCGGATACCGGCTATTCGGACGTCCAGGTGACGGAAGAACGTCGCAAGGGGTGGATTTGCTGCACGGGCAAGAAACCCTGAAATAAGTGGCCGCGTCGAGAAACGGCCGTTACCAACCTACAAAAACAAAAGCTTCGACTCCGTCGGTGCGCATCCCAAGGATCTGGTCCTCGCACGTTCCTCGCGCCATTCCCGTGCGTCCGCCCAGACTCGCTTGGAGCTTGGCCTGGGTGTAAGATTCGGTTGTTGGACTGCCAACGTAAATGTTCGACCGAAGTTGCTCCTGCCGGGCGGTCCGTCGTGCATCGGAGAGACTGAAATGAAGAAGACCCTTCCCCTTTCTCTGGCAATCCTCACATTCCTGTTTCTTGGCGCGCCAAGGCCTGCCCTCGCCCAGCGTGGTGGCCATGGAGGTGGCGGAGGTTTTCACAGCGCAGGCGGGGGATTTCATGGGGGTGGAGGATTCCACGGAGGCGGCGGGTTCGCCGGTGGCGGGTTTCACGCTGGAGGCGGCTTCCATGGTGGCGGCACGTTTCGAGGTGGATCCGGCGTTACCGGAGGAGCTTTTCGCGGGAGCCATTATGGCGGTTGGGGCTGGCACGGGCACGGTTGGGGAGGCTGGGGTTGGGGAGGCTGGGGTGGTTGGGGCTGGGGTTGGGGCATAGGCTGGGGCTGGCCTTATTGGGGTTGGGGATATTCGTACCCCTACTATCCTTCTGGGTATTTGTCTTACCCTGCGGGGCCGTCGTACGACCCTTATTACTATGGTCCTTACGGTGGCTCTGGCGATCCTCCTCGCAATCCTCCACCCGCTCACCAGTATCGAGACGACCCGAACTCCGATCGGTATGATCCTCCTCAGGGACATTGGGTGACACCCAATTCCTTCGTTCCCAACGATCCCAATCGGCCTCCGGCGACGCAATCGGCAGAATCGCCCCTAAAAGGTTCCAGCGCTCGGGCGTCATCGCCCAACCGTCCTCCCGCGGCGCATCCTTTGACCGTCGCGGCAGTCTATCGATTCACCGGCCAGCCGGACCAAACCGAGACACCAGCCAACGACGCCAGCGACCAACCTGAGGCTTCTTCTGCTTCGCGCGAGGAAGTTTTGAAGGCCATGCGCGCGCTCCGCGAAATGCCGCCTTCTGCTCGCGAGCGAGAAATTGATTTTGGCCGGTACAGCCACTTCTCGCCTAAAGTGCAAGAGACGCTTAGGAACCTAGATAAGGAGTTGCCGATTCGCTAGCCGTAGACTAAGGCTCCAACCATTACGGCTGCGTCGAGCAGAAGCCATCCTACGCACGGCAAGTAGATGTTCTTGTCGCGTTTCTGCAAGCCGTACCAAAGCCAGACCGCGGCAGAGACCAGGTACGCTCCCCAGGACAACAGAGATACCCCTGCCGCCTGATGACGGATCCAGATGGTGAGAACTTGCGGAATGGTCATCACCATCGTGAATATCGACAAGCCTCCGAGTAGGACATAAAAATGTCTCCGTGTGCAGCGCTGCAAGTTCTGCGGCGTCTTCGGGGGCGCCAGGTCGAACGCGAAAATGCCTCGTTGCCGACGGCTGTTGCTTCGTCAAAGGAAACCTCACGTTTCGCAAGATTGAGTGGAGAATCTCGCCGACTCGTGAGCGGCGGGCCGCACATTCCGTTTCAGGTTTTCGTCTTCAGGCGTTCATTAAGATCTTCGAGGTATTCCGCGACTGCCTCGCATGGCTTGCGATTAAATGCTTTCAGAGCAAACCGCGCCCAATCAGCCGGCGTGCTCTCGTGCTCTCGATCTAGAGCGTGAACGTCGGCGCCTTTGGCGACTAATAGTTTGGCTATGGAAAGGTTGCCATTCCATGCAGCGGCGTGCAGCAACGTGTGCCGCGCTCCTGTGGGAAATCTCGCGTTCACGTCCGTTCCAGCGATTATGAACTTGCGCACCTGTGTCAGTCGGCTCTGTTCGATGGCCTTGAAAATATCCATGGCGGGCTTGACACCGAGTGAGTCCGCCAGGCGCATCAGACCTGCGGAGGGCCGGTGGACATCAGCCCAGCACTGCGGCGCAGTCTTGCCATACTTGTCCTGCGCTTCTATCTTCACCCCATGTGAAAGCAACAGACGCGCCGATTTCGCCGTGCAGGCAAAATGAAGAGGCGTGGCGTTGTTAGGGAATGGCCGATCCAATGCGGCAGGGTCTTTCAGCAGGGCGGCGACGCGTCGATCATCACCGAGCATAAGCGCGGCGATGAGATCGATTGCGGCGCCTCGCCGGATCAGTTCATCGCGCATCTCGGCGCGTTTCCAATGGATGGCGATCACCAGCGGCGACCATCCGTCGTAGTGTTGATTGTTGCCGTCGACGTTTGCCCCGGCGTCCAGCAACAGTTCGAATGCATGGGCATTGTCCGATTCGATTGCCACATGAAGTGGTTGGGGGCGCCCGCCCCAGCGTGGGTGTGGACCAGTCTGATTTACGACGCCCGGTGTCGCAGCCAAAAGATCAGCTAGTGCTTGGTCGTCGCGGGTCGTGATAGCTTTCATCACGTCGTTGAAAGTAGCGGAGGAAGGTTCACTTTCCGCGGTTGCATTGAATTGAGCGGCCTGCCGTTCCAAAGCCTCGATGTGTGCTTTGAGTTTCCTCCAACTTGGAAATCCGTATTTCCGAGCCAAGGCGAGTTGCGCTTCGGCAAGGGACGCGACCTGGCCCTCTTTGCGCAAGGCAGCGACCTGTTGTTTGGCTACTTTCTTGAGATATTCGATGCTTGGACGAGCGGGCAGAGCATTTGCTCTGGTCATGAGACACCTTCTTTCAAACTTTGCCGGTCGTCCGCGTTTCCGACAGAAAGAAGGCAGTAGAATCAAAAAGCAGCAGGTAGGTTCAACCTTTTGCGCGGACCGCAGGCCGCCTCATCGGCCTGCGGCAGTGTACCCGAATCATCGAAGACAATGCAACAACGGTGCTCTGGTACCTGACGACGTCGCCGTTGGGGATTCCTTGGTTGGACTGTTTGTTCCTCAAGCCTCTTTACTTGGCCACGCCCGAAGCTATTCCACTTAACATATAGGAGACGCTTGATGGGCCCCATCGGGAGCGGATGGTGCGCGAGCGGTGCGGGGTTCGGGGGCATGGAGACACCTCTGCCGTGCACTATATCTTAAGCTGTTTGTGGAAGAGGGTGTTTTGTACGCTAAGCGGCGGGCGCCGAGGCGAGCGTGCGCGATGGCTTAGCCGGAGTTAACGCGACCAGGGCAACGCCGATCATAAAGAGAACGATTATGCCGATCCCTTCAACGCGCTCGATCCGCTTGTAATAGAGCTGCACCCCCATGACACCGGCGTGGGCGAAACTCGACCAAGCCGTGAATGCAATCAAGCTTCGATGCTCAGCCGGGTTGCGCGCCGCCAGCAGCAGGAAAATTCCCAACGCGGCGTAGACGCTCAACATCATGGGCAAGGCCTGGTCACCCAAGTGCATGAAGACCATTGGATAAATCGTCGCGGTGAACGCGAGCCCCACCAGCACCAGAACGACCTTCAGCACTCGCTCTCGAATCATGGCGCCCTCCTCGAAAAAGCGAACAGCCCCCAGCTTGCAGTAAAGAGTTGAGCGTCTCCGACCCCGCAGCCTTTTCCCCGTTTCTCATTCTTGGCGAAAAAAGAGCAAAGCAGAAGGCGAACAACAACGCAATCAGAATAACTTCTCACAGTGGCCGGTTCCGACCTGAAAGGAATCGATCTGCGATGAACCCGGCGGAAAATGTAATCATAAGATATTTCAAGGCCACCCCGGCGTGCATGGCATTTGAAGAGCGCCTGAAATCGATGTGCAACAGATTTCCTATCATTCCATCGTTGCCTATCGAGCTACAGCTTAAACAGTTCGCGCATGCGCTTGATTTGGCCGCGGCTGACGGGAATCTCCGTTTGTTTTTTGTCGCTCATTTTCAGCATGTAGCTCGCCTTGAACCATGGCACCACTTCCTTGATGTGGTGAATGTTCACCAGGTACGAGCGGTGCGGCCGCCAGAACACGTCGGAATCGAGCGCCGCGCTCATTTCCTCAAGCGTGTGATAGTTCGAAACGCCTTCCACGTCCTTGGCCATCACCGTGATCATGCCGCCGTCAATCGATGCCCAGATCACATCCTCGGCATCCACTAGCAGCAGGCGCTGCTGCGATTTCACCAACACTTTCACCGGCTGCGTCGAGCTTTGTTTCGAATTGCCCAACTGGCTGACAAGCTGCTCGAGGCGCTCCGTGGGACTGGTTTGCGCTTCGATTTCCTTGCGCGCCCGCTGAATGGCTTTCGAAATGCGCGCCTTGTCAAAAGGCTTCAAAACATAATCCACCGCGTTCACATCGAACGCCTGCACCGCGTAGTGATCGTAGGCCGTCGCAAAAACCACATGCGGAACTTTCATTTTTCGTTCGACTAGTTTTTTCAAAACGCCAAACCCGTCCAGTCCCGGCATCTGCACGTCAAGGAAGATAAGGTCGGGAGTGAGTTCTTTGATGAGGTTGACGGCATCCACCCCGTTGCGGCCCTGACCGATCACGTTGATTTCCGGAAAGCCCTTGAGCAGGTAGGCCAATTCTTCGCGGGCGGGCTTCTCGTCGTCCACAATGATGGTGTTGATGGGCATGGGAATGATGGTAGCAGAGAAGAGAGCGATTCGTGACCGGTGGGGAGAAACCAGAGTTTCACGGTATGATGTGCGGCGAATATCCGTGAGGAAAAATGAAAAAAGCGTCAGGAACGCGTGCCGAGAAGCAGCCGCAGGTGCTGAGCAGTCAAACGGTTTATCAAGGAAAAGTGTTCGGGATCCGGCGCGATGAACTGATTGAGCCCACGGGCGTTCGAACGACCCGGGAGATGATTAGCCACCCCGGCTCGGTGGTGGTTCTTCCGGTACTGCCGGACGGGCGAATTTTGCTTATCCAACAATATCGGTATGCGGCGCGGCAGTTTTTGTGGGAGTTGGTGGCCGGAAAGATGGATGGAGGGGAAACGCCCGAGCAAGGCGCTGCGCGGGAATTGAAAGAAGAAACCGGTTACACGGCGAGGAAGCTCAAGGTATTTCTGGAGTTCTTCCCTACCCCAGGCTTCCTTGAAGAGAAAATGTATCTGCTGCTGGCGGAGGGATTGACACCGGGCGAAGCCACACCGGAAGACGACGAGAAAATCATTGCCAAAGCCTACACACCGAAACAGCTGGACGAAATGCTTCGAAAGAAGAAACTGCGGGATGCCAAAACGATTGCGGGAGTCCTTTACTATTTGAGTTTCATAGTCAAGAGAAAATAGCCATATTTAGGCTTCGAAATGGCGATTGCCGAGCACCCTAGACGATCGGCGTTACCTTGACCGATAAGGGAGTCTGGCAATACGTATCCCCAGAACCACTTCACGTGGTCGATAAGTCCTGCGTTTTCAAGCATCCGCGGCGTCAAGGACCATTGACTCGGAACATTCTTCTGGCTATATTCCGGCCAATTTAGGATCGAGGCGTCGGAGCGTACGCATCTCTGACGCCGGATGGCGACTAGCCAATGTATAGTCAGGAGGCCAAGCGAAGTGAAAGGAAGCGTAAAGTGGTTCAATAATTCCAAGGGCTACGGCTTCATTGGTCGCGACGACGGACCGGACGTATTCGTACACTACTCGGCCATCGTGGGCGACGGGTACCGAACCTTGCAGGAAGGAGATCCGGTCGAATTTGAGATTGTTCAGGGCCCCAAGGGTCCCCAGGCCGCTAACGTCTCGAAGAACGGCACTTAAGATCTCTGACATCGCTGTGAATTGGCCGGCAGCCTCAGCCCTTCTGCCGGCCGTTTTATTTGCCGCAAAAGGAAGTTGCGAAGAGCGAAGGATTGGACAAGCGAAGGATTGGAGATTGACCGCCGAGTTTGCTTGACGTAAGGTTCGTGTTTTGATTCTACCGTGGTAAACGCAGGCCAACAACCATGCACACCTGTTCTTTGAGAACCTTTCGGATCATTCCGGCAGTCAAAAAGCGCAATGAAGTTGCGAAGGTGTTTCCGACCGACCCGGCTAGAACCACGGCACCCGGATCTGGGCGCTTACTTCTCCCTGCCCTGTTCTCGCTGCTGGTTTGCCTGGCAACGGCCACGAACCTGCGAGCCGACACGATCTCCGGAACCGTCAAAGACCCGTCTGGAGCCGTGGTGGTGGGAGCGCACATTGAAATCACCGGCAGCAGTCTCGCACACGCTTTGGTCCTCACCTCGGACGAATCCGGGAAATTCACGGCGCCGGACCTAAGCGCGGGGAAATACGCGGTTCGCGTTACCAAGGAAGGCTTCGAGGAGCTTGTCGCGCCGGTTGATCTGCACGGCACGGCAGACCTTGCGCTGAAGCTGACGATTGCCGAGCAGCAGGTCAGCATCAACGTGAATGAAAAGAGCCTGGCGTTCGCGAACTCCGATCCGTTCTATCAGCAACTGCGCGGCGCCGGACCGGGCACAACGTTCCGCTGTGAAAACTTCACCTTGCCCGTGGATGTAGGAACCTTCCAACTGAAATCCGGGACGATTACTTTTTTGGCTCCGGTCAACGGTTATGTGACCGGCGCCATTTTTGTCGGACAGGGGCATTTCGTGCTGAAACCCGTGGGGCGACTCGATACGCAAGAGATGATTCGGCGGAGCGGAAGCGAGATCGCGGAAGAAGACTTCACCGCTGCCGTATTTCGCTTCAGCGGCGGGGTCTACCAACAGTTCTCCGGAGTAACCGTCAACAAGACCGATACGCCACCCGAGGCAGCGACCGCCTTTGAACATTGGAAGAACAAAGTTCGCCACCGGCACGAGATTCCAGAGAGCTTCACGCAGGCCATACTCGAGGGAGAAACGATCGACAACGTGGACGCGGACGTCCTGGCAGCCGTTTACAATCCAAAGCATCCGCCGTTTCTCAACGCGTATATGACCGGTTCCCCGCACAAGGATTTGCGCTTCTTTGTGCGCATGCGGACGGGCGCAATTCCGCAACTCGATTCGCCCGAGGAAGTGGCCCTGATCAACTGCGGCGGCGGAGGGATGGACGACGGAATCTGGTACTCGCAACATCGCATCAACGAGGTGAAGGCGGGCACGGCGAGCTCGCGCGAAGACAAGAGGCTGTTTGCCACGCGCCGCTACAACATCGAAACGACGATTGGAAAAAACAATCATTTCTTCAGCCGCGCAACCATCTCCTTTCAGCCGCTGGTCGAGGGCGAACGCGTGCTGAAGTTCGGATTGCTGCCCACGCTGCGGGTGACGCGCGTGAGCGACGAAAGCGGCAAGGACTTGCATTTCATTCAGGAAAGCAGGAAAGAAGACGGCTCGTTCTACGTGGTTCTCGACGAAGCTCTCCCTCTCGGGAAGGATCATACGATTACCGCCGAATACGGGGGCGACAAGGTTCTCTACGATGCGGGCGGAGGCAGCTACTACGTGCGAGCGCGCGAATCGTGGTACCCGAACCTGAACGGGTTCGGAGAAAAGGCGCTATACGACCTTACTTTCAAAGTTCCCAAGAACAACGTGGTGATCAGCGTAGGAAAGCTGCGGGGCGAATCCACGGAAGAAGGATTTGCGGTGTCTCACTGGGTCACACCGGTGCCCGTAGCGGTGGCGGGATTCAACTACGGCAAGTACATGAAGATCGATATCCCGGACGACAGCACGCACTACGAAATCACGGGATACTACCTGACGGAATTGCCGGACAGTCTGGCGCGTTTCAAAAACGGTCCGCTCGGAGCGATGGCGCCTAAGTCCATGACCAAGTACGCCCTCGAGCAAGCGCGCGCGCAGATGCAGTTGTGCACATTCTATTTCGGCAAAGCGCCTTATGAAAACGTGGCCATCACCGAGCAGCCGGATTTCAACTTCGGGCAGTCGTGGCCGACCCTGGTGTACTTGCCGATTTCCGCGTACATCGATTCGACGCAGCGCTGGATGCTGTTCGGCAACATCAATTCGAACTTCACCGGATTCGTGCAGGAGGTAACCCCGCACGAGGTGGCGCACCAGTGGTTTGGGCATAGCGTAAGCTGGGCCAGCTATCACGACCAGTGGCTCTCGGAAGGATTCGCGGATTTTGCCGCAGGGTTATTTCTGCAACAGGCTCTTGGAACAAACTGGAAAGAAGACTACTTGAAGTATTGGGAGCGTCAGCGCAAACGCGTTCTGGATAAGAATGCTTTTGGTTTTTCGCCGAACGACGCCGGACCGCTTTGGCTGGGCTTGCGGCTGATTTCGCCAAAAACTGCGCAAGCGTATCAGGGAGTGACTTATGGAAAAGGCGGCTACGTGCTGCTGATGCTGAAATCCCTGATGTACGCCGATCAATCCGCAAACGGCAACAAAGATCAGGCCTTCATTGACATGATGCATGACTTCATTCAGAGCCATCAGGATGCTCCGGCGTCCACGGAGTCATTCAAAGCCATCGCCGAAAAACACATGACCAAGCAAATGGACTTGCAGAGAAACGGGCGGCTCGACTGGTTTTTCAATGAGTGGGTTTACGACACGAAGGTGCCGCGCTACCAGTTCAAATATGATATTCAGCCGGCCGAGGGCGGCCACGTCAAGCTGCACTTGGAAATCACGCAAAGCGAAGTCGACGATCAATTTGCCATGTACGTTCCGGTCTTCGGCGACTTCGGCAAAGGCATGGTGCGGATGACGCAAATCCCGGTCGTCGGCAATTCCACACGAAATGTGACCATCGATCTGGATCGCGCGCCAAAGAAGGTCGAACTCAACACCATAAAGGATATTCTCGAGCGGTGAAGCGC
>Ga0126381_100002638_pt1 | contig 19440 bp, 21 predicted proteins | sample PanSoiMetPlot_28_FD_96465 | JGI IMG/M metagenome (GOLD analysis project Ga0126381, IMG submission 96465) | Tropical forest soil microbial communities from Panama - MetaG Plot_28 | ecosystem: Environmental > Terrestrial > Soil > Tropical forest > Bulk soil | place: Panama | collected 2016-02-17
ACGATGAGTACGGGACCCTGCAGGCGGCCGCCGAGCGGTTCAACCCGGTAACCGGCGTCAACGCCATCTCCAAGATGGCCAAGGCCCGCTTCGGAGCCAGGCGCCGCTGACCCAGCGCGGCGCGGCCGGCGGCAAACTACAGCGTCGGACCGTAGCTGTCGTTGGGCCCGCCGGCGAACTACAGCGCTGGACCGTTGCTGTCGTTCCGACTACGGCGTTGGACCGTTGCTGTAGTTCGGTCAGGCGGGCGAACAGCGGCGTTGGACCGTTGCAGTAGTTGGCGGGCGGCTATGGAAGCAGGGGCGGCACCGAGCCGTAGCCGGTGGCGGCTTCGAAGGCGTGGGCCAAGCACAGCAGTTCCCAGTCACCCCGGCGGCGGCCGACTAGTTGCAGCCCGATCGGCAGTCCTTCTCGGCTGAACCCCGCCGGCACCGACAAGGCGGGCAGGCCGGTCGCCGAGATCAGGTACGCCGAGGCCATCCAGTCCAGGTAGTTGTGCTGCGGCACGCCGTCGATCTCGTGAACCCAGTCGAGTCCGACGTCGAACGGCACCACCTGGACCGCCGGGCACGCAAAGGCGTCGACGGTCCCGAAGAACTCGCTGACCCGGCCTGCGAGGCGGTCGCGCAGCATGGTCGCGCGACTCAAGTCGGCCAAGGAGAGCTCGAGCCCGCGTTCGATGTTCCACGCCACGTTGGCACCGATCTTGTCGGCATGCTCGGGCAGCAGCGACCCGTAGTTGGTCGCGAACCTGAACGCTCGCCAGGTCCTGAAGACCTCGTCCGCGCCGGACAAGTCGGGCGCGGCGTCGATCACCTCGCACCCTAGGTCGACAAGCACCTGCCTCGAGGCGGTGATTGCCTCGCGCACGGCGGGCTCGACCGGCAGGCCGAGGTCAGCGCTCCAGGCCACCCGGACGCCGGTCATGTCCCGGTCGAGCAGGCCGCGCAGCTGGGCCGGGTCGGTCAGCGCCGGCGGCGGCGCGTCAAGCGCCAGCGGCACCCTTGGGTCGGGTCCGGATATGGCGGCGAGCAGCAACGCGACGTCAGCGACCGTCCTTGCCATCGGACCGACGACGCTCATCGTGTCGAGTACATCGGCCGTCGGCCAGCTAGGCACCCGGCCGGGCGACGGGCGCAGGCCAACCACGTTGCAAAAGCTCGCCGGGTTGCGCAACGACCCGCCCAGGTCGCTGCCGTCGGCCAGGCAGATCATCCGCGCCGCGAGCGCGGCGGCTGACCCGCCGCTGCTGCCGCCCGCGCTCCGGCTGGTGTCGTATGGGTTCCTTGTCGCCCCGAATATCTGGTTGACGGTGTGCGAGCCGGCGCCAAATTCCGGAGTGTTGGTCTTGCCGACGCTGATCGCGCCGGCGGCTGCCATCCGGCTGACAATCAGCGCATCACGCTCGGGCACGTTGTCGGCGAACAGCCGTGCCCCGTAGGTCGTGCGCACGCCCGCGGTGTCGGCCAGGTCCTTGTGCGCGACCGGCAGGCCGTGAAGCAAGCCAGGCTCCTCGCCGCTGGCCAGGGCTTCGTCGGCGGCGGCGGCCTTGGCCATCGCGCTGTCGAAGCAGCGGGTGACGACGGCGTTGACGATCGGGTCGACGGCAGTCACTCGGTCGATGTGCGCGGCGAGCAACTCGCGCGCCGACAGCTCGCGGCTGCGGAGTCGCCCAGCGAGCGTGATCGCGTCCTTCGAGCACAGGTCGTCGTCTCGGGCGGCTTTGGCTTGCGCAGGCCGCACGTGGCCACTAGGCAAGACGGCGCTCTGCTGCCCAGCGGGTGAGCTGGTGGCGAGTGGATAGCTGCAGCTTGCGCAGCACAGATGAGACGTGGCTCTCCACCGTCTTCGCCGAGATGAACAGCTCCCTGGCGATCTCTTTGTAGGTGTAGCCGCGGGCGATCAACCTGAGCACTTCTCGCTCCCTCGGGGTGAGCTGGTCAAGCTCGGGGTCGAAGCTCGGCGCTGGCTGCGCGCCCTGCGTTCCGCCCGGCTGCGAGGCGAACGCGTCGAGCACGAACCCGGCCAGCCTAGGCGAGAACACCGCGTCGCCGGCGGCCACCCTTGCGATCGCGTCGACGAGTTCGGCGCCGGAGATCGTCTTCGTGACGTAGCCCCTGGCGCCGGCCCTGATCACGGCGATCACGTCTTCAGGGGCATCCGACGCCGACAGCGCGAGGAAGCGAACCTGCGGCAGCGCATGAGCTAGCTCGGATACGACCAGCTGCCCGCCGCCCGCAGGCAGGTGCACATCGAGCAGCACCACGTCGGGCAGGCTCTTGGCGATGCCGTCGATTGCCGGCCCGACGTCGTCGGCCTCGCCGATGACCTCCACGTGATCGCCAAGCTCTGACCTGACCCCCGATCTGAATAGGCCGTGGTCATCGACGATGAAGACCCTCGGCCTGCTGCCGCCGGCCTTGGCGCCCTGGCCCGTCATGACGCCTGGCTCGGCTCGGCCGGGCTCGGCTGGTCCTGACTCGGCTGGTCCTGACTCGGCTGGTCCTCGGCGGGCCCGGCCTGGTCCCGAGTCGGTTTGTCCTCGGCGGGCTGGGCGCGGTGCATGGTCAGGGCCACCTCGGTTCCCTCGCCAAGGACGCTCTTGACCGTGGCGGAACCGCCGCGGCGCGCCATACGCGCCTTGATCGACTCGGTCAGCCCTTTGCGGTCATCAGGGACCTGCTCAGGATCGAACCCACAGCCGCGATCCCTGATGAACACCGACACCTCGGTCGGCTCGACCTCTGAGAACAGGGACACCACCGTGGCGCCTGACCACTTGGCGGCGTTGACCGTCGCTTCTCGGGCCGCCGCGAGCAGCGCACTCAGATCCTCGTCGATCTCGCAGTCCCCGACGGTCACCGCCTCGACGGCGATCTCGTGCTGCGCTTCGATGTCTTGCTGTATCAGCTTGACACCGCCTGCGAAGGTCGTGACGAGCCCGTCCATGGAACCAGGCGCCCTGCCGTCGAATAGCCATGAGCGCAACTCGCGTTCCTGGGCCCTGGCGAGCTGGATGACCTGCTGCGGGCTGTCGGCTCTGCGCTGGATGAGCGCCAACGTCTGGAGCACCGAATCGTGCACCCGGGCGGCGATCTCCGTGCGTTCCTCGGCCCTGACCCTTGCCTGGCGTTCCACCATCGCGGCACGTGCCACCCGCAGCCACCATGGGCCGAGCAGCACGGCGATCGCGCCGATTACCAGCACCACGCCGATCAGCGGCGCAAGCAACTGCCTCACGTTGTGCACGGACGCCAATGTGGCCGCGCCACCGATCAGCATCACGCTGGCAACGATGATGCGCAGCCTGAGCCGTGGACGAGGGCCGGCGTCGCCGACGTCGAGCAGCGGCTGGGCGAGCGCGCGCATCGCCCCCTGCTCGCCGGGATCGGCGTTGCGCCAGATCAGCACCATCCCGGCCGCCGCGATCACCAAAGGCCAGGAGAACGAGCTCAGTATGCCGACGCCGAGGATGGAGACGATCACCAGCGCGACGATGATCATCGATGCTGTCATTGCCGCGACCGCCAAGCCGCGCCGGTCAGCGAGCGCCCGGCTGCCGATCGTCGTCGGCTGGTCGACCGCAGGCAAGAACAGCCAGCCGATCACGTAGCTGGCCAGCCCGATGCCGCTGATCAACGCGGCGACGCAAAAGATCACCCTGATCATGGTGACGTTGAAGCCGGTCTTGGCGGCGATGCCAGCGGCGATTCCGCCCGCTACCCGCCCGTCGGTAGCCCGCCGCAGCGGCGCGTCACCCCCGGCGCCACCTCCGATGAGCGGTCCTTGGGGGCCTGACCGGCCGGGTGGTCCTGACCAGGTTGGTTCATGCACGCATCCATCATCGCCCTACTTCGCGCGTGCTTCTATCCGGACGACCCCTGATCCTGGTGCTCAGGGATCAGGGTCGAATCGGGGTTCTTCCCAATAGCCGGCCGAGCCGCGGCGACGCATTCTTGAGCCATGAACGCAAGCGATACAGACCAAGAAAGCAACGACCAGATCAATGACCCGCAGGCCGACAGCCACCCCCAGGCTGACGGCCAACCGCAAGCTGACAGCCAGCCAATGGCCGACAGCCAGCCGCCAAGTGACTGGCAGCCGCAGACAGACAGCCAGCCAAGCTACGAATCGCAGTACTCCTACGGGCCTGGCGACGGACCGCTCTACCGGCCCGTTCACGGCCGGATGCTCGCAGGCGTCGCGGCTGGCATCGCACAGTACCTCGGCGTCGACGTCAACGTCGTCAGGATCGTGCTCGCCGTGCTGACGTTCGTTGGCGGCGCTGGTGTACCGGTCTACGTGGCCGGTTGGCTGCTGATCCCGGACGAGGGAGCCTCGCAGTCCGTCGCGAGTCAGTTCATCAGCTCCCTGCAGGGCCGGACGAGTTGACCACCGACTACGTAACGAACAAGGAAGGCGCATTTCAGATGCCAGCACCAAGCAGCCCGCCGTGGTCACCGGGATCGGCCGGATCCGGTTACCGCCGGCACTTCCGCTACGGCACCGGGGACATGCGGGCGTCGGACGCCGAGCGGGCCGATGTCGCGGACCGGCTGTCCAAGCACTACCAAGACGGCCGACTTGACCAGGCCGAATTCAACGAGCGGCTGGACCGGGCGATGAACGCCAAGACCCGCGCGGACTTCAGCGGCCTGTTCTCGGACCTGCCTGATCTGCCAGATCCTGCCGATAAGGCCGGTCAGTCGGGCAAGAACGGGCAGACGAGCCGGCCGCCATTCAACCCAGGCCGGGTGGAGCAGCGCCAGGCGCGCCGCAGTTCGATGCACTACATCGTGTTCCTTGGGTTCATCGCCCTGGTCACGTACATCGTCGCCCACACGCTGATGCACTCGTTCCTGCCCTGGGCGCTGCTCGCGGTGGTGGCGTTCCTGTGGCTGCGCAACGAGCACATGCGGCGGCGCTGATAGACCTGACCCATGCGGGTGGTGGTGCTAGGAGCCGGATTCGCCGGACTGATGGCTGCTGACCGGATCGCAAGATCCGGTCAGCAGCCTGTTGTGCTCGAGGCGAGACACAGGGTCGGCGGCCGGGTGTGGTCGCAGCAGCTGATTCCCGGCGATGAACGAACCGTGGTCGAGCGTGGCGCCGAGTTCGTGCTCGACGGCTACGACGTGATGCGCTCCAAGCTCGCCGAATTCGGGCTGGCGCTGGCCGACACAACGATGTCGTACCACGCGCGAGAGCCGCGCGGCGGCGCACCGACAACGCTGGCAGACGTGGCCGCCTGCGCCAAGGCCATCGAGGCGGCCGCCTCAGCGGCTGGGCCAGGCACCTCCCTGGCCGATTTGCTCAAGAGTCAAGCGCTCCAGCCGATCGCGGGGCCCGCGCTCGACGCCTACGTGGCGCGCGTCACCACCACGCACGGCGTTCCCGCCGACGTTTTGTCGACTGCCGCGCTCGCGGACGCCACTGATGGCTTCGACGCCAAGCCGAGCTGGCGGGTAGCGGGAGGAAACCAGCAGCTCGCAACGCGCCTGGCCGACCGGCTTGGCAGCGCGGTCAGCCTTAACTGCCCGGCCAGGATGATCGAGCACGACGCAGCGGGCGTGCGAGTACTGACCGACGACGGCGAGGTCCCGGCCGACGCGGCGATCATCGCGGTGCCAATGGCCATTCTGCGGAATCTGCTCTTCCACCCCCCGCTGCCTGACCGCTACCGGGCAGCCTGGCACCGAGCCGGCATCGCCCACAACGCGAAACTTCACCTGCCGCTTGCCAAGCCAGCAAAGGCATCGGCCGTCCAGAGCGCCGCCGAGCCGTTCTGGACCTGGACGGCGACCGACGGCTCAGGCGAGGTCCAGCCCGTGCTCCACGCGTTCGCCGGCACCGAGCGATGCTTGTCCGGCCTCGATGTCGCCCGCGGCCCGGCGACCTGGGCCGAGCGTGCCGGCGCGCTGCGCCCCGAACTCGCCGTCGACCCGACCCGGGCGCTGCTGACGACGTGGAACGACGACCCGTGGGCCGGCGAGTCCTACTCGGCGCTGACCACCTCCGTAGCCGCCGGCGACAACGAGGTCGTCGCTACGTCAGCCGGGCGGGTGCACTTCGCCGGCGAGCACACCGCAGGCGCCTGGTCCGGGCTGATGGAGGGCGCCCTGCGCTCTGGCATCCGAGCCGCAGACGAGGTACTAGCTCTCGGGCGCTGACCGTCAGCGTCAGACGCGGACGCCGCGATCGGCTGCGGTCTTTGGCTCGTGCACGACGTCGCCTGGCTGGCCCATGACGCGCCGCCAGCAGGCGAACTCGAGCACGATTCCGTCAGGGTCCTGGAAGTAGAACGACCGCACGAAGACGCCAGGATGCAACTCGGCCGCGACGCCGAGCGGGCTGTCGTCGTGATCGAGTATGGGGCTGACCCGCACGCCTTTGGCCTTGAGCTTCGCGCGGTACTCAAGGAACTTCTCCTCGGGCACATTGAACGCGACGTGGTTCATCGACCCCACGGCGCTCTTCCATTCGCCGACGCCCGGCACCTCCATCGGGTTGGATATGCCTGGGACGGGGTCAGGCACGTCGGGGAACCAGAAGAAGGCGAGCGCGTTGCCGCCGCCCATGTCAAAGAAGAAGTGCTGGCCAGACCCGGCCGGAAGGTCGATGGTCTTGATCAGCCGCATACCGAGCACCTGCGTGTAGAACTCGACTGTCCGCTCCATGTCGGAGCAGACCAGCGCTAGGTGGTTGACACCGCCAAGGTCGAACTCCTGATTACGCCACTCCATCGCTGGCCCCCTTCGCAGCCTGGTGCGAGCCGGTAACTAAATCTAGGCTCTATCACCGGCTATCTGCCAGGAATCAACCAGTCGGCAACGGTGCGGAGGGCAGCGTGAGCGAGATTGTCAGGGAGTTCGTCGGGCTGCCGTCGCCGGCGATCGGCCGCGCGGGCGCCGGCGGTCACCCGTGCCAGGGCATCTACCACTATCCGGCAGGTAAGCGACCGACAACGGCATTCATCGCGACCCACTACAACGTGGACTTCGCCGAGCACTACATGGCCGACATCATGGCCTCGCGCGGCTACGGCTTCCTCGGCTGGAACACCAGGTTCCGCGGCAACGAGGCGCACTTCCTGCTCGACCACGCGCTCGCTGAGATCGGGGTCGGGGTTGCCTGGCTGCGCGAGCAGGCCGGCGTGGAGCGGGTCGTCCTGCTCGGCAACTCCGGCGGCGGCTCGCTGATGGCGGCGTATCAGTCGCAGGCCATCGAGCCCAACGTCACGCCGGCGCCAGGCATGCGTCCCCTGGCCGCGACTGAGCAGTTGCCGCCCGGCGATCTGTTCATCGCTCTCGCCGCGCACACGGGCAGGCCAGAGGTGCTGACCGCCTGGCTCGACCCGTCGGTCACCGACGAGCACGACCCGCTATCGGCCGATCCCTCGCTCGACCCTTTCAACCCTGAGCACGGCCCGCCTTACAGCGCGCAGTTCCAGCAGTCCTATCGCGCGGCTCAGCGGGCCAGGAACGAGCGCATCACCGATTGGGCGCTCGTGCAGCTTGCCGCCATGGAGGGCACGCGGGCCAGAGACCGCCTGTTCTGCGTGTACCGGACCTGGGCCGACCTGCGGATGATGGACTCGGCGATCGAGCCGTCCGACCGGCGCCCGAACTGGTGCTATCTCGGCGAGCCGGTAAAGGCTAATTACGGCGTGTTCGGCATCGGCACGCTGAGCACGTTGCGAAGCTGGCTGTCGATGTGGAGCTTGCGGACCTCGCAGTGCACTGCGGCTCCGCACCTGGGCCGGATCACCGTTCCGTCGCTGGTCGTGCACGCGACCGCGGACACCGGCGTGTACGAGAGCGACGCGCGCGGACTCTACGACGCGCTTGCCGCGCCCGAGAAGCGGTTCGAGACCATCAAGGCCGACCACTACCTGCTCGAGCCAGCCGCCGCCCGCAGCGACGTCGCCGACCTCATCGCATCCTGGGTCGCGGTTCACGGCTGACTGCCGGGGTAGGAACCGCCGGCATCGATAGCATGGCGTTGCAAAAGGCGTGCCGACCGAATAAGAGGGACGGTATGAGCTTTCAGAAAACTCCAGGTGGGACTCGCGGCGGCCGAGGCATGCCGTCGAACGCCGTGACCCGCTTCATCAGCAAGACCATGACGAGCTGGCACAGGCGATCAGGCGACAAGTTCCAGGGGATGGACCTGCTCTACCTGACCACCGTGGGCGCCAAGAGCGGCGAGAAGCGGCAGTCGACCGTCAGCAGGTTCGCTGACGGAGATGACGCCTGGCTGATCGTGGCGTCAGCAGGCGGTGCGGTTCAGAACCCGGCCTGGTATCACAACATCGCGGCGCATCCCGATCAGGTGTGGGTCGAGTTCGGCGGAAAGCAGCAGCGGGTGATTCCCAGCCAGTTGTCCGGTGACGAGAGGGTGCAGGCGTGGCAGCGGATCACGCAGGCCCAGCCCCGCTACGCCGGATACGAGAAGAAGACCGACCGCGAGATCCCCGTCATCAAGCTGACCCGCGCCGAGTAACGGGAATCGGTGGAAACCGGCCACTCTGGCCTCGGCGGGCATCCCCCCGGATCCCATAGCCCCAGCGATGGCACATGGCTGGGGTTAGCCGGCAGACCGTAACCCCAGCGATGGCACACGGCTGGGGTCCCAGCCCCAGCGATGGCACATCGCTGGGGTTAGCCGGCAGACCGCAACCCCACCGATGGCACATAGCTGGGCCTAGAGCCCCAGCACATCTAAGGTCAGGCGCGGGCTGGGCCAGGCGGGCTGGGCCAGGCGGGGGTTGGCCCGGCTTGCCGGGCGGTGGGGCATGCTGGAACACGTGGACGCAGCGGCGGGCGACGAGATAACTGGGGCGGGCGCCCAGGTAGACCTCGCCGCTGAGTTGCGCTTGTTTCTTCGGCGCAGGCACCGTCCCGGACCGGTGACCGTGTCGTGCGATGGAGTTTCGTCGCTCGGGCATGTGGTGCAGTCGCTCGGCGTGCCGTTGACCGAGGTGGGAGGCCTGACCGTCAACGGCGTGCCAGCCGAGCCGAGCTACCGGCCAGCCGACGGTGACCGGGTGCGGGTTGACGCGATGCGGCGGCCGCAGCGGCTGGCTGATCCGCGATTCGTGCTCGATGTGCACTTGGGAACGCTGGCCCGGCGCCTGCGCCTGCTCGGCATCGACTCGGCGTACGGTAACGACGCCGACGACGACACCCTGGTCAAGCGGGCCAACGCGGAGCGGCGGGTGCTGCTGACCCAGGATCGCGGGCTGCTGCAACGGCGCACGCTCTGGGCGGGCGGTTACGTCAGGGGCGCAAGACCCCAAGATCAGCTCGAGGACGTGCTCGACCGGTTCGCGCCGCCGCTGGCGCCATGGACCAGGTGCGTGGCCTGCAACGGGCTGCTGTCCCCGGTCAGCAAGGCCGACGTCGATCCGGTGCTTCACCCTGGCACCAAGCGCACTTATCAGGCGTTTTCTCGCTGCGCCGAGTGCGGCCAGGTGTACTGGCGGGGAGCGCACAGCGACCGCCTGCAGGCGATCATCGACTCGGCCGTCCAGCCAGCTACTTGATGCTGACACCGCCGTCGGAGTGCACGACCGTGCCGGTGATGCCGCCAGCACGGTCCGAGGCCAGGAACACATAGCTGCCTGCGTGGTCAGCTCCGGTCAGCGCGACGCCCAGCGGCGTGCGGCTGGCCAGATCGGCGGCCCGGCCTGGGGTGTCCTCGAGCAGCCTGCCAGCCAAGCCCAGGCTTGCGGGGCCGGTCAGCTCGGTGCCGAGCGTTCCGCCTGGTGCGACGCCGTTGACCCTGATGTCGGGCGCCAGCTCGTGCGCCAGCGCGATCACGCAGCCTCGGACCGCGAACTTCGACGCGACGTAAAGCACGCCGCCCCGGCCCGGGTAAAAACCCGATGTCGACACCGTGAGCACGACTGAGCCGCGGTTCGCTCGCAACTCTCCGATCGCGGCCTTGACCGATACGAGCTGGCTCTTGACGTTCGCGGCGAACACCTCGTCGAACGCGACGTCAAGCTCGTCATCTCCGAGGTCGGACAGGCCGCGGTAGAAGTCGAAGATCCCCACGCAGTTGACGAGCACGTCGAGCCCGCCAAGGCCGGTCACGGCCGCGGCGACCGCGGCGGCGGCGTCACGGGCCGACGTCGAGTCACCGCGATGCACGACGCAGCCGGGCAGCTCGTCAGCCAGCCGGTCGCACTTAGCGCGGTCGAGCTCGAACGCCGCGACCGCGGCGCCCTCGTCGGCGAACGCGCCGAGCACGGCCCGCCCGATCCCTGAGCCGGCTCCGACCACGAGCGCTCGCTTGCCGTCAAGCCAGCCCATCAGGCACGCTCACCCGGCCCGAGCGGATCGGCGAGCAGCCCGGTGAAGAAGTCGTGATCCTGCCAGGTCAGCGCCTCGAGCTCGAGCGGGCAGAGCAGGATCTCCGCGCCGGAGCTCGGCACGAAGATCCGCAGCCTGGCGCCGTTGCGCGTGCTGACCCGCTCGATGACGACTTCGGCGAACTCATTGGCGAGCCTGATCGGCACGTCGCCCCCAGCCTCGGCCCCGGTCACAGGAACACCGCCAGGTTCTGGGTGCGCAGCACCGACTCGTCGACCTTGATCTCGCGCCTGGCCAGGCGCAGCCCGTCGTCGGTCTGCCTGATCAGGTCGGTGCGCCCGGCGGAGAGCAGATCAGCCTCCCTCGTGTCGCCGCGGCTACGGAACAGCAGCAGCGCCGACTCCACGACGAGCTCGGCGTCGCCCGAGGCAAACGTACGCACGTTGGACACGAAGTGCCTGGTGCGCGACGGCGGATCCTCGGTCCAGGCGTGCTCGGTGTCCAGCCGCTGCACGCGCTTGCGCAGCGAGTACATGTCCTCGTCGAAGTGGCCCACGCCGTCGAGCGAGTCGAAGCCGGCCCCGCGCGCCGTCGTTACACGCACCGGCATCACGTACTCGATGTCGTCGGTGAGCAGGTCCAGCCAGCCGTGGTAGTCGGCCGCGTCGAGCAGCGCGGCCTCTTCGACGAGGAACTGATGCGCGGCCTGATGCCGCTCGTCGCTGTAAGGCAGCGGTTTCGCCTTGCCTGTATTCATCGGTCGCCGCCCGTCAGGTGGCTGCTCCACATCGACAGCCAGTGCCGCTGGTTGAACTCGCCAAAACCCTGGTACGCGACGCCTGGTCCGGAGAAGCTCGCGAGCGGCGGCTTGATCGCCGCCCCGGCCAAGGTCAGGCCCATCCGGCTGTTCAGCAGCAGCCGCCGGGCCATCGACCCGCCGGCCATGTCGGTAATCGACACCCAGTTCTCCACGTCGTCCTGCTCGAACATGCCTGAGCTGCCGAAACACATCAGGTAGGCCCGGTAGGACAGCCGCTTGAACGCCGCGGGCGCGGCCGCGTCCACCGCGAACCAGGACAGCACCTCGGTTTCCCGCTCAGACACCGGCTGCCACTGCCTGAGGGATACGAAAGGAACCACGGTGCCGGCCTCGTCCACCACGGGCCAGTTGTGCACGAAACTCAGGTTCGGGAACAAGGTCGCTGCCGACACCATGAAGCCAGCCTGCTCGATGAGCTCCCGCTGACCCGCTGACCAGGCGGAAGCCATCGCGGCGATCATCTCGTCCGGGTACCCGACATATCGCAGCTGCTCGCCGAACGACCCGCCGGGCGGCAGCTTGTACGTGGTGCCGGCGCCTGGACCGGCCACGTAAAGCGCGCCTTCCTTGCGCTTGCTCGCCCTGGGCTCGCGGAACAACCCGATGTCGACGACGCTGGCGTGGGTATGCGGCGTGTGGTAGCTGTCGCCGGCGAAGTTCTCGGCGCCGATCTTCCAGTTCGCCTTGACCCGCCAGCGCTGCGGGCCGCGCAGTTCGACCCCCGCCGGGCTTTGCCGGGTATAAAGATCCAGATAGAACGCAAAGTCGCCGAGCCAGTCACGCAACGGCGGCTGATCGTCGCGCAGGCTGATGAAAATGAGCCCGTTGTAGCTGTCCATCGACGGCGCGGGCAGCAGCGCCTGGCCCTGCCTGGCCAGGCCATCGTCGCCGCCGTAGGCCTCGGCGTGAAACGGCAGGCCGGCCAGCCTGCCGTCGTTGCGGTAGGTCCAGGCGTGGTACGGGCACCGGAAGTGCGAGGCGTTGCCCATTTCGGCCCGGCAGACCTGCATGCCCTTGTGCAAGCACATGTTGAACATCACCCGGACCGTGCCCAGCTCATCTCGCACCACGATGAACGAGTCACCGAGCACACGCCGTACCACGTAGTCGCCAGGCGCCGGTATCTCAGATTCGTGCGCAACGAACACCCAGGCCCGGCTGAACAGCCGGTCCCTTTCGAGCCCGAAGATCTCCTGGTCGTTATAGATATGCGCGGGGATCATGCCGCGCCCGACGTCGGCGAGAACAGCGGGCAGGTCGATCATGTGGTTACACGCCGAGCTTCGCGCGGTTGAGCCTGGCCAGGTGGTAGCGCCATAGGCTCTCCTCGTTCAGCGTGCTGCCGAGATCTGGCAGTTCGGCGACGTCCGCGTCCGGGAGGTCGGGCGGCTGCCCGCCGGCCTGGGCGACGCCGAGCACGACCCTGGCCAGGGACTCGACGTTGAGAGCGCGAATCATCGCCTCGACGATGCTCGCCCCGCTGGCGACGAGGCCATGACCGCGCAGCACGCAGACGGGGGCTGGTCCCATCGCCGCGAGCATCTCGACCGCCAGTTCGGCCCGGCGGATGAGGACGGCTCGCGGGTAGACCGGGATGCCGTCGCGCGCCATTCGCATCGCCGGGATGTTGTAAGCGCCGATGATCGGCCGCAGCCGGTGCCCGGCCAGGTCGGCCGTGACGGTCGCCTGAGGGTGCGCGTGCACGACGGCGTTGACCGCAGGCCGGGATCTCATCACCTCGACGTGAATCGGCAGCTCGCTTGGCATCGCGTAGCCGACTGGCACCTCGTTCCTGCCGTCGAACCTGACCAGGTGCACGTCGTCAGGGCTCGTGAACAGCAGGCCCTTGTCCTGCGGGCCGCGGCAACGCACAAGCAGCTCGTCGGGACCGATACGGAAGCTGACGTGGCCGAGCACGTCCTGCGCCAGCCCGGCGAACGCCATGACCCGGCAAGCCTCGGCAACCGAGCGGCGCGCTTGCGTGAGCTGCATGTCGACTCCCCTCTGTCTCACAGAAGTCGTTTCTGCGACGATACGTCCTGCGGCGAAGGGTATCGAGGTACATGCAGAGCTGGATTCACGTCATCGAGTGGCGGGCGACCGTGCATCCAGACGTGACCGCGCTCGTCGACGACCGGGGAACCGCTCTGACCTACGCCGAGCTGAAGGCGGCAGTGGAGTCGAAGGCGGGCGGCTGGGCCAGCCTCGGCGTGCGGCCCGGTGACGTCGTGGCCATACTCGCCAAGAACAGCGCCGACTTCCTCGTGCATGCGTTCGCGATCTTGCGAGCCGGAGCAACGCCCGCGTTCATCAACTGGCGGCTGTCGGCCGCCGAGGTCGCCGACGTGCTCACGCTCACCCAGCCTGTCGCCGTCGCGACCGACGCGGAGTTCACCGCGCTGCTAGACGCCGCCGCCCCGCCCCACACCCCGATTTCCGATATTCGCATTTCCGATATAGCGATTTCGGGATATCGGAAATCGGGCGACGGGTTGATCGGCCGGGTGGTCATCGCGGGCGGTGACGTCCCTCATGGGTGGCTGGACAGTTGCGTGCTGACCGGACCAGTTCCGCCTCGGCCGGCGCTGTCCGCCAACGATGTCCTCGCGCTCGTGCACACCAGCGGTACGACCGGCAGGGCCAAGGCGATACCGCTGCGGCACGGGGCGCTGCTGGTCAGCGTGGCCGGGTTCGCGATCGAGATCGGCGATCAGGTCGCCGGTTCGCGGCACCTTCAGATCCTGCCGCTGTTCCACCTGGGCGGGTTCGGACAGTGCCTGCAGGCGCTGCTGACCGCGGGGACTGTGTACGTGCACAGCGCGTTCGGCCCCGCGGCGGTCATCGACGCGATCCAGCGCGACCGAATCGAGTTTTTCACCGCCGGGCCGTCGCTGATCGACATGCTGGTCGCCGAGATCCGCAGCCGCGAGGTCCCGCCGGATCTCGGCAGCCTCAGGGAGATCGCGTACGGGACCGCCCCGATCACCGCGTCATCACTGACCGCGGCGATCGAGGCGTTCGGCTGCCGCTTCAGGCAGATCTACGGCAACACCGAGAGCCAGAGCATGATCAGTCTGCTGGCGTCTGAGGACCACGAGCCGGGCCATCCAAGGCTCGCGAGCGCGGGCCGGGTGTCGTTCGGCTGGGAAGTCAAGATCGTCGACCCGGCCGATCCGCTCGCCGCGGCCCTGCCAGCTGACACCCCGGGGGAGCTCCTGATCAGGGGCGAGTGTCTGTTCTCCGGGTACTGGCGCGACCCTGAGGCCACGGCGGCGGCCTTTACCGACGACGGCTGGTACAGGACCGGCGACATCGGGCGGCTGACCGACGACGGATACCTGTACATACTCGATCGCGCCAAGGACATGGTGATCAGCGGCGGGGAGAACATCTACCCCGCCGAAGTCGAGGCCGTACTCGCTCGGCACCCGGCGATCGCCGAGGTAGCCGTGATCGGCCGGCCCGACCGGACCTGGGGCGAGGCGGTTCACGCGGTGATCAGGCTGGCCGACGGGGCTGTCGTCACCGGCGAGGACATCATCGCCTGGTGCCGAGACCGGCTCGCGCACTTCAAGTGCCCGAAGACCGTGGAGTTCACCGGGCCGCTGCCGCGCACCACAACCGGCAAAGTGCTCAAACGCGAACTACGTCACCGGCAAGGAGCCTTATGCCTCTTGGACTGTCAATCGCCTCCCACAGCGGACTGCCACCCCCGCGGGTCGGCCAGGTCGCAGCTCTGGCCGACCAGGCCGGGTTCGACGCGGTGTTCGTCGCCGAAGGGCACGGCGACGCTCTCTCGCTCTGCCATCCAGTCGCCGGTGCGACCGGTTCGGCCCGGGTCGGCACTGCGATCGCGAACGCGGCCCTGCGCCCGCCGGTGCTCGCGGCGAAGACCGCCGCGCAACTGGACCAGGCGTCGGACGGACGCTTCGTGCTCGGGCTTGGCACCGGCAACGAGGTGATGAACTCCAGGTTCGGCATCGCGCCGTTCGAATCTTTCAAAATGATCGAAGAGTACGTGAGCGTCGTGCGGGCGGTGCTACGCGGCGACGCGCGCGGCTTCACCGGCGAGGTCTTCAACACCGGCATGGTGCCGCTCGACAGCCCGCCCGTCCGTGCCGATCTGCCCGTCTACCTGGCCGCCCTCGGTCCGCGGATGGCCGCGCTGGCCGGCCGGATTGCCGACGGGGTGATTCTCAACCTGATGACGCCGGCTCAGGCTGGCGAGGCGGCGGCGATCGTGCGATCGGCCGCGAAGGACGCGGGCCGCGATCCGGCGTCGGTCGAGGTCGTCTGTGTGGTGCACCTGTGCCTGTCCGACGATGAAGAGGCTGCGGCGGCGGCCGCTCGGGCAGTTGTGCCAAGGTACGTGCTGCACCCCGCAGCTGGCCGGCTATGGCCTGGCACGGACCTGGGCCCGGTGCGGGCGGCGACGCTAGCCGGGGACCGGGCCGGCGCCGCCGAGCTCGTGCCGCAGCAGGTCGCCGACGGCTTCGTCGCACACGGTGACGCCGGCGTGTGCGCGGCCCGGGTGGATGAGTACCGCGCGGCCGGCATTGACTTGCCGGTGCTGTTCCCTATGCCGGTCGGACGGGGTTGGGACTACGAGACCGTGATCGAGCGATTCAAGGGAGCGGCAAATGTCGGTTGAGGTGGTAGAGCGCTTCTTCGCCGCGCTCGAGGCCGGCGACATCGACGCGGTGCGCGCGATCTACGCACCCGACGCCGTCATCTGGCACAACGACGATCTGATCGAGCAGCCCGTCGAGGAGAACCTTAAGGTGCTTACTGGCCTGCACAAAGCCGTGTCCGGACTGCGCTACGAGATCGTCCGCCGCGTGCCGTCCGATGATGGGGTGATCCAGCAGCACATCTTGCGCGGCACGCTGCCAGGCGGGCAGCAGGTGTCGCTGCACGCTGCCATGTACTTGCAGGTCAAGGACGGCCGGGTGACGAGGATCGAGGAGTACCTTGACTCGGCCAAGCGGTCGTCGATCAGGGCCGCGCGCGAAGCGCTGAGCTCCGGCTGAGCCGCCCCGCCCGGCCAGCCCGACGTCGGCGCTTCATTAAACCGCGGCGCCGCTTGGGTGCCGCCGCCTTGGCGGCCAGCGCACCGGTACCGGTAAGCCAGGCGGTGATCGCGCCCGCGGTCTCTGCTGGCGCCTCGAGCTGCGGCACGTGACCAAGGTTGGGCAACTCGACGAACGTCCACTCGGGGTGCGTCTTGGCCGCCATCCGGGCCGCCGACACGGGAACCAGCCGGTCGCGTTCGCCGTGCAGGAGCAGTATCGGGCCGCTGACCTCGCGGATCGCGCGGCGGTAGGCCTGGCCGCGTATGAACCCCGCTGTCTCGATGACCGACCGGGCAGCGTGTGCGAAGTCCCTGCCGTTGCCATTCATCGCCGCGCGCCGCCTGGCGACCTCGATGTGCATGGCGACGATATCTGGCGTCACCCGGCTTGCGTCTGCGCAGCAGAGCGCGAGCGTCGAGGCGACCATCGACTCAACCGGCATGAGCCGCCGCTGGCGAGCGAGCAGCGGCCCGAGCACAGGTGCCGCCGACAGCGCGAAGACCGCGGTGACCAGCGGGTCAGGACGCACCGGCTGGAACGGGAGCGCCGGGTTAACCAGGATGAGACCGGCCACCGTCTGCGCCGCGGCGCTAGCTTCCAGCAGCACGATCATGCCGCCCATGGAGTTGCCCATCAAGATGACTGGGCGAGCGGCTACCGACTCGACGAACCTGTGCAGCAGCACGCGGTTGGACGGGACGTCGGTGCCGCGACCACCAGACTCGGTCAGGCCGTGCCCGGCGAGGTCGGGAGCAACCAGCCGGTACCTACCGGTGAGCACCGGAGCGATCGCTGACCAGTTCACCGCCGAGCCGCCGAGCCCGTGCACGGCCACGATCAGCGGGCCGTTCGCCGGGCCGCCGAAGTCCAGGTAGTGGACCGGGCCGTCGATGTCCGCCCACCGCGAGATGCCGCCGAGCCCGCGTTCGGGATCGCCGGCTACGCGGTCCGTGGTCGTCATGGCCCGCCGTGCTGGCCCACGGGGACGACACCACGCGCCATCGCCTGCACGCCGGCGATGAACAGGTCGACACCGAACTGGTAATGGAAATTCTCGTCATCGGTGCACGCCGTCAGCGGTACCGCGGCTTCCACGAGCCGCGGATAGCGCTGCGGTGGCAGCGAGGCTAGCTCTACCTGCTTGCGGCGCAGCCGCTCGGCTCGCTCTTCATCGGTGATTCCCGGGTCGAAACCAGCCTCGCTCATCACGAGCATCATCCCTGTCCATAGCGCTGACCTGGCGATCTCGCTGGCATGCATCGCGTCGAACCCGGCCTGGTGCAGCACCTCGAGCGTTACCTCGGTTACCCCCCAGTGCGATGGCCCGAGTTTCTCGCCGTCGATCAGCAGCTGGGAGGCCGATGGGTGGGCGCGCAGCACGTCGATCAGCGACTCAAGTAGGCCACGAAGCTGGCGTGGCCAGGCGGCCGTCGGGTCGACGTCGCTTCTTATCTCGCCCCAGATCCGGTCGGCGAGGCCCGCGATCAGCTCTTCCTTGTTGCGGAAGTGCCAGTACAGCGCCATCGGGGTGACCCCGAGCTCGGTCGCGAGGCGCCTGATTGTCAGGGCATCGATGCCCTCGGCGTCAGCGAGCTGCAGCGCGCGGTCAACCACGGCCGCCCTGCTCAGCCTGGTCCGCTCGACTTCCGCGGCCTTTGCCGATTCCATAGCTGCCTTCGTCCGTGTCATCACTTGACAACTATACGCCGTACAGTCCATGCTGTGAAGCGTACAACGTATAGGAACAATGTATAGGACCACTGTACAGGAGACGCGTACAGGAGTTCTGTACAGGACAGAGTGGCGGAGTAAGTGATGGCTAGAAGATGGTGGACCCTGGTGGCGGTGTCACTCGCCGCCTTCATGACGTACCTCGACAACAACGTCACAAATGTGGCGATACCGACGATCCAGCAGAGCCTGCACCTGTCGCTCGCAGGGCTCGAGTGGGTCGTGAGCAGCTACGTGCTCGTGTTCGCCGGGCTGCTGCTCGTCGGCGGCCGGCTCGCCGACAGCTACGGCAGACGGCGCTTCTTCTACATCGGGACCGTGGTGTTCACGCTGGCATCGCTGGCCGCCGGCCTGGCGGGCAGCGGCGGCGTGCTGATCGGGGCCAGGCTGGTGCAAGGCCTGGGCGCCGCGCTTGTCGTTCCGACCACGCTGGCGATCATCGTCGCCACCTTCACCAACGCCAGGGAGCGCACCACCGCGATCGGCATCTGGACCGCGATTGGAGCTATGGCGCTCGCCTTCGGGCCGCTGATCGGCGGCTTCATCAGCCAGCACCTGCACTGGGGCTGGATCTTCTTCATCAACGTGCCGGTCGGCATCGTCGCCGTGACGATCGCAGCGCTGTCCATGCCAGAGTCGAGGGACGCCGCCGCGGCTGGCCGGCTCGACATCCCCGGCATGGTCGCGTCGTCGCTGGCCTTGTTCGGCCTGACCTACGCGCTGATCGAAGGCCACGACAAGGGCTGGACCTCGGGCGTCATCCTGGGGTGCGTTCGCGCTCGCCGCAGTGGCGGCCGCAGCGTTCGTGCTGATCGAATCCCGTACCGAGCGGCCGATGGTGGCGCTATCGCTGTTCCGCTCGCGGGTCTACAGCGGCGGCACGGTGACCATGATGCTGTGGGCGTTCGGCATCTTCGGTATCTACTTCTTCACTGCGATCTACCTGCAGGACATACTCGGCTTCTCGCCGACCAAGGCGGGCCTGGCGTTCGTTCCGATGGCGCTCAGCCTGGCCCTGGCCGCCAGCCTCGCCGGTCCGATCTACCTGCGGCTCGGCGCGCACCGGACGGTGGCTGCCGGGATGATCGCCATGGCAGGCGGGCTCTACCTGATCTCGACGCTCGGAGCGGGCGCGACGTTCGCCAGCATGATGCCGTCCTTCGTGATCTTCGGCCTCGGGGCGGGGCTGATGCAGGTGCCGCTGACCAACTCGATCATGCACGGGCAGGCGGAAGCCAACGCGGGCATCGCATCCGCCCTGCTCAATGCCTCGCGTGAGGTCGCCGGGCTGCTCGGGATCACGGTTATCGGCGCGGTGCTCAGGACGCGCCAGAGCGCCGCGCTCGCCCAGGGCGCCCACCCGGCGACCGCGTACCTTGACGGCTACCACGTTGGGTTGCTCGTCACCGTCGCCCTCGTGGCGGTCGGCGCGGTGATCAGCTTCCTGGCCCTGCGCCGAGTCCCGGCGACCGCGGCTGAGCCGACGACTGCGGCTGAGCCG
>Ga0126381_100002639_pt1 | contig 19440 bp, 17 predicted proteins | sample PanSoiMetPlot_28_FD_96465 | JGI IMG/M metagenome (GOLD analysis project Ga0126381, IMG submission 96465) | Tropical forest soil microbial communities from Panama - MetaG Plot_28 | ecosystem: Environmental > Terrestrial > Soil > Tropical forest > Bulk soil | place: Panama | collected 2016-02-17
GATGAACTCAACCTTGCTGCCGCTCGACTCGTTCATTCTGCCGGGCGGTACAGCCGCCGCCGCGTATCTCCATCTCGCGCGCACCGTCACCCGGCGGGCCGAGCGCTTGGTCAGCGAACTCGCTCGCAGCGAGCGGGTCAATCCCGAGGCGCTCAAATACCTGAACCGCTTGTCGGATCATCTGTTCGTTCTCGGCCGTCGGGTCAACGACAGCGGCGCCCGAGACGTCCTCTGGCGCCCCGGCGCCAACCGATAAACCGCGCATCCTTTCCCGGGCTCTTGCGTTCATCCTAGGCCCGTGCACAATTCACGCTCTCGCTGGCGGGTCGCGGGCGCCGCCGGCGCAACGGCGAGGGTGAGATGAAAGCGCTGGTCGCGGTCAAGCGGGTCATCGACTACAACGTCAAGATCCGCGTCAAGGCGGACAAGACCGGGGTCGAGACCGCCAACGTCAAGATGTCGATGAACCCGTTCGACGAGATCGCCGTCGAGGAGGCGCTCCGCTTGCGCGAGGCTGGGATCGTCAGCGAGATCATCGCGGTGTCGCTCGGCGTGGCACAATGTCAGGAGACGATCCGCACCGCGCTGGCAATGGACGCCGATCGCGGCATCCTGGTGCAGACCGATGCCGAATTGCAGCCACTCGCGGTCGCCAAGCTGCTGAAGGCCGTAATCCTTCAAGAGAATCCCGAGATCGTGATCATCGGCAAGCAGGCGATCGACGACGACTGCAACCAGACCGGTCAGATGTTGTCCGCTCTGCTCGGCTGGCCCCAGGCGACCTTCGCCTCGAAAGTCAAGATCAGCGACGGCCGTGCCCAGGTCACGCGCGAGGTCGATGGCGGTCTGGAGACGGTCTCGATCAAATTGCCCGCGGTCATCACGACCGACCTGCGCCTGAACGAGCCCCGCTACGCCTCATTGCCTAACATCATGCGGGCGAAAAAGAAGCCGATCGCGACGATGACACCTGAGGCGCTCGGGGTCGACGCGACACCGCACCTCGTCGTGCTCAAAGTGGAGGAGCCGGCAAAGCGCCAGGGCGGCCGGAAAGTGGGCTCGGTCGCCGAACTCGTCGACAAGCTGAAGACAGAGGCACGGGTGATCTGAATGGCTGCTTTGGTCGTCGCCGAACATGACAACAGGGCATTGAGGCCCGCGACCCTCAACGCGGTTGCGGCGGCAAGCGAAATCGCAGCCCCTGAAGTCGACATCCTGGTCGCCGGCAAGGATTGCCGCTCCGTTGCGGAGGCCGCCGCCAAAATTGCCGGAGCGAGAAAGGTGCTGCTCGCCGACGATGCCGCCTACGAGCATGCGCTGGCTGAAAATGTGGCGCCGCTCGTCGTCGGGCTTGCGCAGAATTATTCGCACCTGCTGGCCACGGCGACGACCTCGGGCAAGAATTTGATGCCGAGGGTGGCGGCGATGCTCGATGTGATGCAAATCTCGGACATCAGCGCCGTTGTTTCGCCCGACACTTTCGTGCGGCCGATATATGCCGGCAATGCGCTTGCGACGGTGCAATCGAAGGACCCGATCAAAGTCGTCACGGCGCGCGGGACGGCCTTCCCACCGGTCGAGGCGACGGGAGGCACGGCAGCGATCGAGCCGGTTCAGACGACGGGTACGACGGGGCTCTCGGAATTTGTCGGAGCGGAGCTCTCGAAATCGGAGCGGCCGGAGCTGACCAGCGCGCGCATCGTCATCTCTGGCGGTCGCGGCATGCAATCCGGTGACAATTTCCATCTCTTGGAGAAAGTGGCCGACAAGCTCGGGGCCGCCGTCGGCGCCTCGCGCGCGGCCGTGGACGCGGGCTTTGTGCCCAATGACTACCAGGTCGGTCAGACCGGCAAAATCGTCGCGCCCGAACTCTATATCGCAGTCGGCATTTCCGGCGCCATCCAGCACCTGGCGGGGATGAAGGATTCGAAGGTCATTGTCGCGATCAACAAGGACGAGGAAGCGCCGATCTTTCAGATCGCCGATTACGGCCTGGTCGGCGATTTGTTCAAGATCCTTCCCGAGCTCGCGGACGAGCTCGAGCGCCACCAGTGAGCGCGACTTCGGTCTCGCTCGACCGGCTGCGCCGCATCGGGGTCATCGGCGCGGGTCAGATGGGCGGCGGCATCGCCCATGTTTGCGCGCTCGCCGGTATCGACGTGGCTGTGACGGACATCAACGACGAGGCGCTGCAGCGCGGGCGACAGGCGATCGAGCGCAACCTGTCGCGCCAGGTCGCCCGCGGCACGATCCGCGAAGAAGACAAGGATGCCGCGCTCGCGCGAATTCGAATGGGTCTCGATTACGCGCTGTTCGCCGATTGCGGCATGGTCATCGAGGCGGCGACCGAGAACGAAGAAATCAAGCGCGAGATCTTCAAGAAGCTGACCCCGGCGCTGAAGCCCGATGCGCTGATCGCCACCAACACCTCGTCGATCTCGATCACCAGGCTGGCCTCCTCTACCGATCGGCCCGGCAAGTTTATCGGCATGCATTTCATGAACCCGGTACCGGTGATGACCTTGGTCGAGCTGATCCGCGGCATCGCCACCGACGAAGAGACGTTTGCGATCACCCGCGAGCTCGCCGTGAAGCTCGGCAAGACTCCGGTCGCGGCCGAGGACTTTCCCGCCTTCATCGTGAACCGCATTCTGCTGCCGATGATCAACGAAGCGGTCTATACACTTTACGAGGGTGTCGGCTCGGTCGAGGCGATCGACACGGCGATGAAGCTCGGCGCCAATCACCCGATGGGGCCGCTAGAGCTCGCCGATTTCATCGGGCTCGACACCTGCCTGTCGGTCATGCAGGTGCTCTATGAGGGGCTTGCCGACAGCAAATATCGACCTTGCCCGCTGCTCGTCAAATATGTCGAGGCCGGCTGGCTCGGCCGCAAGGCGAACCGCGGGTTCTACGACTATCACGGGGAAAAGCCGGTCCCGACCCGCTAACTGCGAGGTTCGTGGCAAGATCTTGCTCGGGCGTAGCTAATTCGTTATTAAGCCGTCACATTCGCGTGCTATTCCGGCCCGCGAGCGTCTGTTAGCGGGACGGGTGTTTCGTGTCGGTAAGTCTGGACAATTGCCCGGCTCTGGTGCTGAACGCGGATTTTAGGCCGCTCAGCTATTTTCCGCTATCATTGTGGTCGTGGCAGGATGCGATCAAGGCGGTATTTCTCGACCGCGTCAACATCATCGATCATTACGACATCCGAGTTCACAGCCCTTCTCTGGAGATGCAGCTGCCGAGCGTCGTTTCGCTGAAGGAATACGTTCCCGCCGCCCGCCACCCGGCATTCACCCGTTTCAACGTCTTTCTGCGCGACCGGTTCTCCTGCCAGTATTGCGGCGAGCCTTACCCCTCGCATGAGCTGACCTTCGACCACCTGGTGCCACGCTCGCGCGGCGGGCGCACGATCTGGACCAATGTCGTGACAGCCTGCGCCACCTGCAATCTGTGGAAGGGGAACCGCCTGCCGCGCGAAAGCGGCATGTATCCCAAACATCGCCCGGTGCAACCGACGACCTATATGTTGCAGGAAAACGGTCGCGCATTCCCGCCCAACTACCTGCACGAAAGCTGGCGCGATTACCTCTACTGGGACACCGAGCTCGACCCGTTCTGATCCGGTCTCCCCGTCATCTGCCCTGCCACCCGCACTCGGACCCGCAGCGCATTACCGGGCAAATAGGCGAGCGGCATATCTTCGACATCGACCGTCTGTAGGGTGGCACGATCGGCGCCGATCGCGACGGCGCGCTCATTTGCCTGTGCTTCGGCCGCGGCGATCGCTTCGTCGCGGCTGAGGTCGCGATAAACCTGGTCGCTTTCGCCGCTGACCTGGGCCGTGGCCGCGCCGACCGCATTGGCACAATCGCCGTGGGGGACCAGGATTACCTGCGAGGTGCCGGCAACCTCGTCCGGAACCAGAAATGCGCCGCCGCCGACAGCGATCAGCGGCAGATCCCGGGCATCTGTCTTCATCCGGTCGACGGCATCCGCGATCGTCGAGCGTATCGTGCGCAGCGCCGCGTGCACGAAATCGCGCGGCAGATTCCCGACTGCCCGCCTGTCGCCAATTCGAGCAACGCCGGCCGCTGCGGCTATGTCAGTCGCAGTCACGGTCTTACCGCCGAAGACCAACCCCTCCTCCGTCAGTCGGTAGCCGACGCTTTCCGGCCCGACCCTCAGCGGGTCTGCCTGCACGAGACTGCCGCCCCCGAGCCCGAGCGACAGCAGATCCGGCATGCGGAACAAGGTCCTCACGCCGCCGACCTCGACGACCGAGTTCGCCTCGCGTGGAAAACCGGAGCGGAGCTGCCCGACATCCGTTGTCGTGCCGCCCACATCGATGACCATCGCGTCAGAGAGGCCGGACAGGAAAGCCGCACCGCGCATAGAGTTGGTTGCGCCCGAGGAGAAGCTCATGACCGGGAGCGCGGCCGCTGTCTCGGCCGGCATCACGGTCCCGTCATTCTGCGTCAAATAAAGCGGCGCGGCGATCCCGCTCGCGGCGACCGCCGCGACAAAGCCGGCGACGGTCGCGTGGGCGAGATCGCTCAGCGCGGCATTGAGGAGCGACGCGTTCTCTCGCTCAAGAAGGCCAATGCGGCCGAGATCGTGTGAGACGGTGACTGCGGCGTCCGGGCACTCCTCGGCTAGAATGGCGCGCCCCCGCTCCTCGCAGCCTGGGTCGAGCGGTGAAAAAATCGCGGCAATGCCCACCGCGCGGATGCCTTCCTGACGGATTTGGCGTGCCGCCTGTCGCATGCCCGCTTCGTCGAAAGGCACGATCGGCCGGCCATCGTAGTCATGTCCGCCTTCGAGCATGAATACGGCGCCGCGGACGCGCTCGGCGAGGTCCGGCGGCCAGTCGCAGAACGGCGGCAGCGAGGCACTCGCCGGCAGCCCGATGCGTATCGCGGCGACGCGTGCGAGATCGCGGCGCTGGACCACGGCGTTGACGAAGTGCGTCGTGCCGATCACGACGCCGTCGATCGGACCGCAAGCAACAACCGGATGCCGGACGAGCAAGCCGAGCGCGGCGACAATGCCGCTCGTCACATCCGGCGTCGTGGGGGTCTTGACCGCGTGCGCAACCTGTCCGTCGTCGAGCAGCACCGCATCCGTATTGGTGCCGCCGACGTCGATGCCGATCCGCCGCATTCTACACTCGGCTCACCGACCGCAGTCGGAGCCGAGACGGCTCGGCCGGTCGAATCCGAGCCGACCGGTTATCGCGAAACTCAGCCTTTGACGCCGCCCATCGTCAGCCCGGAGGACATCCGATTGCGGAATGCGTAATAAGTCGCCAGTGGCGGCAGCGCATAGATGATCGCGGTCGCCATCATGTAGTTCCAGGGCGCGACGTCGCTGTTGAGGAACTTCCCGAGTGCCACCGCGACAGTCATGCTTCGCTCGTTCGACAGCAGCAGAAACTGGTAGAGATATTCGTTCCACGCGAGAAGCAATGCATAGGTGCCGACCGCGACCAATGCCGGCGCCATCAGCGGCAGGTAGATGCGGAAATAGATTTGAACGGGCGAGGCGCCGTCGATCCGCGCCGACTCGTCGAGCTCGAGCGGGATGCTCCGGCCGTATTCCTGAAAGATGAAGATCGCGTAGGGTGTCGCGAAGGTCACCAGCACCGCGATCACCGACCATGGGTTGTTCTGCAGACCATAGCGGTTCATGATCAAGTAGAACGGGATCGCCAAGAACGACGCCGGGATCACATAGGTCAGCAATGCTGCATTGGTGATGACCCAGCCGTTGCGGATGCGCATCCGCCCGATCGAGAAGCTGGTCAACGAGCCGATCGCCAGCACCAGCAGCGTCACCATCCCGGCGATATAGACACTGTTGCCGAACTGGCGCCAGAACGCCTCCAGATACCAATGGCCTTCCGTCACGACGACCCAGAAGCTCTCGAACGAGGGCGGCGACGGCCAGAGATGCGTCACCGCAACGTCGCCTTCGGCCTCGAGCGACACCATGATGATGTTGTAGATCGGCGTCAGCGTCCACAGCAACAAAACGGCACTGACCAATGCGGCTCCGGCGTTGGTCGCGTAGCGCCAGCGGCGCGCGCTGCGCCGCATCCGCTCCGCCGACCGATCCGGAGCTGATATACGCCTGGCGTCGGCTGTTATCGTCGTCACAGCTGCGCCTCCGAGGTCTTCAGCTTGCGCATCAGGATGATGACCAGCGGGATGAGCAACGGTAGCGCCGACATGACCGCGGCGACGCCGAGCTGCGGCTTGCCGAGCTCCAGCATGTCGCGCACAACGCCGAGTGTTGCGAGGAGATGCGTCGAGTTGGCAGGCCCGCCGCCGGTGACAAAATAAACCGAGTTGAAGTCGCCGAGCAAAAAGATCGTCGCGAGGAGAGTCAGTACCAGGTACAGGTTGGCGAGCAATGGGAACGTGACGTACAGGAACCGGCGCAGCCCGGTCGCCCCGTCGACTTTGGCGGCGTCATAGATTTCCGTCGGGATCGACATCCTGCCGGCGAGCAGGATCACGGTCCAGAACGGCGTCCATTTCCAGACATGGGAGGCGATCGCCGAGCCAAGCGCGAGCCAGCGTGAGTTCAGCCAGGACGGGCCATCGACACCGAACAGAATATAGAGCGCGTTATTGACCAATCCCCACTCGCCATTGAGCATCCAGTGGATCGAGATGAAGGTCGGCAAGGCCGGCACTGCCCAGGGCAGCACAAAGATCAGCAACAGCGTCTTGGTCCACCACCCCGGGCGCATAAAGAAGCCGGACAGCAAAAGCGCCAGGAACAGCTTTACGTTTACCCCGAACGCCAAAAAGATCATCGTATTGACGACGGTATTCAGATAGATCGGGTCGGAGAACACCTCGGAGTATAAGGCCGGGTTGCTGCCCATCCACAGCCCGTAAAAGGCAGGATAAATCACGAACGCCAAGAATACCGCGATATAAGGGATGACAAAGGCGACAGCCCAAGTGAACTCGGAGCCTTGCAGGCCGCCCCGCCAATAACGCCACAGCGATTGCCGCCGGACTGCTGCCGGACGGCCGATCTCGATAGCCGATACGGTCATGATCGCCTCTCAAGCCTGCTGGATGGGATATTTCGCGAAGATCTCTTCGGCCCGCTTGAACGCCTTGTCGATCGCCTGTTCCGGCGCCATACCGTTGTTCATCACGTCGAATTCGGCAACGCTGAAGATATGCTCGGCGTTAGCTTGGGCGTTGGCTGGATTGTACACCTCGTAAAACGGCATCGTCGGACCCAAGAGCGTCTGCTGGGCGTAAGCCACGCGATGCGGGTCCTCCTTGAGCCAGAACGGGTCGCTCTTGGCGATATCGGGGACCGGCAGCATCCAGCGACCGAGTCCGGCTTTCAGATACTCGTTCAGCACGTTCGGCTGGATCGCGTATTTGATGAATTCCTTGGCCACTGCGACATTCTTGGCACCCTTTGGGATCATCGGCCCGAACGTAGTGACCTGGGCTGGTAGCTCCTTGCCGTCATTGTCGAGCGGCAGGCCGCGGGTCACGATATCGTCGTATTCCTCTTTCTTGTTGAAGAGCGCCACCTCGGTCGAGATCGTGCCGTCGAAATCCATCACCATCAGCTTGGAGTGGAAGGCGTTGTTGTCGTCGGCATCGTTCCAGTTGACGACACCCGGCGGCACATAGCCTTCCTTGTAGGGGGTGGTCAGCTTGACGAGCGCTTTCACCGCCGCCTCGCGCACCTGCGGGTCGTCGGTGTGGAGCCTGCCGTCACGGGTGACGAAGTCCTTGCCGCCATAGGCGATCATGAACGCGTTGAAGGTGGCGATCGGATCGCCGCCGTTCGCGGTCAGCTGATAACCGTAAGCATAGATGTTACGCGTTCCTTGCGCGCGCAATTTGTCCTGCACCGGCTTGAAGAAATCGAGGAAGGCATCCCAGGTATTCGGAATATCGGAAATTTTGTAGCCGGTCTTTTCGACCAACGACCGCCAAAAATGAAATGGGACCCCGGTGATCTTCATTGGCGCGAGGTAATAGCTGCGCTTCTTCGTCGCGTTGTTATAGAGATAGCAGCAAGTCACCGCCATTGGACTGAATTGCGACTTCACAGGCTCGACCAGGTCGGTCAGATCGAGGAGTCTGTCGTCCCAGACATTCAGTCCGGCGAACCACAAGTCCAGGACCTCCATGACGTCCGGGACGACGCCGCTCTGGATCGCCGAGACCGCCTTCTGGCGCAGCGGCGCAAACGGCACGAGGCTCTGGTCGATCGTGTTGCCACTCGCCTTTTGGTAATCGGCCACCAACTTCTTGAAGGCGACGTCCTCCTCCTGGGCGAAACCCTGCGTCCACCACACTTCCGCGGTCGTTGCCGCGGCGTTTGCGATGTGCGGTCGCGCGAAGGCGGCAGCCGCGCCCAAAGCTAAGCTGCTGCGAAGCACCGAACGTCGCGTTAGCGTGACCATCTCCGACGCCACCTCCCTCAAGCCTGCTGGATGGGGTATTTCGCGAAGATTTCTTCGGCCCGCTTGAACGCCTTGTCGATCGCCTGCTCCGGCGTCATCCCGTTGTTCATGACATCGAACATGGCAACGCTGAAGGCATGCTCAGCGTTCACCTCAGCGATCGCCGGATTGTAGACTTCGTAAATCGGCATTTGCGGCCCGAGCAAAGTCAACTCGGCGTAAGCCTTGCGATGCGGGTCCGATTTGAGCCAGAACGGGTCGCTCTTAACGAGTTCCGGGATCGGCAGCATGAAGCGGCCGAGCCCGCCCTTCAGCCACTCGTTCAGCACCTTCGGCTGCGCCGCATATTTCAAGAACTCCTTGGCCGCAGCGACGTTCCTCGCCCCTTTCGGGATCATCGCGCCGTTGGTGATGACTTGCGCCGTCAGTGGCTTGCCGTCATTGCCGAGCGGCAGACCCCGGGTTTCGATGGCGTCGTAATCCTCTTTCTTGTCGTAGATCGCGACCTCGGTCGAGATCGTGCCGTCGAAATCCATCACCATCAGCTTGGCGTGGAAGGCGTTGTTGTCGTCGGCGTCGTTCCAATTGACGACACCCGGCGGGACGTAGCCTTTCTTGAATGGCGTCGTCAGCTTCTCGATCGCCTTGGCCGCCGCCACCCGGACCTGCGGGTCCCCGGTGTTGAGCCTGCCGTCCGAGGTGACGAGGTCCTTGCCGCCGTAGGCGATCAGGAACGCGTTGTAGGTGGCGATCGGGTCGACGCCGTTCGCCGTCAGCTGATAGCCGTAGGCGTAGATGTTGCGCATGCCGTCGGCGCGCAATTTGTCCTGCACCGGCATGAAGAAGTCGAGGAAAGCGTCCCAGGTGTTCGGCAGATCCGCGATCTTGTAGCCCGCCCTCTCGACCAGCGGCCGCCATATGTGGAACGGCCAGCCGGTGATCCGCAACGGTACCAGCGTGTAGCCGCGCTTCTTCGTGACGCCGTTATAGTAAAAGCAGGATTCGATCGCGATTGGGGCAAAATCTTTTTTCTGGGTCTCGACGACATCGCTGACATCGACGAGCTTATCGTCCCACGAGCTCATCGAGGCGATCTCGAGGTCGGCATTTTCCATTATGTCAGGGACAATGCCGCTTTGGAGCGCCGCGACCGCCTTTTGGCGCATCGGCGCGAACGGGATGATGCTGAGGTCGATCTTGTTGCCGCTTGCTTTCTCATATTCGGCAATCATTTTTTTGAGCGAGGCATCCTCCTCTTTGGCGAAGCCTTGCGCCCACCACATTTCCGCGGTCGTGGCCGCGGCGTTGGCGATATAGGGCCGCGCCACGACGCCAGCCGCCCCGAAAGCGAGCGATGTGCGAAGCACCGAACGCCGCGTCAGCCTGACCGTCTTCAACTCCGCCTCCCTCAAGCCTGCTGGATTGGATATTTCGCAAAGATCTCTTCGGCCCGCCTGAACGCCTTGTCGATGGCTTGCTCCGGGGTCATGCCATTATTCATGACATCGAACATTGCGAGGCTAAAGACATGCTCGGCATTCACATCGGCCATGGCCGGGTTGTACGCCTCGAAAAGCGGAACAGTCGGCTTCATCAGGGTCTCCTCGGCATAAGCCGTGCGATGCGGATCCTGATGGAACCAAAACGGGTCGCTCTTGGCGATTTCGGGTAGCGGCAATGCCCATCGGCCGAGCCCGCCTTTCAGATACTCGTTCAACACCTCCGGCTGAACCGCGTATTTGAGAAACTCCTTAGCGACCGTGACGTTTTTCGCACCCTTCGGTACCAGGGCGCCAAAGATCGGCATCGGACTGGGAACTTCCTTACCGTCATTGCCGAGCGGCATGCCGCGGGTCACGATGTCGTCGTATTCTTCCTTTTTCTTGTAAAGGGCTACTTCGGTCGAAAGCGACCCGTCGAAATCCATCACGATTAACTTGGCGTGGAAGGCATTGTTGTCGTCGGCGTCGTTCCAGTTGACGACGCCCGGCGGCACATAGCCTTTTTTGAATGGCGTGGTCAGTTTGGCAATCGCCTTGACCGCCGCATCCCTCACCTGCGCGTCGTCGTTGGTATGCAGCTTGCCGTCCGGCGTCACGAGGTTCTTGCCGCCATAGGCCATCAAAAAGCCCTGGAATGTGATGGCGGGGTCGACTCCGTTTGCGGTTAGCTGATAACCATAGGAGTAGATGTTGCGCATGCCCTGCGCCCGTAACTTATCTTGTACCGGCATGAAGAAGTCGAGAAACGCGTCCCAGGTATTGGGAATGTCAGAGACTTTGAACCCTGCCTTCTCGATCAGGGACTGCCAAATGTGGAACGGAATCCCCGCTGCCTTCATCGGCACCGCGTAAAAGGCGCGCTTTTTTGTGACGTTGTTATAAGTATAAGTGGCACGAAGCGCTGTATCGATATATTGCGACTTCACGGGTTCGACGATGTCGCTTACATCGACGAGCTTGTCGGTCCAGGCGTTCAGCGGGAGAAACGAGAAATCGGCTAATTCTATAACATCCGGTACGACACCGCTGGTAATGGCCGAGATTGCCTTTTGGCGCATTGGCGCAAACGGTATAATGCTTTCCTCGATCTTGTTGCCGCTCGCCTTCTGGTAATCGGCCAGCAACTTTTTAAAGGCGATATCCTCTTCTTGCGCAAACCCCTGGACCCACCATACTTCTGCGGTTGTCGCCGCGGCGTTGGCGATGTGGGGGCGAACCAGCGCACCGGCGGCAGCCAGCCCAAGGGAGCTGCGAAGTACCGAGCGCCTGGTCAAATTCGTCATCGACTTCCTTCCCTGGCCACGCCCGCGAGCGAGAGCGGACGCGTTTTAGTTGTCGTCTCCCGGATGCAATATAGAGCGAGTGCGCGCCGGGCTCAAATGTTAAACGCCGCCCGCCCGGCTAACTCTCGATACCGTGATCCGGATGAGGGGCAGGCTTCCTCTCTTTGGACCCGAGTGTGCGCGGTTCGGTCGCGCACGCGGCGCTATCCCTTCATGCCGCCGAGGCCAGTTACGAGGTAACGGCGGAGGGTGAACAGGATCGCAATCGGCGGCAGCACATAAATGATGGCGGCGGCCATCATCGCGTTCCACTCTGCGTCGGAGTCGGTGAACAATAGGCCCTGGGTTACCGCAATCGTCATGTTACGCGGCGAGAGTAGCACCGACGGGTACAAATAGTCGTTCCAGGCGAGCAACAAAGCATAAATGGCGACGATCGCCAGTGCCGGCGTCATCAATGGCAAATAGATCCGCAGATACACCTGAGCGACGGATGCGCCGTCGACCCGCGCGGCGTCGTCGAGTTCAAACGGTATCAGGCTCGCGTATAGCTGCAGGATCAGGATCGCAAACGGAACGGCAAACGCGACCTGCGCCGCGATAACCGCCCAGAGGCTGTTCGTGAGCCCGAAGGTGTGCACGATCCGATAGTATGGGACGATCAGGAAGGATGCTGGGATCGCGTAGGTGAGGAGGGCGGTGTTGGTGAGCAGCGAGCCTTTGCTCAGCCGCATCCGGCTCACTGCGAAGCTCGCCAGCGACCCGATGAGCACGGTCAGAACCATCGTCAGCAGACCGATAAAAAGGCTATTGCCGAACTGTTGCCAGAAGTCCTCGAGATACCGAGCCTCTTGCGTCACGACATCGCGGAAGGCGTCGAGCGATGGCTCGGGCGGCCAGAGGTTGCCGGTGAACTCGATTTCACCTTCTTCGGGATCGAGCGCGATCAACAGCATATTGTAGACAGGCGTCAGCGACCAAATCAGGAGCGCGACGCCGAGGATCACCGAGCCTGCTTCAATTAGGGCCCGCCGCAGTCGGGAGCGCCGGTGCGCCAGCCGGGCGGAGCTTGGGGCGGCACTCATACCTGCACCTCGCTCGTCCGGAGCCTGCGCATCAATATGATCACGAGCGGGATCAGCACTGGTAGAGCCGAGATCACCGCCGCAACGGCAAGCGCAGGCCTTGCAGCGTCAAAGGCGTAGTGGAAGCCGAGCGTCGCCAGTACTTCCGTGAAGCCTCCCGGCCCCCCACCCGAGACAAGATAGACGGTCGTGAAGTCACCGACTGCCCAGAGGATCGAGAGCAAGGTGCAGACGAGATAGAGGTTCGCCAGGAGCGGGAAGGTGACATGGATGAAGCGGCGGGAGCCAGTCGCTCCGTCAATCTCGGCCGAATCATAGATGTCCCTGGGAATCCTGATCCGCGCGGCGAGGAAAATCACGGTCCAGAATGGCATCCATTTCCAGATATAAACGATAATGTTCGATCCGAGCGCGAGCCAGCGGTCATTGAACCAGATCGGACCATCGATCCCGAACAGCTCGAACAAGACCCTGTTGATCAAGCCCGCCTCGCCGATCAGCATCCAGTGGAACGAGACGCAGGCTTGTGCCGCCGCCAGCGCCCAAGGCAAAATATAGACGGCCAGCAGCGCCCTGATCCACCAGCGGCGGCGCATAAAGAAGCCGGACAGCAGCAAGGCCAGGAACATCTTCAAATTCACACCCAAGCCCACGAAGAGCAAGGTATTGGCCACTGTCGGCAGGTACAGCCGATCGTCGATCAGCTCGGCGTAAAGCGACGGCTTGCCGGCCATCCACAATGCGTAGCCGAAGGGATAGACGACGAAGGCGAGAAACACCGCCACATAAGGTAAGACGAACGCGACTGCCCAGATAAGATCGGAGCCGCGCAGTGAGCGGAACCAGAGCGGGCGGGGCGGCGGATTGAGCGTTACGGGTCCGGCTGCAAGAACTTGGTGCGTGCGGCCCCCCTTTCAGCCTTGCGCGATTGGGTATTTGGCGAAGATCTCCTCGACCCGCTTGAACGCCCTTTCCGCCGCCGCCTGCGGGGCCAGCCCGCCGCTAATGACGTCGGCCCACGCGGTGGGCCAGACGTGGGTGTTCTCGACGCTGGCATAGGCCGGGTTGAAGACCCAGAAATTCGGGAGCGTCGGGCCGAGCAGCCCCTGCTGAACATAGGCGGCGCGGTGCGGATCGGCGCTCCACCACGGGTCGCCCTTCACGATCGCCGGCATGCACGGGATGTTCCGGCCGAGGCCGGCCTTGAGGTACTCGTTGAGGACCTTAGGCTGCACCAGAAATTTGAGGAAATCCTTCGCGACCTCAATGCTTTTCGCGCCCTGCGGAATGATCCCGCCGGTATGCAACGCCTCGCTCGGCACCGGCTTGCCGTCATTCGAAAGCGCCAGTCCCATCGTCACGATATCGTCGTAGCTCTCCTGTTTTCCCTGTGAGAGCACCGCGACCTCGGTCGAGATCGTGCCGTCCAGATCCATAACAATTTGCTTGGCGTGAAAGGCGTTGTTGTCGTCGGCGTCATTCCAATTGATCGCCCCCGGCGGCACATAGCCGTCCTTGTAGGCCGTGGTCGGATAGGTCAGCGCCTTGATCGCGGCCTCCCTCACCTGCGGATCGTCGGCGTGCAGTCTGCCGTCCTTGGTGACGATATCCTTGCCGCCGTAGGCGATCAGGAGATAATCGAACAACGCGTTGGAATCGTTACCTGTCGTGTTCATCTGGAAACCGATGCCGTAAATATTGCGCATGCCCTGGGCGCGCAGCTTTTTTTTGCACCTCTTTGAAAAAATCGTAATAGGCGTCCCAGGTTTTGGGGATGTCCTCCATCGTATAGCCGGCCTTCTCGACCAGCGGGCGCCAGACATGGTTCGGCCGCACGGCGCAAGTATAGGGTACCGCATAATAGCTGCGCCGTTTCTCGATGCTGTTGTAGCAGTAGCTGCTGAGCAGCGCGGTCTCGGTGTATTTCGATTTTTGCGTCTCGACGACATCGGTGGCGTCGACCAGCTTGTTGTCCCAGGCATAGAGCGCGAGAATTTCGACCGGGTTGTTCGTGAACAAGTCCGGGACGACGCCGCTGGTCATCGCCGAGACGATCTTCTGACGCATCGGCGCGAACGGGATGATCGTGTAATCGATCGTATTGCCACTCGCCCTTTGGTAATCGGCGGCCAGCTTCTTGAACGCGAGGTCCTCTTCTTGCGCGAAGCCCTGCGCCCACCACACGGTCGCGGTCGTCGCTGCGGCGTTGGTGATATGGGGGTGTGCCACTGCTCCGGCCGCGGTCAGAGCCAGCGAGCTACGAAGGACTGACCGTCGGGTCACGGTGGACATGTCCGTTTCCCTCCCTGTTCGACGCCCCTCTCAGCCTTGCGCGATTGGGTATTTGGCGAAGATCTCCTCGACCCGTTTGAACGCCTTTTCCGCCGCCGCTTGCGGGGCCATCCCGCCGCCAATGATGTCAGCCCAGGCCGCGGCCCAGACATGTTCGTTCTGGACCTGGGCGTAAGCCGGGTTGGAGGTCCAGAAGGTGGATACGGTCGGCCCGAGAGCGCCCTGCTTGACATACGCCAGCCGGTGCGGATCTTTCGGGTCGAGCCACCACGGATCGTTCTTCACGATCCCCGGCATGGCCGGCAGGTTGCGGCCGAGCCCGGCTTTCAAATATTCGTCGAGGATCGTCGGCTGGATCAAATATCTGAGAAAATCCTTCGCGACCTCGACGTTTTTTGCCCCCTTCGGGATCAGGCCGCAGAGGCTGCCGGCCTGGCTCGGCACCGGCTTGCCGTCATTGCTGAGGGCCAAGCCCATTGTCAAGATGTCGCTGTAATCCTGCGCTTTCTTGATGATGGCGACCTCGGTCGAGAGCGAGCCGTCGAGATCCATTACGATCTGCTTGCCGTGAAAGGCGTTGTTGTCGTCCGCGTCGTTCCAATTGATCGCTCCCGGCGGCACGAAGCCTTCCTTGTAGGCGGTGGTGGGATAGGTCAGCGCCTTCAGCGCCGCCTCGCGCACCTGCGGGTCGTCGAGATGCAGCTTGCCGTCATTGGTGACGATGTCCTGGCCACCATTGGCGATCAGGAAAGAGTTGAACAGCGCATTGGAATCATTGCCGGTGGTGTTTAATTGAAACCCCATGGCATAGACATGGCGCATGCCCTCGGCGCGCAGCTTCTTCTGCACTTCCTTGAAGAAATCGTAGAATGCATCCCACGTCTTGGGGAAATCTTCGAGCGTGTAGCCGGCCTTCTCGACCAACGGCCGCCAGATATGGTTCGTCTGGCACCCGACGGTATAAGGCACGCCGTAAAAGCTGCGCTTTTTTTCGACGCCGTTGTAGCAATTGACGGTGAGCAGAGCGGTCCGAGTATATTGTGGTTTCTGGGTCTCGACGACATCGCTCACATCGACCAGTCTGTCTTCCCAGGCATAAAGCGCAATCACTTCGGCCGGGGTGTTTTGGAACAGATCCGGGACGACGCCGCTGGTCATCGCCGAGACGATCTTCTGGCGCATTGGCGCATAAGGCGCGATGGTATAGTCGATCTTGTTGCCGCTGCCCTTCTCGTAGTCGGCGACGACCTTCTTGAACGAGATATCTTCTTCCTCGGCGAAGCCCTGGACCCACCAGACGGTCGCGGCTGTCGCGGCTGCGTTGGCGACATGGGGGCGCGGCAACGTCACGGCCGCGCCCAGAGCCAACGAACCGCGAAAGAGCGTGCGCCGGCTCAGGGTGGTCATTTCGATTTCCTCCCAGGCACTACGCGATGGGGTATTTCGCGAAAATCTCCTCGACCCGCTTAAACGCCTTCTCCGCCGCCGCCTGCGGCTTCATCCCCTCTTTCATGATGTCGACCCAGCCGACGCTCCAGACGTGCTCGTTCTGGACTTGGGCGTACGCCGGGTTGTACACCCAAAACGCCGGCGCGGTCGGGCCCAATACCCCCTGCTCGACGTAAGCCTTCCGATGCGGGTCGGCAAACCACCACGGGTCGCTCTTGACGACCGAGGGCATGCACGGAATGTTCCGGCCGAGGCCGGTCTTCAGCCACTCGTTGTTGACCTTGGGCTGAATGAAATATTTGAGAAACTCCTTGGCCACCTCGACGTTCTTTGCGCCCTTCGGGATCAGGCCGGTGGCGCTGTTTGCCTGGGCCGGCACCGGCTTGCCGTCGTTGTTGAGCGCCAGGCCCATCGTGACGATATCGTCGTAGTCTTCCTTCTTTCCTTGTGACAGCACCGCGACCTCGGTCGAGATCGTGCCGTCGAGATCCATGACGATCTGTTTGGCGTGAAAGGCGTTGTTGTCATCGGCGTCGTTCCAGTTGATCGCACCCGGCGGCACAAAACCTTGCGTATACGCAGTCGCCGGGTAGGTCAGCGCCTTGATCGCGGCCTCTCGCACCTGCGGATCGTCGAGATGGAGCTTGCCGTCCTTGGTGACGATGCCCTCGCCGCCGTAGGCGATCAGGAAATAGTTGAACACATTGTTGGGGTCGTTGCCGTTGGTCGTCACATTCAACCCGAGGCCGTAGACGTTGCGCACGCCTTGGCCCTTCAACTTTTTCTGCACCTCCTTGAAGAAATCGTAGTAGGCATCCCAGGTCTTCGGGATGTCTTCCATTTTGTAGCCCGCCTTCTCTACCAATGGCCGCCAGACATGATTTGGTAATGTAGCGGTCGTATAGGGGACACCGTAAAAGTTTCGCTTTCTTGTAACGTTGTTGTAACAGTAGGTGTTAAGTAGCGAAGTCTCTGTATACTCTTCTTTTTGGGTCTCGACCACGTCGGTGACATCGACCAGCTTGTCGTCCCAGGCGTATATTGCGGTGATCTCAGCCGGATTGTTCGTAAACATGTCGGGGACGATGCCGCTCGTCATCGCCGCGACAATTTTCTGCCGTCCCGGGGCGAACGGTATGATGCTGAGGTCGATCTTGTTGCCGCTGGCCTTCTCGTAATCGGCGACGACCTTTTTGAACGCTGTGTCCTCCTCCGGTACGAAGCCCTGGACCCACCAAACCTCAGCGGTCGTTGCGGCCGCATTCGCGATGTAGGGCCGCGCCAGCGCCCCCGCGGCGGCAACCCCGAGTGAGCTGCGAAGCAGCGAACGCCTGGTCGGATTATTCATGCCCGTCTTCCTTCCCCAATTGCGCCGCGCTGCGGGCGCGTTTTGACTGTCCGTCATGGGGCAATATAGAGCGCCGACGCGCCGGTCTCAAATATTCGTGGCAACGCTAGCGCAACGCGCGCAACCCTAAGGTGGAGACCCTCAGTCGGGCGACGACGCGGCGGCTCAGGCCTGCGCGATCGGGTATTTTGCGAAGATCTCCTCGATCCGCTTGAACGCCTTCTCCGCGGCAGCTTGCGGCGTCATCCCGCCCTGCATGATGTCGGTCCACCCGACGCTCCAGACATGCTCGTTCTGGACCTGCGCGACAGCCGGGTTGAAGACCCAGAAATTCGGCACCGTCGGGCCGAGTAGGCCCTGCTGGACATAAGCCACCACGTGGGGGTCCTTGAGATCCAGCCAGAACGGATCGCTCTTGGCGATCGACGGCATCGGCGGCAAAAATCGCCCAAGTCCTGCCTTGAGGCGCTCGTTGTTGACCTTCGGCTGGATCAAGAATTTGAGGAAATCCTTGGCGACCTCGACGTTCTTTGCCCCTTTCGGAATCAAGCCGACGGCGAAACCGGCCAGGCTCGGCACCGGCTTGCCGTCATTGCTGAGCGCCAGACCCATCGTCAGGATGTTGTCGTAATCCTCCTTCTTTCCTTGTGACAGCACCGCGACCTCGGTCGAGATCGTGCCGTCGAGATCCATCACGATCTGCTTGGCGTGGAACGCGTTGTTGTCGTCCGCGTCGTTCCAGTTGATGGCGCCCGGCGGCACAAATCCGTCCTTATAGGCAGCGGACGGATAGGTCAGCGCCTTGATCGCCGCGTCGCGCACCTTCGGATCATCGAGATGTAGCTTGCCGTCCTTGGTGACGATCCCTTGGCCGCCGTAGGCGATCAGGAAGGAGTTGAACAGGGCGTCGGGATCGACCCCGTTGGTCGTCACCTGGAAACCGAGGCCATAGACATTACGCTCGCCCTGAGCGCGCAGCTTCTTCTGGACGTCCTTGAAGAAATCATAGAAGGCATCCCAGGTCTTCGGGATGTCCTCGATCTTATAGCCGGCCTTCTCGATCAGCGGCTTCCAGACATGGTTCGGCAACACCGCCTGACTATAGGGCACGCCGTAAAAGCTGCGCTTCTTCGTGACGTTGTTGTAACAATAGGCGGTAAGGATCGCTGCCTCGGTATACTCCTCCCTTTGGGTCTCCATCACATCGGTGACATCGACCAATTTGTCGTCCCAGGCATGGAGCGCAATGATCTCGCCCGGATTGCTGGGAAAGATATCCGGGACGATGCCGCTCTGAACCGCGGCGACGATCTTCTGGCGCTGCGGCGCAAACGGCATGATGCTGAGGTCGATCGTGTTGCCGCTCGCCTTCTGGTAGTCGGCGACGACCTTCTTGATCGCCGCATCCTCCTCCGGAACGAAGCCCTGCGCCCACCACACTTCGGCGGTCGTGGCCGCCGCATTCGCGATGTAAGGCCGCACCAAGGCCCCTGCGGCCGCAACCCCTAGTGAACTGCGAAGCACCGATCGCCGGCTCAGGTTTTCCATGTCCGTCATCCTTCCTGCTCTGGTATTGCGCGCCTTCGGGGGCGCCTTTCGATCTTCTCTTTTCACTATAAAACAAGCCGTGGCCGTGCTCAAAGGCTCTTGACAGAACATTGAGTGATCGGCGTCAGCCTCGACGGACATAGGGGCGGACCGCGCCGATCAGCAGTTCGGACGGGGCGAGGCGCGGTCCTTCTCCCTCGTCGACCGGCGGCACGATTGTCACACCCCAGCTGGGCAGCCGCCTCAGCGACGCCTGCGCCTCGGGATGGTTCAGAAGCGGCGCATTCAGCGATGGGCCCACGATCACCGGCGTGCGCCGGCCGATCGCTTCGGCGGCAACGGATAACGCCAGGTTGTCTGCGATGCCGCGGGCGAGCTTGTTGAGCGAGTTGAAGCTGCACGGGGCGAACAGCACCACCCCACGCGGCGGCCGCGGGCGGATGGCCAGATCGAAGTACGACTCGACGACCTGCAC
>Ga0126381_100002640_pt1 | contig 19439 bp, 18 predicted proteins | sample PanSoiMetPlot_28_FD_96465 | JGI IMG/M metagenome (GOLD analysis project Ga0126381, IMG submission 96465) | Tropical forest soil microbial communities from Panama - MetaG Plot_28 | ecosystem: Environmental > Terrestrial > Soil > Tropical forest > Bulk soil | place: Panama | collected 2016-02-17
ACCCGTCACTTTGAATGCCGGTCAAAACTATACCTTCAACGTTACTTTCGCTCCTACCGCGAGTGGCAGTTCTAGTGGAAAGCTCTCTCTCAGTTCTAATGCCTCAAACCCAACACTCTCCATACCGCTAAGTGGGACTGGCACGACGCCAGGATCTCTGGCAGTGAATCCATCTAGCATTAATTTCGGCAACGTGGTTGTCGGGACAACGCAGAGTCAGACGGCGACGCTCTCGGCGACCGCAGCACCGGTCACAGTGTCCTCTGCGGGAGTAATCAGCTCCGAGTTCTCTATCAGCGGCCTGTCCTTCCCCCTCACACTGGCGGCTGGAAGTACTGCTTCCTTTAAGGTGACCTTCACGCCGCAGACGTCGGGCACAGCGTCGGCGAACGTTTCCTTCGCAAGCAATGCCACAAATTCTCCCGTTGTGGAATCCCTGGGCGGTTCGGGAACCCCAGCCGCGCAACACAGTGTGACGCTCTCCTGGAATGCGAGCACGTCGACCGTAGGTGGGTACAACGTCTATCGTGGGTCCGTGTCGGGCGGGCCATACGCAAGGATCAATTCGACCCTTGATGCCTCAACCGCCTATTCCGATGCGAGCGTGCAAGCGGGACAAACCTATTATTACGTCGTCACCGCTGTGGACGCGACAGGCACTGAGAGCACGTACTCGAACCAGGTGCAGGCGGTGATCCCGACTCCTTAACGCGCTGACAAACCGATGACGAACCGGATGCGCGGTCGAAGTGTGGGTATCTCTGCGAGGTAAAAGCTAGTACAGGAGAGCAGGACCTTAAACGAGGTGGTATGGGGGTTGTTAGAACTAGCAACGATGGTGCGAGCGGAGGGTCAGCACTTCGATTGTGCCTCAGAACTAGCTGCACAGGTGTAACGCCATGTTCGAGAAAAGCAGAAGCGGATCTTACCACAGTTCTGGTCAAGAAAGTGGTCGGGGTTTGTGCAAATTAGGAAATCGGATGACGCACAATATCGAGCAATAGTTTCTCACCTTCCTGAATTTCGGCGCGGATGCCACCCCGGATTCCCCACCATCGATCGGGATCGAAATCCGGGAAGCGCGCGGACACAGTGTGAACCATGACTCTCGTCTGAAGACCCCTCAGCGAACGATGAAGCACTCGGCGGAGACGTCGCGAATGAGCCACACTACTCACAACGACGACTGAGCGGAACTCCTGCTGCTTGCACCAGTCGGCAAGCACCGGACCTTCGTCCTCAGTTCCTGCTACAGATCCCGGGATGTGGTCGACTGTGTCGACACCAAGCAACCTGAGTTGCCGAACGGATCGAGCGCTTTCATCTTCGTAGGGAATTCCGCGGCGGATGAACTCGGGCCCTACAGCGTCCGGAAAGCTGGGGAAAATTGCGACTCTTGTGGCCACACCCCTGTGAACGAGGTCGGCTGCTTCGAGCGCCCCAGCGCCGTCGGCATCGCGTGACACGACGATGATGTCAGCGCGTTCTATGGGATCATCAGCTACCAACGCGCGTCCAGCCGCGCGCAAAATCGCTCGTCGGACGGCGGCAACGTCAAGGCTGGTAGCAGACATCAGCAGGAGCAACAACAAGATCCAGCCCCATCGCACCGCCCTAAGCGGCGACACTGGCCCTTCCCTTTGCCTTCGTTGTGATCGGCTGCACAACAGCATGACGCAGCATTTTCCGGGATGCTTGCTACTGTACTAGAGCCAAATGTAGGAGAGTGGTATGCTTCGACTTGCCCAGTATCAGTGGTGCCAATGTGGCTCGGAAATGCTTATTGCCCAACTAACGAGAATCGCGGGCTATCACCGCTCTCTCTGGGAGAGAGGCAACGCACCATTTATTCACTCGATTGCGCACACTCCGGAGAAAACATTCCATCGGCTTCGATTCTCTAGTAAGTTCTCGATTTCATCACCCCCAGCGATCTTGGAGTATGGTTTAATCTGCCCACTTTTCATGGAGTTTCGCAGGCCGAAGGCCCCAACTAAGATTCTAGATGGCCCATTTTTGGGGGGAGTATTGATTCTGTGCACACATATGTTGCAGATAATATCTGGAACCTCGTCATACTCTAACTCGCTGAACGGAGAAGCTTACGCGTGGTTGGCACACCTCATCTCGCACCGCCTCACGTTTGTTGGCTAAACTGAAACTAGACTCTCCTTGTTAGCTGATGATGGGTTCTTCAACCCGCGAAGGAGATTCAGGTAAAGTGATTTCTGTTCCGTACGTAATAACAGTATTCCAACAAACATAAATAGAAGAACCACATTTTCCAGCACAAGCCGCGAAACTGGAGATAATAATCGACCGTAGAGTAATCGTACGCCGAAGGCGACACCTGCGGCGGTAACACTTGAAATAAGCGGCCAACTAACCGCACGCCATATATCCTTGACCGAAAATACCGTACCGTGGATGGCCCAGACAATGGCCGGAATGGCCCACAGGACCATTACCATCGAGTAAGACAACGCGACGCCTTTAGGTCCGTAAGGCAAGCCGAGAGTGTAACTTGCAATCATGATGGGCGCGATGACCAAACACATCTTCAAGTTTCGTTTGACCAGTCCGAGAGAGCACATCAGCCATCCTAAAGGATTGACGATTGCGAAAACCAACATCGTCGGGGCCAGAAACCGAAAAACCGGAACGGCGGCCATCCACTTTGGACCCAAAAGCACGAGAATTGTATCATCAGCAAAAAGAGCGCAGGCAATCGTCATAGGCAGTGTTAGTGTCAATATCAAAGAGTAACCCTTTATAAAATAACGTTTAAGACGAAGGGGATCGTCCTTAATTCGGGATAATGCGGAAAATGCCACCTCTCCCGCTACTGAATTAAGATTTTCTGTCGGAATGTTGATAAGTTGGTAGGCCCTCCCGTAGATCCCTAGGGCATCGACCCCCCAGAAACGGCCAAGCAGAATTTTTTCAAAATTGCTTGCTACATACACAATCAGGCCATTTAGAGTCATCGCCCCGCCAAAACGCAACATAGCACGGACTCCAGAGCGCCGGCGTGGTATTCCAGGCACCCATCGAGTCGTCAGCCACACACCAACAGTGTTGATAACCGGCAGAGTCACGGTCATAGCTACGAGGGCCCAATATCCGTAGCCGGCCTTTGCTCCGACAATAGCAATGACAGTACCCACAATCAAACCTACGGTGTTTATTACAGCTAAAGCCGTAAAACGCATTTGACGTAGCAGCAGTGCCCCATGTTGCACGCCTGCAGCATTGAAAATGAATCCAGCGGCGACAACAACCGTCACACCCAAGAGCCGGGGTTCGTGATAAAATGCAGCTATAGCCGGCGCCATTGCAACCGTCACAATGCCGAGCAGGATGCCAATCAATATGTTGATCCAGAATAACATTGATTTCTGCTCGTCCGTGACGCTGGTGCGCTGAATTACAGCGGACGAAAGGCCGAAGTCTCGCAAGATGTACAAAACACCAGTGAAGGCTGTGACCATACCTACTAATCCAAACTCCTTCGGTTCCAATAGGCGAGCTAATATCAAAAGGGAACCGAAACGAATCAAGAAATTTGCAATTTGGGCACAGAGTCTTGCTAAACCACCACGTATCGTCTTCCCCTTTAGATCTTCCATCGTGTTTTCACGCTGTCAACGCGGTTTAACTATAATCCTCTCTCACAATACAGCCTTGCGGCAGTAGAACGCTTCGGCATAACCACCAGGGGCATTGCACTCTATCCCCCGCAATCGCATAATGGAGAGGAATGTATCTCGCTGGAACCAGCGCCTGGCATGCTGGGATGGAAAAGCTTCCATGATATAACCAACCTTTCGTTCGCAAACCTCGGAGTCTAGCGGCACGAATAAGTTTGGTCTTCCCAGGTCGCCGTCATATTTCGGAATTTCGTATTCCAGGATCAAATGGTCCCGAAATGTATTCCAGGTTAGTTGCCCTAAGAGACGGTGATCCTGGTGAGCATCCTCGCGATTGTTTGTAAAAATGAGATCCGGGGTGACTTTCTGTTTCAACTCTTCAAAGACGGCTTTCACTTCGGCGCCTACAAATGGCATGAATCCGTCCTGGAAATCCTTGAGTAGCGGTCCCTGGATGGTTGTCATGCTAGTAAACAGCGCAGCCGCGCGTTGCGCCTCAGCGGCCCGGGATCCAATGGCACTGAACACAACCCAGTGAAATACGCAGTTGGGATATTGCTGAGCTAAACGGAGGATTGTTCCGCCACAGCCAATTTCGATATCGTCAGAGTGTGCTCCTAGACACAAGATGTTAAGGGGGGATGCTCCATTGCAGGACAGACTTAAAGAGCGCACGCAGTCTCACTCGATAACGCGATTTTTGTGTCGATCCCTGGCCTTGGCCTTCCAGACTTCCCATGGTATCGACCATTGCCGTTTGTTTTCCACACTTCCCACGGGGCCACACCTTCTGTGAATAAGCTCTCTAATTGCTGCCTATCCTTAAAGGTATCCATACTTGCCCAGAAACCGTCATACTGGTACCCAATCAACTGCTTCTCTTCGAGAAGTCTTTGAAACGGCCCATCCACAAGCTCCTCTTTCTCGCGGATGTAATCGAAAATCCTCCGGTTGAAAATGAAGAAGCCGCCGTTAATCCGCACCGTGCCGTTATTAATAGCGTGAATTCCTGAGACCAAACTGCTGTTGCCCTGCTGCAACGAAACTATGTGATAGCTGAGGTTCGGTCGAACGCAGAGAAAACTGGCGATTTTCCCGTGTTGGTGGAAGTGTTCCAGTTGTTCCGAAAGCGGCAGGTCGGTGAGACCATCGCTATAGTTGGCGAGAAATTCTTCTTCCCCTTCAAGGTACTTTTCCACTGCTTTGAGGCGCTGGCCGATATTGGAGTTTATACCTGTGTCCGCAAACGTAATTTGCCAGTCCTGAATATCGCTATTAAACAGCTCTAGCCTCTTCCCACCGGCAGAGAAAACAAAGTCATTAGATATACATTCATTGTAATTCAAAAAGTAGTTCTTAACAGCATCGGCTCGATACCCCAGGCACAAAATGAAGTCTTTATGTCCGTAATGCGCGTAGTACTTCATGACATGCCACAAGATAGGCCGGTACCCGATCTGCACCATTGGCTTCGGCATGCCGTCGGCATCACGAATGCGCAATCCTAATCCCCCGCAGAAAAGAACTACCTTCATAATTTAAATCCTCCTCACGTGTCCTCACTTGCCCTTCATTCCCGACTCAATGCACTTGTCATGATCAACCTCATCTCGAATGGCTTTCCATTTGCGAAACCCTTTCTTTTACGCAGTTCCTTCCTTCACGAAGATGGATGCTCTCGTTTCGCAGACACGGCCATGCCAGCGCCTCGCAGCTTTATTGAACGTTTCTCTGGGACTTAGCAACAAATCAATGACCTTAGCACAGATCGCGCTTGCTAATTTGATCGGATCAAGTCGAAGCCCACATTCGTTCAGCTTGCGCTTTTGACAACTCCAATACGCACGTTCTCGGAAGTTGACGGCTGCAATAGCCATATTCCTGTAATACTCGTTAATTAACTCGTCAAAACGCCCCTCCTGCTCGGCCGGTGACATGTACTCGATACCGTACGTCAGCAGATCGCTAATTCTTGATGACACATATGCATCCATAGATCTTGAGACGCTTGTTACGCGGTCACCATGCATCCTCTCATAAGACAACACTTGATGTACGAATCCGAAGTCACAGTGCCGTAAATGCTTAACGCAGGCACTAATATCTGCTTCAGCTGTTGGATTGGGAAAAAACGCGTCAAAACCTCGGATCAGGTCGCAACGATATAGGTTTGCCGTTGGAGCTCCAAATACATTCAGATGTCCGAGCAAATGTAGCCGACCGATTTCCTTTCCACTTACTACAGTGCGCCAATATGGGAGCCCAGTACACCTGACGTACCACTCTTCGCCGCCGCCACTTAGCTGATATGATCCGACAATCCCGACAGATGGATGTGCCTCGGACACCTCCAGCAAGCGTGCGAGGCATTCAGGCATGATAAAATCGTCAGCTGAAACGATCTTACAATATTTGCTTTCGCGCGACATGAGACTGAGTGCGTAATTATGGTTCGCGATAATTGGCAACAACGCATCATTGTGATATACGCGAATGCGCTTATCCATGTCGGCATACTTGTGAGCGATCTCTGCGGTTCTGTCAGAGCTGCAGTTATCAACGATGATGTACTCCCAGTGCCTGTACGTTTGTGTTAGAACGCTCAGGATACATTGTTCGAGATAAGCTTCTCCATTATAGACGGGCGTGATCACGCTGACTAAGGGCGCCTTAGTGTCTGTCATTTATTGTTCTCCGTGCGCGGCCTCGGACACATCGTGCGCTTCTGAATGCTATTCCTGTCAAAAGATCGTGTACAGCTCTTTATTGTCCCTTTAAGTCGATTTTGAACAGTACTGGCGTGAGAGATCGTAGCACCCAGGAGAGCTAGCAAGCGGCTCTAGGAATAGAGAATCGAACTGACGATTTAACTCACTCCGATACTGTGCTGCCCTCTCTGCCATTATGGCTTTGACGTTGGCTACATTATTGACTAAACGCGTGAAAGTCCGACTGAGCTGCTCTAGATCAAACGTGTCGATGTCCAGACAATAGTCGGACAGGCCAATATCCTTCATCAGGCAAGACACCTTGGGATGATGGGATATGGCTAGTACAGGTATGTTCAGGAGATGAGCAAACACGACGCCGTGGAAGCGACAGGTTACGATATAGTCCATTGCAGACATTTGAGACAGTAAGGCGGGGATTCCGTCTATCTGTGCGCACGAAATGTGGCAGGGGCTGCGTTCATTAGTTATTGTCGTGTGCAAGTCACGGATCGGCTCCACATCACACCATAGTTCTGTACTAAATAGTCGAAGGTGCCAGTTATGATCGGATAGCCATACACCGAGGCGCCCTAATTCCCGTATTATGCGTGCGTAAGTGCTTGGGCGTTTGTCCCAATGAACTCGCATTGGAGATAAGCCAACAACTAAGTTGCCGCTCATAGGAGACTGTGGAATTATAGTGCGGTTCGGAATCGGAAGGGCGTATACACAGTCCGCGTGGACATCACTAACTCCTCTAAAACCTATTCGTCGAATAAGTGATTGCGATTGCTCATCTCGGAATGATATGTAACTGGCAAGGGGCAACGCGCACCGCAGCAATGACCGCGCCGTCCAGGACCTTAGTGGTCCCGCGCCGACATTAAGGAAATAACACTGCGCACCAGTAACCTTAGCAAGGACAACCCATTTGAACAATGACGATGTAAACTTATATGGGCCATCGGCTGAATCACGAAGCTGTCCACCTCCGGATACGACAAGAAGGTCAAGGGATTTTGCGATGCGAAATGATTCGATCAGAAACAGTAATTCTTGAAAAGCAGCTCGGGGGGCGCGGATAGCAAGTGCCTTGGCGACACGGATTGCCAGAGCCAGAGCCCGACAGTTGCTAAGTATAGCCTTCAGCTTGGCTTCGAGCGTTGGTTTAGGCTGACAGCCAGACAGGTGCGGAGACAATTTGGAATCTCTCCGGATCGCGTATGACCTGATTCCATGCCGCTTCTCTGTGTCATCGGGATTAAGTGTGATTGCTACTATTGAAGCTTGGGGCCAACGCGTAATGATATTTTCCATCACGGCTGCCACGGTTGCGTCGTCTCCAAGATTCCCATACCCCACGTGTTCGAGAATGCCGATACGTTTGTACATGCTCATCGAAGGGACTCCGGCTGGTTTCGAAGTGGCTTGGCTACATCCTAGGCTGGAAGTGTTTCGTGTTTAAGGTGCGTCAGGCTGGCGTCCCGACATGGCTTCGGTATGCAAGCCGCGGCCTAAGATGAGAACTGGCTGTGTCATTCTATCTAAGACCGTCTGGGCGGCGTTCTCTCCACTCTTGAAGCTTTCATCTGTCCACATGTATCCCCAGTCTCCGTAGCGCCCGCAGTAGGCAATACCGACCTCGTTTAGATAATCATGTACCGTCTTCAGAGCAGTGGTGCGATCCAAGTCGAAGATCACATTTGCGTATCTGAGCAGCATCGCTTTTCGAGACACGATTTTGTCATTCTCCCGTAAGAGACCGCAACGTAGAAGATCGCGGATGACGGGATCAATCCAGTCTTCAGCTGTCCCGGTCATCGGTTTGTACTTACTCGAGAAGTATACTTCCGCCTGGATACTGCCTGCGCCGGGAGGGGCATTTCTGGCGGAGAGCATATGCGGAAACCCGAGCCGTGTAAAACAAATATCCTCGTCGTAGAAGTAAGTCATGTGCGCGTTTGAGAGGTCTTCTCGATCAACACCGATATTCACCAGCACGCAGGAGGAGCAACTCAGAAGGCGAGCGGCGCCAACTACTTCGGGGGGTGGGGCCTTGATCATGCGAATGAGATCTGGCAGCGGTACCGATGAGACCAGAAAATCATACTGCACCACGACGCCATTCGCGAATCTAAGCTCCCGTATCCGAGGATCGAGAGACACCAGTTCATGATTCAGCTTCAGGTTTCCCATCGGGATAAACTTTTGCAAATAGCGCATGAACCCGCCGTCGCTGGGATAGCGGAAGTGGGTAACGTAATGAACCTGGGGTGCGGATGGCGAGAGGGCGCCTCGCAGCACTTCTTCCAGGCTGGGGCGGTAGATACGTGGCCCAAGCCAATCCGTACTCATGTTCTCGGCGACCGTGGTGTGATATTTACGGGTGTACTGCATAGGAAAGGATTCTGCGAAGCTCCGTCCAAAGCTCGATAACAGCCATTCGGCGTAGTTTGCCGGTGACTCCTCAGGCAATTTGCGTGCTTCGACAAAATCGTTAATGACTTTGACGACCACATCTTCGGGCAGACCGTGAAGATGCAATTGCACAGGATGCTTCGGCCAATAGCCTCGCCAATAGTTATTTAGGCTGATCTTTATGGTCTCGTAGCGCTGATCAACACTGTCGGCGAATAATTCCTGGATGCGCGCATCTTTAGTGAACGAAATATGTGGTCCCACATCGAATAAGAATCCCGTTTCGTAACGAAAAGAGGCCGTATGGCCACCGTAGTAGCTATTTTTGTCGTACATCACCGGCGTGATGCCTTGAGCATGCAGGCGGTATGCCGCACCGAAACCTGCCATGCCGCTGCCCAGAACGACGATGTTTGGATCTCCCATAAAGTCAGGCTCTCCTTCTATTATTTTCTTTATGCTTTATTTGAGCGATTATTCGTGAGGATTGGAGATTGACCCACTCAAGAGGCCATACAGTTCGTTGGGAGCAATCGACAATGCGCTTCAGGTCCCTACGAGAGCCTGGTAGCGTTCAATTTGGCCCATGGTTATTTGCCGAAGATTCTTGCCTGCCTGGAACGCCCAATACCACTCCATAATCCACTCGAGCGCCGGTTTTAAGGAAAGCACCGGCCGCCAACCTAAACATGCCCTTGCTTTCGATGCATCAAGCTTAAGAGCATGGGCCTCGTGTGGCTGTATGGATGTGTCTCGCGTCCAGCTAACATCATTCCCCCAAGAACGAGCCAGTTCATCTGCAATCCATGAGACGGGCCGAGCATCTGTGTCCTCAGGACCGAAATTCCAGCCGGAACTAAACCGGGACGGATCTTCTGAAAGCTTCTCCGCAAGGATCAGATATCCACGCAGTGGCTCCAAGACAAACTGCCAGGGCCGGACCGCGTTGGGATTCCGGATCAGGCACGACTTGCCCGCAAGAAATGCCCGCATCAAGTCGGGGATCAGTTGATCACTCGTCCAGTCCCCACCACCAATAGCATTCCCAGCTCGAGCGCTGGCAAGAGCGATGCCATGCTGCACAATCGAATCTCGGGGGAAGAATGATTCGCGATAAGCCGATGTGACGAGTTCGGCACAACCCTTGGAATTGGAATAGGGATCACGGCCACCCATTCGCTCGTTCTCTCGGTATCCCCATATCCATTCCCGATTCGCATAGCATTTGTCACTGGTAACATTCACTAGCACACATCGACGCTTCAGCTGTCGCACTGCTTCTAAAACGTTAACAGTACCCATCACGTTCGAAGAGTAGGTTTCGATGGGGTCTTGATAGCTACGTCGCACGACCGATTGAGCCGCCAAGTGGATGATCACGTCAGGCTCGCAATCGGCAATCTCATTTTTCATCTGTTGAAAATCGCGAATGTCGGCTATAACCGAGCGTACTGCATTTGTGACAGCCGCCTGTTCGAATAGATTGGGGTGTGTTGGTGGATTCAGAGCGTAGCCGGTTACCTTGGCTCCCAGAGCATACAACCATAGTGAGAGCCAGCTTCCTTTGAACCCGGTATGGCCCGTAACAAAAACTTTGCGGCCTTTCCAGAATGAACGATTAGGCATGAGCTTTTAAGCCCCCACAGCGAAGAGCGCCGCCCGCAATCTAAGCGAGCGCTGGGAGCCGGAATGATTGCTCCCTTGATTTATTTCTCTTATCAGAAAATTCCGGTCGGGGTCTGCTCAATTGCCGCCTTTGGGACGTCGTTCGATAGAGGCCAGCACTCGTTCTGTTCGCGCCAGAGGCGTTCGACGAGTCCTTCTGGTGTTGACTCCACATCATCCAACGTCAGCACTGTATCTTTCGGAACATCTCGGCGCAATCCGCGATCCTCGGAAAGGCCAATGGGCAGGGCCTTTATCTCACGCGAGACATCCCTATTCTCGATAAGGCCGTAGGTACAGAACCCACCCACACCGTCAAGACGTTCACCCGCCTTCAAATCACGTTTGGCGACTGCAACCACTTCACATACCGGTCCTCCAATCGGAGCAACCGTCGCGTCTCGATGAATCACGGCACGGCCGATCGTTGACGCAATCTGGATATGCGGCAAATGGAACGGAGTGTAAAAGACGTAAAATGGGCCGTCTCCTAACTTGTAGTACGCGAGCTGGGCCTTCTTGAGCGGCATATCTTCATGGACGATCACGAAGGCTCCCGTGTAGGGAGCCGCCCCCAGAGCATAGTCTACTAACCCCTTTTCCAGCATCTGTGCAGGTGGTAGTAAGTTCGCGATTTCTCGCACGTAGTTACATTTGGGACCGTACATGCCCCGCCGTCCAACATGGAAGCCCGTTGCATTGGAGAGAACAGTCGCCTCCATGGATAACTTCGTGGAGTCGGCAAATGAAGTAACCTTTTTAACATCCTGGTCGTGCTTTTCCGCGAAAACCCGCTGGGTTTCTGGCGTTCGGTAATAGTCCACCATGCCTTTGATATTGCCTGCCGCGACGGCTCGAAGTCCCAGCGTTCGCAAATAACGCAGCAAGGTCATCGCGACCCCCGGTTCGTCACCGTCTGTATGGGTGAGCACCACCCCAGCTTCGTCTGCCCTGCTCTTAAGGATGGGACCAATCAAGGAATCGAGCTCCGCATTAACCAACACTACGTGCTTACCGTGATCAAACGCATCTAGAACTACGCGGGCTGCTGCCTCTACAGTCCCGGTCACCTCTATGACTAGGTCAATCAACTCACAATGCGTCAATACTGACGGGTCACTCGTTAGAACTGGGAACCCTCGCGCGATTGCGGCATCCGCTTCATATGCAGATCCGACCCTGTTCCACTCTCCAAATCCCGCCTCACGAAATGCACGCTCACCGTTTTCGGGTGTCCGATTTGCTATAGCCACCAAGCGCAATCCAGGCACCGGTGTCCCGAGTTGTAGGGCTATCGCGCGACCGGTCGCACCAGAGCCAACCATTCCAACACGGATCGGTTGACCCTTGGCCTCACGCTCCCAAAGGGCGGTATCTACCATCATGTGAACCTCCTAAAGTCTGAAGAACGGCCAGTTGCGATCCTGTTCTGAAACCACAGTAGCGGGTAATGGCCACTGAATTCCAAACGCGGAATCATCGAATCGCGCGCCGCGCACGGCAGTTGGGGTATAGAAAGCTGAGGTCATATAATACATTTCGGTGTTCTCTTCGAGCGTTTGGTATCCATGTGCACAGTGCTCGGGCACGTATAGCATCCGACCGTTTTCTGCACTGAGTACTACACCGTACCACTTCCTGTACGATGCGGACGACGGCCGCAAGTCAAGTACCACGTCAAACATGGCTCCTCTGGTACAACGGACTAGCTTCGCTTCTAATGCAGGTTCCACCTGGTAGTGCATACCCCGGACAGTTCCTTTCAGCACGCTAAACCCCATATTCGCTTGTACAGGTGAAAAATGGATGTCATGATCCGCAAACTCCCGGGAACACCAGGCCCGCATAAAGCGACCGCGTTCATCTCCATGCGGGCTGGGATCAATTACTTTTGCGCCAGCAATCGCAGTATCAGCAAACAGCATTGCGTAACATCGTCCTTGCAGTATTAACCGATCTGAAATGCGGAGGCGTAACGAATTTCCCAATCATGCGAGTTAGACCGAATAGGCTCTAAGCCCCAATATTCCAGCGGCCAGCCTTTTCTCAGTGAAATGTCGCCGTCATGGACCTCCCGTATCAGGTCAGTGACCGGCTTCCAATTCATATGCTTTGCAACCTTTGTTCGCACATCCAAGTCGATTCCAGAAATGAAAAGGTACCCACCTGGCTTCACCAGTCGGGCAATCTTAAGAAGACAGCTTTCCGCAGCGGCAGGCTCCATATGGCACAAAAACCGATTTGCCACCACAATGTCCTGACAACCGAGAATCGCGACGAGGTCCGGATTCGTGGCATCACCACACAACCATCGAATCCCTTCTTTCAGCCACGGCTTGACCTTGCACTGGTCATCCTCCAGGTCGCAGATGGTTTGCAATTCCGAGTCCGTTATGCGCTCGAAAATCGGAGCGTTCTGGTCCCTACAAGTGTTCCAGGCTACATTCTCTTTACTCGCGACAATCTTTGACCTCAGCGCATCGAGGCCTTTACGTGAATATACGCCTCTCTTTGCGAACTCGAGGATCTCATCAGAAATGTCAACCGCACTCATCTCAAGCGTCAGGTCCGGCCGCGCTGACCGAAGTGCCCAAACAATCGAATAGACTTCGGCACCCTTGCTGCAGGCCAATATCGATATCTTTATGCTGGAACCGGGATCCTTATCCTTCAGCAAATGACACATCAGCTGAATCTCGGCTCGGTTACGAAGGAAAAAAGTACCGAAGGATTGTCTCCGCTCGCCATAAAAGCGGACCACCCCATGCAAGTACCTGCCATATAGTAGGCCAGGTGAACGCAGTCGGAACGCAACGGGCAAATGGTTCCAAATGCGTCGCAACTGAAAGACGTACTCGTTCATGCATCGTCGCCCAATCCGCGAACCCGCAAACATTTGTAGAACGCCTGTATCCATGCCCTTCATTTGAGACGGCCGTTCACTCTCGACAGGTGCGGTTGCTTCAGACATCGGGTCCCAGCGCTCATCATAAAGCGAGGTCAATGTCATGTGGCGCTTATTCTCTTGATAGGTGGCCTGCCATTTGAGAGTACACGTCCTGACTAACCTGACCGTATACGAAGCATCGTTCACGACTGAGTGCGTTGTCGTAGACTTCCTCCGGCTCGTATACAACCACATGGCTGCCTCTACTTGAGAACTTGAAAGGAATGCACAACAACCGCTTCAAACGTTCTCTTAGTACCTGTTTCTTCTCAGGTGGGACGAAGAACATCATGAAGCCGCCCCCACCAGCCCCGAGGAGCTTTCCTCCAAGTGCGCCAGCTCTGCGCCCGGCATCATAAATTTCATCGATATTAGTGGTGGAAATATTTTGAGTCAGAGATCTTTTCAATTTCCAATTCTCATGCAGCAATCGACCAAATTCCTCGAACGGACGATTCGAAATAATGGACTCTGCCTCATCGACCATTTGAAGCATTGTTCGTAGTTCTTTCGTACGATGAGGCGTCATCCTTATCTGCTCCTTGGCAATTTCGGACGCGGTTCTGGAAAATCCCGTGAAATACAGCGCAAGATACTGTTCGAGTTCGGATAGCCTATCTGGCGCAGTAAGTACTCGATTTACCTCAATTGTGTCATCCGGCCGAAAGTTTATGCGATTGAATCCGCCATACGCAGCGCTAACCTGGTCTTGACAGCCGACGGCCTCTCCAAGCAGGCTTTGCTCTATGTGTATAGCATCGGCCGCAAGTGCATGCTTATCTCGCATTTGGTTCTTGAGCGCATAGAGGCTAAGAAGGAGCCCTACTGTAAATGCAGAACTGGTGCCGAGTCCCGTTCGAGCAGGCAAGTCGGCCACATGATGGATTTCGATCCCGTCGTGCATGCCGAGGAATTGGAGACATCCTCGAACGGAGGGATGCTCGATTGCATCATTACCGCTGACATTCTCAACTTTTGAGTATGATACACGACTGTGATATTCGAAGAACGGGGGTAACCGGCGGCATGTTATGTAGCAGCACTTGTTAATTGTAGTTGACAATACTGAGCCACCGTGCTCATGGTACCAGACAGGATAGTCGGTGCCGCCGCCAAAAAAGGAAATGCGTAATGGAGTGCGGGTGATAATCATCTAGCCACCCCTTTTCTATAGTGGATTGATCGGGTTCTTCACAGCTAGCTTTGGTGAGGAATATTGGGCTGCAAACGTCTTAACTGATCCTTGGAGACGAACAGGACAATGAAGGCGATCATGTTTCAGCCAAGTTCGTTGCAAGCGCCATCGCAAGGCATCGGAATCGCCATCTTCTCCCGCCGAAGTATTAGGTTGGCTGCGGCAAGCAATGAGGTAGCAGTGACGTCTGGAGAACTTGTTGCCAGCTCGTTCCTCTGCAGTAACCGAGCAGTTTTGCATCCGGCATTCCTCCCAGCCTCGACATCGATATCAGAATCACCGATCATCCAGGAGGCATTTAGGTCAATCTCATGTTCACGAGCAGCTGTGAGCAGCAGACCGGGCGCGGGCTTGCGACAATTGCACGGTGGCTGGGTCCCATGTGGGCAGCAATAAACACCATCAATTCTGGCGCCAGCCGCAGCAAACCAATCACACATCTGCCGATGAATAGCATTCATAGCCTGCATTGTGATAAGCCCCTTGGCAATGCAGCGTTGGTTGCTCACGATAATCACTCGAAAACCTGCTTGGTTAAACAAAACAACGGCTTCAGCAATGCCGGGCAGAAAATGTATTTCTTCCCAGCACGTCACGTACCCGTTTCCCAGCGCCTTGCGGTTAATTACGCCGTCACGATCTAGAAACGCAGCTCTGCTGCTCATGGAAGATGGTCCATTCCACAATTTCTGAAATAATGTGGCCAACGAGGATATGACATTCTTGAATACGAGGGGTATCGTTCGACGGCACGCAGACACAGTGATCCACCGCGTTCTTAAGCCGTCCGCCTGTAGAACCAGTCAACCCAACTGTATGCAAACCTAAGGTCTTAGCCATCAGTGCAGCCGCTATGACATTTTGCGAGTTGCCGCTCGTCGAGATTCCAATTGCGACATCCCCGAGACGTCCCAGTGCCTCAATCTGACGAGCAAAGACTACATCGAACCCGTAATCGTTACCGATAGCGGTCACACATGAACTGTTTACGGATAAGGCCAAAGCGGCTAACGCACGGCGATCAAATGCGAACCGACCTACGAACTCTGCCGCAATGTGTTGGGCATCGGCTGCGCTACCCCCGTTGCCGAAAAGCAGAATCTTGTTTCCGGCGTCGAGGGAGGTCACTATCACTTCGCTGACGGCGGCAACGGTCGATACAAAGTCGGGAGCGCTAAGCAGTTGCTGCTTCACAGTGATGGAAGCTTTTATAGACTCGGATACCCGCTGGTCGAACATCTCGGAGTATGGCATGAATCCTCCAGATCCAAGGCGCTGTGAGGCCAAGAAGTGCGTTTTCTGTGCAGTGTTCCGGGACTAGGAAGGTCGGATATCGTGATTTCCAGAGCGCGTTTTGCGATTTGCTATATGAGAGAGACTGTCGCAGAGTTCCTGAGCGCGTCCGTAGTCTTCTGGTGTTCCTATGTCGATGAACATCCCATGTTGCTCAAGGGCGTACACGCCGCGTCCGAGTAGTCGCGGGAAGATTTCGTTCTCCAAGCTAGCGGGTCCCTCCGGAATATATTCCAGAATGGAACTGCTGAAGACATATACGCCACCGTTGATGAGCCCGGGAGCTTGGATCCCCGTCTTCTCTTGAAAACCAATGACACGATCATCTGTGTTCACGCGAACGGTTCCGTATCTCATCGCGTTTTGAACTCTACATACGGCTATAGTGGCCAAACCACGGTGCTTTCTGTGAAAATCGATCAAGTCGCAAAAATCGAGCTCCAGAAAAGAATCGCCGTTCAGGACTAGGAAATCTGGGACGGCTGACAGATGCTGTTGCGCAAGCTTTACGGCACCTGCCGTCCCGCGTGGATCCAATTCCTTTGAGTATTCAATTGCAACTCCCCATTGATGACCATCTCCAAACTCGCTTTCGATCCGATCCGCAAGATACCCCGTACACATAACCAACCGGCTGATAGATTGCGATTGCAACTGCTGCACAAGTAAACGAAGGAAGGATTCGTTTCCAACAGGGGCTAGCGGCTTCGGTGTGTTTGGAAGTACGGAACGCAGCCGCATCCCCATGCCGCCCACAAGCAGAACGGCGATTGTGTTGTCTCGGTCCAATCCGGAGCTCTTGGGTTCTTCGCGTGCGTAAAAAACTTCGTGGTTTGGAAACTGCAGAAGCCGCTTTCTTAAATGACCCGGTGCCAGTAGTCCATCATGGACTTCAAGGTCTCTTCGACTGAAAGGAGTGGCTTCCAACCGGTGTCTCTACGAATTTTCTTCGCACTACCGAAGATAATCGGCTCGTCGGACGGGCGCATCAGGCGAGGCACAGGGCGAATGTCAGCCTTTACACCTGACAAGCGGATCGCGGTGAGCAAGATTTCGCGCATCTCATACGTCCGCGTTGCGCACAAATTATAGGCCTCACCCGGCTTCCCCTTCATAGCAGCAAGATAAAATCCACGCACCGTATCGTCCACGTGGAGAAACGCCCTGCGTGGCTTCAAGTTCCCAACTTCCATGACGGGGCGCTGCAGCCCTCTCTTTATACGAATCAACTGCCGTACGAAGTCTGACGGTGCGTCGTTCGTTTTGCCTGGTCCGGTTGTATTGAAGATTCGTAGCCTTACTGTTGGGATCTCGTAATCCAAGAAATATTCACGAGCCAATAGATCTAAACAGACCTTGCTGATGCCGTACGGGTGCAGGGGTTTTAGCGGCTGCTCTTCCGTGACCGGTATAGCGCTCGGTGGTACGTGCCCATACTCGGCGCTCGAGCACGCCGATACCACTATGGGATGACGCTTCATGTAGCGGACTGCTTCGAACACATGCAGGGAGCCCATGATATTCGATTCGAATGTTGACACGGGATTTGCCCACGATATGGTCGGCAAACTCTGAGCCCCAAGGTGGAAAACGTGAGTCGGCTCAAATTCACTGAATATCTGTGTCACCCTTTGTCCGTTATGGAGATCACACTGAACGAAACGCAATCTCGGTAACTTGGGCAGAGGGTTGGAGTCAGCCGATAGGTACGCGCCGATTACGGTCCAACCTTTCGCCTGAAGATACTTGACGAGATGAGACCCTATGAACCCCTCTGCGCCTGTAACCAATGCGATCTTTTCTCTCATGTAAGGTGTTTCTGTTGTGCAAGATGCAAGTATCAGAGGAGTGTTCGAAGAGGGTTACGAACCAGCATAATGTCGAGCATCGATGAACACCTCACTCCGGACCGACAGAAAAGAAGAGGACCAACATCGCGCTAGCACGCCTACGGACGCGTGTCGTCGAAGAACCCAACACTCTGATAAGAGTTTGGTACGAAAGTAACATCACTTTACAACACCGGTGAGGCCGGTCGGAGGCTCGACGACCGATCCACTATCCGCGGCGGTATACTTAGAGAAGCCGAATCCGCTGCTGCTACCACCGCTATTGACGAACGTTCCCATACCTGGATTGCAAGTGTGTGTCGAGCAGAAGGAGTCATTGATAGCTGGTTTCCCACCTTGCCCGCTATCCACTACACTCATAACCTGCTTGCCATCTACCCAAGCCGTAATCGTTACGGTGGAACCGCTACCGCTGCTGACGGCACTAGCCACTATGGTAGAACCTTCAACAGGCACCTTAGCGCATGGCTGCACAGGTAGTGGATTAAATAAAAAGGTATAGTCGCCGTTAGCAGCAACGGCACCATTCCAGCGAACGATCTGGCAATACCCCTGAGCAAAATTCACTTCGTAACCATAGCTGAGGCCTCCGGGCGCCAGCGAGCTGCGTAGCCTTATTTCTAATTCGCCAGCCGCATAGTTCGGAATATGGGCTACAGCCGTTACCGTCTGGTTCAGGCCCCATGTGCCAGTCAGGATGGCGGTTGAGTCATTAGCTCCTGGCGGCGGTGAAGGCATAGTGCCGAAAGCGGAATCCGATGTAGTCCGCATGTCGTAATAGCAAGGGTGCCCATTACAAGTTCCAGCTGCTGACCCGCTGGTCCAGTTGCCACCCTCGGAAATGGGATTTTCAGTGGCAGGAAACGTAGTACTGTAGGTACGGGCGAGCAGCGGGACCGTTAACAGGAAGAGAGCTATAACCGAGGGAATTTTATTTGTAAACCGCATGAGTACCTCTCCAGCCGCATAAATAGAAGACCCTGTACGTATTGGGTATTTTAGAGAATGCCGGGTGGTAGGCGCTAGACACGGAAGTTCACCTCGGGACCAGCGAAAGATCGGGGTCCGCTTTGGTTTTCATCCCCAGCCTGAGGATTGAGCACGGCATGCATCCATACCCTGGAGACTTTCTGACAGGGTTGCCTCAAAGCGCGCTCCCCGCTGATTTTGAGGCTCCGATACGCAGACACGCGGCCACTCGCCTCTCCATCCGGTAGACGGCCTTATCGCAGCGCCTGATGCATGAACTCTTGAGCTGCGGAAGAGCAATCTGAGCCCATTTAGCAATTTTCCATCCAAAGACGGGTTTCAACCAGGCAAATTTCCAGCTCAACCGCGGCTCCTCAAGGTGTCCTTGTAGCTGCGCGGCCAGGCTCTGAAGCTCCGCAACAATGTCCGGCCGTTCCGGATAAAAATTGAAATACCAATTTTGCAGGTATGCCAAGCACGCTTTTCGGACGCGCTCACTCTCTTCTAGGGACCGGAGGTACCGAACGTGCAGTTTCATCCCGCTCAGCATTGCATCTTTCTTCCTATCCGAAGCGCCAATACGACTCAACCGTCCAGATTTTCGGTAGAAGACCTTGGACTCCGGTACGAAACGCGTCCCTTCAGATGCCAAAAGTACACGGCAAAAATATTCGCCATCGTCATCACTAAGGAGGCGGATGTCCCACGGTCCCGCTGCTTCAGCCAGTTCCCGGCTAGTCA
>Ga0126381_100002642_pt1 | contig 19427 bp, 15 predicted proteins | sample PanSoiMetPlot_28_FD_96465 | JGI IMG/M metagenome (GOLD analysis project Ga0126381, IMG submission 96465) | Tropical forest soil microbial communities from Panama - MetaG Plot_28 | ecosystem: Environmental > Terrestrial > Soil > Tropical forest > Bulk soil | place: Panama | collected 2016-02-17
GGAGCTCAGCCGGTCGCAGTCATAAATCAAGCCATGGCCCATCACTTCTACGGAGACCAGAGCCCGATAGGCCGGCGGGTCCGCGCCGGCAATCAGGACCAGTGGCGGACGATAGTCGGGGTCGTGGCCGACGTCAAGAATGCCGGGCTCGATCAGGCGGCCGGAACCGAATTGTATTTCCCCTATGCGCAAAATCCGCCGTTCGGATTTGGACTGTCGAATTTCTATCCTGTGCTTCGAACTTCGGGCGACCCGATGTCTGTAAACGCCGCGGTGCGCGAAGCGATCAACAGTCTCGACCCGGCGCTGCCTATTTCAAACGTCCGTACAATGGACGAAGTACTTGCATTGGCTGAAGCCCGTCCGCGATTCCTGACGATGTTACTGGGGATGTTCTCGGGGCTGGCCCTGATCCTGGCCGCCGTAGGCATTTATGGGCTGATGGCTTATTCGGTGACTCAGCGGACTAACGAGATTGGCATTCGAATGGCGCTTGGGGCACCGCGCTCACAGGTGTTGGGCCTTGTACTGAGGCACGGGATGACGCTGACCTCGATTGGAGTTGTGGTCGGACTCGGCGGGGCCGTGCTGCTTACTCGCTTGATGTCCAGCCTGCTTTTTGGGGTGAGCACAACGGATCTGTCGACGTTCACCGCAGTTCCCCTGACGCTGGGGCTGGTCGCGCTCGGCGCTTGCCTGGTGCCGGCGCGCCGCGCGACTCGTGTGGACCCCATTATCGCTTTGAGGTATGAGTAGCCGCAGGCGAGCGACCGGCAGGCAAGCGACCGGCAGCCGAGAGCAGCCTACAATAAAGCTCTGCGTGGCTTCTTCACCTAAGGTATACCGACGACATGTCGCAAGTGACCAGGTCACCGATACGTTCGATCGTTATGTCGGCGGCAGGGTAGGCCGCGATGTTCTTGGGGTCGAGAGCGTAGTGCCCTTGACGAGGAAAGACAGTCGTGACCCGATCTCCCCATTGTTCCTTCATCGCCGCCAGTATTCTGAGCTTGTCGTCAATCATTACGTAGTGACTCGCCGGGTACCGCTTCTCGACATCCTCGAGCATTTGCTCCTTGTGAATGTAGATTAGGACCCGGCCATCGAACGCCTCCCACAAGCCCGATCTCAAGACTTTGCGCGGCTGGAAGACAACGTCGCCATCCGACAGGATTACCGTGAGTCCTGATTTGGAAGCGTGTTCGACAGCGTCGAGCGACCCCGGATAAAGTCTGTTGGCAAAAGGATAGTCAACGAGGAACGCCGACATCATCAGTAACCGCGGGTCTCCCATTGATTCGATTCGGTATCGTTGAAGAGCTCCGAGATAGTCGGCATATCCGAGTTCCGCACGAAGCTCTTCAAAAATCGCAAAGTATCGGTCCCGGCTTTCGGCGCCGAACTGCGACTCCAGTTGGCGACGGAGATCTGCCTCGACGTGATCGTTGTCCAGCAACGTATTGTCGACGTCAAACAGGAATACCACACTATCGGTTGGTCCCATCAGATTACCCTCCTTGGTCTATTCTTCTCTTGGCCCATTCTTCCCGCAACCTCTCGCGCCACCGATAATGACGTTGCGCGCATCGCTCAAGACCCTGGAATTGCTCAAGACTCCTTGAGCGCGCTGACTGAATATTATCAGATACATTCTACAGAATGTGATGTCGAGTCGTCCCGCGACTCGAAACTCGAGACAGGATCCGGCCAAAGCACCGGCGAGTTGCAGTCAAGCCTCTCGCTTCCTAATATATCTTCGCGATCAATGCAAAACGGGATATAAGTTGAATCATAATCTTATTTCCTCGGAAGGAGCGAGATGAACTACAGGCGATTCGGGAGGACCGGTTGGCAGGTTAGCGAAATAGGCTATGGCATGTGGGGAATGGGCGGATGGTCCGGCTCAAACGACGACGAGTCGATGAGCGCCCTTCAGCGGTCAGTCGACCTGGGCTGCAACTTCTTCGACACGGCCTGGGCTTACGGCGAGGGTCACAGCGAGAGTTTGCTCGGACGCCTGGTTCGTTCGAATGGCGCCAGGAAGCTGTATACAGCAACCAAGATCCCGCCCAAGAATCGTGCCTGGCCGAGCCGAAGGGAGTTCTCACTCGACGATTGCTACCCTGTTGACCATATCGAAGAGTACGTTCACTCCAGTTTGAAGAACGCCGGCCTCGACAGTTTCGATCTGATCCAGCTCCATACCTGGGAGGATGGCTGGTTGAATGACGATCGATTGGCCCGGGCGGCCGACGGCCTCAAGCAGCAGAGATTAGTTGGCGCAATCGGGATCAGCATCAACCGGTGGGAGCCATGGAACGGGGTGCGCGCGGTTCGCAGCGGTCTGATCGACGCAGTTCAGGTAATCTACAACATTTTCGATCAGAATCCCGAAGACGAGCTCTTTCCCGCCTGCCGCGAAATGGACGTTGCCATCATTGCTCGGGTTCCATTCGATGAAGGAACATTAACCGGCTCACTGACAAAGGACAGCCGCTGGCCTGAAGGTGACTGGCGGAACACCTATTTCGTCAAGGAAAACCTGGTTCCTAGCGTCGATCGCGCGGAGGCATTGAAACCTCTGATACCGCCCGGCATGAGCATGGCGGGAATGGCTCTCAGGTTCATCCTCGATAATCCCGATGTCAGCACTATAATCCCCGGCATGCGAAAGAACGCTCACGTTGATTCGAATATGGCGGCGAGCAGCACCGGGCCACTTGCGAAAGATCTTCACACCAGGTTGCGCGCTCATCGTTGGGACCGCCGCCCCACAGAGTGGTCCCAGTAGGCAGCTTGCCTCGATTCAGTGCAAAGACTCGAGGTGGTCGTTTGAAGCACCGGCTGATCGCCGGTAATCGGCTGAGGCCATCGTCATGCGGTCCGATCCGACAACGAATCAAGAAGGCGAAGCAGGCTTAGATCAATGTTCTGGTTGGGTCGGAAAGGTCATAGCCACGTCAAGAGCCTTGGGTGATATCATTGTTGGATATCGGAGGACTTGCCGCAGCCGAACAGGTTGGCCGGCGTCTTGACTGTTATATAGCGAATTCCTCTTCCAGTACTAACTGCGCCTTGCGCAGTTCGTAACGGGCACGCCCGACGTTTCCGCCAGGAAGGACAGCCAGCATCAAGAAATAGTCCGGGGTAATCGGGCGAAGGAGTATGGTCAGCCTCTCGGTTCCGATGACCATTTCGCGCAGGTCGCCCAGAGCGGTGTCTGTCGCGGTGTGCATTCCCCTACGCAGCAAAGTGGTCAGCTCCGTAGCGATCATTTCGATGTCGAGACCGGGCTCGAGTGTTGTCGTATAGCGCTCGATCGGAATTCCATCGATCCCGAGAATGATGGCTGCCACAGCGCCTTCTATTCGTTTCGCCAACCCTCCTAATGTATCGCTGAAGCTCAAGGTATCCTCCGTCTTTTCTAAGAAGAATCGGTTAGTTTGAGCGAATGCTTGCTGCGGGACCGATCGGCTTCACAGGTCGAAATTGTTGCGGGGACCGAAGTGGATTCCTCCGGTCCCCTCGAACAAATCCTCGCTGGCCCTACTTACCGCTTCCGGACGAGGCAACTGCTGCGGTTGCCGGAGCTGCGGTTGTTGGAGAAACAGGGCTAGCGATTGTCTTTTGCTCCGGGCTGGGGACAGGTGACGCCGAACTGCGCTCAGCTCCCGCGTTCGGAGCAGCCTCACCTTCCGACCTGACAATTCGAGGAGTCACGAAGAACAGGATCTCGTCCGCCTGTCGCGACACTGTCCGGCGCTTGAACAACTCGCCGAGCAGCGGCACGCGCGAGACGCCGGGCGTCCGGTTCTGGGTGTTGCTTTCGCTGTCGATGTTGATTCCGCCCATGACCGCCGTGCCTCCGTCCTTTACTCGCACCATCGAGTCCGCGGATTGAGTGTTGATTCCAGGAGTGCCGCCGTTGAACGAATTGGCCAGCGCAGTGTTCACGGTATTGTTTTCGGCAACGATCCGCATCAGAACCTCGCCGTTGTCCTCTACAATCTGAGGGGTGATCTCGAGTCTCAACGCCGCGGTTATGAACGTCGTGCTGACGGTGTTGTTGGAAATGGTCTGGACTGGTATCTGAACGCCGTTTACGATTTCAGCCCTGGCGTTGTCCTGGGCCGTAATCCTCGGCGTCGCTATTGTGCGGATTTGTCCCTTGGTCTCGGATGCGGCGAGCGCTGCCGAGATTATGTTGGTTCCCAGAGCGCCGGTCGTCAGGCCGAGGACCGTATTTGCCGGGCCCCTCAAGTCATTGGTCGCGAGGTTGAATGGAAGCCCCGGCCCAATCTGGTTTTGGTTTTGGCTGCTGCTGCCTGCCCCGCTGCCTGTCCCGGTTCCAGTGCCGCCGCTGGTCGATGTGCCCGGCCCACCGATCGTTCTGCCTGCCAGGAGACCCGGCGCGGTCTCTAACAGCGCAGTTGCCCCGCGGTTGAGGTTTTGCGCGGCGCTAGCGAGCTGGACACCCAGGTCGCGCAAGAAATTATGGCTCGCCACAACTATACGCGCCTCGATTTCAACCTGTGGCTCCGGCCGGTCCAGGGTGTCTATCATCTGTTGGATTATCTGGATGTTCTCAGCCACGTCGGTGACAATCAGGCTGTTAGTCCGGGCATCAACCTCGACCCGTCCCCTGCGGCTGAGCCTGGCCGCAACTATACTGAGCAAGGTTCCGCTCTGGCCATTTGAAGATGCCCCCTGGCCGCCTACCGGTACCGCAACAGTCTGGTTGAGGTTTGACTTTTGACCGTTATTGGCAAGCGTTCCCCATGCCCTTGCATACCTCAAACGCCTGATCCAGGTCTGCAGCGGCTTGGCCTTATCGCGCTCCTCGCTTAACTGCCATGCCGCTGTTTGTTCCTCCTTGATCGACGAGAGAGTCGCAACTCGCACTATCTTGCCTCCGTCATCGCAGACCCAACCGAGGCCATTTGCTCTCAATACTGACTCCATCACCCGGTTCCACGGCACCTCAGTTATCTTCAGCTCCACAGGAACCTGGCCGACCGATTTGTCCATTACAAAATTCACACCATACTGCTGAGAGATGAATCGAAGCATGTCCCGGATATCAACTCCCGCACGCAGGTCGAAGCTGATAGGGCCGCCTACGTAACCAGATTCGCAAAGAGCGACCTCTCCCTTCTGGCGCGGGCGAGCAGCCTGCTGATTCTGGGCCTGGTTAGCAGCATCCCTGGCGCTGCCGCCCCCACTGATCACCGCGGCCTGGAGTCCGCCGACGCCTTTGTCGCCAGCCTGCCCCAGTCCAGTCTGTTGTCTTGCCTGACTTGACGGACCAGACGTCGAATTCAACTGGCTCGGCGTTGCTGGCGCTTTAGCATCGAGCGACTTACTGGCGGTCGCGCTCGGCTCGCGAACCGCGGAGCGCGAATCGGTGCCCTGCGGCCGGGCAGAACTGCCGGCATCTGTTACCTTGGCCGCCACAGCGCTGGATGCCTGGCTTCCAGGCTCGCTAGACGACCTCTGAGAGGGCCGACCTTCGGTCTGGCGGACCGTTGTCGGGCTCAGTGTCGCCGGGATAGCCGTTGACGCATCGCCCACGGCGATGACGAGTGAAGCGCCTTGCCTGGCGATGACATAGGGTACTTTGGACTTCGAATCGATGACTACTCTGACCGTGTTGGGACCCGGTTGACCTACTCTGACGCGTTCAACCAGTCCGCCATCCACGCTGAGGGTCTTGTTCCCGAACTCCGACCGGACGCCCTGGAAGTCCACAACAATTCTCGACGGATTGGTCAGGGTAAAATCCTTGTATTGAGCAAGGCCGTCGGCATCCACGAGGATCCGAGTGCCAGCCTGCGACGCCTCCGCTCTCACCGACCGAAGCATCGTCGCCTGTTTCAGTGGCGATCCACTGGGCTGTGCCTCGCCCTTTACAGACTCGGGATAGACATAGACGTCCGACCGGCCCGACGTGGCTGATGTCTTCCTGGCGTCCAGAGGCCTGGTTCCTGACTGTGCCTGGCCCGCAGCCAAGTCGCGACCGGCGGCGATCTCTGCGCCTCTGCTGGCGAGTCGGGCTTGCGCGGTCGCCGTGCCGTTCGATTGCTCTGCAGGCGGCGCCGCTCCGTCCTCGGCGCTAAGTTCCAGCACGAGGGTGTTACCATCGAGTATCGAGCGGTCCTTCAAACGGCCCTTTACTCCGATTTCGATGCGGGTCGCGCGGGCTGCCGGGTTTCCTGAGGCCCCGGAGCCCCCGGAAAAGCTGCTGGCGGCGTCGCGTACCGTTATGTGCTCGATCATCGGGCTGTCTGTTGCATATTGCTTTAGCAACTTCGAGCCATCGGCGCCAGGCAGATCGATGACGATCAGTTGATCGTTCGGCCTCATCACTGCATAGAGAGGAGGCGTGCTGGATTCCACCAGAATTCGCGAGAGACCGCCCACGGTTTCCTGCTTGAGCGAGACCAGCGTGAACGCGTATCCCGATGACGAAGAGGCAGCCGGTGACGTGCCCTGAGGCGTGTCCGATGCGCGGGATTCAGGGGCAACAGGCGCATGTCTCGGTCCATTCAATAGTGCGCCGGGTAGTATGCTGGTCGTTCCGGCCCCGAAAGCCACGCTTGACAACGACAAAAGCGCGACTATCACCAGCGACGATAACATTCTCTTGTTCATCATAACCTCTCCTCATTGTCCAAAGCTGAAAGAATCATCAGGTCCTCGAACCCGCTGGATTATTACGCTCTCACTTTTGGCCGGCAGTCTTTGAAACAAGCCGGTCCGTCGGCGTTTGCTTGCCGTCGACTTCGGTGAAAGACGTTTCCTTAAATACCACCCTCGATCCCGTTAGGTCTGCGGAATCGCTCTCCACGCGTACTACCTGGCCGTTGTAGCACCTGGCACTCTGGCGTACAAAAAAGGTCGTTCCCGTAGGCTGTGCCCGAAGAAAGACGCCCGGGCCCTTTTCATCGGAAAAGACTCCAAGCACGTCGAGCTCGGATACGAGGTATTGAGTCAAGGGATCAGGCTCGGCCTGTCCGCTTCTGCGGGCAGTGACGACCTTCTGCCTGAACTCGGCGCGCCTGACGTCGATGGCGGGAAATCCGACGGCTTTCGGCGTCTTTGACTTCGCAGCCGTCTTGACAACGACGTCAATCTTGAATGGGTCCCGTCCTGCCGGCCTGTAGGGATGGATCGAATCGGATGACGGTCCCAGAGCCTCTTTGGCGGTTGCCGGCGCCGGATGTGCATTGGATTGTGCCGCCCCCGGTTGCGCTGGCTGTTGAGCCGTCGACACAGGCGCCCACAGAACCGGCGCGACGCCCAGTATTAACAAAGCCACTGCAGGTCTGTTTATCGATGTTAGTATCATTATTGACCTTCCCTCTATTTGGCTGCTTTGGCCGCAGGCGCGGTCGGTTTCTTCATTGTCAGCTTGTCCAGATTCTCCGGCGAGATAAAGTAGGCGGTGATCTTGAACGATGCATTGACCGTTCGACCCATTATCTGCTGCTTCTCGTCCGCCCTCTTGATTTCCACGTCGGTAACGCTGACTATTCGCGAATAGAAACCCAATCTGGAAAAGAACCGGCCGAGATTGTCATAAGGTCCGGTAACATCCACTAAGATGGGTTGCGCCGTATAGTAGTCGGCCGGCATCGCGGAGTCCTCTGCGAACTTGCCAAGATCCAGCTTCTCTTCGCGCATATAGTCCTTGATGCTGTCGTACACGCGAGAGATCTCCACTTGATCGGGCAACAGACCCCGCAACTTCTCTATCTCGGCTTGCTTCTCTTTCAAGGCCTGTTCCGTGGCGGCGAGGTTTTGCTTGATAATGTTCCCGTTTGAGTTGCTTCTCTTCAGGTTTTCGATCTGTTCCCTGGTCCGCGCCGTCTCAGCTCTTTTCTCGCTGAACAGCATGGCATCCACGGCCCAGATCAGAAGAACCACCAGGACAAGAAACAACCCCATCTGGTAGTACCAGGCCAACCGGGAGAAGAAATTGCCGGTTTCGTCAACAGGTTTAGCCACGCTTGTGATTGAAGCTGCCATAAATTGACTCCCTTATTTGGTCTGGAGAGCTGCAGGCTTCGGCGCCGCGCTCGATTCATCGCTGCCAGGGTCATGAGGCTTGTTGTAATCGCAGTCGATCTTGAAGTGGAAAGTCCGGCCCATTTCATCGATCTCGGGCTTCTTTGCAGGGGCCCCGGACTTTTGCGAACCCGCTGGCTCCTGGCCGGCGCTATCCTTATCATCAGCCCCAAGAACGCTGACGAACAATCCGGTGAACATGCCACCCGAAAACTCCAGCCGGTGCATGAAGTCAGATACGATCTGCTGGTTGGTGGCATCTCCCACTATCGTCAGCCGGTTCCCCTTCTGGACGATTGAACTCAGCTTGAAGTCCGCCGTCCCTCCCGGAAGCCGCTCGTTTATTGCAGACAGGATCGCTACCGGACCTTTCTGCTCGGCCCTCAGTTGCTTAATGACCCTGATCCGTTCTTCCACCTGCTTCAGCTCGTTTTCCAGCTCATTCTTTCGCGCGACGTCGGCTTCCAGCTTCTTCGCCTCTTCCTGCTCATGCTCCAGCTCGACCTTTGCTGCCGCCGCTGCATTGTTGGTCCACAGGTAATCGATCCCCATCGCTATCGCGAAAATCAGAAGCGACGCAGAAAACATGAATAGCACCTGACCGAGCCGGGCAGCGTGTCTTGTTTTCTGGGAAGCGACCCGCTGTTCGGCGGTGCCTTCTAATAGATTTACTTTAATCATTTAGCTTCCTCCGCAACCCTCACTGCCAGCCCGACGGCCACAGCCATGTTTGGGGATAACTCACCCAGATACTCGTCGTCGAATCGCTTCCGATCGAACTTTATCGAGCGGAACGAGTCAAACCGCTCGACCGGCATCTGGAATTTGTCGGAAAGGTAGTCAGTCAGGCGAGCCACTTTGGATGAACCGCCCGCTATCAACATCCTGTCGATTGCCGAAGAGTCTTCGGCTGTTGATCTGAAGAAATCCAGAGTGCGCTGAATCTCCAGTCCGATCATTTCCGAAACAGACTGAATTGAAGGCTGGGCCTGCTCCGCGGTCAGATTGGGATCTACGTCAGCGCCGCGCTTCACCGCCTCTGCCTGCTCGAAGGTCAGATTCAGTTCCTTCTGGAGCAGATCGGTATATTGGTTTCCTCCCGCCGAAATGTCGCGGGCGAATACCGAGGTCGTGCCTCGCACTATGTTGATCGTCATCACCGATGCGCCGATGTCCAGCAAAGCGACGGTCTGGTTGGGAGACGGATGATAATTCGCTTCATAAGCATTCTGTAGCGCGAATGCGTCAACGTCCACGATGACCGGCTGCTTTCCGGCCTGTGAGATTACCTGCGTGAACTGGGCGATCTTGTCTCTCTTGCACGCAACCAGCAACACGTCCATGTTTTGTCCGGAGCTGTCCATTCCAATGATCTCGTGATACAGATTCACGTCATTGATGTCGAACGGGATGTACTGTTCAGCCTCCCAGTGGATCTGTTCGTCCAGCTCCTCTTCAGACATCGCGGGTAATGTTATTTTCTTGACGATGACCGCGTGCCCCGACAACGATGTGGCGACCTGGCTGGTTTTGATGGAGTGATCGGCCCACACCCTGTTGATGCAGTCACTCACGTGGTTGAGATCGATAATATGACCGTCAACGATGATGTCCGGCTGCAGATTCTGATGAGCAACATGCAGAAGCTCAAATCCCCCTCTGACCGGCTTCAACTCTACAGCTTTTAGCGCGCTGGACCCGATGTCGAGCCCGACCACGCTCTTCTTCTTCTGTCCAAACAGGTTCCCCATCGTGGACTCCATCTCGGAATGGACCGCTTGCAAGCTCGACCGCGGCGAGACTAGCAAATTGGCAGACTCTGCCTATGGCCTCCCTTGCACCGGTATTGCTACCGCGACGGGGGCATTAGCTGATTGGGGACGCGTAAACCAAGAGAATGCGGAGGTAATGATGTCTCAGGGGCCATTCACGACAGACGCAAAGAAGGTACTAAACGGCGAGAGTCTCAACCTTCCAGCCAAGCCCTGCTCGAACCCACTGGAAGTAAAGGTCTCGGTATCAGGTCAACATCGAGCCGGCAATTCACCCTATCATCTGCCTGCAAATCAACGGGACCAACTAACCATTTTATAGCTGGGGAGCCGAACCGGGGACCCGACCTTAAAACCACATAGCCAAAACACAAACGACACTTTGACTACCGTGACCATTTCTACCACCCCCTCTAACCTGTGTCAACACTATTTTCCAAGCGCCAGTGCCAGGGCGACTCAATCTTTGACTTGTTGGATCTTCCGATAGCTTGAAGAGCCGCTTTCGCGCTCTCGGCCCTTGGCGTCAGCGGGAGCAGGTTTGACTGGGTTAATAAGCATAACCTAAAATAAAAGCTACGTGAGGCGCAGGAAGCCGCGGCCTCTATAACCTGTCAGACTGCGCTTGACAGGCCGAGATCGCCTATCTGCTTTCTCTGAAAGCGTCTCAACCGATGCAGCATTGCGGCTGACTAATGAATGGGAAATCAGTGCCTTCGACATACCCAATGTCCACAAACTAAACAGAGAAGAATATGAGCGCAATAGTTCATAAGATTACAACTAAGATATTCGGCAGTGCCAACGAACGACTTCTGAAGCGCCTCTGGCCGATAGCGCGCGAAATAAATGATCTCGAGCCCGAAATGCAGCGCCTCTCGGATGAGGAGCTGAAAGCACGCACGGCTAAATTCAAAGAGTTCGTCGAGAACAGTATCGCCCAGGCTGAGATCACCGGGGATTCAGCAGACGAGCAGAAAAAATCGCTGAGGCGGGCCATCGACCGCGCGCTCGATGAAATACTCGTCGAGGCATTCGCCGTCGTGAGGGAAGCATCCAGGCGAGCTACCGGTATGCGCCACTTCGACGTGCAGTTGATCGGCGGCATGGTACTGCATCGCGGCATGATCTCGGAGATGAAGACCGGAGAGGGTAAAACACTCGTGGCGACACTGCCGGCCTACTTGAATGCTCTGGCTGGGAAGGGCGTTCACGTAGTTACCGTCAACGACTACCTCGCAAAACGCGATACTGAGTGGATGGGCAAGATCTACCGGTTCCTCGGATTGACCGTTGGATGCATTCAGCATGATATGGACGACTTCGAGCGCAAGGAAGCCTACAATTGCGATATCGTCTATGGAACCAACAATGAGTTCGGCTTTGATTACCTCCGCGACAACATGAAGTTCGATCCGACCGCCCTCGTCCAGCGCGGTCACTTCTACGCGATTGTCGACGAAGTCGATTCGATATTGATCGACGAAGCGCGTACCCCTCTTATTATCTCCGGCGCCTCGGAAGAATCGACCGAGAAGTATTACTCGGCCAATGAGTGCATGATCAAGCTGCGAGCCGAGGAGCAAAAGCGGGTCACCGATATCAAGAACACCGATGGCGACGTCGATCTAAAGCAAGACGCGCGGCTCGTCTATCACGTCGACGAGAAACAACATACCGCCTCTATGACCGAGGAAGGCGTCGAAGTCGCCGAGCGGATTCTGGGCGTCGGAAACCTTTATGACCCCAATAACATTGAGATGCTCCACTGCGTCGAACAGTCGCTGAAAGCTCATACCCTTTACCACCTCGACAAGCAATACATAGTCAAGGATGGAGAAGTAATAATAGTCGACGAGTTCACCGGCCGCGTCATGCCTGGCCGCCGTTGGAGCGACGGGCTGCACCAGGCCGTGGAAGCCAAAGAGGGAGTGAAGATAGAAGCTGAAAATCAGACCCTGGCCACCATTACCCTGCAGAACTACTTCAGGCTCTATTCAAAACTCGCTGGTATGACCGGTACCGCGGAAACCGAAGCGGCAGAGTTCGCGGATATTTACAAGCTGGACGTGGCCGTGGTTCCGACCAATCGGCCGATGGTCCGCAGCGACTTCAATGATGTCATATACCGGACCGAAAGAGAGAAATGGGATGCTGTCGCCAAGGAAATAGAAGAGCTCCACAAAAAGGGCCAGCCTGTGCTGGTGGGCACTGTATCGGTCGAAAGCTCTGAAATGCTGTCCGCCAGGTTGAAAAAGGGCAAAGTGCCCCATAATGTCCTGAACGCAAAACCGGAGCACGCTGCGCGCGAGGCTGACATTGTTGCACAGGCCGGGCGCAAGAAACAGGTCACAATCGCAACAAACATGGCCGGTCGAGGAACGGATATTCTTCTTGGCGGCAACCCCGAGTTTCTCGCAAAACAGTTCTTGAAGGAAAAAGAAATCAATCCCGATGAAGCCACGCCTGAGCAATGGACCCCCGCGCTCGAGAAGGCCAAAACGATCACTGACGCCGAACACGATGAAGTAGTCGGCGTTGGCGGACTCCACATACTCGGTACCGAACGTCATGAGTCTCGTCGCATCGATAATCAGTTGAGAGGACGATCCGGCCGCCAGGGCGATCCGGGCTCCTCCAGGTTCTACCTGTCGCTCGAAGATGATTTGATGAGGATATTCGGCGGAGACCGAATCAAAGGACTCATGCTCCGCCTCGGGATGGAAGAGGGCATCCCGATAGAAAATCGGCTCGTCTCAAAGCGCATAGAAGCCGCTCAAAAATCAGTCGAGGGACATAACTTTACCATCCGCAAACACCTCCTCGAATACGATGACGTAATGAATAAGCAGCGCGAGAGCATTTATTCGCTGCGTCGCCGGTTGTTGGAGGGATTTGAGGGAGCGACTCCCGAGGAACAGCGAGAGAACCAGCGCGAATACATTCTAGGACTCGCCGAGGATACCTTCTACGGCCTCGTCGACCAGTACATGTCTAAGGACTTGAGGCCTGACCAGTGGGACATCACCGGACTGAAAGAACAAGTCCGGCTCCTCCTCGGCTTTGACGTCGATCAGGAGGGACTCACTCTCGAGACGATGAATCCCCAGGAAGCCCAGGATGCGATCTGGCCCAGAATCGAGGGGAAATACAAGGAAAAAGAGACCTTGATCGGCGTCGATGCGATGCGTAATCTCGAGCGATACATAATGCTCAATTACGTTGATGCGCAGTGGAAGGACCACCTGCTCGCGCTGGATCATTTAAAAGAAGGCATTGGCCTGCGAGGCTACGGACAGAAGGATCCGCTCGTTGAATATAAGCGTGAGTCATATCACCTGTATCTGGCAATGGAAGATCGTATCTTCGCTGATACGATTCGCTACCTGTTTAATTTTCAAGTTCAGATCACTGCTCCGGTCGAACAGCAGATCCTCGACCGCCGCCGCCGCCAGCGACGGGGCAGGGTTGCCTTCACCAAAGCTAATGAATCCGCCTTCGCCGGTGGCGAGGAAGAACAGGCCAAGCCTGTGCGGCACCAGGGTCCTCGCATCGGCAGAAACGATCCGTGCCCATGCGGTTCCGGCAAAAAGTATAAACGGTGCTGCGGCGCAGCATGACAGGAAACGGGAAATCATTGTTGCCTTAGCCGGGGCGAATTTAACCGTCCGGTCTGCGCCCCCCGGATACTCCTTTTTTGCAAAACCTCTTGAATCATAAAGAAAGTCTGGTATAACTCTATAGTCCCCCCGCGTGCCCTGAACGCTCCGATTTTGCAGGATTAACAAAGCAGGCTTAGAACCTCGGAGAATTGCGATTCCTAACATTCTCGAAGCATTGAAGACTGGTGAGCTTCCTCGGCCGGTAAAGATGGCCGCTGCCAAAGGCATGCTGCCGCTGTCCAGAGAGGAAATGGTAGAGGCACTCGTTACGCTGGCCTCGGACCCCGATGAGGGCGTTCGGTCGGCAGTCAACGAAACCATGTCGTCGCTGGATCCAGCGAGCTTGACCAGTATTGCCGCGGATGAGAAGTCATCAGAAGCCGTTCTCGGATACTTCCTGTTGCGGGATTCATCACCCAGGGAGTTGCTCGAAGCCATAGTCTTCAACCGCTCGACCCCCGATGCAGCGCTCGCTCAACTGGCAGGCAGGTGCCCGGACGCGGCCGTGCTCGAAGCCATTTCGATCAAACAGCAGAGTCTTATCAGATGCCCCGATATAATTGAGGCTCTCCTTGCCAATCCGAACCGGACACCGGAAGCGGAACGGCGCGCGCGCGAAGTACAACAGGAATTCTTCGAGAAGCAGTTTGGCGCCAAAATGGTCGCCGGCGAGCAGCGGGCCCAGCAACAGCCCGAACCGGCTGCTGAAGAGGGCCCTTCTCTGATCGCTGGCAGCCTGGAAGACCTGATCGCGCTTGGCTTAATCGATCCCGAAATCGAAGTCTCTGTCGTCGATGACTACCTGGCTGAATTGGGACCCGTCGTTGATGAGCCGGAAGCAGCAGAGTCCCGCCTCGACATAGAAAAAATGGCGCTCGAGCTCGAAGCCGACGAGATCGACTTGCCGGCCGATAGAATGCCGGTCTATCAGCAAATCGCCCTGATGAGCGTTAAGGACCGAGTCATGCTCGCTATCAGAGGAACTCGCGAGGCTCGCATGATCCTCGTTCGCGATCCTAATCGCCTTGTTGCTGCCGCGGTTATCCGAAACCCTCGAATCACCGATAATGAAATCGAGAGTGTAGCCGCTATGAAAACCGTGTCCGAAGAAGTCCTCCGATTGATTGCAAGCAGCCGTTCATACACCAAGTCCTACGTCATCATTCACAACCTCGTCCGGAATCCGAGAACTCCCATCGCAATCAGCATGGGCTTTCTCAATCGCATCCAGTCGAAGGATCTGCGTCAACTCTCCACCAACAAGAACGTGCCCGATGTCATCCGCCAAACGTCAGCGCGCATGTTCCTGAAGCGAACCGGTATTGGTGGATAAGTCCTAATCCTTCCTGCCGCGACATTAATTTGATGTAACATAAATTTGACGTTACATTAATTTGACGTGGCTGTGTCAGCCTCGATAGTATTCCAGCCGCATCGCAAATTTCCTAAAAGGCCCGGTGCCTTTACAAGGAGCGGCCAATGCTATTCTCAATCATCGGCTGGTTGATAATCGGTTTGATAGTCGGAGGCATCGCGAGGCTTCTGACGCCCGGACGTGATCCCATGGGCTGCCTTGCTACTGCCCTGCTCGGCATCGGCGGATCCTTTGTCGGAGGCCTGATTGGACGCGCCCTGTGGCCTCATTACAGGGAGGGTTATTACCATCCTGGCTTCCTTATATCCGTTCTGGGCGCAATTATTCTGCTGTTGCTTTGGAGAGCTATCCGAAAAGCCTAAAAGCTACCTGGCTCTCTTCTGTAGCGTACCTTCCTTCCACCGTCTTCCTCCGCGTCGCCGGCGCTTCGCCATGGCCCGTTTCGGGAAGGCATCACTCCTTTTCGCATTGCGTGTACCCCAAATCGGATTATATTTGATTGCAAAAATGTCGCTGTCGCGGGTCATTCATGCATGCTCGTCTGGCTGGATAGGCACCTAACTCTGGACCTTCCCGAAACTTATATAACTGTTCTGCAATAATTTGAATCGAGCGGCATACGCATTGCGTTAACCAGGATAGGGCAGTAGTTGGCCCGAAATCGGTCAGTTGGCGTTCGTTCGTTGCGGCAAGCAGGGATTTATCGTTTAGTAGTGCGATAGGAAGCGAGGATAGGAGATTTATGTTGATTATTACCGCGACAGTGATTACGGCCCTGGTCATTGTGAGCATTGTCCTGACCAGCAACCGGTCCGACCCCGCTCAATTAAATGAGCCAAGAGGCGCGCTGCCAATGATGGGAATCCAGATTGTCTGTGGCAATTGTTCCGGGGATGAGTTTAGGCCCAGGCGTACTTATCTGGATCGATCGGGAAACTGCTCCGAGTGTGGCGGGCACAGTTACCTTCTGGCCTCGAGCATCTACGGCCAACCACACAGTCAGCCGGAACCCGTGCCGATCGATAGAGTGGTTGTGAATGCTAAGGTGCTTGCATTTGATTCGTCTCGCGTCAATAAGATCGCCGTTTGAACTTGATCCAGCTTGCAAAGCGGCACTAAGAACATAAGGGCCGGACTGACAACGTCCGGTCCTTTCATTGTCATATGCCCCGGAAATTCCGATAACTATCAACGCCATCCCTCATATTCTATCAATACTTTCCTGCGTATCTTATCAATGCAATTCCACAACCGGGTCCTCGAGTCACTGGTCGCCCTCTTCGGCTACTCCCCTTTTTGGTAAAAGGTTCAGGTCCTCAGGTAAATCGAAGTCCGTCAATACTGAACTGCTGCTCACTTCCAGGTATCTTGTCTGGTGTTCGTACTTATGGGTTATCTGCCTCAATCCAATATGCGGATCCATGGATAGGACTTCCCCTTTCAGAGCTGAATCGATCAGGATTGGATGGCCCCTTCTACCCAGATAGGTCGGAATCAGGATTAGCGAAGCACTGTCTTCATACTGAGATATGATCTGATTCAGGACATCTGGCCCGATCAGGGGCTGGTCTGCAAGGGCGATAATAAACGCTCTAGCGGCCACCGCTACCTCGTCAACTCCTCTCTTAATGGACGACGCCATACCGGACTCGAAGTCTGGGTTGTTAACTATCCTCACTCGCCTGCCCGCCAGCGCCTCGCTAACCGCCGCCTGATTGTACCCGGTTACTACAATTACTTCGTCCGCCCTTGACGCCAGAAGATTGTCGACGCAAGTCTCCACAAAGGTCTTGCCGCCTATGGGTAACAACTGCTTGAACTTACCCATCCGCTCGGACTTACCCGCGGCCAGCAGCACTGCCGAAATCATTGGTGGCTCCTTATTCCTGTCGATCCTAAAAGCATCCAGGCAACTGCCGTCGCGCCATCCAAGGTCACGGCTCCACTTTCAGCCCGCCTGTCTGAGAGCGCGTGAAATCCTCGGCCGCTGACGATGCTTTCCTAATTTTGTCTTGTGTTTCGCTGGCGAGATGCTTCGACAGTTGCTTCAGCTCAGTGTTACTTGTACCCACTGGCACTCGGTTTACCTGAACTGCCGGAAGAAACCGGACGTTGAGTCTCCCTGGCCTCGGCAGCATACGGCTCGCGGGCCAGATCTCATAGCCACCCGAGATTGCCACCGGAACAATTGGTACGCCAAAGGTCAGAGCAAGTCGAAACGCACCCTGTTTGAATGGCATCAGCTCGCCGTTCCGCGTCCGGCCGCCCTCAGGGAAGATCACGAGTGCTTTGCCCTGTCCCAGCAGATCCATCGCTTCTCGTTGGGCCGAAGCGTCGACTGTGTCCAATCTCACGGGGAATGCCCCGAAGATGCGCATCAAGAACCCCAAGATTGGTATCTCGAACGGCTTGTCCCAGGCCATGTAATAAACCCTTCTCTTAATTGGGATCGTGATCCAGATGGGGTCGGCGAACGTGGCATGGTTGGGAACAATGAGGCAGGCACCCTTGGCAGGAACGTTTTCTACGCCCTGAAAGGTTATCCGAAAGACGATTCGGCAAAACAGCCAAACAACTGGTCGAAGGACCGATATAATCACTCTCATAAACGAATGCTCTGGCCCGCGTCAGAAATCGGGGTGGTATTTAACACTGCCGCTCCCCAGGTTCGCAAGAACCGGGGCAACGGCACGAACGTCCCATTCTCGTAAATCCGTTCCAATAGCCCCTCCCAACAGCCCCTCCAAACAGCTTTGTTAGGCACTCGATCGTATATAGCGTCGTCCAAGCATTCACAGCAGTCTCGACCTCATCCAACAGCGTCTTGATGATTCGGATTACGAAAGCTCGAGGAAGCTCTGCCTCCCGGGCTTGAATCGAACAGGTTGCTCTGCTAACTTGGATCGTTAATGAACCTACCCTATTATCAAGGGTTCGAGCGTCTTTGCCAATCACTTATCATCCACCTAAAGGCCGATGAAATGAATCGGGTTCGGAGCGCCTACGAACTGGCCCGCGACGCTCATGATGGTCAACTTCGGGACGAAGGCACCCCATATATTCTCCATCCAATTCGCGTTGCCACAGTCTTGAATGAAGAGCTGGCTCTCTACTCCTGCGATCTGACCTGTGCTGCTCTGCTACATGACGTCGTTGAGGACTCCGACGTCACCCGGGATGAAATCCAGGCCCAGTTCGGCGATACGGTTGCTCGCATCGTGTGGTTGTTGACCAAGCTGCCGGAAGTCAGCCTGCCCGCTTACCTGGCCGCAATCGAGCAGGCCGCAGATGTTAAAGCGCCGGTAGTGAAGCTTTGCGACCGGCTGGACAATCTTCGCTTCCTGATGCGGTCGCCAAAAGTAGAGAAGAAGCGCCGGTATATCAAAACGACTGAGCAATACTACCTGCCTCTCGCGGCGCGCACCAATGATTATCTTCATAACCAGCTACGAGTCGCGCTGGAGGTGGCCAGGCGTTCGCCTTTCCAGACTTCCACCGAGTCTTGAAGGCAATCCGTAACCCGCTCGGCCCGCTCGCCCCCGGCCCCCTGTCTATTCATTTAAATTGCTGATTTTGCTGGGGTTTGTGTGGTTGCCGAACCTTTGAATTATGGCGCCGGACGTGGTAAAATGTTGGTTTGACTTAGCGAGCAAATCTGCCCCATACCGGTCGAATATCGGCGAAAGAGAATAGAGGAATGTCTGAAGCGTCTCAGAAGATCCCCGTAAATATTGAAGAGGAAATGAAGCGTAGTTATCTCGACTACGCGATGAGCGTCATAATCGGACGCGCTTTACCAGACGGTCGTGACGGGCTCAAACCGGTGCATCGCCGGATCCTTTATGCGATGCACGAACTCGGATTGAACCCCGGCCGCCCCTTTAAGAAATCGGCTACAGTAGTGGGCGACGTTCTGGGGAAATACCATCCTCATGGAGATACTGCCGTCTATGACGCGCTGGTTAGAATGGCCCAGGACTTCTCGATGCGATATCGCCTGGTTGATGGCCAGGGGAATTTTGGATCCGTCGACGGCGACGCACCGGCAGCATACCGTTATACCGAGGCTCGGTTGACAGCTATTGCAACCGAAATGCTCTCTGACATCGACAAGGAGACTGTCGACCATACCCCAAATTTCGATGAGTCGAGGATGGAGCCGCTCGTACTGCCGACCCGGATTCCCAACCTTCTCGTTAATGGAGCATCCGGGATTGCAGTCGGCATGGCCACCAACATACCGCCGCACAACCTGACTGAGGTCCTTGAGGCGACTATATATCTCATTCAGAATCCGACTGCCAGGCTCAAGACGTTGATGAACATGGTTCCAGGTCCTGACTTTCCAACCGGCGGCTTTATCTACGGAAAGGAAGGCATCAGGCACGCCTACGAAACGGGCCGCGGTTCGATCATAATGCGAGCGCGGGCAGCAATCGATCGCATTGGGAAATCAGGCGAGCGAATGGCGATCGTAGTCACCGAAATCCCCTACCAGGTCAACAAGGCTAAATTGATCGAGCGAATCGCCGAGCTCATCAACGACAAGAA
>Ga0126381_100002644_pt1 | contig 19417 bp, 12 predicted proteins | sample PanSoiMetPlot_28_FD_96465 | JGI IMG/M metagenome (GOLD analysis project Ga0126381, IMG submission 96465) | Tropical forest soil microbial communities from Panama - MetaG Plot_28 | ecosystem: Environmental > Terrestrial > Soil > Tropical forest > Bulk soil | place: Panama | collected 2016-02-17
CGCGAGCATGCGATCGAGAACGTTGTGCGTGATCCGCTGCGCGCGCATGTCGACGCGATCCGGGTGCCACGTCGGCGCATTGTAGCCGTCGAGTCCCCAGTTCCATTGCATGGATCCCGTGGCGAATACCCACGCGCCGCTCGGCGCGCGATAGATCGTCATGTCGGCGTACCGTCTCTTCCCGTGATCCCCGAACGGAGAGTGCGCCAGACGCTCGATGCCGCGTGGACCGTCACCATAGATCGCATCGACTTCGTAGCCGAGTAGTCCGCGCAGCGCGTCGCCGTTCTTCAGGTTCGTGCCCGCGAACACCCAGTGCCGCGCGTCGGACACGACGAGGTCGCTGTCAACCGGATCGGCGGCGTACATCACGCCAACGAGCCGCTCTTCGGGCCGCGACGTGGGCCGATCGCGAAACCGTCCCGTCACGTAGCGATCGTTGCGGGGATCGCCGTCAAGCGCCAGTGGGTCGCGTTCGGCGGCGACCTCTTTGTAACCAACGATCGTGCGGTCAGGGTTGCCGGCGAAGTCCGGCTCGAAGCGGATCTGCCAGTATCCGGCGTCCGCGCCGAGGAAGGCGAGGTGCACACCGCGATCGCGGGCTGCCTCGAACGCTCTACGAATCTGCCACGACCAGTACTCGTCGTGGCCAACCGAGAGGGCGATCTTCGCGTCGCCGATGCCGTGGTAGTGGGTGTCGACGTCGGTGACGTAGCGGACGTCGTACCCGTCGCGCTCGAGAAAGCGCACTGTGTTGTATTCCCAACGCCGCAGGAAATCGCCGGCGCCGTCGAGGCGGACGCCGTACGGATTCATCGCGTACGGGCGATCGAACGACACTTTCCGCGCCGGCGCGTTGCCGCTGTTGAACGCGTAGAGCGACTTGCCGCCCCAGTTGTCGTAGGCGGCGAACGTCGTCACGCTCGACTGAAACACGATCGGCGCCGTGCTCCGATCGTCGCGGACGACGAAGACGATGAAAGACTGGGCGGGAAGGGCAGGACCGGCCGGAGGCGCCGTGGTCAATCGTGCGAGGTACACGCCGGTTGTCCATGGGCCGTCGGCATCGCGAGTGTCGATGCGCAGCGGATCGGCCCAACGGCACTCGATGAGGCCGGTATCGGGGTCCGTGGCTGGCATTGGCTGCCGAATGCCGCGGCGCTCGATCGGACCCGCGACGCGCCGCGCGCCGGCGCCGCCGTACCACCCCATGCGGAAGATCTCAACGATGTAGCGGTCGGCGATCGTGTTGACGAAGAGATCGATCGGCTCGCCGGCGTCGACGCTGGTGCGCGAGGCGTAGCCCTCGATCTCGTGCGCGAGTGCGGGTCGCGCGATCTCCCAGTCGCGCGTGCCAGGCTTCTGGTTCTCAGTCTGGGTCGATGCCGCGGCGGCGGGTGACGCGATGAGCGCCAGGAGTAGTATGGTCGCGCCATGGCACAGACCTTCAATCAGTGGATGACGGCGGACATCGACGGCGACTTCGTCGTGTTCCTGATCGGCATGCGTATCAACAAACCGCTCAAGGTTCACAAATGGCTGCCGGTCGTATTCGCGATGCCGCGGATGCTGAAAGAGCTCGAGGCCGACGCCAGCTCGGGCTTCCTCGGCTGCCAGCAGTTCCTCGGCGTCATCGTTCAGTACTGGCGGTCGTTCGATCATCTCGAGCGCTACGCGCGCAATCGTGATGCTCAGCATTGGCCCGCCTGGGTCGCGTTCAACCGGAAGGTCGGGAACGCGTCGGGCGACGTGGGCATCTGGCACGAGACATACAAAGTTGCGGCCGGACAGTACGAATGCATTTACGGCGCGATGCCGAGGGTCGGGCTGGCGAAGGCGTCGCGGCACGTGCCGGTCAGCGGACCGCGCGAGACGGCGCGCGAGCGCATCCAGACGGCAGAGTCGGCGCCGGCATGAGCGTCACGGGATACGACGAGTGGATGACGGCGGCGCTGGTCGAGGCGGCGCGCGCGCGCGATGCCGGCGAAGTTCCGATCGGCGCCGTCATCGTCGTCGACGGGACGATCGTCAGCAGCGGATTCAATCAGCCGATTTCGTCCGGGGATCCGACCGCGCATGCGGAGATCGTTGCGATCCGCGAGGCGGCGCGCGCGATCGGGAACTACCGTCTCACTGGATCGACGCTGTGCGTCACGATCGAGCCGTGTCTGATGTGCGTCGGTGCGTTCGTGCACGCGCGCATCGGGACGGTGGCGTTCGGCGCGGCCGAGCCGCGAACGGGCGCGCTCGTGTCGACGGTACGCGGCGCGGAGTTGCCCGGCCACAATCATCGCGTCGAGGTCGTCAGCGGCGTGCGTGAGGAGGAATGCCGCGCGCTGATGCAGGCGTTCTTTCGTGCGCGGCGTTGAGGCTATAATAATAGGTCCGCTTCACTGAGTCCGGCCTCGCGGAGAGGTACCGAAGTGGTCGTAACGGGGGCGCCTCGAAAGCGTCTTGTCGGGTAACCGGCACGTGGGTTCGAATCCCACCCTCTCCGCCAATTTCTATGTTCGTTCCCCCCACCAGTAGATCGAACGGCTTCGCGTAGGTGGCACAGAGAGTTCCGGCGTCGAAGGTGCAGTTCGATGGCACTGTTTCGAGCAGTCGACGTTGTTCGACCGGATTCTGCGATTTGTGTAGGTTTGCGGCCTGTTTTTGCGAGTCTAGAATCTTCACGGCTGCGACCGCGATCGGTTTGGAGCTCAGTTTCCATGGCTTCTGATTCCGGCGTCCAGAAGTCCTCAAGATGCGCCCTCGATGAAGTCCTCACAGGCGGGATCTTGCTTGGCGACCACGGTGCGGCGCCGATGATTCGACCTGGCGCAACGCGTCGGTTCGCGAGCGCTGCCGTCGACATCGCTGCATCGGATCACGTTTGCGATCTCTTCAGCGATCTCTGGCGAAATCTAGATCGGCTTGATCGCGTCACCGAACAGCCGGCCCAAACGTTCCTCGCGGATGCAGGTGTTCTCTATGCCTGGCCAATAGGTTTGCTCGGCCTTTTCGTGCTGTCCCTTCCTGATTACACGTAGGGGCCCTTGCTCGGTTGCTCACGTAGCCGACGTGAGCGACGCGGTGCATCAACCCATCGGATGAATGCGCGTCGGGCGCGAGAACGCTGTGTCCCTTGACGAAGTGAACCGTGACACCGATGTCTTCGAGCGTCAACCAGGCTGTCGCACTCGCAACCACGACGCCTGGTGTTGACCGAGGATGCGCCTTCGTGCCTATCAGCGAGCGGGTCCGCAACCCACACGTGACGCGAACATGGACAAGAAGTCGAGCACGTGTTCGATACGGCATCCATTCGTTCGGTCGCATGGCCGTCAGATAGTCGTGATATATACCGTAAGAAGGAGAAGTCTCCCTGCGGGCTGTCTTTTGTCGTGACGCTAATGGGATGGAGGACCACCCCGCAAACTCACGTCACATAGTCAATTGCATTGGTGCCCGACGATCGTTGCGGAGAGTAGAAGCAATGCACCTGGCGAGATTAAGAGCACGGCGTATCCATACGAATCCCACTACCGCGTTTGGGCCATCAGTAGTATCGCAATATTGATCGTCGTCTGCCTAATTGCGGTCGGCGTACTTGTGTCGACCACAACGGTGTTAACGGACCTCGCTTTGCGAACTCGACACTTGTGACCGTGTTTCATTATCTAAGCGACAAGTGTGATCACGTCGTGCGGGTGGAACCTGGCAGTAAACGCGGAGAGAGCAAGTGGGATTATGGTTCAAACGTGAAGCCAGAGCAGCCGAATCGCACTGCGCAGGGGTCTCCTCGATCGCCCAACGCGTGAGCCATCGACGATGTTCATCAGGCAGGTTCGTTTTTAATTTGTCGCCCCACAAGAGAACCGCTTGCGCAATACGTAATCAGAGTATGGAGATATTTCGAGGACGGCGGCATACAGAACCGCTCGTTCCTTGGTTTGCGCAGTTTCAGACCCTTTCACACGGTCGAACAGGAAACCGGAGCTATACTCGACGGCACTCTCACTAGGGTGTTCGTCCATCTCTCTCCGTAGCGTAAGCGAGCCGGCGGAGGTGTCATGAAGAGAGCCGCAGTCGTCGTTCCGATGGCGTTGCAGCTGTTGGGCGTGGCCTTGATCGCGATGATCGTCGCGCTGATGGCGAGCATTCCTCTGTCGGCAACAGGGTTCTACCTCAATCAGCAAGGCGCCATGAGCATGGGCCGCGTCGATGCCGGTAACACAGTCGCAGCGGACAATCTGAGTACGATCTTCTTCAATCCTGCCGGCCTCACGGATATTGTAGGCAGTCCGCAGGTGTCAAAGATTCCATTTCAATTCGATTTCCACCTGATCGTGCCGAGCAACGACCAGGTCAATCGCGGTTCCATGGTCGCGAGTCCAGGAACGCTGGGATCGTTAGTGCCGATCGGTGGAACCAATGGCCACAATCCGACGGATCCGACGCCGATTGGCAACGTTTACGTCGCGGTTCCACTGCTGCACGGCCGAGCGGCCGCCGGATTTGGCTTTAATTCACCATTCGGGCTGTCGACAACCTTCAATCCCGATTGGTTCGGGCGTTACGACTCGATCGACGCTTCGCTGAAGACGTACAACTACAGCTTCGTCGGCGCTTACCGTTTCAAGTCGCGCTTGACCGTCGGCGGCGGGTTCGACGTTCAACATGCGAACGCGTCATTGACGACGGCCATCCCCAACCCGGTGACACCCGGAGGTCCGACTGTGGCGACCGATGGGCGAATCAGCACGACGGGAGGCGCCAACACGCCCGGATTCAACGTGGGAGCGCTGTTCAACATCAACAAGACCTCACGGGTCGGCGTGCACTATCGATCCTCGATGAAACACGAAGTCAGCGGCTCGTCGACAATCACGGGTTTTTCGGGTGCGCTCGCGTCATTGAACGGACAAGTCGGAGCACGTGCGAATCTCAATCTGCCTGCGATCGTTTCGCTTGGCATCAGCACGAGGGTTCATCCGTCGGTCCTGCTGTTTGGGGAAGCGGCGTGGTTCGGCTGGAACACGTTCAATGAAATTCGAATTCGCTTTAGCGATGGCCGTCCTGACGCGGTCCGGCCGCTGAACTATCGCGATGCGTACTCCGTCGCGGCCGGCGCGGAATATGCGGTAAACGCCAAATGGAGCGCGCGAGGCGGCATCCACTTCGACACGACTCCGACGGTCGACAGTTTTCGAGAGACGACTGCGCCAGATTCCGATCGGCTGTGGGTTGGGTTCGGCGCCAGCGTCCGCGTTGCAAACAACGCCCACATCGACGTCGCGTACAATCACGCGTTCTTCCGGGATACGACGATCGGCGTGACGCGCACATTCTTCGACAACAGCCCGCTCGCCACGACCGCCGTCCTCTCCGCCAACGTGAACACGGCCGTCAACAATCTCGCGGCCGGCCTCCGCTTCGGATTCTGACGTCAAAAAGGTCCGCGATGCCTCAACCCAAGAACAAGCAGCAGACGCGCAGCCGACCCGTCATGAGACGCGCGGAGCCAGCGCCCACGTCCCCTGAGCCCCCGAAGATCGTGAAGGTGGCAATCATCGGCGGCGGTTGTGCGGGGTTGGCCGCTGCGTGGGAGCTGTCCAAGCAACCCAACTTCCAGGTGTCGGTATACGAAAAGAGCTGGCGTCTCGGCGGCAAAGGCGCGTCGGGCCGCGACGATCGTGGACGCATCATCGAACACGGCCTTCACATGTGGCTGGGTTTCTACGAGAACGCCTTCAAGATGATTCGCGAGTGTTACGAAGAAGTCCGGAAACAGGAATGGGGACCGGGCCAATCGCAACCGAAGAATCGGCTCGCTCATGCCACCTTCGACGACGCGTTTCTCGCCGAACCAAATATCGGCGTGGTCGGCAATCAGGCGGACGGACAGACGGTGTGGACCGCGTTTTTTCCTCCTGAAAAAGGAATTCCCGGGGATCCGATTGACGTTCAGAGCAATCCGTTCACGATCGCGAGCTATTTGTTGCGCTGCGTCGATCTGCTGAAGGCACTGGTGCAAAGCGTCGTTGCGCCGGCTGTGGACCGCGTACCCGGCAAAGCGCGTCCGGATGACCGATCGGCGCTTGACGAGACGATCGATCAGGCATTCGGGTTCGATCCGACCAGGTCGCCCGAGGTGCTGATCGACTCGATCACTGGGGGTTTGCGCGATGGAAGCCTTACCCTTGCCGCGGCGATGCTGCAGGCGCTCACGATTCTCGAAAACATCCTGCATGATTTCGATCAGTCGGCTCCAGCGGTCGGCTCGGCCTTGAACGTCGTCAAAGCGCTTCTCGCTCAAGCGCGTAAGCAGCTCGGCGACTTCGTGACGCTCGACGAGAATCTCCGCTGGAAGACCGAGATCGTCGATATCGTGATGACCATCATGGTGGGCCTTTACCGCGATCGCCTGCTCTTCGATCGTCGAGGCTTCGATGCAATCAACGATTACGATTATCGCGACTGGCTGAGGAAACACGGCGCGACGGAATCGGCCGTCGCGTCGCGCTTCATCACTGGCATCTACGATCTCGTGTTCGCCTATGAGGGGGGCGATCGTCTAAAGCCGAGGCTGGCCGCCGGCGTCGCGCTGCGTGGCGCGTTGCGAATGTTCTTCACCTACCGGGGCGCGATGTTCTGGCGCATGCGTTCGGGGATGGGCGACGCAGTGTTCGCGCCGCTCTATAAGGTCATGGGCCTCGAGCACCGCGAGGATCCGCAAACGGGCAAGCAGCTGCTTCCGGTGCGTTTCAATTTTCTTCATACTCTCGAAGAGATCAGAGTCGAGCTGGCGCCCGGCGGTCAGCCCTTCGTAACGCGGTTGGCGTTCGGTGCCGTTCCCGTGAGCCCTTCCGTCGATGATCCGGCGCGTGGTGCGCTCGACATCTTCGGGTGCTGGCCGAACGACAACAGGCGGCTGATTCCGTCCGGGGATCCGCCGGTTCCGACGCCGGTCACGTTGACCGTGGAGAAGGACTTCGATGTGGTGGTGTTCGCTGGAGCCGTCCAGGACCTTGGCCGGCTCTTGAGGAATCAACCGGTGCCGCCGAACTGGCGGCCGCCTGATGATCAACGCCAGACCGTCGCGACCATGGCGATGCAGATCTGGGTCACCGAATCGCTCGAACAGCTCGGGTGGTACGCAGGTCCATCGGTTATCTCGGCATTGCAACCGTCGGCAGGCGGGGACCTATCTTTCGGGACATGGGCGGACATGACGCAGACCTTGCCCACCGAGCGGGCGTGGCGCGCGGCCGCGAAGAGGCGGTCGCCGGAGGATGATGAGGCGAAATCTGTCGCGTACTTCTGCGGTGTGTTCTCCGACAGCCACCTCGACGCGACGGCCGCGGAAGTACTCGACTCGATCCCGCAGATCCTCTCCAAACAGTTGCCGGTCCTGTGGCCGAGTGCCTTCGACCAGGACGGCAACGCGACGTACCGCCCTATCAGCACCATGGCGAGGGTTAACGCGACCAGCTCCGATCGTTACTCGCTGTCGCTGCCCGGAACGCTTGGCCAACGCCTCTCGCCGCTCGATCGCGGCGTCTTGAACATGACGGTTGCCGGAGACTGGACGGCGTGTGGCCTGGACGTCGGTTGTGTCGAGGCGGCGGTAATGTCCGGTAAGCTTGCGGCGTTCGCGATCACCGGCGATCAACCGTCGCTCGAATCGATCATTGGGTACGACCACCCATGACTCCGAAAAGGCCCGCGAGGGCCGATCTCGCAACATTGTTCGAGCGTCCCCGTCTGGATCGTACGGCTCCCAATCGAAGTGCCGCCAATTTCTATCGAAGCGCGGGTGCGCCTGGGACCAACGTGGCCGGCGTGCCAATCGACAGCGTCGAGTCGGCTGTGGTCGCGGCGGTTCGCATGGGCTACCGGATCGCCGCTGCGCAGATCGAACGTACTGAACGGCTCGGCACGCGCCTGCGCCAAGCGGCGGACAATGCTGCCGGACCCGGCGCCGATCGCAAGGCCCTCGACGCGACGGAGCAGCTGGTGTTTAACACGATGATGGCCGGCTTAAGCTGGTTCGAGGGCATTGCGTCTAACCGCGGGAACCCCCTCCGCCGGCTGGCCACGGCCGAATATCGGATTTTGGGATCGCTCTTCGGCTTGTCACCCGTCCCAAACGGATCCACGGCCGGTGCGGGCTCAGACACCGGCTGCAGCCGTCCAAATCCGGTTCAGTCGGCACCTCACGCGCCAGCTGATGATTCGTCATCACGCTCGTCTCGCACGCTCGTGCGAATCAGACACGCGGGTGAGCGGCGCGCGGTGCAGGTGCGTCATTTCGAAATGACCGGACGCGTCGATGCAGGTCAGTATCCGCTCTTCTTCTACGGCAGGGATTTGATGGGGCCGACGATAGAAGGTCGCCTAATCGTGACGCCGCAAGAGTCGCCGCTGCTGGTCCTGAAGATCTCTCGCGAGGCCTCCTCAGGCGACTGGAGCGCGGCCATCTGCGATCCGGAGGGGACGCAGATTGGGTTGATCGAGATCGTCTTGTAGCGATTGCTTGCAATGCGGCCCGCGAACGAAACGACGTTCACGAGCACCGACGAGCAGTTGGTGCATGCCGTGCTTGCCGAATACGGCGAGATGACGCGCTGCAGCGTGAAACAATACTTACCGCAAGACGAACCGCGCTCGTATCTCTACGAACTCCTGGCCGACTACCCGCAGCGTGGCGGGAAGATGCTCCGTTCGACTCTGTGCATCGCGATGGCGCGGGCGACCGGCGGGACAGTCGAGGATGCGCTTGCCACCGCAGCGGCGATCGAGTTGATGCACAACGCGCTGCTCGTACACGACGACATCGAGGATGCGAGCGACGAACGCCGAGGAACGCCGACCCTTCATTCGTTGTACGGCATGCCACTCGCGTTGAACGCGGGTGACGCGATGGGACTGCTCAGTCTGCGTCCGCTCAAGGAGAACTTTCATCGGCTTGGCCTTGCGACGGCCCTTCGCATCTTCGAGGAGACCGAACGGATGGCTTGGGAGAGCACCGAAGGGCAGGCGCTCGAGCTCGGATGGATCCGCGACAATCGCGTCGACGTGACCGACGAAGATTATCTGCAGATGGTGCTGCAGAAGACGTGTTGGCTCGGGGCGATTCACCCACTCCGTGTCGGCTGTCTGATCGGAGCGCGCGGCCGGCTGCCGCTCGAACCTCTTGTGCGGCTCGGGTTCTTCTATGGTGCGGCGTTCCAGATCCAAGACGATCTCCTGAATCTCGAGCCCGGACCGGAGTACGGAAAAGAGACCAACGGCGATTTGTTCGAGGGCAAGCGGACTCTCATGATCATCTACGCGCTTCGGAGCGCGGGCCCACGAGATCGCCGAGAACTGACGGCGTTTCTCGCACGCCCGCGCACGAGGCGCTCGAAGACCAGCGTCGAGCGGATTCGGGCGCTGCTCGCGCGGCTCGGTGCACTCGAGTACGCGCGGGCTGTCGCGCGCGGCCTCGCCGGGGCGGCGCTCTATGAGTTCGACAGGTTTTTCGCTGGCGTTCCCGACAGCCGAGACCGTCGCTTCATGCGAAGCCTCGTAACGTGGGTGCTTGAGCGGACACACTGAGAGTCGAAAGGACTCGCATCCCATGAGCGACAGGATTCTGCTCTACGGGGCCACGGGGTATTCGGGACAGTTGATCGCCGCCGAAGGCCAGCTCATGGTCGAACGAAGCGGCGGAGCCTTTTCGATGGTTCTGGCGGGACGCGATGGCACCGCGCTGGCACGGCTTGCCAAGCAGCTCCGGATGGATTTCCGGGTCTTCTGCCTCGACGATCCCGTCGCGATCGCGAACGGTTTGCGGCAGATCGCCGTCGTTATCAACGCGGCCGGACCGTTCGAGGCGACCGCGGTGGCCCTCGCCAGGGGGGCGTTTCTCGCCGGCTGCCATTACGTCGACATCAACGGAGAGGTCGACGTCTATAAGAAGCTGGAAGGGTTTGGCCGCTTCGCGAAGCGGCGCAACCTGGCGATGATCTGCAGCGCAGGTCATACCGCTGCCGCCTCCAATCTTCTTCTCCACGCCGCCCTTCGGGACATTCGCGCCCGGATACCCTCATCGGCCTCTGCGACTGCCGCCAATATCGACCTCGGCGCGGTCAGAATCGCGATGTCGCACCTGACGACCCTGTCGCGCTCGAGCATACTGACGTTGCTGCGCTCGGTCCGGCAACAGGTCACCGTCGTGCGTCTGGGTGAGGTGAACGATGGGACCGGAAACACCAGACAATGCCCGGTCTCGTACCACGAGCCGGTCGGCAAAATCGAACGCATCTTCAACTTCGGCGACGAAGACGACATGCGACGTGAGCCCGAATACAAGAAAGGTCCGCTTCGCATAGGGACGGCCGCGAATCTCGTCGACACCCTTGCCGCGCGCTTGTCGATCGCTCGAGGAGCCTTTACTCCGCATGCGATCGAATCGTACGTAGAGATGGGGACCCTCGGACGCCTCGGTTACAGCGTCGGCGCGCTCTTCACGCCCGTCCTGGCGCTGCCGTGGACGCGCGAACTGGCGGCGCTTTCGGTCACAACGCTGCCGCTTGGCCCCACGCCGCAGGAGAGGGCGATGGAGCGCCACCGCATCGTGCTCGAAATCGAAGATCCTCTGCAGAGATCACTCGTCGGGTGGCGCTGGCACACGCCGAATCCGTACGATTTTACGGCGCGCGTGGTCGTCGAGATCGGCCGGCGCGTCGTATCGTCGGCGTCCACGTTATCCGGATGGCTGACGCCTGCGGAGGTGTTGTCGCCGAGTACGTCTAATCTGACGAGCCCCGCGAGCGCCGAGGACTATTTGCGCGGATGCAGCCTGGATACGTCGCTGGCCTCGAATAATCTGTCGGAGGATGCGCGATGATCGACTTTTGGCTGGGCACGTGCGAAATACATCGCCCCAGCGCCGAAAACCTGTGGGGTCTCCCCGGCAACCCGAACAAGATGGCGATCGAAGTCATGCACGATGGCAACGCATGGGCTGTCCTTTTATCGAGCGTCGACGACGTCCACGATCCGCGGGACCTGAGCTGCCTCCTCGGCTTCACGAACGCAGCAAATCCCTGTAACGTCTGGCACGACAGAGGATTTCCTCTGCTCGACGCGATCATCGAGTTCGACAAAGCCACCGGTGCGCTGAAAATCACCTCTCCGTGCTTCCACGAGGCGCCCGTGATGGAGTACGAGCGGATGTTGCTGGCGCTGTCAGGCATCCAATTCGGTGCTTCAGCGTCCGTCACGGTATCGGCCACAACGTTGGTAACTCGTTACACGCAATCGTTGCAGTCGCCCGATGCGCTGCAGCCCGGTCTTTTGCTGCAGCAGCGTACCGTTACGTGGCAGCCAGCGCGCTCGAACGTCACACAACTGCTCCCGATAGGAAATGCGCTGAACCTGGACGTCAATCTGGGGCCAAAACCGCCACGCAGTCCCTGCCTCGAACCCCTTACGACGAGCGTCGTCACGCTCGCCGGTGCGTGGGTTGGCACGATCACCCTGCCGTCCCAGGCGAAACTCGGACCGATTTGTGCGCCTGAGAAACTATCGGACACGGCGATCGGCATCCCCTCGTACCGGTTTGACGATGTCGAGGCGATCGGCTTCCGAGTGGATCTGGGCGGCCTCGAACAAGATGTCACAAGCGACATGGCCGCGTTGATCGCGCCGCTCAACTTTCATCTCAACCAGCCAACCGATCCGGGAGCCGCTGTTCCGCTGCCTGATTTCCATTACGAAGTCGCAGCGCCGATGCTGCTCATCGAGCTATTGCGGTATGGGCGCATGAAATCGACAGACCCGCGGCCGCCGCTGACCGTCAACGACGCGCAAGGACAGCACGAGCTCGTCGTACGGCTGTTGGTCGGGCGGGTTGACGAGGACACGGCGCAGGCGCAGATGCCAGCGGCCTATGCGCCCGCAATCTTCGTGGACAACACCTGGTCGAAAACACTCGGACGAGACCTGCTTGGTTACGACAAGTGCCTAGCTGATTTCTGCGTGGAACGTTCCAACGGACTGGTCCGTCTCCTTCCTGACGGCCGTCTTGCCGAGCAGACAGCTGCAATCGATTCTGACCCCGTGCCGTTGGAAGACGTCCGCCGAATCGCTGTGGTCGACACGACTAACCCGACGCCCGGTCCGACGTTGTTCGAGATCGACTATTCGGCCGACGGTTCCGCAGCCGATTCATCAACGTCCCTCAATCTAGGTTCAGCGATCCTTTCAACGCTGGGGGCGATTCGCTGGAAGCTGAGCGATTTCAACGCCGCTCAGTTCAGTGGCGCGTTCGCCCGTCAGGCGATTTCAGACAGCGTCATGGCGTTCACGTGCGTGCAGACGACACCGGTCGTGAACCGCGAGCTGGAACGCACGTGGGTGACCACCCGGTTCGTCGTGGACTCCGACATAAGCGTCAGCTTCCCAACGGACATCGCGACGTTGACGCTTCACGCAGTGCCGATCGATTCGTCGTCGGAGCCATCGTCGGGGCCGGCGATGTGGAACCGGCTCTGCCAGATGCTGGGGGACGGCCGGACTGCACAACTTCGGTTGGGCGCGGGGAGCAGATACCGCATCCGATGCTCGATGAAGCTTACGATTGATGATTCCCTGAGTTCGGACGACTCCACCGTGTAATCGTCTCGGTGCGTTCAGATCCCGCGAGCCGACTGCAGCGATCTCACCTGCTGGCGCACCACGGTGAGTTCTTCGCGCATCCAAAGCGGCCGGGCCCGGTCCCAAGGTATGCCGCCGTCTAGCAGCTGCAGACACATCCGTGCCCTCTCGACGGCCTCTGTATCGGCGTCGGCCCGAACGATCAGTGATGATGCCGCTCGCAGGGCGTTGGCCACCGCTCCTTGCGCTTCGGCGAGCCTGAAGGCGTCCATGAGCAGGCTGGTGGCGGTCGCGTGATCGCTCTCGAACTGCGCCTTGAGCGTCCAGATTTCTGGGTTCATCCGCGTTTCCTGACTAACGGCCGCCGTGTGGAGCGCCAGATCGAGTGTAGCGATCGCGTCACGGACGTTGCCAGCCGTGACGAGCCCTCGAGCGATTCCCCACAGAAAATATGGCGCGTTGAGCCCAACGCCTTTCGACTTGAACTGTTCCGCGACGGCGATAGCCTGCGTCACGGCATCTGGCGATGGCTGGAGAGCGCTTTGACAGAGAAGCGCCATCATCGCGCCGACTCCCTCCCACTCTTCGAACTTGTGTTCCTTACCGAGCGCATGGGCCGTGCCAGCATGCTGCAGCCCTTCGATGTACCGGCGCTGCGTATAGCGAACGCCCGCGATCCATGCGTGGACGAGTGCTTTGTCGAACTCGCGACCGAGACTGTCGGCGTGCTGCAACCCGCGAACGATCGCTTCTTCTGCACCGGCCGCGTCTCCGAGGAGCCAAGCCGCTGTCGGGAGCAAGGCGAGGCACGCGGTCTTCGCGTCCTGCGGGACCGGATATCTAAAGCTGTCACCACCTTCCGCCTCGTACAATTCCAGACAGCAGTCGATCCAGTATCGACAGTCCGCCAGCCGGTCGAAGTACAGAGTTGTGTAGGAAAGCACGCTCATCGCGTCGATCCGATAATCGGGACGGCCGGACTGTTCGGCGAGTTTCAGCCCTTCCTGTGAGTACCGGAATGCACTCGCGATTTCGCCGCGTACGAGATGCGCCGTGGCGAGACCCCGAACGACCGGATAGCGCTGGTCGCTCGTTGTGCGTTGATCGAACATCTCCTGGGCTTGTTGATAGGCCATCGCCACCGGTTCGGCCGAATAGCCGTGCGTGCCGGCCCCGACCATGCCACGCAGGACGCAGAGCTTGAACTCTTCGCTGCCAACCGTCGCTCTGTCGTGGACTTGATCGATGAGATCTTGCGCGGCATCACATTGGCCTCTGGCTTCGACGTAGGCGCCGCGCTTGAAGCTGTCTTCTCCCGCCGCAAGTCTGGTGTTCAGCGCTTCGTTCAGACGTTCGGCCAATCGGAGATGATGTGCGAGCACGTCCGGCGACGCGTCGGGTGTTCCGAGGTATCCGGCCGCGAGAGCATCGGCTGCTCGAGAGTGCAGGCCCCTGAGATACCGCTTGCTGACGAGCGTTTCATAGACCGCATCACGAATCAACGCGTGCCGGAAGCTGACACGATCAGCCAACGTCTGAGGCACGAAGAGCCCGTGTTCGGCGAACAACGTCAATGCGGCATTGATCTCGCCGCTTTTTTCAGGAACCATTGCTTTCAGCACGGACACCGGGAATTCCCGTCCAATTACCGATGCGGCCTGAACGATACCTTTCCAGTCGGGCCAGCGGCTGAGGCGAGATTCGACGACGAGCTGGAGTTCCGGCGGTACCGGGCTGTCCGAATGAGTTGCAGGGACGGTGGTGTCCGCGTCGATTGACTCGAGCATGCTCCGCGTGACTTCCTCCAGCAGCAACGGCACGCCGCCGCAACGCCCGACGATGGCTGCCACGCGTTCGGGCGACAGAGCGTTACCCGCCATGACCTGCACCAGTTCGGTGGCGTTCGACGACGGCAGCGGATCGATAGGGATCGTGTCACAGGCCTCGGTCACACGCTCTAGATCGATCTGCGTCACCGGCTTCGGCCACCGTGTCAGGACCATCATCGCCCCGCTCTTACCAATCCATTGCGCGATGCTTTGCACGACATGCGCGGTCGTATCGTCGGCCCAGTGAAGGTCTTCGCAGAGGAGCGCCAGCGGAGACTGGGCGGCGAGGCCCCGGACGATGGTCACAATCGTGTTGATCGTCGTCGCGCGAACTTGCTCGCGGGTTTTGTCGATCGGAATAGGCGTGGACTTGAGGCCGAAGAGCGGTGCGAGATAGGGAAACGCGTCGCGCGCGGCCGTCTCGCCGAGCACACGAGCGAGGAGCGTGACGGCGGCCATCTCCTTCTCGGCTTCTGATGCGCTTGGACCGATGCGAGCCGTTCGGCGCAGCAGCACGCCAATCGGGAGTAGCGGACTGTTTTCCGTGCTCGGGCGGCAATCGATCTCCAGCACGGTTGCGCCGTCACGCTTAGCTCGCTCGAGAACGGCTCGAGCCAGCCGCGATTTTCCCATCCCTGCGTCGCCGACGAGACAAATTGCCGATCCGCTCCCGCGCCGCGCCGCCAACCACGCGTCAGTCAATCGGGCCAGCGTGTCGGCGCGTCCTATGATCTCGTGCGGTGCCTCCTCGAGCCGTTGTGCAGCGAATCGCGAGACCACAGATGTTTCGCCCACCACGCGCCAGACCCGGTTCGTGTCGCCAAATCCCTTGAGGCGAACGACGCCGAGATCTTCATAGGCGAAGTAGTTCTTCACAAGGCGCCTGGTGTCTTCGGCCACCACGACGTGGCCCGGACCCGCCAGCGCCATGAGTCGATCGGCCCGGTTGATCGACAGACCCCCGAAGGCGCCGCTTTGCAAGTCGATCGTCAGCGGCCCAGACGCAATTCCGACGCGCAGTTCGAGCTGCACACCACGCACGACCCTCACCGAGCGCACCGCTTGCACGAGGGCGAGCCCGGTGCGCACCGCGGCTTCGGCTGCATCCAGTCGGACCTCGGGGTAGCCGAAGGCGACAAGTGCTCCATCGCCGGCCCATTCGACCTTCACGTCGTACGGCTTCAGCGTTTCGTCGGCAACCGCCCGAAAACCACGCAGCAACTCAAGTTGATCGGATCGGTTGAGCGAGTTCCAGATTTCCGTAGAGCCGACGAGGTCGAACTTTAGCAGCGTGGCATAGCGCGACTCCGCATCCTGCACCTGAATTGTCCCGCCGGGTCCTGCCTCTTCCACCATTGCGGTCTCCCGGAGTACGGGCCCCAAACGTCCAGCATTTCGGCGACTAGAACGGGCGAAATGACTGGCGCCTGGCGAGGGTCGTCAGCTCGATTACCACGACCCAACTCTACAGTAACGACGCACGAGCGCGCAGAATTAATCGCGCGAACAGCATTTGCTCGTCGCGGCGAGTACCGCACACCTACAGTACGCGTGAGACACCGGTTGCGCAGTTCGGACCATGCGACGCGCGCTGGTGCCTAGCAAAATTGGACACGACACTCGATATCTTGATTTCGGCTTCCTCGAGGAGCGACTCGAGCCGATCGTGTGTCTCTCAGACCGGTCGCGAATACTGCGCGGTCGATTGCTACAACCGGTCGAAAGTCGTCCTGGATGGCCTGCTGACCTTCGCTCGTGATTGAAGGCGAAGGTTGCCCGCCGTAGCGCATCGCGCGAAGGCGAGCCTGTCCCTGTTTACCCCGAGCTTCGGTTGGCAAGCCAAAGGTCCAACCTGTAGTCCAGGTGTCCCGGGCTCGCGATATCCTAGGCAGGCTTGCAGTCGACGCTCCCAACGGTCTCAATCCTGATCCCGGTTCTCAACGACGCGACGCGGCTCTCACGTTGCCTGACCGCAATCGCGGCAAACAGTTATCCGTGCGAACTGGTCGAAACGATTGTCGCCGACAACGGATCGACCGATGGCTCGCGGGACGTCGCCGCGCGATTTGGTGCGCGCGTCCTGGAACTGCCGAATAGAAAAGTGTCGGCTGTGCGCAATGCCGCGGCGCGTACGGCGTCGGGAGCGATCCTGGCGTTCATCGACGCGGACCACGAGATCGACCCGCTGTGGCTGCAGCGCGCCGCCGAACTCCTGGCCGACGATCGCGTCGTCGGGGTCGGCGCGTCGTACTCGGCTCCGCCGCAGGGAAACTGGGTGCAGCGGCACTACGGCGCGCTCCGAGGGCCGACGCGCGGCCGTGGCCCTGCCGAATGGCTCGGCAGCGGCAACCTGGCGGTGCGACGCAGCGCGTTCGAATCGGTCGGCGGGTTCGACGAGACGCTCGAAACCTGCGAGGACGTCGATCTGTGTCAGCGGCTTCGCGCGCAAGGCGGGTTGCTGATCGCCGACGAGTCGCTGAGAAGCATTCACGCGGGCGATCCCCGAAGCCTCGGTGCGATTTGTCGCGGCGAGCTGTGGCGCGGCCGCGACAACCTCCGCGTAAGCTTGCGCGGACCACTTTCACCGAGAGCCCTTCCAAGCATTCTCATTCCGATGCTCGACATCGCTGCGCTTGCCGCGATCGTGGTGAGCGTCTCGATTGGCGCGTGGTGGCTGGCCGCGGCGGCCGTCGCGTGTTTCGTCGCGTTCGCCGCGCTTCGTGCGGTGAAGATTATCGCCAACCTCGAGCGTCCGCAGGCCATCGATTCACCGCGAGCGTTCGCCGTGGCCGTCGCGTACGACCTGGGCCGATCGCTCGCTTTGGTCGTTCCGGTCACGCACACAGTCAGACGAACTCGGCCAAACAGCTAACCGATCCCGAACTCGGCGATTTGGTAAATGGGTAATTTGGTAATTTGGTAATTGTGGGTTCGTTGTGTCCGCGCGCCTTCATGTTAATCGTCGCGTGCGCGTCAGTCGTCTGCCTGGCGGCGCAGAGCTGGCCGCAGCCGGAATCGGCAGCACGCCTCGTGCTCGAGGCGAACGATCCGGACGGTACGGTCTGTCCGCACACGCAAATCGTCTCGATTCCCACGCGTCCCGAACGGCGCTTCTGGCGCGGCGACGCATGGGGCGTCCAGGTACCGGGCGCGCCGTTCGTCGACGGTGGGAACACGCGGCATCCGGAACGGATTCTCACGTGGTTGTTCGATCGTTACGACCCGGCGTGGGAGCAGGCGATCCTGAAGGCCCACCGCGCGCGCGGCTATACGCATTTCACGCTGTCGTGGCCGGATAGCCGAGACGGCGCCGGACAGTCTGCGCAGCAGTTCGCCACGACAGCCAGACTCGTCAACGAGGCGATCCCGTACGTCCATGTGATGTTGACGTCGAAGGATTTCGACCCGGCGCATGCGCGCGCCGCGACGCACATGACGCGCGTCTCGCCGGCGATCGACGCGCTCATCGCCGCGGGTTTCACGGGCGAGAATCTGATTCTCGGCGTCGGGTGGGAGCTCGATTCGTTCTTCGAAGGACAAGAGCTCGAAGCCTTCATTCACGCGCTGCACGCAAAGTATCGGCGGTTCGATCTCTACGTGCACTTCACGACCTACAAGACATCGTGGCAGCCGAACGGGCAGCCGCGCGCGCAATTCTGGCAGGCGACGCGGGGCGAGCTCACCGGACTGCTCTACCAGGGCAACCACAACGATCCCTGCGGCCTGCAGGCGGCGCACTTCAACGACGCACAGATCCCGGCATCAGGGATCCGGCAGGCCGGCGCGATTCTCGTGCCGTGGGAGCTCGTCGCACGGAACCAGTACGATCGCGACCACCCGACGGAAGACGAAGCCGCCGCTCGGAGCTGGTCGGTGATGAACACGCCTGGTCCCATCCTCGCGTCCGGCTTCGGGAACGGCGGTCGCTTGCCGTCAGGGCAGCCGACGCTGTCTATATATCCGGTGTACTGAGGCGATGTCGAGGGCCCCGCAAATCTTTGCCTTGGTGCGAACCGCCGTGTTTACGGACATCATGCCTGCTCGAGGACCCGCTGCTGCGGTCACAGTTCGGGACCACCTATTCGGACTACTGTTCTCGGGTTCCTCGTTGGTTGCCGCGGCGCTTGCCACCCGCTAAATGACACGCGTCGGCCGGAAACGAGAAGGCGTCGCGCGTAAACGTCCCTCTACTCCCAATAGAGATACCAAATCCCCCAATATTGCCGGCCGGGCCCGAATTTCATCTCGCCGGCGTCGGTTACAGGGTTCTCGCGGCGCGGCGCCGTGAACTTCAAGTGCGCGTGACTCGCCGCGAGCACTGGCGCGAACGAGAACTCCATCGTGACGTCCTCCGCCGCCGTGTAGCCGCCCGCCGCGGAATCCACGGGTTTGACGATGTGCAGCACTGAGGTGGGCGACGGACGCGGCGGCGGGAATGCGTCGAATTCGATCGCGTTGCCGTCGCCGCCGGGATACCAGCCGTTCACCCAGATCGCGACGCGCGTCGCGGGCTTGCCGCCGAAGAGATCCTCCTCGAGTCCGGTGAACGTGTTGGTTTCGGAGATCACCGTTTTCATGCGCGCGAAACTGAACAGCGGATGCAGCTCTGACTTGAACGTCTCGTGGCCGCAGTCGACGATCCACCGGCCGGTCATGTGGACGAGATCGCCGACCGCGGGCGCGGCAAGGAAGTTGTGCGCTGCCGACGCATACGCGACCTCATACTCAGTCTTGATATTGTCCGTGTTCGAATGGCCGAACAGGCTCGCCACGCCGAGCGGCTTCGTGATCGGTCCGATCGGGCGCACGAAGAATTCGAAGTCGGACTCGCACGTCAAGCCGTACTCTTCCGCGGCCACATAGCCGCCGATCGCGGGGACCCCGCCGACGAGGACGGCGCCGATCGCCAGTCCGAGGCCGAGGTACGGACAATTGCCGTTATGGGTTTCGTGCGTCAG
>Ga0126381_100002645_pt1 | contig 19417 bp, 17 predicted proteins | sample PanSoiMetPlot_28_FD_96465 | JGI IMG/M metagenome (GOLD analysis project Ga0126381, IMG submission 96465) | Tropical forest soil microbial communities from Panama - MetaG Plot_28 | ecosystem: Environmental > Terrestrial > Soil > Tropical forest > Bulk soil | place: Panama | collected 2016-02-17
ATAGGGCTTTAGAAGATCGAGATCGGCTCCGGTGATGACGTCGAGTACGCCCGGCCGGCTGCGCGCCCGCTCCACGTCCATGGAGACGATGTGCGCGTGCGCGAACGGGCTGCGCAGCACCTTCCCCCACGCCATGCCTTCGATCTCAAGATCGCTGGTGTATTTCGCGCGGCCGGTGACCTTGGCTCTGCCGTCTTCGCGCGGCACCGAATGGTTGACGACTTGGAACTCTCCGGGGCGCTTCACGCGTGGCTCCGCATCTCCCGCGCCACGCTTTGGATGGCTCTCACGATCGGCAGGTAGCCGGTGCAACGGCAGAGATTCCCGTCCATGTGACTGACAATCTGCTCGTCGCTGGGATCGGGGTTTTCGTCTAGCAGTGCCTTGGCCGAGAGGATCATGCCCGGCGTGCAGTATCCGCACTGGAACGCAAAGCGATCGATGAAAGCCTGCTGCAGCGGGTGCAGGCGCCCCGACGCGTCCTCCAGCCCTTCGATGGTGATTACCGCCTTCCCGCGGACCTCGTAGGCGAGATAGGTGCACGCGCTCACGGGAAGGCCGTCGACCAGCACCGTGCAGGCGCCGCACACTTCGGCCTCGCAGGAGATTTTCGTGCCGGTCAGGTGAAGCTTTCGCGTGAGCAACTCCGCCAGGGTCTGGCGTGGCTCGCATTCCACGTTCACGCTCCGGCCGTTCAACTGGAACTCGAGGGTCATGATTCGACCGCCTGGAATTCGACCACGACGCGCCGTCCGAACTCCTTAAAAAGTTCCGCCACGCGGCGGCGGATTACGGGAGCGCCCAGTGTCGCCAGTTTGCCCAGGATCTCCACCTGGACATCGAGCGCCATCACGGTGCCGGCGGAATTCTGCGTCAACTCCATCCGGATCGGTCCGGTGGCGCGGCTCTTGCCGCCGACATCGCCGCCCTTCACTATGGCGCTGATGGCGGACGGCTCGATCGCTTCCGTGACAGCCACCTCGAGCTTCATCGATACCTTGAATGGCCCGACCTTTTCGGTGACCTGTGCCTGGTAGGCTTCGCGCTCGGGATCCTCAATGCGCGCGACGCTATCGACACCGGGCACGAGCGCCGCCAAACGCTGGGTGTCGCGCATCAGGCGCCAGGCGTGGGCCTGGGGCGCGGCCAGTTCAAATTTTTCGCTGACATTCAGCAGCACGACGTCGCCCCCGTCTTCTCCCAGGATTCGACTTTCTCGTACTTGAGGTAGCGATCGTACCACGCTACGATCTGCGGCGTCACGGAATCGAAGTAGTCGTCGTAAGCCTTATAGTGCGACGTTTCCTTCTGGAGAATCAGTTTCTTGGGCTCGCCCGCCTTTGCATAGAGCCGGAGGGTCTGGTCCTCGGGCGTCACGGCATCGCCCTCGGTCGAAATGAACAGGATCGCGCGCGGGGAGATGCGCGCCACCCAATCTTCGGGCGCGAACTCGATGATTGCTTCAGCGCAGCGCAGCGGCACCTTCTCTGGAATCCGCGAATCGACGTCTTTCTTCACCGTCGTCTGCTTGCGCTCCGGGGTCGCCACCATCAACTCTTCTCGCGGGCTCACCATTTCCCCCACGCCTTCCAGCACGCGTTTACGGCGGTCGCATTCCAGGCGCTTCAGAAACTCCAGCCATTCGTACTCACGTCGCATGCTGCGAAGCCACTCTCTGCCGCTGGCGAATGCGTAGTTGCTGACCACGCATTTGATCCGGTCGTCCACTGCGGCCACGTAGATCGGATTGGCTCCCCCCGTTCCGCCGGATCCAAACAGCCCGATGCGCCGCGGGTGAACTTCGGGCCGAGTCTGTATGTAGGTGACGGCGTTCCGAATATCGTCGGCCTGGCGCATCGGCATGATCAGACCGCGCTCGCCCTCGCTCGCCCCGAATCCGCGGTAGTCGAAGACCAACACGGCATAGCCGGCGTCCGTGAAACTCTGGTGATAGCGCTCGTAGAGTTTGGCATCGTGCAGCCCGAGCCAGCCAGGTCCCTGGACGATGCCCGGGAACGGGCCCTCGCCTTCGGGCAGGCGCAATAGCCCATCGAGCTTCGAACCTTCGCTGTAGAAACTGACCGCCGTCTGCCGCAACCTTTAACTCCCCCCGTGCTCCGAATCCGTATGGCGGCACGGGTACCGCGCGCCGGCGGGACGGCCGGACGTTTATGCAATCGATTGCATAATATACCGCCTCAAATGGCCGTGTCAACGAAAAAGTGCGCGACCTCGGGAAAAAGCGTTGACGGAGCTTTCATCTCGATGATATGCTTCAATTTCTCGACGCTAGAGGGGGTGCCGGTACGGCCTGGGAAACGGTTGCGCAATCGGTTTCACGAATTGGCTTTGTTCTTCGCCCCTGCCAGCTCAGGATGGCCGCAATCAGCAGCAGGAATCCAGCCCCTTGTTCGACTGAGAGGCGCGTCCCAAAGAAGATGCGGTTGAGCAATATCGCAGTCGCCGGGAAACACAGCTCGGCCACCGCCGCACGCGAGGCGAACGACGACCGGAGGCCTCGATAGTAGATCATGAGAGCCGATACCCCGGGGACCAGCGCCAGCAGTACCAGCCACGACGCCTGCCGCGCCCCGATGGCAATGTGGAACCCAGGGTACTGCCAGGAAACTCCGAGCATCAGCACGGGCAACGCGACAGTAAGGCGGAGTGCGGTAAGCGTGGAAGCGGAGACGTTCCGCAGCATGTATCGGCCGAGAACCGTGGACGCGGCCCACAACGCCGCCGCCCCCAGCGCCAACAGAGAAGCTGCTCCGGAACCCGTCGTGCTGGGCGCGTGTGCGCCGAAGCTGATGAGATACGCGCCGCCTGTAGCCGCAGCCAGGCGCGTCCAAAAACCTGCGCTCAGCGGCTCGGAAAGGAAGAGGCCGGCTAGTAAGGCCGCGATCATGGGCTGCGACTTCTGGAGCAATACGGCCGTCGTCGGATTTCCGCCGCGCACCGCCTCGGTAAACAGGACCGTGGCGAGCGCCGATCCGCCCCACGCGATGCCAATGACAGCGGCCCACTCCGCGGCGCGTAGACGCAACCATTCCCGGCGGTGGAACCAAAGGCTAGGCAGCAGCACGAGCGCCGTGATCAGATGTTCCAGTAATACGATGGTCAAGCTGTCGAGGGTCCCCGTCAAAGGACGGCGGAAAACGGTATCGGTACCCCACAGGCAAGCCCCGGCCGCGACCCACAGCAACCCGGCTCTTGCTTTCCTTTGGGATCTCATGGGGAAGGCAGCGTTCTCTGCCATCTTGCCACAGATGGCGCGTCGTCAAAGGACAAAAACGTGCTCCGATTAGGTTACAAAGCGTCCGCCGAACAGTTCGCGCCAGAGAAGTTACTGGGCTTCTCTTGCATCGCGGAACAATGCGGCTTCGATTCGGTCTTCATCAGCGATCACTTCCAGCCGTGGCGCCACACAGGCGGCCACGCACCCTTTTCGCTATCCTGGCTGGGCGCCCTGGGAGCGCGCACCGAGCGCATCTCGCTCGGCACGAGCGTGCTGACGCCGACCTTCCGGTATCACCCATCGATTGTGGCCCAGGCATTCGGGACGCTCGGCTGCCTGTTTCCCGGGCGCATTGTGCTCGGACTCGGCAGCGGCGAATCGCTGAACGAAACGCCCGCCTCGGCTATCTCGTGGCCTGAACCCAAGGAACGGACGGCCCGTTTCCGCGAGGCCATCGAGCTGATCAAGAAGCTCTGGACCGAAGAGCGCGTCTCCTTTCGCGGCCAGTATTACCGGACCGAGTCGGCGACGATTTACGATAAACCGGTAAAACCTGTACCGATCTATATCGCTGCAGCCGGCCCGCTGGTCGGCAAATTGGCAGGCGAACAGGGCGATGGCTTCATCTGCACAAGCGGGAAGAACCCGGATCTCTACCGCGAGACGTTGCTGCCGAATGTAGCGGCGGGTCTCGCCAAGTCGGGCCGCGGCGATGAGTGCTTCGATCGAATGATCGAGATGAAAGTCTCGTTCGACACCGATTACCCGCGGGCACTGAACGATACTCGTTTCTGGGGCGCGCTGGCGCTGACTCCGGAAGAGAAGGTCAACGTGGAGGATCCTATCCAGATGGAGCGGCTGTCGGACGCGCTGCCAGTGGAACGCGCGGCAAGCCGTTGGATAGTCTCCTCGGACGCGGACGAACACGTGGAGCGCATCAGACCTTATATCGAGCTTGGCTTTACTCACCTGGTATTTCACGCGCCCGGACCCGACCAGGCGCGTTTTCTCAAGCTGTACTCTGAACGCGTGCTGCCGTTATTGCGCCGGCGTTTCAGCTGAGAGGATCCATGGCAGGATTCCGGCTTTCACAGGGCTTTCCGGCGGCCGCCCTTCTTTCCGCGCTGCTGCTCGCGGGCGTGTGGGCTCAGCAGAAGCCCGCGCCGTCGCCTGCGCTGGATTACGTGTGCCCGATGCATCCGGAAGTGCGCTCCGCCGTCCGCGGCAAATGCCCGAAATGCGGGATGACGCTGGTTCCCGGAATTCCCGACCCGGTGGAGTATCCGCTCGAACTCAAGCTGACCCCAAGCGCGCCAAGACCCGGACAGCCGGTTCAACTGACTTTTGCCGTCAAGGATCCACACACTGGCGGCCGCGTGACTCGATTCGAGATGGTGCATGAGCGACTGTTCCACATGTTCCTGGTAAGCCAGGACCTCGAGTTCTTCGAGCACGATCATCCGGACAAGCTCCCGGACGGCACGTTTCGCTATGAAGCTCGCCTGCCGAAACCAGGAATGTACCGAATTCTGGCGGACTACTATCCGAGCGATGGCACGCCGCAGTTGAGCACACGGACCATCTTTGCCGGTGCAGGCGAGCTGCGTCCGGCCAGGCTCGCCGCTGATCTGGTGCCGAAGGAAACAGCGAATATGCAGGTGACGTTGACCACGCAACCCGAGGCTCCTTTGGCAGGTTACAGGACTCTGCTCGCGTTCCGGGTAAGACCGGCCGACGGTCTGGAGCCATATCTCGGCGCATGGGGCCACATGCTCGCCGCCAGCGACGACCTCATCGACCTCATCCACACGCATCCCTCATGGGCCGATGGTGGCGCCGAGGTGGACTTCACGGTTATTTTTCCACGTGGGAGGCCGTTTCGGCTTTGGGTACAGTTCCAGCGTAAGGGAACCGTGAATACCGCCGTTTTTACTATTCCCGTGAGGACGCTGGAATGAGGCTGCGAATTATCGTCGCACTTACCCTGGGCGTGCTGGCGCCGAACCATTCCGGCGCGCACGATATCAGCACAACGCCTGTGACTTACTCGCGTGAGATCTCGCGGCTCTTGAACCATTACTGCATTTCCTGCCACCACGAGGGCGGTACTGCGTTTTCATTGACAAGTTATGCGGACGTACGGCCCTGGGCGAAAGCTATAAAAGAAGAGGCATTGGAACGTCGCATGCCGCCGTGGGGTGCCGTGCGGGGATTCGGCGATTTTCGGGATGATCGCAGCCTCGCACAGGAACAAATCGAACTGATCGGTGATTGGGTGGAGGGCGGCGCTCCCGAAGGCGACCGTGCTCTCCTTCCGGCCTTGGCGTTTTTGCCCGAAGCGCCGGAAATGCCCCCTCTCACGCGCGAATTGACGGTGGCGGGGGGCGAAGCCGTGATCTCCACCACCGCAAGAGTGGCCGGCATCCTGCCGGGGCAGCTTGCGAAAGGTTCGTCCCTTATGGTGGTAGCGCACCGTCCGGATGCAACCACGGTGCCTCTGCTTTGGATTTATGGTTACGATCCGCGTTTCCGCCGTTCCTACTGGTATCGCGAAGCCCTTATGCTGCCCTCTGGAACGCGGATCGACATGTCTCCATCAGACGGCAGTTCCGTCATATTGCTATTGAAGAAACAGCGTAGCATTCGCGACCTCCTGCGTGTAGGAGGCAAGCAGGAGGAAAATCGGCGATTTCTGCAGCGCCGTCCGGACCCTTCTGCGTGCAGGAGGCGACCAGGCAGAAACGCCCTCCAAGTGCTGCGGACCCAAAGTGTGCCGAAACCTGAAGGTTTTGACACAGGCGGTTGCGCCATACCGTTCAGGTTTCGCCGAACGTCAGTCGGCTGCTTTCAAGAAGGGTTTTCCCTCCTGGTCCCCTGGTGTGTCATCCCATCGAGCTGAAATGCTCCGGTTTGATCTTATAGATGACGCGCACCTCGCCGGGGGTGCCCGGGGCATACTTGTCGATCCCGAGATATTTCTTCGCCATCTTGTCGATGTGTCCGGCGGCGCCTTGCTCGGTGACCTCATCCACCGTGCCGCGCACTTCCAGATAACGGTAGGGGTTCTCGGGGTCGATCAGCGCTAGGGCGACTTTCGGCCTCTCCCGCATGTTGCGGTCTTTGCGCCGTCCCTTGGCGGAGTTCACCAGGATGTGCTGACCGTCAAAGTCGCACCAGACCGGAGTCACTTGCGGTGTTCCGTCGGGATTGATTGTCGCGAGGCTGGCAAAGGCCCTTTTTTGGAAAAGATCGAGATACCTTTCAGGAATCATCATTTGCGTCCTCGATGCGAAAATAGCATGAGAACCGCCGTTGCTGGGAGCCGCCCAGGCCGCAGCAACTCGCTTCAAGGTACGGGCCGATTCCACCAACCTCCGCGGGCGCGGTCCGTATTATCCGGGCGCACTCGAGGGGCGCGCTGCACGACAAGCTGCTCGCCTCGCACGAAGAGCAAGCAGCGTATTAGGGATTGCGTCACAAGCTTCATTCCGCGCCGTGGCGGCGCTGCCCGCTATTCTTCTTATCGTATTCGGCGCCCTCTGGCTTCACGACAGGTCGAAGGGCGGGTTCAAGGCGGTGCGACTCGGAGAGCCGCACTAAGATAACGGAGAACTCGGCATGAATTTCGTGAATCTCTTTCTCGCGCCTATGTTCTGTGGGCCGTTTCTCGCAAATCCTGCACGACCTTTCGTCCCGTGGTGAGAGAGAAGACGAGCAGAGAGAGGACTTTGCCCGCAATGGCTTCGATCCCGCGGAGCATCCTCTGGATACGGCGCAGGCGCATTATCTGGTGTTATCGTTAGCCACTGTGCTGCGTCTATCCGACGGTGGCACACGGGAATCGGCGCCTCAGCGTGCAGCGTTTGGCTTTCACGGTGATGCGAGCAACAGTAATACTGGCAGATCATCGCCGAGGGCGCAAACGAAAGGTCGGATCGAGTAATCCGGCTCACCACCTCGGCCGTTAGTGCACGGGCTCGCGTTGCGCTCAGCCTTATGCTTCATTTCAAACGAGCGCTTCGCGTACGACTTCGCCACTAACGATGGTCGGTCGCTCGCTCCGCCCATTGTGCAAATACGTCACCTTGATGTGATCCAAGCCCAGGCACCACAGTATGGTCGCATGCAGATCGTGCACATGCACCGGCCGCTCTACGCCCCGCAGACCGATGTCGTCGGTCCTGCCAATCACCTGTCCCTTCTTAACTCCGCCCCCGGCCATCCATGCCGAGAATCCCCAGGGATTGTGGTCGCGACCCGTGCCCTTTTCATTGAAGGGCGTCCGCCCGAACTCGCCGCCCCAAACCACCAGTGTGCTGTCCAGCAATCCACGAGCCTTAAGGTCCGCCAGCAACCCGGCGATCGGCACGTCCGTTTCCTGGCATCTTCTGCCATGTTGCTTGTCAAGGTCCGTGTGGGAATCCCATCCGCTGCCACTGCCCGAATAGAGTTCGACAAACCGCACGCCGCGCTCCACCAGCCGCCTCGCCAGCAGACAATTGGAACCGAACTTGGCAGTCACCTCGTTTTCCATACCGTACAGTTTCCGTGTGGCCGCCGTCTCGCTCGTCAGATCCACCGCCTCCGGAGCTGCCGACTGCATGCGGTACGCCAGTTCGTAGGACCGCAACCTCGCTTCCAGTTCCGTGTCTTCCGGTTTGCTTTCTCCGTAATGGCGATTGAGCGAATTGAGCAGATCGAGCCGGCCGCGCTGTTGGTCGGAGCCAATCGTCTGGGGAGGCGCCAGGTCCAGAATCGGCGCGCCCTCCCGCCGGAACAGAGTGCCCTGGTAACTCGCCGGCAGAAATCCCGAGCTCCAGTTCTTCGGCCCGCCGATGACCTCACCGGCGTCGGTGAGAATCACGAAGGTCGGCAGGTTGTTGTTGGCGCTGCCTAGCCCGTAGGTAACCCAGGCGCCCATTGATGGACGTCCGGCAAGAATCGATCCGGTATTCATCTGGCACACGGAACCGACGTGGTTCAAGCCATCCGCCCAGCACGCTCGGAACAGCGTGAGTTCATCCACATGCTGCGCCACGTTCGTGTACCAGTCGGAAACCCACATGCCGCTTTGCCCATACTGTTTCCAGGTTCGCGTGGAAGGCATCAGGGTATTCGAAGCCGTGCCCATGGCGGTAATCACTTTGCCGAACGATTCCGGCATCGGCTCGCCAGCGAGCCTTTGCAACTCCGGCTTGGGATCGAACAGGTCGATGTGGCTGGGTCCACCCTCCATGAATAACCAGATGACCGACTTTGCCGTGGGCGTGTGGTCCGGCTTTCTGGGAGCGAGCGGATCGGCAGCTTGCATCATGGAGGAGAACGCCAATGCGCCCAGCCCGCCGCAGCTGCGCATCAGAAATTCTCTGCGGCCCAGATCCCAGTTCTTAGTTTTGGTATACGAATTCATTGGAGTTCATCAGCATCTGACAGAAGTCCACGAATGCCGCCGCATCAGCCGGGTCCAGCCCCTCGGGCATGGCCGTCGGCAGCGCCAGCTTCTGACCCTTGGCCTGGCGCTCGGCAATGATGGATTTCTGCTTGTAGAAAAACGTGGCCACGGTGTCCTTTTCCCAGGCATCCGGGGGGCGGGAATAGGCCAATCGGAAAGCCTGGTCGATCGGGTCCTTGGACGCCAGAGCGCGGCCGGCAAATGCCTGCGCCCATTCCAGTGCGACGTGGTCGTTCAACATAGTGAGCGCTTGCGGCGCCGTGGTGGTCACATCGCGGCGGGGGCAGGATTCGTGGGTGTCGGGCATATCGAACGCTTCCATCATCGGATAGCGGCTATTCCGCCGGACAAAGATGTACACGCTGCGGCGATTGCGCTCGTCGGCGCTCGACAATTTCCAGCCGCCGCGCGGCGCAGCCATGCCTTCCGGCAATTCCGGATACACGCTGGGGCCGCCGGCCTTGAGATTCAACAAGCCCGATACCATCAGGCTGGAGTCGCGGATCACTTCACTCTCTAACCGGTGACGGGGAAACGCCCATAGCAAATGGTTCGCCGGATCGGCCTCCGCAGCATCCTTCCGGAAGTCCGACGACTGCCGGTAGACTGAGGACGTCATGATGAGCCGGTGCATGTGCTTCACACTCCAGCCGCTGCGGACGAACTCGGCTGCCAGCCAATCGAGGAGTTCCGGATGCGTTGGGCGCTCGCCCATCACGCCGAAATCGCTCGGCGTTCCGACAATCCCCTGGCCGAAGTGATAATGCCAGATGCGATTCACAATCACGCGCGCCGCCAGTGGATTCGCGGGGTCGGTGAGCCACTTCGCCAGCGCCGTCCGCCGGCCCGTCGATTCCACATTCGCCGGTGGGACCACCTTCGCAACTCCCGGGTCGAGGAGCGTCAGGAAACCCGGCTGCACTTCTTCTTTGGGCTTGTCGTAGACGCCCACCGCGAGAACGTAGGTCGGCGGAGCATTGCGGCTCAAATCGTGCATCCCCATCCCCGCTGGCATTTCACCAGGATTGATATCACCGAATTTCGCAAGCTCTGCCTTCAATGCGTCGTACTTCTTCTTGGTATCGCCTTTCAATGGAGGCGCGCCATCCTCCCCACCCATTTCCAGATACGGCTCGGCCTTGGCAAACATCTGCCATTCATAAGGAGTCCGCTCCGATGCCGGCTTCAAAATCATCGCCTGGATTTCCGGAGGGTATTTGTCGAAGTACTCCTTCGCCGCCGCCTTTCGCGCAGGTTCCGTCAGCGCCGCAATTTGCGCGCGGATATCAGCGGTCTTCTCCTCCCACACGGCGCGCTTCGCACGATAAGACGCCAACTCATCGCCGATGAGCATCGGGATATGATCGTCGGCCGCCGTGTTGGCAAAGAACGCCTGCAAGCGGTAGTAGTCGGCCTGCAGAATAGGATCGAACTTGTGATTGTGACAGCGTGCACACCCATAGGTGAGCCCCATGAAGACGGCGCCCGTGGCATCGGTCACGTCGTCGAGAATCTCCTGCCGGCGCTGCTGCAATACGCGGGCGTTGCTCTCGTCGGGATAGTTACGGTGGAACCCGGTGGCGACTCGCGCTTCCGGACTGCCGGGCCACAATTCATCGCCCGCGATTTGTTCCTGCACGAACCGGTCGTAGGGCTTGTCGTGATTGAAGGACTGGATGACATAGTCGCGGTAACGCCAAGCGTTGGGCCGCGTCTCGTCCGCTTTGAACCCCTCGCTTTCTGCGTAGCGCGCCAAGTCGAGCCAGTGGCGCCCCCACCGCTCGCCGTATTGCGGCGAGGCCAGCAGCCGATCCACCACCGTGTCAAACGCTTCGGGCGAGCGATCGGCGAGGAAGGCGTCGACTTGTTCCGGCGTCGGCGGCAATCCGATGAGGTCGAAGGTCGCACGTCGAAGCAGTGCGACCTTGTCTGCGGCAGTGCCGGGCTCGATGCTCTTGCTTTCCAGCTTGGCCGCGATGAACGAATCGATGGGAGTCCTGACCCAAGCGGCGTGCTTCACCGTGGGTGCAGTCCGCGGCTTTACCCGCTGGAATGACCAGAAGTCCCGCTGCCGCTGCGTGAACGTATCGGCGGCCAGCAGCGCTGCGCAAAACACGAAACCAAATAACGTGATCCGTCGCATCCGCATCCCTCAGAGCTACTTTAGAATTAGAATGAGCCGGAAACCAGACTCAGGTCAAGGCCAATTACCGTAACATCCGTATGCGGTGAGACTCGCTGTCGGAGATATACACCACTCCATCCTGTGTGACAAAAACCCCGTGCGGCCGGGACAACTGGCACTGCCGTGCATCACCGTCAGGCCCGTCGCCCCGATTTCCAGTGCCCACTACCGTCGCGATCCTGCCCGACTTCAGGTCGATCCGCCGAATCGTATGACTTTCCGTATCAGCGAGATACAAGCTATCGTCAGGGGCCCACGCAACGCCTTTCGGGCCGGATAGACGCGCCTCTCTGGCGGGACCGCCGTCGCCGGAGTGACCTGCTTCTCCAGTGCCTGCGATGTGGTAAATACGCCCAGCGCGGGTGTCCATGCGATAAACAGCATTCCCCTCGCGCAACACCAAATAGAGATTACCGTCCGTACCGGCCGTAATGGCGCGCGGCCCGTTGAGAGGCGTGCCATTGATCGGTGCGTCGTCCGGAGTCGGCTTGCGCTCGCCTGTACCCGCCCAGGTCTCGATGATGCCGGTCCGAAGATCCGCTCGCCGGATCCGATGGTTGCCGATATCGCAGATCAGTAAACGCCCTTCTTCGTCAAAAGCAATGCTGTGGGGTTGTCGCAACCGCGCCTTGGCGGCTGGACCGCCGTCGCCCGCGAAACCCGGCTCGCCGGTGCCGGCCACCGTGGTGACGATCTGCGTCTTGGCGTCGACCCTGCGCACGACGTGGTTCTGCATCTCGGCGAAAAACAAGTTGCCGCTGCGGTCGAAGCGCACTTCGTAGGGCTCATTCATCTCGGCTTGCAGCGCAGGCCCCCCGTCGCCCGAATAGCCCTTCCGGCCGCTGCCGGCCACCGTAGTAATGCGGTTCGTCTTCAGGTCGAGCCGCCGAACCCGGTGATTGCCGACTTCGCAAAAATACAGCGCCCCGTCCGGCCCTGTCACCAAGCCGTATGGATTATTGATCTCAGCCTGTGTGCCCGGCCCTCCGTCGCCGGAAAATCCAGCGATGCCCGTTCCCGCGATGGTGACAGTGGCCGTATCAGCTTCCAGGCCAGTCGCCGGCGACATCAGCGCACCAATTGTCGTCAAGACAATGGATGCCGTTACTCGATTGACCGAAGTACGTTCGAAGGCCTTACCTAGCATTGTGATAGCCGGCCGGATTTTCCACCTTGGCCGTCAGATTTCTCGCGAGTATACACCCAAAACTTTGTAGAGGGCAACGGGAGGTGCTGCGTATGTTCTGAGTGCCCTGGTACGGCAAGTTCGCCGCGCAAACCGTAAAGCAGGCGGGGAGTGATCAGCTAAGCCGCAATATCGTCTGCACGAAAGATCGCCCACGAAAGCAGTGCCCGATCGCTGGAGGTACGGGAGGTCGCAGTGATTCTGACGAGTTGTCTCGGGTGTAGCCCGGAGACGAATGTGCGCAGGGGAACGTCCACGAGGCTCACGGGCCTGTCCACTGTGAGAAGTGGGGCCAGCGGCCTGGCAGGACCGGTTTGAGCGCCGGCCGTTTCAAGGAGAGCAGAACCAGCGTGAAGGCGGACAGTGAAGCCAAGCGCATACTTTACAATACTGGCGCCCGCCGTGAAGGTTACGGGCGAATCCAACAGAATTCAGTCGCGGTAGAACTGGGTGTTCCGGCGCGGTGCCGCTCTCGTCGGCAATTATCGGCAACAGGGCAGAAAAATAGGCCACGATATTAACCCATATCATTCCGGTCGGTTCGCAGCTTTGTACGAGTCGCGCGCCACTCGTCGGAGTCGGTAAACAGTACGCGACCAGGCAAGACTTGGCGTTATACTCGGTTGCGGCGGAAGCACTTTTTCATGCGGACCACAGTCGCACTCGCCTTTATCGGTTTCTCCACCCTTTCCGCATCCGCAGCGGACAATGCACCACAGAAGATCGACGAAGTCTTCGCTCCGTACAACAATCCGCACTCCCCCGGTTGCTCGGTCGGCGTAATTCGCGATGGCGGTTTTATCTTCCGCAAGGCTTACGGTGAAGGGAGCCTGGAACTCGGCTCCCCACTGAGTTCGGACTCGGTGTTTTATATGGCCTCCGTGTCGAAACAATTCACGGCCGCCAGCATCGTGTTGGCCGCGGAACAGGGCCTTCTCTCATTGGATGATGATGTTCGGAAGTACATTTCGGAACTCCCGTCCTACGGACACACTATCAGTCTGCGACAGATGTTGCACCAGACAAGCGGGTTTCGCGATTTCCTGGCCCTGACGTATCTTGCAGGGCGGGACATCTCAGCCCTTTCCTCATCAAACGATGTTCTAAAACTGATCGTCCGTCAAAAGGGTCTGAACAATTTGCCAGGAGAAGAGTTCGTCTACAGCAACACGAACTACTTCCTGCTCGGGATGGTCGTAAAGCGGGCGAGCGGAAAGCCTCTCGCCGAATTCGCCGCTGCGAACATCTTCCGGCCGCTGGGCATGACCAAAACACTTTTCTACGACGATAACAGCGTGGTCGTCCCGAATCGGGTAGCCGGTTATGCTCCCGGAAAAGCGGGCGGCTTCCAGGTAGACTGGTCCACGATCTTTGACATTGTCGGCAGCGGTGGCCTGATGAGCACCGTGAATGACCTCCTCCTCTGGGACCGGAACTTCTACTCCGGTAAGGTCGGAAAGGGATCGCTTGAGAAGGAACTCGAAGCCCATGGCTTCCTCAACAATGGCCACCCGATCAATTACGGACTGGGACTTTGGCTTGGCGAGTACCACGGCCTGAAAACCGTTGAACACAGTGGCGGAACATTTGGGTACCGAACCGAACTTCTGCGCTTTCCCGAGCGGCGATTCAGTGTAGTCGTTCTTTGCAATATCGCGAATGCCGACGTCGAGGGTTTCGCGCGGAAGATCTCTGACCTTTATCTCGAAAAGGAACTGCGGTCAGAGGCAAACATCCCGGCCCGATCCAGTGTCTTTCCCGACCCTACGCCCTTCGCTGGCACCTACCTCGACCCACGCAAACACATAATCTACACGTTCACTGCCGCGAGCGGGAATCTAATGGGGTGGGGTTCGAAATTGGAGCGCCTAGGCGCAAATGAGTTTTCCGATCTCGTTGGCAACCCTATCGTGTTTAAGAGCGCTCAGGGCACCATGACCGCCACGCTCACCCTACAAGGTGACCCTTATTTTTCGGGACACATGATACCCAAGATCCAGTTGAGCGAATCTGCCCTCAGTCGGTTCACCGGCAAGTACCACAGTGACGAGTTAGCGGCGACCTACGAGTTGTCGCTGGTCAAAGGGGTCCTGACCCTCAAGAATGGCAATCAAACGCCAGCGAATCTACTTCCGGTGGGTGCGAACGAATTTCAGGCGGGAGATCTCGGAACGATCGTCTTCAGTGTTACTACCTCCCATCACGTCACCGGACTGACTCTTTTCTCACAACCGGCACGCGGCATTACTTTCGCCAAAGGGAGTTAAACAAACGGCACGTCGAGCGTGGTGTCGATTGGTTGGCTAGATCCTCGAACGTGATGGAGTGCTTACGGATCGCTTCCGGATGGTCGGCAAACAGGAACTTGGGCACACATTGACGAAGACTTCCGCCTCAACTTCCGGTTCGCGCGTGATCCGGCCAGAGCACTGACGGTCGACGGAACGATCGGTAAACGCTACAAGGAAGGAGTGATCTCGTCGAATGCCGCTCTAGGCCCAGTTTCAGCACGGGGGACAAACCGTCAACGATGATTTCAAGACGGCTACAGCGTTTTTGGCGCGTAGCGCCTGAATCGGCCGGATCTCGGAGCTGCGTGCTTATTCGGTGCGGAGCATCTCGACTGGGTCCACGGAAGCGGCCTGTCGCGCCGGAATGTAACTTCCAGCCGTGACCGCCAAAGCTATCAGGGCGGCCGCTGCCACATACGTGAGCGGATCAAGCGGCGTGAGGCCAAATAACAGCGAGGCGATCCAGCGCGATAGACCCAACGCCAATGCGAGTCCAATGATACCGCCGATGCAGTTCAGCAGCAGTCCCCGGCGCACGAACTGCCACTTGAGTGCTTTGGGCTCGGCGCCCAGGGCAAGGCGGATGCCGACCTCGTGCCGCCGCCGCGCCACCGCATAAGCGAGCACCCCGTAGACACCAACGATTGCAAGCGTCAGCGCCATCGCTCCAGCGATGGCCAGCAGAACTAGCGCAAACGATGTCTGCGCCATGGATTGCCTATAGACGTCGTTTAACGTCCGCACTCGCGCCAACGGTAAATTGGGATTCACCGCATGGATCTGAGCGGCAACGTCTCGGAGGAACCCTTCTGTGCCGGCACGTTCGCTTCGAATGGCAAGCGTCATGCCGCGGCGACCACCGATGTGGGCATACACGGTCGCAGGCGCCGGGCGATTCACGCCGTCCGCACTAACATCCTCCGTTACCCCAACGACTTCATTCCAGGCGCCGTCTCTGCCGAACCGAATTCGCTTACCGAGAGCGCTCGCACCATCGCCCCAATACTCGCGAGCCATATTCTCGGATATCAGCGCGACGCGGCGTTGACCGAAGACATCGTCCCAGGTGAAGTCGCGCCCCGCCATCAGGCGCGTACCCTGGGCGGCAAGCAGGCCGGGTGACATACCATTGAACGCCCGGTTCGGAGGCATCTGGTCCGGTGAGGTCTTTCCTTCCACGGCAATGAGAATCCCATTGTGATACTCCGGCTCCAGCGGCAAGCCGTTGCCGAACCCGGCCGCGGCCACTCCGGGGATGGCGGAAAGCCTGCTGAGGATTTCCGACTGGATCCGGATTACCTGCTCCGGCTTGGCTGCCAGCGCCTCCGGGATCGAAATCCGGACCGTCTGAATCCACTCCGGATGCGTGAACCCTGGCCTCACGGCCCGCATGGCAATAAAACTCCGGATCATCAGGCCGGAGGCCACCAGCAGCACAAATGCCAGCGCCACCTGCATCACCACGAACGCGTTCTGCATTCGCAGTTGCCCCGCCCCTCGCGTCGCGCCGCGGGCCATCTCCATTCGCCCTGGACGGCCGCACCGCAGCACCGCGGCCAACCCGAACAGCAGGCTCGCCCCGACCGAGCACGCCAACACGAACGCCAGCGACCATCCGTCGAGGCTGATCTCCGCCAGCCGTGGAAGGTTCGCGGGCCCGTGCGTCACCAGCACTCTCAAACCGGCGTACGCAACCGCCAGGCCGAAAGCGCCGCCCATCGCGCCCAAGGTCAGACTCTCGATCAGGATTTCTCGCGCGATCCTGGACCAACCCGCGCCCAGGGCGGTCCTAATAGCAAACTCCTGCTGCCGCGATTGCGCCCGCACCAGCACCAGGTTCGTCACGTTGGCGCAGACCAGCAGCAGCACCAGTCCCAGCGCTCCCATCAGAAGGGTCAGCAGCGAACCAATGTCACCGACCACGTCTTTCTTCAACGGGCGCAGATTGGGTTGCACCTGGAGCAGCGCGAGCATCCTGCTGGTCCCGGCCGTTTCGCCCCAGGCCTTCCACACCCGCGCCACATCCTGATTCGCCAGCGCCACCGTCACGCCGGGTTTGAGCCTTCCGACGCCCGCATAGCCGAACTCCTCGGGAACCCCGCTCACGGGAAAGCGCTGTGACAGGATGATGTCCGGTGAGACGTTGGCCACTCGAAAACCGGGCGGCATCACCCCGACCACCTGGCGCGGAATGAAATTGACCAGAACCGTCCGGCCTATTGCCCCCGGATCGCCGCCGAATTTCCGCTGGCAATACCCGTAGCTTAGAATCACCGTCTCCGGCGTGCCTGGAGTGTCATCCTCGCGGGAGAACCACCGGCCGATGCGCGCCGGTATTCCCAGCGCCGGCAAAACTCCCTCCGTCGCGGTCACGGTCACCAGTTGCTCAGGATCTCCCAACCCCGTCACCGTCGCCGTGCCGACCGTCCAGACTCCGAAGCTTTCGAAGGCCCTGGCATTCTCCTTGCAGGCAACGTACATGGCGGGCGAAAGTTCCGCGTCCTCGAACACCTGCCCGGAAATCACCAGCCGGTTGGCTACGGTCACCAGTGCGTCGGAACCGGGGTATGGCAAGGGACGGATCAAGATCGCGCTGAACACGCTGAACATCGCGGTATTGGGTCCGATGCCTAATGCCAGCGTGAGTATGGCGGCGGCGCTGAAGGCCGGGTTCAGGCGGACCATCCGCAAGGCGTGGCGCAAATCCCGCAGAACGCCTTCCGCAAAAGTAAGTGTGTTCATTCGGTAAACCTCTTCGCGGATCAGAGTCGTGTTGCCGAGTTTTCGTTGGGCCCCTTCCCGTGCCGCCGCCGGGTCCATGCCGCGTTCGATGTACTCTTCCGTAGTGACGTCGAGATAGAAATCGAGCTCTTCGCGCTGCTCGGCGTCGGCTTTCTGACGTTGGACGAAGCGCCGCCAGTTCATCCCTGGCTCTCCGCGATTGGATTCAGGATGCGGCCGATCGCACGTACTACTTGCTCCCAGCGCGACGTCTGCGCAGCGAGTTGCCTCTTTCCCTCAGGCGTGAGCCGATAGTATTTTGCCTTTCGATTGTTCTCTGACGTCCCCCAGAACGCGGCGATCCAGCCTCGATTCTGTAGACGGTGCAAGGCCGGATAAAGCGATCCGTGTTCGACTTGCAGCACCTCCTCCGATCCGCGCTCGATGGCATGGGCGATTGTCTGGCCATGGGCGGGGCCAAGTACAAGCGTCTGCAGTATCAGCATGTCCAGGGTCCCCTGAACCATCTCGGATTGCAGCGGTGATTGGCGTCTCGGCATGCTTTCTTGTCGATGATCGACTAGTGCTGTCGCGTATAGAATACGTCTACCGAGAGAAAAGGTTAGGCGTCATTCTCCGATGATCGACAGAAGGAGAACCTGGAGGCTAGGTGCGAGTGATCGAAACCGTTAGCGACACCACAACAGCGCCGACTTTATAGCCTTCCTGCGGCAGTTGGACAGCGCCTATCCGGAGCATCACCAAATACGATTGATCTTGGACAATCACTCAGCGCACATCTCAAAGGAAACGCGAGGCTACTTGCAGACGATGCCGCAACGTTTCGTCTTTGTGTTTACCCCGACCCACGGTTCGTGGCTGAATCTGATCGAGAATCAATTCAGCAAGATGACGCGGACCATGCTGCGAGGATCCCGTGTAGCGAGCAAGCGGGAACTCATTGATCGAATTCACCAATACGAAAGTTGTCAAAAGCGTTGCTAAAAACTTGGATCCGAGAAAACTTGGTGTAGTCAAAAAAACGAGTTGGGTTTTGAAGCCCCTTTTGCACTGTTGGCCCGCGGTTGGCCACAATGATTTACTAGAATATATCCACCGCCCTTCTCGGATTTGGAAAGCCGATTACTCCGCTAGGTTACCAGGCTGCTTTACCGCCCAATAAATTCCCGACCTTTAGTTGTGTTATTAGAACTTCGACCTCCTTTGGGACGCCGAGCGTATAGAGGCCTTTGGTTCCTCCGCCATCGAGAACGAGAAGTCGTAGATCGGCTCTAAACAACAGTGGAGAGGGTAGATCGTCAGCTCCTTCATCGGGAAGTCCTTCAAGTTATCCGTCATCAGAGTGAGTTGATGGATGAGCGCCACGGCGGCGATCGTGGCGTCTGCGACTGTCACCGTGATGCCTTTGCGGGCATGATCTCGTTTTAGCAAACCCGCCAGGCGAGCCACCCGCCAGGTCAAATGATAATATTCCAGGCTTCGCAGGAATTCCTCGGTGGCCTCTTCTTCCTTCGGACGCATCCCGGCATACACCTCGGTGACATTAGTGGGACAACAAGCCAAAAGATGCCCTTGCTTAACTAATCCCAGAAGAAGATCGCGCCGGCCGCGCTTGCCATTAAGAGCGTCGATAATGACGCTCGTATCGAGGAGGTAGGTTGCCACTTAAAGGCCCACGTCCCGATACAGTCGCCGTTCGCTTTCCTTGCGAAGCTCCTTCACCCAACGTGCAGCACCGGCCTTAAGCTCAGGATGGTTTTTGTCCTTCCAAGTGCCGGCGACATTTTCAAGGGCCCTGATTTGCTGGAGGCGCCTGAGCTCCTTTTCCGCCGCTTGAGCGAGGAATTCGCTGCGCCCGCGTTTGCCAACTAAGCGGTCGATCTCGGTAACGAGGGGTTCGGGAATGATGATGTGAGTGCGCCGTGTGCTCATGATTAAGTCCCACTAAATGTTAACACATTGTGGGACTTAGTTCAAGAAGGTCTCCAGAGGTTGCCGTACGGCTGTTGTCAAAGAATCAATTGAGTTGATCGCCGCTCGCTCGTGCCCCGGGGTTGGCCCTAGGATGCGATTTTACGCCATGCCACGCCGTTGCCGCGGATCGCAAAATTATCTTTCGTGAGCCAAACGGCTTTCGGGTCGTCCGGCCGTACCGTGTAATAGGAAGCCCCCCACGACTCCATCGCGAACAACGTCGCACTCATCAAGGCCAAAAATGCATTATGCATCCAGTACTCCCAATACGATCTAACTGGTACCACGTTCGGAAACCAGTTCGCAGGGTCCGAAAACGCCGATCTAAGGCTGCTCAAACAGGCGCTCG
>Ga0126381_100002646_pt1 | contig 19416 bp, 14 predicted proteins | sample PanSoiMetPlot_28_FD_96465 | JGI IMG/M metagenome (GOLD analysis project Ga0126381, IMG submission 96465) | Tropical forest soil microbial communities from Panama - MetaG Plot_28 | ecosystem: Environmental > Terrestrial > Soil > Tropical forest > Bulk soil | place: Panama | collected 2016-02-17
AGCGTGATTGTCGTCGGCAACCCAGGACAAGTCGCCTTGAAAGTCAGCCGTCTTCGTTGTGTCGGATCCCTACTAATGACGGACACGAAACTGTACATCACGAATCGCGCACAACCTATGATAAGTGCCTGCTAAGCAGGTGAGCTGATTTAGAGTTCGTTGATTCAGGTGAGGCTTTCGTCAGATGCCGCCTTGCGACGTCTACGCCCCGACCCAAAAAGATTTCAAGGATTTGCGAGGTGTGTCTCTACAAAAGGAATTTGATCAGGGTGCTAATACCGCCACCGACATTTCCGTCCACACTTGTAAACGCGGATGTGATTGCCGGGATAATGCCGAGTTTTTGGATCTGACAGCGGAACATCAAAAGAGTGAGGCCGAGCACACCAAGCAAGATCTGATCCAGTGGACGCTCCAACTGGACGACGCTGAGACTTGCAACAATGTCGCATGGGAAATTGCTAAATTGCGCGATACGGCCAATTCTATGGAACTATCATCGTGCGCACTTCGACTCTCACCTGGTGAGCCAAATTATCACGACACCAGAGGTCTAGTGTTCGCCTTGTCGGGGAAGGCGCGACGAGGCTAGTTGCTGCGCGAGGGCAAAGATCCATTTGTAGGTGCAAATTGAATGATGCATCCGACCACCAAATTAACTATGTGGCAGATTCTTCGCAAAATAGACTTCAGCAATCCGGAAGTTACGCTTTCGTGGGTTTCGGTTTGGCAGTGAATCCACCTCTGCAAGAATGGAATTGGAGAGATTACACACGAGGGCAGAATCCCACTTAGAGACCTACAGGTCAAGGTTTCCTCGCACGCGCTGGACCTGGATCTATCCCAAATCGCGGAGCTTTTCTGACACCTTGGTGCATTGAGCGATTCTGCAAACGCCCGAACGTACTGGCCCATACAAAATTAAGAGATCGGCGCACTGGGGGGGGCAATTGTGGTAGGTGGTGCGGTTCGCACTGGCGTAGGCGGAATTTTCTCCCTGAGACGCTGCAACTCGGCTTCGACAATGGCGAAGACATTCTCCTTTCTGTTGTCATATGCACCTTGCAACGCCCGCCCTTTCGGAGCAAGGGGCTTATCTCCCAGTCCCAACAATGAAAAGATCGCGTGGCCAATGCCGGCACCTTTGCGGGGCATTTTAGTCGGGCGCTGCAGCCCCTCGTCGGAAGTATCCTCGCTTTCGGGCACCTGCGATTCCCCCGTAGAAGTATTCTTGTTTTCGAGCACCTGCAGTTCCCCCGCGGAAGCATTCTCGGCCGGCGCCTTTAGAGAATCGATAAGCTTCTTTGAAAAATCAAGAAGTTGTTGGATCGAGAGATTGGGCACTTCAGCCTTTTGTCCAAGGTTAGTCGCGGAGGTATCGGCCCTCAGCTTTGGGGCAATCTCAGCAGCGCCGTCCGTCGGCTCCGCGCTCGCTGCACTAGCCTCGACAAAGGAGCGGAGCGTTCGGGTTGCATTAAGGTCCGGCTGTTCACTAGCAACCAGTAAGTTGAGAAAGCCGATGCATGCACAAAGGAAGACGGCGTCGATTCCGGAGTTTATCGAAGGCGCCAAATCCTTCGGAGGTTGAACGATGAACCGATGGCCAAACGCCTGCTGAATGACGCAATAGTACTCTTGTAATGCAAGCTGAAAGCATTCTTCTCGCGTAAGAGGTGTTTCGGTGCCAGAGGCTTTTCCCTCAGGCGTTCTCGTTTCGGAGGTTTCCTGCTTTTCGGCCATAATTCACTCTTCGTGGAGCGGGTGAACATCGTTTGGTTTTGTGGGAGACCGAGTCATGAGCTCAGAAATTCAGGTGACTCCAAACCCGAGCCTGGCGGGTAATGCAACCAGCGTCGATGGGAGAGGACAGCGAGATTATACCTTGCCTGGAGCCGTAGTAGCATCGCTTCATAGGAACTGGGGTCTCCGCTGGAAGGGGAATCATCGAGTGCGAAGCGGAAGACGGATTCGAAGGCCCCTCTGGCCTCACTAAAGACATCTTCTTCCCGCTCGAGAGATAGGGCAACACCCTCATAGAAGCGAATGAGCCGCTCAGATTCGGATAATTTCCCCTGAGAGAGTGACATCCTGGCTATCCAGAAGCAGTTCAATGCGGACCGCAGAGCTTCTGCGCGCCTGGCCTTCATATCGCCGTTAATGGTGGTATCGCTCATGGTTCTCCGTGGCGTGTCAAATTTGCTGCATGAGGAGTTGAATACCCTGCCGATAAGCAGCAATGGCAGTGATCTGGCTGCTAGTGAGGTCCTTGTTTCCGGGAAAGTCATCATGAAGCGTGAGAATGCGGAGGACGAGCTTGAACGCGGCTCTCTGGGCGACTACGCCGAGAGGGTCGCCATGCTCAGAGGCTGCGCTCTCAGCCCAGACGGAGCCTACGTCGTCACTATCCTCGCGGCCACCAGTGACCGGGCGTCGTGCATTCAACCGTACTTCCCATATGTTCTTTCCGCTTGAGGGACTGTCATCAGAAGAGTTCGTGGACTGCTCGTTCACGAACCCTACGACGGAGGGATAGCGGCGAAAATAGAAACGGCGCAACATGCGATACAAGGGCAGAATGCCGGCGAGCCGGAAGCCACCAAAGGTGAGATCGATATCCCCTTGCTCGTAGCTTTCCCCAGTATCGAAGTCGGGCAGATCTTCTTTGCTGTCGAACGGAAGGTACTCTATCAGAGTTTCCGGATCCCGACGTTGATTGATCTGCAGGGTTGTTTGTGTCAGGAGGAAGTCATTCCAGAGCAAAGCGCTTTGCCGCCTGACGTCTTCATCGTGCGATTCAAGCATGGGTGGGACCAGAAGAAGCTGCCGACGAGCACGTGCGGTTGCGCCTTCTTGGCCTTCGCGAATAAAGGGTTGGACTAATGGATTCACTCTGAAGTCAAGTGCTTCCATAACGGTTCCGGCTGCTCCACTATCAGAGGAATCCGCAATGGCCCATACCTTCCATCGGCTGGCGGGGGGCTCAACGGGAACCGCCAGTACACGGAATAGCCACGCACACAAATACCAAAGAAGCAAAGCCAACAGGATGATACCCAGGATAGACAGGATAAATAGAATTGGATGCCAGATGAGGATCCACAGGCGGCGCAAAGGTGGAATCCATCGAAAGAGTGTACTCCACCAGAAACGTGAATCGAGCGGCTCGGAAAAGCGGGTCGCTAGTTCGTGATCAATTTTTGCGCGCCAGATCGCGCCACGCTGATTGCACACCGAGTCGACAGGAGGCGGACACTGGTATTTGTAGACATTGGAGCCCAAGAAGCTATTTTTCTCGTCCTGAGCCTGGGGAAGTTCGTCTAGGGCTAGATATTTGTCGATGATTGCGAGGCGGCTGGCGACAATGACGCCAACTTCCTTTTGTGCGAGTGCTCCGCGGATGCATTCCCGAGCGGCGGATTGTACGGCGGACTGCTGGTCCATAGGACTGCATGTTGTCTGCAAGACTTCGGTGCAGGCCTTGAATCCTTCGTCTGGCCTCATAGCGGTCGTCAGATCGTCCGCCACTTCGATTTTCAACCTAAGTGGACTACAGGTCTCGAGAGGGATCTTTCTGGGTGGGGTCTTTTTCCCGGGAATTGGCTCCGGCTGCAAGGTAAGTTTAAACTCACCGGTCAGATGAGAAACCGTAGTTGTTTGAGCGCGGGACAGACGGGGACCAACACAGAGTGAAACTCCGAGGATAAGACAAGATGCTCGAGACAAGTGCCAATTCGCAATTACCCTTGGATTGTCAGAAGTTCTAGGTGTCTGCGGGAAGCGTACCATGAATAGGCCTCGAACGAGGGATGGACTTGTATCTCAGGCCGCAGTTTGCGGGCAATACTGCTTTTGGGGAACTACATAGTATCACAACATTTAAGGACTTACCGGAATTTCTTTAATAATATGCGCGGCTAAAGGCTGGGCAATAATATGACCTTGCGCTGAAGACTATGCAACAATATGACCCGCGGCCGGAGCTAGACAAAAATATGACCGGCTTATCTAGCGTCTGCTCTAATCTTGCTTTCCAGCCTATTTAATCGCGACACCAAGTCGAGACCGGCAGCCAAAGCCACAACTTATGGCATCACAAAACGTAACCCACAGCTTCGTCTTTGTTTTCCCTGTGTGCCCGCACTCGTGTTCTGTCGCTGTCGTTGTAGAGCCATAACTTCCGTGCATGACAGTGGTGGCCCCATAACAACAGAGTGGCAAATCTCGCCATACTGCGTGGTGTAAAAGTAAGGAATACCGTGGTAGAATTCGCGCGAATGAGCGACGCCCTTGAGAATTCGGAGCCATCACAAACTCCCGCACCGATAGATGACGGGACAACGGCGAAGGACGAAGCCGAAACCGCAAAACTATTTGCGGAGGCCAAGAAATTGGCGGCCGAGGCTCGATACCTTGCCAGGCCCTTCTGGCAACGGACAGAAACCCTAGGCTTCATCGGCTCCCTTCTTGTTGCGGCTGTAGGTCTGGGCGGGGTCATCTGGACGCAATCGATAAAGGATCAACTGCAAAAGGTGCAAGATCAAAGGAATCAGCTTCAAGAGAGCCGGAGAGAGTTTGAAGCCTCGAAAAAGGCGCTGCAACCCCATATTGACGAGCTTGAGACTAAGGAAGGAGCTCTCGAAGCCAACGTCGCAGATCTCTCCGAAGAGTCGTCGCAGCAATTAGAGAAAAACTCCGAACTCCGAGCGGCGGCAGATACACTCAGGCTGCAACTGAAGCAGTTACAGGACAATGTGCCGTATGCCCAGATAGACGTACTAATGGACCAAATGGAGCGCGACTATGCAACCTCAGATGCTTCGCGCGTGGACGAGTCAATCAGGCGTTTGTTTAGGGAGGCAACAGCCGACCAGAGGCCTCTTTTGATTGTGCGATGCGAGCAGCGGGCGAATAGAGCAGGCGTTGATCCCCGTATCCGTCTGATCATCTATGACATGCTTTACAGTGTGACGGATGATTCGCAGTTCAAGACAGTATGGATTAAGTTCGCAGAGAGATACTTTTTCGCATCGCAATCCGATCTTCCGAAGAGCAAGATAGGGAAATACCAAAACATTATCTGGGGAACTATCTTAAGAAATAGCTTCGATCATTCGCTTCTGGATCCTTCCGACTCTCGGCTATTGGCGAATGCGCTCTGGGAAGATAAGCTCTATTTGGGGAAAGAACTTAAGAATGCGTCACCTGATGAATTGGGTCAATACTTGTTCGTCAACCAGCGTGGTGGGTTGCAGAACTCTGAGGCATACTTCAAAACACTTGCTGAGGTTCAAGGAAGGCTATTGACCGCGACTGACCCAGAAATAGTGCGGCGTTTGGCCGAAATCCTATCTAGGCATGAGCCACAGTGCTTTGTTCTGACGTGGTATTTCGGTTCAGATGCAAATAATTGGAAGTCCTCAACCGGAGAGTTTGTTGAACGGGCCGACCAAACATTGCGTAGTTTCAGCAAGGAAAATTATTTACATCCCCTCAAGTTCATGCCGGTCCTCAACGATCCGAAAACTCACTGGAGCGTTGAAGATTGGATGGCGGCAAACACGAAGCTGGTCAATTTCTGGGTTCCAATAAACTACGACGAGCGAGTTTACGACCCCTTGGCACAGGTCCTACTCCGTCGTGATGCCATCGGTCAGTCTGATCTTCCAGACTCTGAGGTCCAGCGACTGGAAAAATCATCCGAATCTTGAGGGTTCAGTTTGGCTCGGCACCAGCTACGGTTCATCGCCGAGCTTCCGGTCATCCAATAATCAGGTGCGGTTTACGGACTTCTGCTGTCGGCGGTTCAACTTCGGCCCGCTCGCAACTGCATCTCGTGGCAGGCGTAGTTGGTGGGCGGCTTGTTCCTTGAAAAAGCAATATGAAAATGACTAACAAGACCAACGCGCCGGCAGAGAGAATATAAAACTTCGCGAAATACAGACATCTTTGTGCCTTGTAAGCGCGCGAGGAGTCCTCGTAAAGTGCTCTGTGATCTGGCGCTTTTTCCGCGCGCCTCAATGCATCGTCAGATACGTTGGTTGCTGCTACGTATTGCAATAAATCGCAGATTAAAACGAGGACCGAAGTGGCCGCGAGGATGAGCACTAGATATTTGCTCACGTTCGCTGCCATGGAACGCAGCGGATCGTCGTGCACAGTCAGCAATGTCCAAGCAACTCCGATAAAGGCCAGTGCGAGGCTGCGTGTGAGCGTGCTGACCTGCCCGCTTGTCTCCTTCTTGCGGTCATAGATTTCTTTTAACTCCGGCATTTACACGCTAGCCCTCAGTAAGGCCATAGCCCCCATCTTCTGTGCCATCACTTTTCTTGAGAGGCGGAAGCCATTGGAATATCCCCTGAATCTTGTCGAACGGATACGGCACACGGTTCAATACCACCTCCACCAGCGTAGTGGTGAAGGGATGAAACAGGGTGAAATCCTCGCCCTTCGATGCGCCTGTGATATCGATTGTGACTGGATCGCAGTCAGCGCGCATCATCATCTTCACATCGTCACTGCCATATCCCTGATACGCCACCACGTCGGTTCCAGTCGATGCTTGGAAACGGATCTGCATCGGCCTTGGCGTGGTGGTGATCCCCTTCGGCAGCTGCACATGCAGGCACCGGTAGCTCGGGTCCGCTCCATAGGCATGCACGTCCACGGAGATCTCTTCCGCTCTCTGCCATGTCTGCCCGTCCGGGCCCTGCTCATAGACCTCGATCATGTAGTCCGTCACCGGGGCCCCATGCGCGTCCCGCGTATGTACCACAAATTGCTGCCATCCATCGAGGTCGCTTGTCTCCCAGAACAGGAACAGATGCCCTTTGCTCTTCAGCATCTCCTCGCGCGCGGGTGTGCTCCAGGTCTGCGCCTCGCTCAGCCAGGCGTTGTATTGGTCGATGTTTCCGATGTCCAGAAATTTGGCGATCCGGTCCACCATGCCAGGGTGTGGATCCGAAACCAGCGAGCCATGATTCCGCTTGTCCACCGCAAGGATGGGCACATTGAGCCGCGAATCGTTTGCCCACTCGCTGATCGTCACCCGTTTTCTCAGAAGCCCTTGCGCGTCGGTTGGCGTCTGCGTCAGGTCCAGCGTGATCTTGCGCGTATTCAGGCCGCATCCCGACCATCGCACCGTCCCGTCTGTGCCCGGATCATTGGCGACACTGGCAATCCCCGTATAAGGGGTGTTACCGATGAATACTGCAGCGTATGGCGTATCCGGCCCTGTGCCAAAGTAAGGCACCGGTCCGAGCAGGTCGGCGTGCGCCAAGTCCCAAGTCAACCGGCTGCCAAGCTCTAACCCGTCCAGCACCAAGTTCCCGGCATTCAGGAAATCCGGTCCGGGCGTCCTGTTGCCCTTGACCAGCGCTCCCAGCCATGTCCGGCCCTTGTGCGCCTGTGGTGAGCCCCACGTCGCCGGAGCCAGACCGATCAGATGCTTTAACCGCTTCAGCCGCTGGTTTTCACCCGGCGCAATCTTCTGGTGTGCCAACCAAGCCCGCACCACCAGCATGCCAGTCGAATGGACGATGGCATCAAACTCTTCTGAGTCGTTCAGCTTCGTAAGGCTGATCGCGCGCTGCAACCCCTCGGAAATGTCTTCGATGGTGATCTCGTTATTGAGAGAAATGTAATTTCCAACATTCAGCAGCTCGACTTCGATCTTGCGATCTACCAGCGCCCAGTAAAGATTCGAGAAGTCCAGACCGGTGGCAGAATAACCATGAATTAAGAGAAGCGGTCGTGGCATAGCTAACTCCGAGACAGTTCAATGCAGAAACTGCGGTGCAACTCTATCTCTGTTGCGCACAGAGCAACCAAAGATGGCGCTTTGTCCGCACCACGATACGGTACAGAGCCCTTCGACAACTTATAACCTTTTTGACTAAGTGAAGTACGGTTTAAAACTTTGCTCACATAGCATCGCCTCACTCCGTTCTTTTCGACGTGTCGATCTTTTACCGTCGAGCGGGTCCGCACCGACATGCGGCGCGTTCGACTTCACTTCGTCAGAGAAGTGAAAATCTGATTTAGACTGATGCCCCCGCCGATTCGATAGAAATCTCGATCAGGTTGCGTCAACGGCAGCATGAGAGTCGATGCGCTGCTGGCCGTGGGAACTGGTGTTACCGCAGCAAGGACAATCGGAGATATCTGAGCGGGAGTGTTGTCAAATAATCTCTTCGAAATAGACCCAAAGAAATAGATGTATTTCACGCTTGGGACGGGAAGAGGATGAATTACATCGATCGTGAATACGAGATGACGCATGTATCCGCCAGTGATGCTGGCATTTTGACCCAACGCGAAGACAGCCTGTCCACGCTCACAAGGGCATTGCGACTGACCTGAGCCGAGTGGCCAGCGATTGACTATCTTCAGACCGGTATATGCCTTGCCGAAGAAATTCGTCCTGTCAGGAGTTGCATAGGCTAGCGTATTGATCATTGTTCCAGGAGTTGCGGGCGATCCCCCTGTTCCTGGCGTTGGCACGGCAGTGTTCCAAAAACAACTACGTCCGCTAGCACCTGTGGGAGCGGTGGTACTGATGTTTGCGTACTGCGGTTTGGCAAGTGTAGGCTTGAGGTTTGCTTGTAGAGATGTACACTCCACCGTTCCGAGCGTAGGCATCGTGAATGCCTGTTGAACCTGGTTTCCTAGCACTGGTGTTACGAACCCTCCGCCGAAGATCCAGTCAAAGGAAGTCTGGCCCTCATTCCTATCAAACAAATGTGTTTCGATTCCGACGTTAAGATCGACCGCCTGGCCCACTGCACTGAGTTTGGCAGTTGTGACCCCCCCGGTAGGATTGGTCAAGACTGATACCACCCCATCCGTCCCGGAAGCCACCGGCGCAGTTTGCAATCGCACCGAATAGAATGGCCCCCACAGACCGTTACCGACCGGGAAAAGCCTTCGCCCATAGAAGGCAAGGAAGCCGTCGGAATTTGAGCTTTCCGAACTGGAGTAGCCTTGTTCGTAGCCACCTACAATCGTGATACCTAACGGGTTTTCGTCGCAAAGATCGCTCCAGCCGACAGAGCCGTCAACGGTGAAATTGCCAAGTTCGATCGGACTTCCACCGACCGTCGCTTCTACTTTTTGCTGTCCTGAGGCCATGCAAGCTGGTACGTTAATGACGACGCTTTCCGTGTCCCAGCTCACTATTTCCGCGGTATTGCCACCGACAGTGACAGTACCTCGACTGGCTCCAAACATCGCCCCCGAAAGCGTAACGTGGGTTCCGATGGATCCATGATTTGGATTCAGAGTAGGTGTGGCAAGCGTAAACTTGCCCACATTTGTTGGACCGCCCGGGATTATCAAAACGACGTCTCCAGAAACAGCTCCCGCTGGTACTGTGAGCTTCACTAAGGATGACGAAACACTCCAAACGGAAGCCGCTTGTCCACCAACAGTGGCTGACGTGCTGGCCAGAGTAGCCCCGGGAAACGCCCCACTAATTTCGAGATTGTCACCTGGAAGCGCGATTGCTGGGTTAATGTGCACTGGGAGATCAATCGTGAACGCTCCGGCAGAAATCTCCGTGGGTGTGGCTGCCGGCCCCACCACAATCGTCAACGTCCCCGTCGTCGCGCCCGCCGGAACCTGGACCGAGATCTGATTAGTAAGCCAGTTGGCGGGTACGACGGCCGCGGGGACCCCATGGAATGTCACCGCGCTGGTGCCGGGGAGATAAGCACCGAATCCTGATCCCTTAATGACTACCGTTGCGCCGACGGCCGCGTGGCTTGGACTTGCTACGGGTGCTTGGCTCGATGCAAAAGGAACGGCGATTGTTATATAGGCGAGGAACGATACGATCTTCCGTATCGAAAGATGCGAAAGCATAGGAATCTCCTGATCTGCTCGGGACACGTTGAGTGATTAGAGTGCAGCAAAAATAACACAAGCTGACCTAAATCGCATAAATAATTTTGATACAACTTACGTTGTGTTTTTCGAAGCACTCGGGATAGAAAGGGGAATTGTGTGGCGCTCGCTTGAGCCTCCAGCGCGTAAGCTCTCCCACAGGTAAGGTCCTTTCTCTGGATGAACGGCATTAAGCGAGTGTCGGCTGAGGGAGCCCTTGGAGACTGATAAGGAGTCAACGAGTCATCTCAATCTCTGAAGTCGGTGCTTGATAGTGACGCTTGCGAAGAAGGCGTTTCAATATAATGTGGAGATTTGTATGGGGGAGCCATCCCCGGGAGATAGCCTTCGCTTCTATCAAAGGGGCTAATCGTTTTGGAAAAACTCACCCCGGTCGCGGTGCGGCTCGAAGGATAAATTCAAAGCTTCAATGAAGAGAGGATCAGATGAGAAGTGAGACAACTCCGGACACGATTCTCCGCTTGACTGAGGTACTGAAAAGGACCGGGCTCAGCAGAGCAACGATCTACAACAGAATTGCAAAAAGGGAGTTTCCGCACCAGGTATCACTCGGCGCCCGTGCGGTCGGCTGGCTAGAAGAGGAAATCGAGGATTGGATCGACGGGCGCGTACTTCTTCGACCCGAATCGGCAACAACAGGAATCTCAGAACGCGGCTCGGACGAGCGATTCGCGGCACCTAAGAGTGTTCGTTGTGAAAGGCTGCAGACGCAACGATCCATTGAACAGGCGAGGTGCAAGATATCCGTAAACGTGGGCGCACCAGATCCCGCGGACCTGCACTTGCGGGCTAAGGAGAGGACGCTATAGCCGAGCGTCCAGGAGCGGCGGAGCGGGAACACGATGCAGCCACAGGCGGGCGTCTGTCGTACGCTGGTTACCTGGCGAGGGGCACGCCCTTTGCTCGGTTGGGGACCAGCCTGTATTTCTGCTTCGTTCTCAAGCCGATCTACTCCGCGGAGATATGCGGCGAGATTCATCATTTCGCGTACCCTTCACTCGAAGTTTTAGAAAATCGTCACGCTGGGTTGATGCTCCGATTCTGAGAGGGGAATCATTGATCCGTACCATCTTTCGGTAACGCTCTATCGCGATTTCGGCGGATTCGCGAAGGTGCGCCAGCCAAGCGGCGGTGCGGTGGGAGTGCGATCTATAACGAAGCCGCGCGATGCCGACGAGTTGGACGTTTGGCAGTGTTCGCAGAACCGGGCAGAAGTTGTCGAAACCTTCATCTTCAGCGCGCTGAATCGCCCACTCCGCATACATTCTCTCCGCGGCATCACGGGCCTCTATGCGAATTTGGGTCTCAAATTTCTCCTCTCCATTTGCACCGGTTCCGAGAGGATGGATCACTTCCGCCCGCACTGAATCGCTTTCGAGCAAGTGCGGTATGAATGTAATCAGGCCCATGTCTTGTAGCAGCTTCACGCCCCTTTAGGCCGTCCCAGAATTGCCGCGCTGCAAGTGCCTAATTCCAGCCTGCATGGCTGCTCGATCAATTCAGGTACTCAGATCCTCGTGATTTCGGTACAGCCATTCGGTCGCCTTCTCTCGCCACGAGGTTCAACCATTTTTGATCAACGCTTCCGCTTGCTATGCGGGCAACGCGCTGCGAGCTTTTGACCTGACGAGGCCAGCAACAGTGCAAGGGGATAGTTGAGCGACGTGCCATGGTCCTGACCACCTCTTCTTTAGATTCCGAAAATGTTCTTCTCCAGTTGAAACGGCAAAGCGGGAATCGTCACTACGTAGCGTGGGGTTTAGATGCTCGAGTTTCTGACTCGAAGAGAGTCATAGTCCAGCAGGCCGCAAAGTCTCCAGGCCCCAAGCCACTACCTTTGATCGTTTCGGTTTAACCGATGATGCCACGGCGGGAAGATGGCCCCTTCTCGAGAAAGGACACGCTAGATGCATTGAAGGACCCTCGGGCTATTCGCCAGATGTCCTCGATCAAAATTCCCCAGAAAATTGAAGAACAATGTTATGCTGTTCCGCGCATAGCTGTGACAATTTGAAGCCTTGAGCCTGTTTTTTGGATGAGGGCGCTTGCCCGGTCGACAGGGGTAAGCGATCTTCCATGATTTGCTGAGGTTAAACAGAATGTTTGACCAAGAAAAAGTCATCGCGCTCTTAAATGCCATCCGCTCGCGGGACCGGGAGCTCGGAGCTGAGTTAGAGGCGAATGTCGATAGTCGGTCTGCGTCCGTAAACACCTCGCGATTGATCCGTGAATCGGCCCCCGAACGCAGCGAACCCCGTCCACGGCTCACGCCCGAGACAATAGTCCTGCGCTCCGGACGCCCGGTCTTGACCGTTTCGAACGATGAGCCGACTCTCACCTTCGAAGACGCGGAAAGTGAGGTTTGGCGAGATCGGCTGACAAAGGCGCGAACAGGACTAATTCCTGCGATACGCGCGGTGGGCCGTGTCGACCTCAAGAATAATCCGCGTTTCGATTGGGTGGGTACCGGGTGGCTAGTTGCGCCCGACGTCATCGTGACCAATCGCCACGTCGCATTGGAGTTCGGCAAGCGCAGCTCCGATGCCTTCGTCTTCCGCCGCGGTCTCGGCACGCATCCGATGTCAGCTTCGATTGATTTCGTGGCTGAGTTCGGTCGTGATGCCGCCGCCCCGCCGGCCTCGGTCACGAAGATTCTCCATATTGAGGAGGAAGACGGGCCCGACCTCGCCTTTTTACAGCTTCAAGGAGACTCGCTCGCCGACCCGATTCCTTTATCTACCCAGATTGCCAACGCCAACGAGTTCATCGCGGTCATCGGATATCCAGCGCGCGACAGCCGTATTCCCGACCAGCAGCTGATGGAGAATCTGTTTGGAAATCTCTACGACAAGAAACGGCTTGCCCCTGGCCAAATTGTCACCAGCCGAGGAGACGAACTCGAACACGATTGTTCTACTTTGGGAGGCAATTCGGGATCTGTCCTGATTGGGCTTGAGGCTGGACGGGCGGTGGGAATCCATTTTGCCGGGAGATTTTTGGAAGCGAATTTTGCGGTTCCGGCGCATACGATCGCCGAGCATCTCGACGAAACCCTCCGCGGCAGCGAACGTCGCCGAGCCGTCTCGCTCTCCCCGCACGGAACCTCCCCGATCCGGACCCAATCTTCACCGAAAGTGTCTACCACATTAAACGGTTCCTCCGTAACCCTTACCATCCCCCTTATCGTGACCGTGACCGTCGGTATTCCGGCGCAGACCTCTCCCTCGAGTGCCACAAGCGATCAAGATCTTGATGTGCCGGTGACCGAGGGAGTCGTTGAAGACTACCGCGACCGGCAGGGTTACAAGGAAGACTTCCTCGGTGCCAAGCATCTGGTTCGATTGCCCCGAGTCCTTCGAAATTCAGCTGATGTGCTCGAGTTCGAAGCTGAAGGAACGAAGGATCACGTTCTTCGCTACCAGCACTTCTCGGTGGTGATGCACCGCAAACGTCGCATGTGTTTCCTTAGCGCGGTCAATATTGATGGCGGGCATTCCCGAAAATCCCAGCGGACTACCTGGCGAACGGACCCAAGAATCCCCAAAGACCTGCAAATCATGTATGAGTGTTATGGCAATCCGCCCAAGTTCAGCCGGGGTCACATGACCCGACGCGAGGACCCGGTGTGGGGCACGGCGAAAGAGGCAGAGCTCGGCAATTCCGATTCAATGCACGTGACCAACGTTACGCCCCAAATGCAATCCTTCAACTCCCCGATCTGGCTGGGACTCGAAGACTATGCCTTGCAGAACGCCCGCCAGGACGGATCTAAAATTTCGGTCATTACCGGGCCTGTTTTCAGCAACAACGATCCGATACGATACGGGGTGAAGATTCCCCTTGCCTTCTGGAAGGTGATTGCCTTCCTTCACGACCGGACCGGCAAGCTCTCGGCTACCGGATACTCGATCTCGCAGGGCGATCAAATTCCTGAGGTAGAGTTCGTATATGGGGCTTACGAAACCTTTCAGCGACCGATCTCGTGGATCGAAGAGGCAGCTGGAGTTTCTTTCGAAGGACTGGCGGAAATTGATCCGCTCACTCGGGCTGACGAAATGCTGTCTGCGCCTCTTCTAGGATGGGATCAAATCCGTTTCACGTCCTAGTCGAAACCTTTGTGTGAGGCAAAACCATGGTTACTGACGCGGAATTCGGCGTAATACAGGGAGCACTCACCCAGATCGTGGCCATGAACGGCAGAGATGTCTTCAAGGCTGTCTTCGCCGGGCCTGACTTCCCGGTTGCACTCAACAAACAGGCTGGTCCCGCCGCCAGCGACGAACAGATCGCGGCCGGAGCTCTTCATGCCTGTATGCGCCGAGAGTGGATGGACGATCCGTGTTGGCTCGTTCGCCTTCTGACCTACATACAGGGCAATGCTGGTGTGGGCGGCGTCAATGTGGTCGCCAATCTGAATACCGTCATTCAACGGCTGAACCAAAAGATCAATGTATTTGACGAAGTGTGGTACTCGCACTGGGTCGAAGGAGGCTTGCCCTTCGTCGACCGCAGTGCTCTGCGGGACACATTGAAGGATTTCTCCCGTGCTACCGGGCGGGCGATTCTGCGCATTGAAGGGGACCCTGATACGGGGAAATCCTACAGCAAGTACCTGCTCGAGCACGTCAGCGCTTCTCAGGGCTGGTCGTTTCGCATCATTAGCGTTGAACTCGAACCGGGTGCCGAGATTGCCATGAACGCCACCAATCTCGCACAACTTCTCGTTGGAGAAATGGGTTGCCCGAATGCGGTCGCGAATAGCGGCATCCAGGACACGACAATCGATAACATCCCCATGCTCCAAACCTGGATTCTGCGTTGCGCGCGGGAATCGGACAAGCGTTGGTGGTTTTTCCTCGATGGATTCGGATCACTGCCAGAGTCGAATACAGCGCGAAGCCTGATTCAGGGTTTAGCCGACAAGATCGCCAACGGCAGCTATCGCGAGAACCTTCGCATGATCCTGGTCGACTATGACAAACCGCTGTCTCGAGTCGAGGAAGAGAAAGTTGCCTTCGACCGATCCGATTCTCCCCTAAGTCCCCAACTCCTCGAGCAGGCGGTCTACGACTGCCTTGATCGGTTATATCGGCAGCTTCAGCGAATTCCAGCCCCCGGAGAGCTAGATAGCAAGGCCAGGGTACTGGTTGCCAATCTTTCGGCAGTTTCTTGGATAGTCGAACTCAACAAGAGACTGCGCGCTGCAGCAAAGGCTATTCGCAATGGCCAATGAATCAGTAGTCTGGACGACAGAAACCGCTTCCGAGTGGCTCCAGAATGTGCTTTCTAGCGAAGCCGAGGAGAATTCCGATCCACCTTCTCGGCGCCCACTCCTGCTCCGACATTCCGTACTGGCCCGTTTCTCTTTGACCGACGTGCGAGCCGACGATGGCTCAATGATGCCGGTGGATACGGTTCGAGCGCTGTTGGGCAATGATCTTGTGACCCTACCGAGAATTCCAGGCGAGCCACAATGGTTCACTTTGAAGCCGGCATCTCGGTCCGAAGGGCTTCGCGAACTCGGTACCCTGGAGGGGATGTACGTCGAACGGCAGCAGTCGATCGTGGACGCTCCCACCACGCTTCAAAGCGTCTTCGACGAGTATTTGCAACGAAACTATTCCGCCGCAGATTCAGACGAAGTGCAGCGATTAGAGGCTGCGTTGCAGGTCACAACATGGCTCGAGACCTTTCTTCAAGGTGCACCGCAGAAGGGGGGCATCGAACGCCGATTGGCTCTTCGCCGCTTGCTTTATCCGATGGAACGGCTTACTTACGGATTCATGGGAAGAACATCGGAATTGGCTACGCTTCGCTCTTTCGTCGGCGTTCTTGATCCGCAAAGTCGGGCCGAAGCTGTCAAACGGGTTTTCTCAAGCTTCATAGCCACGCGAGATCCTCTCATGTTGTATGGAATTGGAGGGGTAGGTAAATCGACGCTGCTGACCGAGTTTATTCGACAGCATGTCAACAGTTCGATGCCCTTTCCATGGGTTTATCTGGACTTTGACAATCCCCGGCTGAACGTGGCCACTCTGTCAACCTTGATTGAGGAAGCGGTCGAGCAATTGCGGGCCCAATATATCGGAAGCGACTGGAACGCCCTGTTGACCGAAGCCCGCACGCAATCGAATGCGACCAATGCTGCTCATTACGAGTCAGAACAAGAAAGTCGCACCATCGCATACAGCGACCTGAGATACAGTGCCGATGTGCGAGACCAAAGTGCTCAAACCATTGCTCAGTCGTTCGCCTTGCACCTGAGACTTGCGATGGAGAGTACTGGTCTCGAACGCATGATGCAGGTATCTGAAACGCTACCCCTGCTCATCGTCATGGACACCTTCGAGGAGGTCCAGAAGCGCGGTATCGAAAGGGCTGGGATTCTTTGGCAGTTCTTGAGCTACTTGCAACAGGAAATTCCGCGCTTACGAGTTGTGGTTTCTGGGCGATCCCAAGTTCCAGAATTGGCGGCAAATCTTGGAACTCCCACGGAAATCGCCTTGAAGGAATTCGACGAGAGTTCTGCCATCTCTTATCTGATGATCCGCGGCGTCTCCGATATGGATTCAGCACGCGCGCTGTACAGGCAGGTGGGTGGCAATCCGTTGAATTTGAAGCTCGCCTCGCAGGTCGCCAAGAGCGAAAAGATCGGCAAGAAAGGCATCGAAGGCATCAAGACAACCTCCTATCTCGTCTTCGCTGCAGCAGAACATGTTGTGCAAGGGCAGCTATACAGCAGAATACTCGACCGCGTCACCGACCCGGACTTACACAAGCTTGCTCATCCCGGCTTAGTCGTAAGAAGAGTAACCGCGAAAATTATTCAGCAAGTTCTGGCCGGGCCGTGCGACCTTGGCGAAATCGACCTCGATCGCGCTTCTGAGCTCTTTGAAAAGCTGAAGTGCCAGGTTGACCTCGTTGTGCCGGAACCCGATGGCGCGCTCCGTCATCAGCAGGACGTACGACGCGTCATGCTCAAACTGCTCGAAGCGGAAAAGCCTGACCAGGTACAAGAGATTCACCGGCTCGCTTATCAGTTTTATCAAGGTGAGAAGGGGACAACCGCGGCCATTGAACGCGTTTATCACGCATTACAACTCTCGATGAGCGAAACCGACATCCTGGGCATGTGGATACCCGAGGCGGCCGAGTCCATGCGTAGCTCGGTCGAGGAGTTTCCTCCCTCCTCCCAACTCATTGTTTACCTTCAGGCAAAGGAGCAGCCTCCTTTAGAGCTTCGCGCTCGCGCCAGTCTCGAGCAATGGGAACGCCTTGTAGAACCGAGGGCTCGGCAGGCCATCGATTACGGCGATTACACGCGGGCCACGACGATCCTCGCAGAGAGGACCGATCGCACGCCGGGAAGTGCTCTCTATGCCATTGCTGCAACAGCCAGCCGGCATATCGGAGACTATATGGCGGCGAGATCGCAGTTGAATACCGGCATCGCGTCGGCCGAGTCCGTAAACCGGCTTGATCGCCTCTGTGAATTGCGGCGGTTGTCTGGAGAATTGTACCGAGATACGGGAGACTTGGTGGCCGCAGATGAAGACTTCTGTCAGGCGCAGAAGCTCGCCATGCGAATGGGTTCCGGCGCGCTTGCTCTCCAGATCTATACCTCTCGAGCGAAACTGAACGACCCGACATCGAAAAGGCCAGCCCCGCCACCCGACAACCCGGAATTGATCGAAATCTTAAAGGTAACCAGTGACGCGGATTTTGCCACGGTTCGATCCCAGCTGGTCGGCTTATTTCGCCTGTGTGGCGAGACGTGTGTGCCTCTGCTGATGAAGGGTTTAAGAGTTTTCAAATTGGAGTACCTGACTTTCATCCAACCTCAACCCCCTTGGCTTTCTGAGGCGCAAGAGATGCAAAGGAAACGACGCCTGAACGAATTCTTCCAGCAGAGACTGGAAAGCCATGCCGAAGATATCTCCGTGCGCACAGTGATAGCTTCCGTTCTCGAAGAGTCTCTCGATCCGAATCATTCCGTGAGGTTCGCATGAACGGCTGGCTTTCCGTTGCCGAGCTAGACGAGCTTATCGCGAAGTCGCTCGCTGCCGAGTTGTGGGAGTCAGAAAAACGCCGGTTACTTTTCTTCCGCATTCGAGACCTCCAAGCAAAAAGCCCGCACATGAGCAACGAAGACGCTCAGCTGCGTGCGGATCTCCAATTCCTCTGGGCGTCAACAACTCTGCGTGATGGTATTCGTCCTCTTCTCATCTGGTTGCAGAATGCCCGCCCACTTGTAGCCGGTTACGCCGAACAAGACTACTTCGAACGCCTTCTTAGCCGTCTCGAAGGGCGGCTTGCCGAGCCGGCCATCCCCCCTGCGGTGGCCGCGTCTCTTAAGGGCGAAGCGATCTTGTTTGCAGATGACATGCTGCCAATCGGGTACCTAGAGACGGGGTTCAAGGCGGCCACATCCGTCGCTCGCCTTCTGGTGCCGCGCTTTGAGAATTCAGTCGAAACCAGCAAGCGTTATTGGGGAACAGGTTGGCTCTTGGCTCCGTCTCTTCTCATTACGAATCATCATGTTTTCAACGCTCGCGACGACAATGAACCCGATGCCAGTGAGGCGGACTTCTTGAGACAGGCCCTCGGTACCACCGTTCAGTTCGATGTGGATTCCAAGGATGGTGGAACCGAGCCGATTCCACTCACGGAGATCGTCGCTTCCGATCTAAATCTCGATTATGCCATTGCCCGTCTTGCCGCACCCCAAGATCGCGCTGGCCTGGACGTCGATTGGTCAGCCTTCAGTCCAGGAAAGGACGAGGTCGTACCGCTCAACATCATCCAACACCCCATCGGACAACCGAAAAAAATCGCTATTCGCAATAATCTGGCCACCTACGCCACTAGCCCTGAGATACGCTACTTCACGTCAACTCTCGGAGGCTCTTCAGGATCGCCCGTTCTCAACGATCAGTGGCGGGTGGTGGGAATTCATCGGGGTTCCATTGGAACAAAGGTCCTGTCTTTTCAGGGACGGCCTTCCGCGATCATCAACCTTGGCACGCAGATGGCGGCAATCTTGCCGACTCTGGCGGCCTCCCTGAAGTTGGAACTCAACGTTGCCTGATCACGACGACGCGTGCTGCACCTCTTAAAGGCAGTTGCACTGAACAGCACGGCGAGATTCTACTCATTTTAGCGATCGAAAACATTCGAGAAAGCGGCCGTGTAAGCTTGGGTCGTGCTCTGGAAACACCACGTAAGTTGTATCGAAATTATTTCAGGCCGCACGGGATAACAGGCCGAGGAGCGCCAAATGCTTGTGAAGGCGAGCAACTACCGACAACTCGATCGCGAGTAGGAACGCGTGACACGGACGGATGTCAACCGTTTGCCTAGTCTTTGCACGCATAGCTGAGTTCACTGTCCTCTGTGGTGACCTTACGAAGCCCCACCCAATTGTCGGCCTCAAACCAGTTCTTAGCGTCATCATACTGCCGCTGCATCTCGAGAGGGACCGAGGCATAGTACATGACCTCTTTTCTCTGCTTTGGG
>Ga0126381_100002647_pt1 | contig 19415 bp, 15 predicted proteins | sample PanSoiMetPlot_28_FD_96465 | JGI IMG/M metagenome (GOLD analysis project Ga0126381, IMG submission 96465) | Tropical forest soil microbial communities from Panama - MetaG Plot_28 | ecosystem: Environmental > Terrestrial > Soil > Tropical forest > Bulk soil | place: Panama | collected 2016-02-17
AGCGACTTGCTCACCCAACGTTTTGAATTCCGCGGCGGCGAGGTTGAGATCGATGGCTGTTTTGGCCGCATCGCGCTCCAGCAGTCGGTACTTGCCGCTGAGAACGATGCGCAGGCCGGCCTCAAGCTCGGCCTTGAGCTCAGCGTAGCGCTTGGCTTTGGCGGCCTGCCGTTTGAGCGAGTTGGCCTGACGCGTGACCTCTTCGAGGATGTCGTAGACGCGCGCGAGGTTCTGTTTGGCGCTTTCCAGCTTGGCTTCGGAGAGGCGCTTGCGGGTTTTGAACTTGGTGACGCCCGCAGCCTCTTCGATCACAGAGCGACGATCCTGCGGTTTGGAGCTGAGGATCTGGCCGATGCGGCCCTGCTCGATGATGGCGTAGCTTTCGGGCCCGAGGCCGGTACCCATGAACAGGTCTTGAATATCGCGCAGACGGGCGGGGCGGCCATCGATGAGGTACTCGCTCTCACCGGAGCGGTATAGGCGGCGCGTGATGGTGACTTCGGCGGACCGCGGCGGCTGGCTGCCTTCCACGGGCTGCGGTCCGTGAGCCGGCGACGAGGCCTGTGCTTCGGGATCGACCAGCGTCATGGTGACGTATGCCATCCCCAGCGGCTTGCGGTCGCGAGTGCCGGCGAAGATCACGTCCTCCATGCGGGTGCCGCGCAAGCTCTTGGCGGACTGCTCGCCCAGCACCCAGGTTATGGCGTCGCTGATGTTGGACTTGCCGCAGCCGTTGGGCCCGACAATGGCGGCGATACCTTCTCCGTGGAACCGGAGCTCGGTGCGCTCACAGAAGGACTTGAACCCCTGCATTTCGACGCGTTTCAGTTTCAGCAAAGCGTTTCCCTCGCTTCAATGCCGGATCGAGACGCAACCGGCGGTTTTCGATCTGCAATCGGGGGAGTTGTCACTATACTAAACGCGCTCGCCATAAAAGTAAAGCGCCCCCACCACGAGATATTGTGGCATATTATCGAACAACCCAATTTGTAGCACGCGTGCTACCAAAAATTACGCGTTTTCCTCTGTTTTCGGCAAATGCTCCTCCAAAGACGGCCATTTCGGCTTCCGTTTTTCGCGAAACGCGCGGATGCCTTCCTGGAAGTCGCCGGTCTGGAAGATCTCCTCGCGCACCCGGCGGGCGATCAATCCCGCCATATCCCAGTCTTTGCCGCGGGCCTCCTGTACGAAATTGAGGCCGCTGCGGATAGCACTGGGGCTAGCTTCGGCCAATTGCTGCGCTAATTCCATACTGCGTTTGGGGAGGTCCTGCGTGATTTCGTGGACCAGACCCATTTCCTTGGCCTCTCTGACGCCGAAGATGCGGCCGGTGAGGGCGAGCTCGACGGCGCGGCGCTCCCCGAGCGCAGCAGACATGGCGCGGAAGACCAGGAACGGCCATAGGCCGAGCCGGATCTCGGTGAGGCCGAATTTGGCTGCCTCCGCCGCGATCACGATATGGCAGTTGGCGATGAGGCCAACTCCGCCGCCGTAGGCCGGGCCGTTGACTTCGGCAATAAGCGGCTTTGACATGCGAATCGACATGGTGAACAACTGCTCATGGACGTTTCCGATGGTCTCGGGCCGGATTTCCTGCACTTCGCCGAGATCCATGCCGGCGCAGAAGCACTCGCCGGCCGCAGCCAGCACGATGGCGCCCACAGAGGGATCGCGGTTGGCGCGAGAGACCGCGTCGACGATATCGCGGCAGAGCGCGGCGCTGAGGGCATTGCGTTTATCAGGACGGTTTAGAACCAGGCGAACTATGCGACCGTTTTGTTCGGTCTGAAGAACGTCGCTCATGGATCGCTCCTTGGCAGGAAGGCAGAAACAGATTTGGGGGCGTGCGGAGCCCACGCCTCTTGGGGAATATTATATCCCAGTCAGGAAAGGAGCCAGAAGTTAGGGGCTAAGAGCTAGGAGGTCTCGTCGCCAGTGCTGACATCGATTTCCATGCCGAGCAGCGAAGCGCCGAATGTCTTTCCCTGGGCATCGGTGCGGAGCGAAACCGTGCCGCCGCCGCCCAGGGCCTGGTGTAGCAGAAAATTTAGCGCACCCAGATTGGGCAGCTCGAAGCGCTCCACCTGGCCTTTCACGAGCTCCCCAAAGTGCCGCTTGACGCGGTCGGCAGTCACTTCGCGCACCAGGATTGGGTAGTGGCCGGGATCGTAGGCGATCACGCCGATGTTGCAGGTGTCCCCCTTATCGCCGGAGCGGGTGTGCGCGAAACGTGAGAGTGGAATTTTCATCGCCCCGTCGATTATTGTACACAGGGGTTTAACTTTCCGGCGCGCGGAAGCGTCAAAATGGAGAACAACCTGGAGGACCTATGCGTCTTTGGGCTCCCGTTGCGGCGCTGACGATGGTGGCCGCGGCTGCAGAGGCGGCGGAGCGGCCGTCGATTTCCGGAAAAGTCACCGATGCGGAGGGTAAGCCACTGGAGCATGCCACCGTGATGGTATATTACGCGGGCGTGAAGCAGGGCTACAGCACGTTTTGCCCGTCCTGCTATGCCGACTGCGGCAAGCGAACGGTGACCGACAGGTCCGGCGGGTTCACGATCTCAAACCTGGCGCCCGACCTGTGGTTCACGCTGCTGGTGGCCGAGGATGGGTACACACCGGTCTTCGTCGAGAAGATCGACCCGACGCTCGGCAAGACAGCAGCGGCGGTGCTGCACACGCGGGCGAAGGTAGACGACCCTGCGCGAGTCGTGCGTGGGCTCGTGGTGGACGCGCATGGGCGGCCCGTGCGCGACGCTATCGTCGAACCGCGCGGAGTCGGAGTGCTGCGCGACGGCAAGCCGGCCGGAATGATGTTCGGCACGATTCGCGGCCTCGATCTGCTGGCCGTGTCCAACATGCAGGGCGAATTCGAGCTGGCTTACGAGGGGCAAACCAACCAAATGTTCTTTGCGATCGAAGCACGCGGTATGGCGCCCAGGTCCTTTCTCAAGGTACCGACCGGGCTGGAGCGGCAGACGTTCCGCTTGAGCGACGGTGCGACAGTGCACGGCCAATTAATGCAGGATGGCAAGCCTGTAGCGGGAGCGGAGGTCGGGCTGATTTCGCAACAGCGGCCCAACGGTGCGGGCTACGACGAGATCAGGCTCGGAACGCAGGCAGACGGATCGTTCACATTCACCAACGTTCCGCCGGGCGAGAAGTACTACCTCTACGCCAAGATGGAGTCGATCAAGCAGCGCGGGGCCGCTCACTACCTGGAGGCGCAGACGAAAGATGATGGGCAGGACGTCGATGTGGGCGAGATCAAGCTGCAGCCCGGATACCTGCTGCGCGGGCACGTTTCGCTGAGCGATGGTCGGCCGGTGCCTCCTGGGACGCGCGTCTTTATATCTCCAGGCTGCGCGATTTGTAAGGCACAGGACGGCGGGTTCGGATACTTCTCACTGAAGGATTCACAGACCATAATTGCCGGGCCTGGAGGCGAGTTCGAATTTGCCGGTTTGGCGGATGGGCCCTACCAGGTGGTCGCGTCGGTAAAGGGATACATGCTCGGCGAAGGGTATTCGATCATTCATCCTGACGGGATCGATCAAGACTTCTGGAAGCGGGCGAGCGACTTTCAAAATCTCCAATCGCAGCAACTGGGGATCGTCGAGACGATGGTAAAGGGCAACGTGGACGATCTCAAAATTGTCGTGCAGCCGCGGCCTGGGCGATGAGGAGTGCTATCATCGCCGCGGAGGCGGCATTTGCAGAAGGTCACGCTAAATAAGACGATTACAGCCCGGCGGCTGAGCAAGACTGGTGTACCCACGCCCGATCCCGAAGCGACCATCCCTTTTGGGGCGATCCTGGAGCGCGTGGAGCGGGAACGCGACAGGGCCAATTTCCGCTACCTGACGGAGACGTACCAGTGCCCGTGGGACATGCTGGCGTCCGCTATGGATGAGGGCGAGAAGGCTCAAGCTGCTGCAGTGGGAAAGACCGTCGCTGCCGCGCCGCGTGTACCGCATCTTGTGTTCGAGACCGTGACTTCCAATGAAGGACGTGTGGGTAGAGCAAAGGTGCCGGGAGGGTGGCTGGTCCGGGTGGAACCGGGCGGCCTGGCGTTTGTGCCGGACCCCGAACATAAGTGGTAACGCCGGCGATCTTGTCGCCGGCGAGGCACACCGGCGGCATGACCGCCGGCGTTACCCCACATACCGCGCGTACAAACTCCTGGCCACACCTGTGTCGCTTGTGCCCTTGACGATCGCGCGGCCGTCCGGGAAGACCGTCATCTCGTACGGCTGTACACGAAATCGCAATGCGAATTCGTTGGCACGGACCTCGCCCAGGGGCTCAAGCCGCGCCTTGAGCTCCAGCAGGTCGATAGGCCTCTCGCGCTCGTGAATCTGCACGGCGTTTCTGCCGCAGAGCCGTACAGGTGCGCGATGCGACTCCTCCAGAAATGGGAATTGCCTCGCACCACAACATGGGCATTCCGGGTCGCGCGCGGGCATGGCGATCTGGCGGATGCCGCCCGCCCAAAGATCCGCTGTGGTGATGCGCGGCTCCACCTGTTCCTTATGGCCACAGAGTATCTTCAGGGCATCGCTCACCTGTACGGAAGCTATCAGAGCAATAATCGCGTTGAGCACGCCGGCGGTTTCGCACGTCGGCTGGACGCCGGAAGGCGGTTCCGGATACACACAACGCAGGCAGGCGGTCGCACCGGGAATCACGGGCATGGCGATTCCGTAGCTGCCGACCGCCGCGCCGTAAATCCAGGGCACGCCGCGGCTCACGCACCAATCGTTGACCAGATATCGCGCCTCGAAATTGTCCGTGCCATCGAGGATCGCATCGCCTACCAGCAGTTCTGCCGCATTCGCAGCCGTGAGATCGGCTACAGCGGCGTCGACGCGAACCGCCGAATTGATCGCGCGAATATGCCGTTCGGCCGCCGCGGCCTTGGGCAGACTCTGCGTCGCGTCCTCTTCTTCGAACAGCCATTGGCGATGAAGGTTGCTGGGCTCTACGTAGTCGCGGTCGATAATCGTGATGCGGCCTACACCAGCGCGCGCCAGCGCGGCCGCGTGGAAGCTTCCGAGTGCGCCGCATCCGATGATCACGGCGTGAGATGCCATGAGCGCTTCCTGGCCTTCTTCTCCGATGCCCTGAAACAGGATCTGCCGCGAATAGCGCTCGCGCGCGGAAGCATCCATCGATTTCGATGGTAGCAAAGTTGCTATAAAGGGCTTACGTTATCATGAGGTTGGTGCGCCGCCGACTCGACTATGTCGCTTGCGTCCTCTGCGCCCTCGCCGCCTCGCCATTGGTTCTAAAGGCTCAGTCCAGCGCTCACGAGGGCAAGAAGATCGTCAACATCCAATTCGAGCCAGCGGCTCAGCCGGTCGAGCTGGCTGAAATCAACCGCCTGCTGCCGCTCAAAATCGGCCAACCGCTGCACCAGGCGGATGTGCGCACCGCCATCGACCGCCTATTCGCTACCGGCCGTTACACCGATATTCAAGTTGATGCCCAGCCCTTCCAGGACGGCGTGCTGATCCGGTTCATTACGAAGAACCGCTGGTTCATCGGACAAGTGGTGGTTGCGGGCAATCTGTCGAGTCCGCCCAATGCCGGCCAACTGGAGAATGCAGCTCGGCTCGACCTCGGCGCGCCCTTCAGCCAAGCCAAACTGGACGATGCGGTGAATGGCCAGAAACGCCTGCTCGAAGCCAATGGGCTCTATCGCAGCAGCATCCATCCGGTCTTCCAATGGCAGGCCGAGTATCAGCAGGTGAACCTCCGTTTTGAGATCGATAGCGGCCGGCGCGCCCGCTTCGCCATGCCTGTGCTGATCGGCGATATCAGGATGGACCCCAGCCGGATTCTCTCCGCTACCCGGTTTCGCCGCTGGCTGATCCACACCTGGAAGCCGGTCACCCAGACGAGGGTTCGCCGGGGCCTGGACGGGGTGCGTCGCCTTTACCAGAAGGATAGTCGCCTGGAGGCCCAGATTTCCCTCGACTCGATGAAGTTCGACCCCGAAGAATACTCCGCCACCCCAACGCTGCACATTGACGCCGGTCCGCGCATAGAGATCCGCACCATCGGCATGAAAGTGTCCAATGCGAAGTTGCAGCGCTACGTGCCGGTGTTCGAGGAGCACGCGGTAGATGACGACCTGCTGCGCGAGGGCGCGCGCAACCTGCGCGACCATCTGCAATCCGACGGCTTCTTCGATGCGGAAGTGGAATTCAAGCGGCAGCGCGTGGTCAACGATCAGGCCACCATCGACTTCCTCATCAATCCCGGCATACGGCACAAGCTGGTGCACATCGAAATTTCCGGCAATCGCTACTTCAACACCGAAACGCTGCGGGAGCGCATGTACTTGCGCACCGCTTCATTCCTGCAATTTCCCCGCGGCCGCTTCAGCGAGATCATGCTGAGCCGCGATGAGGACGCCATCCGCAATCTTTATCAATCCAACGGCTTTCGCGACGTGAAAGTGACACACCGGATTGACGACAGCTTCCAGGGTCGCCCCGGCGAACTTGCTGTGTTTCTGACCATCGATGAGGGCCAGCAGTACTTCATAGGGGACTTGCAGGTGGATGGAATCGAACGGCTCGACAAGGCATCCATCATGCCGCTGCTCAGCGCTGTGCAGGGCCAGCCGTTCAGCGAGTTCAACGTGGCGGTGGACCGCGATGCCATTCTGGGCCGCTACTTCGAAAACGGATTCCCGAACGCGCGTTTCGAATGGAGCTCGAAGCCCGGCTCGAAGGCCAACCTCGTCGACCTGCGCTACACCATTGAGGAAGGACGGCAGGAGTTCGTGAGGCAGGTTCTGTTCAATCCCGATGCCCTGCGGCACACCAGGCCGTCGCTGGTCTATCGAAACATTCTGCTGAATCCGGGCGATCCGCTTTCGCCCAAGGCGATCACCGACACGCAGCGGCGTCTTTACGACCTCGGCATCTTCGCGCGTGTCGACGCTGCGATTCAGGATCCGGACGGCGCCACCGAATACAAGTACGTCCTCTACGACCTGGAGGAGGCGCGCCGCTATTCCATGGCGATCGGTGTGGGTGCGGAATTCGCCCGTATCGGCGGGTGCGCTTATTGCCTCGATGCACCCGCCGGTCAGGCCGGATTTTCGCCGCGCATCTCATTTCAAATAACGCGCAACAACCTATGGGGCATCACTCACCGTGTGAGCCTGCGTACGCGCGTTTCGACCCTCGAAAAATTGGCCTTGTTGAACTACAACTGGCCGCATTTCCGCAACAATCCGAACCTGACGGTCGATTTCACCGCTCTTTATCTCGATTCACAGGACGTCCGGACGTTCGCTTACAAGCGCGAAGAGGGATCGACACAGTTGTCGCAGAAGCTGGGCAAGCAGTTCACGTTCCAATACCGCTTTACTTATCGCCACGTCACCGTGAGCCAGCTCAAAATCACGCCGGATCTGATTCCGCTCCTATCGCAGCCGGTGCGTCTGGGCCTGTTCGGATTCAGCGTGATCCAGGACCGCCGCGACGATCCCATCGATCCGCACAAGGGGATTTTCAACACGCTCGAACTCGGATATGCGAGTCGCATCTTCGGCTCCCAGCCTACGGCGACTATCAACGGGGCGGTTACCACCACCGGCGACTTTCTGCGCACGCTCGTGCGCAATGCCACCTACCATCCCATCGGCAAGCATCTCGTGCTGGCGCGCAACACGGAATTTGGCGAGATTTGGGCGTTCAATTACACCGGTAGTGTGGTCGACGCCGTACCGCTGCCCGAGCGGTTCTTCGGCGGCGGCGGCTCTTCCAACCGCGGTTTTCCCGAATTTCAATCGGGCCCGCGCGATCTGGAAACCGGATTTCCCATTGGCGGCAACGCGCTGTTCTTCAATCAGACCGAACTGCGCTTCCCGCTGATTGGCGAAAATGTTGGAGGGGTTCTGTTCCACGATTTCGGCAATACATTTTCCGATATTCACAACTTCTCGTTCCGCGTAAAGCAGCAGAACGTGCAGGATTTCAACTATATGGTGCACGCCGCGGGATTCGGCATTCGCTATCGCACGCCCATCGGACCGCTCAGAGTCGACTTGGCGTACAGCATCAACCCGCCGACCTTTTTCGGCTTCAAAGGCACCGAGCAGGATCTGGTCAATGCGGGCGTAAACCCTTGCAGCGGCCCCTACGCCAATCTGTGCACGGTGCAGAATGTGAGCCATTTTCAATTTTTCTTCTCGATAGGACAGACGTTCTAATGAGAATCACCTTCCTCTCTCCCCTACTCCGCACCCGCTGCCCCCTCGTCTCCTGTCTCTTCCTCCTCGTTCCAGCTTTCCTGTCCACCCACGCCGAAATCATAGACCGTATCGCCGCCTCCGTTGCGACCAGGGTTATCACTACCAGCGACGTCGAACGCGAAATTCGCATCACCGCATTTCTCAACGGCGTGAAGCCCGATTTCAGCCCGGCGAACAAGCGCGCCACCATTGACCGAATGATTGAGCAGAGGCTTGTCGAGCGCGAACTGGAGAACGGCCGTTATCCCACGCCGCAGCCCGCCGATATTTTGCCGGCGCTGGAAGACTTTCGCAAGCGCTTTTATCCCGACGACGCCGATTATCAGCGGGCCCTCACGGTGTTTGGCATCACGGACGCGGACGTCAGGAGTGCACTGCTGTGGCAGCGTACGTTGCTGCAATTCATTGAGGTGCGCTTCCGCCCGGGTGTGCAGGTTACCGATCAGCAGATCCAGGACTACTTCGAAAAAGTGGTCGGGCCCGCTGCGCGCACGGCCCATCCCGGCCAGCCGGTCTCACTGTCGGATTATCGCGACCAGATCGAGCAGACCCTGGCCGGTCAGAAGGAAGACGCCGACATGGACGTGTGGCTCCGGGAGGCCAGGCGCCGCACCGATGTCGTGGTGCATGATGAGGCGCTCAAATGAGGCGGCGCCGGGTCGTGAGATGGCTGACTGGGGTGGCCGGCGCCATGGTGCTGCTGGCCGTACTAGTGGTATTGACGCTGCGGAGTCCCTGGTTCTATGAAAAGGTCCGCCACCGCCTGGTAGAGACCATCGAGACCGCCACCGGCGGCCGCGTCGAAATCGGGTCGTTCCGTTTCCATTGGATCACGTTGCGCGCTGAGGTGACCTCTCTGACCCTGCACGGATTGGAGCCGGCGGACAAGCCCCCGCTCTTGCGCTGCGCCTCGGCAGCGGTGGGATTGAAGATCGTTTCTTTGTGGAAACGCGACATCGATATTAGGTATCTGGATGTGGACGCGCCGCGGGTCTATCTGATTGTTCAACCTGATGGGAGCACAAATATTCCGCACCCGAAGGTCAGAGGTACGTCGAATGCTATCGAGACGATTTTGAAGCTCGCCATCGGCCGCTTCGATATCGCGCGCGGTGAGCTGACCATCGAAGCTCGCGGAAAGAGACCTTTCGAGCTGCACGGACAGAATTTGGCCACGCGCTTGAACTACGAAGCTGCCGGCCCGCGGTATCGGGGCGACATTTCCGTCCAGCCGCTGGTGCTCGCGGGGCGCGGTCCCATCGCACTCACGGCTTCGGTGACCATGGAGCGGAATCGCATTGGCATCCAGCGCGGCAATCTGGCAATGGGTGGTTCGCGAGTCTCGTTTTCCGGCGCCATCGACGACATCGCCTCGCCGCACGGCTCCTTCCGTTACGACGCGCACTTGACGACCGCCGAGGCCGCGCGCATTCTGCGAACGCGATTGCTCGATCGCGGCACTGTTCAGTCGGCTGGCACGATCAACTGGCGCGGGGGTTCCGAATTCACCTTGGAAGGCAGCCTGCATGCGTCTGGCCTGGAGTATCACGACGCTCATGTGCGTCTTCGAAATTTTCAGGCTGATGGTACCGTCGCGGCCACTCCCGCGGGCGTCGATACGGGGCGGTTGCGCCTGTCGGGCCGCGTGATCGCCAGCGGCCGCGATGTGCCGGTGTCCGGCGAGGTGGCGACCGCAACATTGCGCGGCAGCGACATCGCGGCGCGCGGCATCGCGCTCGCGCTTCTCGGCGGCACGTTCCGCGGCGAAGGTACACTGCGGAATTTCGAACGCTACGATGTCAAAGGCGAGATCGCGGGATTCAATGCGCGACGCGTGGTGGCGCTGTATAGCAAGGAGGCGCTTCCGTGGGACGCCATGGCCTCCGGCGCCATTCAGCTTCAAGGGACCTTCGGGCGTCCGAACGACCTGCGCGCGCACGCGAGCCTGACCGTATCCCCCGCACCCACAGGCGCACCGGTTCACGGGCAGATAGAGGCCACTTACGACGCACGCAACGGCACTCTGGATCTGGGACCATCGACGCTTTCTCTCCCGTCTACCACCCTCACGGCGAGCGGCTCCATTGGGCGTGAGCTACGCGTTCATCTCGAGACCCGCGACCTTCAGGACCTTCTGCCGGTACTCGGTCAAAGCGCGGCGACCTTGCCAGTAATACTCGAGTCCGCGGCGACCTTCGATGGCGCCGTAACCGGCAGTCTGCAGGATCCGCACATCGCCGGCGCGGTGAACGTGGGCCGCTTCTCTTACGAGCGCCGTGAGTTCGACGGGTTGCAGGCCAATGTGACGGCCTGGGCCCAAAATCTCCAGTTCTCAAACGCCGCGCTGGCGCGCGACGGTTGGCGCGCACAATTTCAGGGTGCAGTCGCTCTGACGAACTGGAAGATCGCCGATACGAGCCGTATCTTCGGCAATGGTGCGATCCAAGATGCGCCTGTGGCCGACCTCGCCGCGCTCGCCGGTGAATCGCTTCCGGTCAGCGGAACACTCAGCGCAAGCGTGCGCGTGCAGGGGACAGTGGCGAGCCCGATTGTCGAAGGCAACATCAACTTGGCTCGCGGCGCGTATCGCGACGAGACTTTCGACCGTTTCACGGCGCGCCTCAGCTATGCAAATCGCAGCCTCCAGATCTCAGGGGGAACCGTTGCCGCCGGCCCCAAGCAGGTGCAGGTTAATGCGACATACATCCACCAGCCGGGCGATCTCACGAGAGGCCGCCTTCAGTTCCAGGTCGCAACGAATGTCATGTCGCTCGACCAGATTCGCACAATCCAAAACGAGCGGCCGGGCGTTACCGGAACGGTTCAGTTGAACGCGCGCGGCACCATCGACTTACCGTTTCGCATCGAGGATTTCAATGCAGATATTTCCGCCCGCGGTCTGCAGCTTAACCAGCAGAGCATCGGCGACCTCCGGCTCACCGCGCAGTCGCAGGGCCAGGTTCTCACGGCGCACCTCGAATCGGACTTCGCGTCCTCTTCGATAAAAGGAGACGGCCAGTGGCGGCTCGAAGGCGATTACCCTGGGACGGCCAATATCACTTTCACAAGACTCGATTTTGCGAAGCTACGAGATTGGCTTCTGCCCGCCGGTTCTACACTCGCACCCGACCTGACCGGCCACGTCGCAGGCTCGCTGCACATCGAAGGTCCAGCTCTGAAGCGTGAGGCCATCCGGGCCGAGCTGCGCCTCCCGGAGGTCGAGGTCGGTATCGCGCCCGCTGGCCTCACGCTGCGCAATTCCGGCGCGGTCATTGTCGGTATCGCCAACTCGGTCGCGACGATTCAAAGCGCCCGGCTCACCGGCCGCAATACCGATCTCGCGCTCACCGGCAAGATCGCTCTTCAGGGTAAGAGCCCAATCGATCTGCGTGTAGCCGGCACAGTCGACCTCGCCATCGTGCACGACTGGAATAACGACTTTACCGCGACCGGTGTGCTGGAGGCCGACGCCAATGTTCGCGGATCGTTCGATTCGCCGCAGCTCGCCGGCCGTGTGACGTTCACCCGCGCATCGTTCAACATTGCCGATGTCCCCAACGGCATCTCGAACGCGACTGGCGTAGTCGTCTTCAGCGGCGACCGGGCCACCATCCAGAGCTTCACCGGAGAAACCGGCGGAGGGCGCATTCAACTTTCCGGCTTCGCCGCGTATGGCGGCGGGGCCCCGATTTTTCGCATTCACGCACGGATCGACCAGGTGCGGGTGCGCTATCCGGAGGGCGTCAGCACCGTCGCCAATGCCAGCCTGAACCTGACCGGCTCGACCGATCGCTCGATGCTGGCCGGTACTATTACGGTTCTGCGCGCTACCTTCAATCCGCAGTCCGATCTCAGTTCGGTTATCGCGCGTTCCGCCGAGCCCATACGCACGCCCGCCGCCCAGACTGGCTTTCTCGGCGGGCTGAACTTCGACATCAACATCGAAACCTCGCCCGACGTCCAGGTACAAAGCGCGCTTACCCAGGACGTCCAACTCGAGGCCAACCTGCACCTGCGCGGCACCGTTTCCGCGCCCGCGCTGCTCGGCCGCGTCAATATCACCGAAGGCCAGATCGTTTTCTTCGGTACGCGCTACCGGATTAGCCAGGGATCGATCTCGTTTTTCAACCCGCTCACAATCGAACCCGTGCTGGATATCGACCTTGAAACCAAGGCGCGCGGCATCGACGTCACCATAACGGTCTCCGGACCGTTGAACAAACTGGCCCTCTCGTACCGTTCCGACCCTCCGCTCCAGTTCAACGAGATCGTCGCTTTGCTGGCCACCGGCCGCACGCCTACCAATGAAGCCACGCTCATGTCCAGCCAGAACCCGGCCGCCCAATCGTTCCAGCAGATGGGCGCCTCTGCCCTGCTCGGCCAGGCCATCTCGAGCCCTGTCACCGGACGCCTGCAACGATTCTTCGGCGTCTCTCGCCTGCGGATCGACCCCACCCTGCCCGGAGTGGAATACAATCCGCAGGCCCGCTTGACGCTCGAGCAGCAGGTCACGCCGGACATCACGTTCACCTATATCACCGACGTCACCAGCACGAATCCGCAAGTGGTCAGCGTGGAGTGGGCGTTTGCCAAGCAGTGGTCGGTAGTGGCGCAACGGGATGAAAATGGATTGATCGGCATGGATATCTTTTTCAAGAAAAGGTTTTGAGCTTGCAATCGGCCATTCCAATCGTTGCGGGCTCCGCCGCCGTGGGCTGTATGGCCTGGGCGGTGCGCGGCCGATCCTCGCGGGTTTTCGGACCGTCAGTCTGGCGCGGCCCTGGCGACCGCCGCGCCCTCGCATTGACGTTTGACGACGGTCCCAGCGAGAGCACGCCTGCGATTCTCGATGCGCTCGCTAAGCACGGCGTGCCGGGTACCTTCTTTCAATGCGGGGCCAATGTCGAACGGCTGCCGAAGATTGCTCGCGCCGTTCGCGACGGCGGCCACGAGATCGGCAATCACAGCCACACCCATTCCCTCTTCTGCTTCCGTTCGCCCGGATTCATTGCGGCCGACCTCGCACGTGCGCAGAAAACCATCGAGCGCCATACGGGCTCGCGGCCGGTCTGGTTCCGTGCTCCCTTTGGAGTTCGCTGGTTCGGCATGCGCCGTGCCCAGGCGCGCCTGGGGCTGCGTGCCGTGATGTGGACTGTAATCGGCTATGATTGGAAGCGGAAGGCGGATGCCATTATTGAGCACATGACGGCTGGGATATCGGACGGCGCCATCCTGTGCCTGCATGACGGGCGAGAGTTGCGTGTCCGGCCCGAGGTGGGAGAAACGGTGGATGCCGTTCGCCGCCTTGTGCCCCAGTTGCTCGATGAAGGCTACCGCTTCGAAACGTTAAGCCGACTTATATGTCCGACGACTTGATCCAGCGGGTTTTGAAGGCGATCGCCACCTCCAAGCGGATCCCCCTCGAGACTGTCACGATCGACAGCCAGTTCCAGGAACTCGGTATCGATTCCATGGACGCGGTGGAGATTCTCTTCGCTCTCGAAAACGAATTCGATATCAACATTCCCGATGACGAAGTGCGCAACGTGCGCGACGTCCGCGGCATGTGCGAAGGCGTAGCGAAACTGGTGGCGGCCAAGGAGGCGGGCGGCGTCTCCGCTGGGGAGTCCTCCGGGCCCGGTGCAGCAGCTTCAGCGGACCCGCAGCCGACCCAATAGTTCATGCGCCGCGTTGTCATTACCGGGATGGGCGCAGTTTGCGCGCTCGGCCGCACGACTGTGGAGGTAGCCGAGTCGCTGCGCCAGGGTCACTCGGGCATCGGCCCTATCGAATCGACGGATGTGTCGCAGCTGCGATTTCAGAACGGCGCAGAAGTACGCGGATACACGCACGCGCCTTACTTCGACGATCGCCGCGCCGATTTCATAGACCGTTTCGCCCAGTTCGCTGTAATCGCCGCGCGCGAAGCGGTCGCCGCCGCAGGCGTCGAATGGACGCCCGAACTGCGCCAGGGCGCCGCCATCGTCACCGGCTCGTGCGTGGGCGGCCAGAGCACCGAAGACGTCGGCTTTCAGGAAGTCTACAAACGCGGCATGAACCGCGTGCATCCGCTGACGATTCCCAAAACGATGGCGAACGCCGGGGCAAGCCACATCTCGATGGAGTTCGGCATTACCGGTCCGAGCTTCACGGTTTCGACCGCGTGCTCGTCGTCCGGCCATGCCATCGGACAGGCCTTTTGGATGGTCCGCAACGGCGTCACCGATCTGGCGCTCACGGGCGGCAGCGAAGCTCCATTCAGCTTCGGGATTCTGAAGGCGTGGGAGGCGATGCGCGTCGTCTCTCCCGAAACCTGCCGCCCATTTTCGAAAGACCGCCGCGGAATGGTGCTGGGTGAAGGCGCGGCCATGCTGGTCTTAGAGCCGCTCGAAGCAGCGCGCGCGCGGGGTGCACACATCTTCGCCGAAATCGCAGGCTTCGGAATGTCGGCGGATGCCTGCCACATTACCCAGCCTTCGGCCGAAGGCGCCGCGCGCTCCATGCGCGCTGCTTTAAAGGATGCCGGAATCGGACCCGAGGCGATCGGCTACATAAACGCACACGGCACCGGCACTCCGGCAAACGACAGCACGGAGACCAGCGCCATCCGCGATGTGTTCGGTGCGCATGCGGATCGTCTGGCGGTGAGTTCGACGAAATCGATGCACGGTCACGCACTCGGCGCCGCCGCCGCACTGGAATGTGTAGCGACGGTGCTGGCGTTGCACGACGGCGTGCTTCCGCCCACTGCGAATTTCAATGTGCCCGACCCGGAGTGCGACTTGGACGTGATCCCGAACGAAGCGCGTCATGCTCAGGTGGAGTGGGCGCTCTCGAATTCGTTTGCGTTCGGGGGGTTGAACGCCGTTCTGGCGCTGCGACGCGTTTAGGGAGCGGAGGCGTTTGCAATAATAGCGAACTGAACCATTATGCTCCGTAGACTCGCTCTCTTTGCGTTCGCCTTCTCGCTCTCTGCCCAAACCTACTTTCCGCCGCCCGGCCAATGGCAGCACAAGTCGCCCGCCGAGCTCGGCTTCGATCCGGCCAAGCTGCAGCAGGCCATCGACTACGCCCAGGCCAATGGCAGCACCTGGGACTTCGAGCGCGACCAGGTGCGCACCTTCGGCGCCGTTCTCGGCCCGTTGCCGAAACAGCGCGCCGGAACCAACGGCATCATCCTGCGGCACGGCTACATCGCGGCAGAGTTTGGCGACACGAAAACAAACGATCCAGTCTACAGCGTCGCCAAGAGCTTCCTGTCGATCGTCGCGAGCATCGCGGTCGATCGCGGCCTGATTCACAATGTCAACGATCGCGTCGCGCAGTACATCCACGACGGCGGTTACGATTCGCCGCACAACTCGAAGATCACGTGGAAATACCACCTGCAGCAGACCAGCGAATGGGAGGGCACGCTGTGGGGCAAGAATGCCGATTTTGTGGGAGCTGAGCAGTTCGGCCGCGGCGAACGTACGCCTCGCGAACTTCACGAGCCGGGCAGTTTCTACGAGTATAACGACGTGCGTATCAACCGCTTTTCGCTTTCGCTGCTGCGCCTTTTCGGAAAGGGATTACCCGAGATTCTGAAGACCTCGATCATGGACCCCATCGGAGCTTCGAACGAATGGCGCTGGATGGGCTACTCTAACTCCAGCGTCGAGATCGGAGGGCGCAAGATTGAGTCGGTCAGCGGCGGCACACGCTGGGGCGGCGGGCTTTGGATCAACTCGCAGGATCTCGCGCGTTTCGGCCTTCTGATCCTGAATCGCGGCCAGTGGAACGGTCGCCGTCTGATTTCGGCAAGCTGGCTCAAAGATGCCGTGATGCCCGGCGAGCACGGCCCAGATTACGGATATTTATGGTGGCTAAACACCCAGAAGAAGCAATGGCCCAGTGCGCCAGCCGCCAGTTTCGCTGCATTGGGCAACGGTTCCAACGCTATCTGGATCGATCCCGATCACGATATCGTCTTGGTTTGGCATTGGTACCGTAACGCCGCCATGGACGGAATGCTCCAACGAATTGTGGCCTCACTCGCTAATGAGTAAATTCGCACCGGCGCACGGGGTTTAGTCCTTTAAAATCAATGTACCCGAATTTGGCCCTCCATCTGCTTGCCAGACCACTATGAGGCCCAACTGTCACATTTCCGAGCGGGTCAAGGGCTGCTGCGATACTTGCGGAGATTGGCCGGACAGGCTGCACATGCCGGAGGAGATGCACGGCTGGTATTGTGCCGATTGCTGTCCGGTCTGTCATCCGAAGGTGATCGCGGCCCCGAGACCGGCGGCCATTACCGAAACACAACCGGCGCAAGCTGCCTGACGCGGCACCGAATTAATCGGCTGCGACGCGCTCCGTCCGCGCGCCGTACCACCACCCCATTTCGGCGAGCGTCTGCTTCACCTGCGGCCAGTTCGTGCTGGCGATCGAGATTGCCAGCATCAGCAGAATCACAAATATGGCCGCGACTATTGTCTGTCCTACAGTAAGCGCGTTCTTGAGAAAGAACAGCGATCGGCCGTACACCAGCTCGATGTGCACCCAATACACCAACAGCGACGTGGTGCCGAACTGCCGCACAAAGCTCCAGCGTTCACCTGCCCCGAAGCGCGTCCACAAGAATGCGAATCCGAGCATCACCCACGTCACTCCTTGTTTCGTCAGGACCTGGGTCGGACTGTCGAGCCAAAAGTCCGCATGTTTGTAGATGGAGAGCGGGATGTGCGCCAGATACTGGCACAGAACGATTGTGAATCCGCCGGCGAGCGCGACCCACTTCATCACGCGGCCGATCTCGTCGCGCGGAGTCGAGCGGATCAAGCTTCCAGCGCTCATGCCGAACGCCAGGTAAGCGCCCCAGGGGAAAAACCCGAAGAACATTTTGCTCGGGACAATGTAGTCACGGATTAGCGACGGCACACCCGACCAGCTCATCGCTGTGATAAACGGAGATGCCATGGCGATCCCCAGCCCCGCCGCGGCGCACAGCGCAACTCGTTGCCGCGTTCGGAAGAACGCCATCACCGAAAGCAGCGCGATCCCAAATCCCATGCAGTTGAGGATGTCCACGCGGAACAGGTCCTGCCACGCTGCCGGCAAACCGAAAACCCAGAGTTGAAAACGAAACGCGAACGCCAGTCCGAACAGATACCCGGACCGCCGGAACGCAGTCACAACGCGATCCCTCGGCGCTATACTTTTGCGCTCGCTAGAATCCATCAGGAAAGAGAGGGTTACGCCCGTCAGAAAAAGGAAGATTGCCGGCGGCATTCCGCCCACGAACTGCGAAAGCACGTATGCGCCACCGGGATGCAGCTCCGATTTCAGGAACGAATCGAACACGTGGCCCTGCAGCATGATCAGGGCGCCGAATCCGCGCACCCAATCGAGATATGCAAGCCGCACCTGGCTGGTTTTGGTACTCATCCTCTAGTTGCTAAAACCCGGCTCAATGCATAATCTCTTTGTGCGCGTCTTTGGGGACGTTCGCTTTCACTGCCGAATCGGGTAGATTGGGCGCGAGCTTCATGTTCGTGTAGACCGCTTCCACGTAGTCGCCGCCGTGTTCATTGAACTTCTGCCGGACCGCCATGCCGCTCGAGATCCAAAGCTCGATGTTAACAACGTCTCCCAATGTCTCCGGCTTCTTGGGAGTGAGCACCAGGCGCACCGTTTTCTGCCCATCCACCGTTTCTTCGCCGCCCAGCTTAACCTCGTACGCGCTTTTCATGTCCGCCGACGTTCCGCCGAAGCCGAGCAGCAGTAACTGATCCACTACAGCAGTGGTCTTCCTGTCCATGTTGTAGATCTGCACGGTGTTCGATTTTGGAAAGTAGATCTGCACATTGTGGCCGGTCAGCTCCACCTGCTTCTTATCCGGCGCGGTAATGTTCACCAGCGCGCGCAGTTCGCGCGGCTTCGACCGTTTCACGGCCATTGTTCCGGAATCAGCATCGTCCTGTTTCAGAAATTCCGTGTGCGAGGTCTTCTTCACGTCTGCCGTCAGTCCTTTGAACTGCGCCGCTGCGTCATCGATCTTGGCGAACGTGGAGGTCAGCAGATCGTCTGTGGGCGCCGCGGCATATAAGCCCGTGGCGGCGATCAGGGCTGCAAACAGGGAAGTGAACCGCATGTGTATCCTCATTCGACCGGATGTCGGTCAGGGCCGAGTGAACGCCAGGTAGCCCTCCAGGCCACCTTCCGCGTCTACGATCGGCTGCACACGCGCGGCTGTCAGGTGCCGCGTCTCCGGCCGGCGTTGGAGCAATTTGTTGACCTCAGTGATACGTCCGGCTTCGGCGACGCCGGCCAAAGCCTTGGAGTCCACGAATACCACGGGGCTGCCGGTCTCGGAAGGAAGCATCACAACGCTGCTGGGCTTCGGTTGATCGCGGAAGAAATCGCGCGGCGTCAGAAAGATGAACGCCAGGATGATCCCCACCATGACGTCATATTGCCAGCTCGCCCGCCGGAAATCCCAGAGGATGAAACGCTTCAACATCCAGTCTCTATGGTAACAGGCGGCGCCCGGCTAAAGCACCACCGAGGGGTGATATAGATTCGGCAGCACCATCTCGCCGATGGCGATCAACTCCTCACTCCGATTGACCGCTTTCACATATTGCGACGCCGCCTGCGACCGAAACGGAGAAGCCCGGAAGTTGCGGCCGTTGCGGATCTGCGTCGCGGTCAAATCATCCACGAAAACCACTGGAAACCCGGGAAGCATCTGCGACGTGGGAACCATCGCGTCCAGCAGCCGCTCGGAGGCAGCGAGCGATTCGAGTTGTGCGATCGTGCGCGCCTGGGCGATTTCGAACTCGCCGCTCGCCAGCCGCCGCAGTTCGGCCAGATGGGCGCCGCATCCGGCCGCTTGCCCCAGCTCGTGGGCGATCGATCGCACGTATGTGCCGCCCGAGCAGTGGCAGCGCAGGCGAACATCTGCGCCGCTGATCTCGAGCACCGTGAGCTCATATACGTGCACCTTCACCGGTTCGAGCTCCACTGCAACAGACTTGCGCGCCAGTTCATACGCGCGCCGTCCATCCACCTTCTTGGCGGACACCGCCGGCGGCGTCTGCATAATTTCACCGCGGAACCGCTCCAGCCAGCTCTCCAGGAGTATGGCATCCAGGTGC
>Ga0126381_100002648_pt1 | contig 19411 bp, 31 predicted proteins | sample PanSoiMetPlot_28_FD_96465 | JGI IMG/M metagenome (GOLD analysis project Ga0126381, IMG submission 96465) | Tropical forest soil microbial communities from Panama - MetaG Plot_28 | ecosystem: Environmental > Terrestrial > Soil > Tropical forest > Bulk soil | place: Panama | collected 2016-02-17
ATGGCAAAGAAAACGTCTCAACGAGGCATTGAAAACAGAGGACTTCTCGACCTCGTTTTCAAGAGGGTTGAAAATGGCGGATTCCGAAGCTCCGGGGAGGCATCACTACCCCTCGATCCTTGGAGTGTACCCTTGAGGATCAGGGGGTAGTGATGATGCCTGTGGAAAAGCCCTTACTCAACCTCAACACAGGCCTAAAACAATTCAACGTAGAATTGTCTTCATGACCGACACTCCCCCTTACCTCATCTCTTACGACTTCGGGCAGAACTGGATCCCGGTTCCCCAAGACCTATGGCCGTATTTCGGCGTCGCGGACGACTGCAGCCAGATCCTGAGCGGGATGCTGGCCTTTCCCAATACGCAGGCGAGCATGCTGGACGGGACCAACATGTTCGGTGCGCTCTTACTCGAACTCAGAAATCCGGACAACGTCGCGATCTGGCTGAATCAAGGTTACGTTGTGAGCCCCACGGGATCGTTCCTCGAGTTTGCGGGAGGCCTTTTCGACCGGCAGACCAACCCCAACGTGTTCATCGACGACACCAATCCCAATGGCACCGTGCTCACGCCGGCGCCGTGTGTCGAAGGGCTGGTGCAGTGGTACTGGGCAAACCCGGCCACCCAGATGAGTGCCGAGGGTACGCCGAAGCATCATAAGCCGCGGGTGTCGCCCCTCGAGCGGTTCCTGCGGACGCTGCGGGAATCCGAGCGCAGGTGGAAGCGTCAGAACGAGTAAAGGAATGGCGTGGGACTGGGTGCTGGTCGCGGTGGTCTACGCCGGCGGTTTGATCAGCGGCTATCTGCTGGCGCGCGCGCTTAAACGCGAATGATCCCGAGCAGGCGCAGGAGGTACAGAAGCACGATGAGCACGATCACCACGTAGACGAGGTTTTTAATCGGAGGCGGGAGCGGCATGTAGGTCTGCACCAGCCACAAGACGACGCCAACGACGAGTAGCACGATCAGCACCTGGAGCAGAATTGCGATCACAACCTTACCTCTTTTCCGCGCATCGCTTCCTCGACCATGCGGCGGATCCCGCCCGAGAGCAGCCGCCGCGGGATGGCGCCGAGTTCTACATCCACAAATAACGAGAGCACCTTGTCTCCGTCATGCAGGAATTCAAGCTTTCCCAGGGGATGGTCGACATAGCCGCGGCGGACTCGATCAGGATCGAAAACCACATGTGCGCCATACTTGCGGAGGTGCGCTGCGACGACGGGCAGAGCGTCCCAAGGCACGTTCGAAAGCTTGGCGACCAGTTCCATTTTTTTTATGGTGCCGGCGCGGTGCCGGGTAGTTCTTCGGCAACTCCGGAACCCACCAGACTCAAGGCTTGCCGTTCGGGAAGCTCAACTTCGTCTCCGGTTTGATAGATGATGCCTTCCACGTTGACTTGAGACTTCATGCGGAGCTTCAGTTTTTTCTCGCCTTTAAAACCTTCGTCCGGTGGGACGGGAGCGGGAGCCGGCGTGGGTGCAGGGGCGGGCGCGGGCACTTGTGCGCGTGTTTCGGACTCTGCGTTCTTGGGTTTGTCCTTCACAAAGAACCTCCTGTAAAAAAGTTTCATTGCGGCGGTGCCGGAATGCCGTTAGTCGCTTCCGTTGCCGGTGCCGGCGGATCAGTGGGCTCCGGCAACTGCGCGTTCAAACTGCGGAACCAGCGGTCGCGTCCGGGTATGATGCGCGCGAGGTCGAGAGCTTTGCAGATGCGATCGATATCTTCCGTGGCCAGATCGATTTCGCGCACCGGCAGAGTCTTTGCGGGATCCCAGCGGTAGGCTTGCCCTTGCGCAGTGGGGACTTTCTCGAGCTGGATGGTTTCGCGTTCTTCGGGTGTCAGGTCGAGGGTGTCCTGGAGTTTACAAATGGCGTGCGCCTCGCGGCGGCCCGAAGCTTCCATCACGTCGAGTAGCGCGACTAGGTTCAGGCGTTGTACGTGATCGAGGGAGATGATCATTTGTTCAGAGCTTCCAATTTGGCGAGTCGGGAATCTAATTGTTGCGCGGCCCGCAGGAGATGAAAAAACAATTCATGGATATTTACGCCTAAAAGATCGCTTTCTTGCTCATCGCCGGGATCCAGTTTAGTCTTGACGCTGGTTACGCAAGAGGGAACTAGGCTGCTCAGTTTCTCTGCGTCGAAGCTTACCACCCGCTGCCCTTCTGGAGTGCCCCCTTTTCCGTTGTACTCTGCGACGATGGGATCTAGGCGCCGGATGATATCGATGTCTCCCTCAAAACGCCGAATATTCCGTTTGGTGCGGATATCGGACACGATCGTCCAAGTGCTCGTGCTGGGTTTGCCGGCGGAATCTGAAAGTAAGTGGAGCAGGTAAGCTGGAGTAATTCCGATTCCCACATTGCCACTCGATAAAATTGTTAGTCGGCTTGTGGGGGTAAAGCTGGACCCTGCCGTCAATCCTGCATCGAAAGATAAATTTACTAGGTTTGCTGCTGGGTTCAAATGAAGGGCTGCTGCAGTCGGCTGTTTTGCGATCCAAGCTGGCGTAGTATTCAGGACCATCCCCGCGCCGATAATCGCTCTACCGGTCGAGAAGGTCTGGAAATAAGCTCCGTTGTCGGTTCCATCGCTTGAGATGTGAATTCCCTGGACGCTTACGGCGGTCGCGTTGATATCGAGAATGCAGGCCGGATTGCTGGTTGCGATGCCCACATTGCCCGCGCTCGAGATACGCATGCGTTCTGTCAAAGACCCGCTGGAGATGGTGGAAAAATTGATGAAGGCGGGCTGAACCCCGGACGACCAGTTGCTTTCGGCGTACATCCCTATATACGCCGCGACTGGGAACGAGATGCCGTTGTAACCTACGCCTTCGACTAAGATCAGCGCATCATTTGCGTGAAGCGCCGCGGGAGCGGCTACGCTGCCACGGGCCGCCTTGCCCTCATAAATCGCTCCCTGATTGGTGTTCGATCCAGAATAAGACCCCAGGATAATTTGGCACGTTGCGATGGAATCGGTATTGATCGCGATGACTGTTCCAGGGCCCGAGTTGCTATAACCCTGAATCAGGGTGCTGCCGTCGTCGGTCGTCTGTCCTATGAGCAGCCGCGCTGCGATATGCTCGACTCCGTTCACATCGAGCGGAAAGCCCGGACTCGCGGTTGCGATGCCCACGTTGCTGCCTGAATAAACGAACCCGCTGTTCCCCCCCAGTGTTCCCGCATTGTTGATTTGCACCGCTCCCGTGGGGCCGCCAGGAGTGAGTCCGCTTCCGGCCCCGCTTGACAGCGTGCTCCCATCGGCAAATTGAATCCGGTTCACCCATATCTGACCCACCGGCATCTCGATCGTCGGAACGCTGTAATCGCGGTTGTTCAAGTGAATATGCGCGAAGGCCGGCGCGACCAGATTCAGAGTGGCCGGATTGTAGCTTTGGAGAGCCTGCCCCTGATCGATCAATTGAGTTGCCGCAAGTGCGGTCGCCAGCGCATAATTGCCGGCAACCTGCGGAAATTGCGGCGAGTTGGTCCGCAGCACGTCATAGCTGCTTGCTCCGATTTGAGTCTGCCAGACTAGCTGGACGTAATTGGCGCCACTGAGTGTATCCGGCGCGTTGGTGATGAAAAAGGGTCCGCTCACCGAAGTGCCGATGGGGTAATGCGCAACGATCCAATACCAGTAGTCCGTTGCCCCCGGCGTTCCCACGGGGACGACCGTGGCTGCCGCAACCGTTTGCGGGCCCGGCGCCGTGAACTGTAGATCATCGGTGAGCAGCATAGGGTTTTCCTCGTCTTCGGTTATTCGATCCAGTAGCTCAAATTCGCAGACACGGCGGCTGCGGCGGAATCCAGGTTCATGACTAGATCGTTGCCGGGGCTGGTCGCAAATAAGAATGTCGGCGCACTTACTGCAATTCCAAAGCTGAACGTGGCTTGATTGGGCGCTTGCGTCGGCATGATAAACAAAGCGGATCCCCCGGCGCCGTCGGTGAAAGTTGCGGTCACGATCGCGGTTCCTGCCGGCGCGAAACAGGACAGCGCAAAGACCTTAATGTGCTTCCCCGCCACGCCGGGAACGAGAACAAGATTTCCCGCGGCCGCGTCCTTTCCGCAGATGGATTGAATCGTTTCCGCCGTTTTTGCCGCGTTCTCAATAAACAGCGGATTTAGCGGGATTCCGCAGACGCTAAGGGAGGCATCCACTAATTGCACCTGCCCCAGAGACATTATGAAATCCCCTTTGCTGGGTAGAAATAGCCGGAAAGCGAAACCACCGTGGATCCACTCAAGCCTCCGACAGCTTCTTGCGCGGTGTACGTCACAACATCGCCCGAAAAAATCCGGATGGGCGAAATCTGCCGCCCCTGCGCGATGGTTCCCTTCTCCTGCGTGATGTTTCCGAAATTTCGCGCCGGCCGCCCGTTGATCAGGATCTGCCAAATCACGTTGCCTGGCGTGAAGCTCGTGCCACCGACAAGGTTATTGGAGATCCATTTGATGACGCCATCAAAGCCGTTTGGAACCTTCAGGGTGAGCACGGGAGTATTGACGCCCGGATGAGCGGTCCCGGTGAACGTGTAGCTTGCCTGCTCATCGAAGGGAACCGCGCCGGCAGGCTCCGAGATCCACGGTCGTTGCGTGTTGACCGCCGGATTCGAGACGGTTCCGATGGGCTGCGTGCTGGTATTTTCCGGAGCCGCAGCCAGGATCCCGAGATTTCCGATACTCGCCAGATGCCATGCAGCCAGATTGGCGAGCGCCAACCCGTCCGCATTGAGCGGAGCGTACCCCTTGGGCACGCTGACGAGATTCGGAAGAACCGAAGAATTGGATGACATTTGGTTTTACCCGTTGAGCACGCTTAAAAGGGTCGGAAGACCGGATTGATCGCTGCTCAAATTGACTTTGCGGTTGTTCAGGCTCACTGTGCTCTTGGGGACGGCAATTCCGAAGAGCATTTGCATCACCGCCGACTGCCCAAAATATTGTTGTTGCGATACGTTGGTGATTTGCACCTGGAGCACTCCCGGAGGCAGGATGATCAGCGGATCCCGGAAGAAAAATTGGCCGAAGGGTTTGTTCGGGTCGCCTTGAAAAATCGTTTGCCCCATGTTTTGTTGCTCGATGCCGGCCATGTTGGAAATCACCGTGGGGAGCCAGCCGAATTGGCCGTAGTACAAATCGGTTTGTGCATTTTTGTCGAAGATGCGCAAGGTGAACTGATTCCCGTTGCCGCTCCAGCCAGTGAGCGACACCAGATACGAGAAAGGCGTGATGTTTAGCGATCCGCTGAAGGTTTGTTGCTGCGGGATCGCGATATCCCCCCCCTTCGGGAAAGCGATTCCCTGAAAAATGTAGGCGTCGGATTCGAGGATGTGCCGCGGCAAGTCGAGCAGCATGTCCGTGCCGGCGTTTAGATCGTAGGCTCCGTTGTTCTCATACCAACTCGACAGGCTGTAGGAATCCTGCAGGTTGTAAATGCCCATTAAGCGTTCCCTCCCGTGTTCGCCGGTATCAGCAGGCTCCCGTGAAACCCGAATTGAATGGTGTAGGGGAAGTAAAGACTGATCTGGTTGAGGGGATCCACGAGCGGACGGATATCTTCTACCTCGAAAATCAGCGAGCCCGCGGCATGCACCGGGATAGGCGGAACCAGCATGTAGGGAAACTGCCCGGAACCGAAGCAGAGCGTGTCCACAACCCGGTCATCAAATATTCCCAGTCCGCCCGAGAAAAACCAATTGCTGCCTTCGGCGTTATTCAGGCGGAAGCGAAAACGCCGATCCTGGCTTTGGCTTATGTAAGTCGGCGACCAGTTCGAACCGAGGAGGATGTCCCGGCTCAGCCCCTTCAATAGGAAATCCGCCGTCCCCGGCAATGTCAACCGCTGATTGGTAAAAATCTGCCCTGCCGTAGTGACCGGCAACTCCAGCGTGAAAATCTGCGGATGCTCGATGTAGGTGACACCATCGAGTGTGATCACGCCATAGGACGGCTTGGTTGCCGTCTTGCTGCTCGTTCCCGCCGGCATTCCCTTTTATCCGTTCTGCACCGGAATCAAATATGACCCGATGAATGCGAAATTGATGACATACGGCGCCTGTCCGCTCAAGTCCTCAACCTCGTACATAATATTTGCGCCGGCTGAGTACGGAATGGGAGGAATCACCGGAAAGGGAAACTGCCCGGAACCGAAGCAGAGCGTGTCCACTACCCGGTCGGAAGTCGCGCCCAGTCCGCCCGAGAAATACCACGTCGTTCCATCCGAGTTTCCCAAACGGAAACGGAACCGATAGTTTACAGAGCCTCCATTGTACGTGACCTCGCGCGTGAGTCCCTTCAACAGGAAATTCGCCACGCCCGGTAACGTCACCCTCTGCGCGGCCAACACCTGGTTGTTCGCAGTGATATTCACGGTTGCGGGGAAAATCTGTGCGCGCTCAATGTACTGCTGTCCATCAATCGTCACTACGCCATATTGCATGGTCTTTTTTTGGAGCCCCGCCGTTTTCGCGGCGGGGCTTTTTCCTCCTGACTGTGAAAAAGGTTTTTTCTACTGCACGCCGCGGCTCAGAATGCCATAGAGATACGCCATGATCGTGAGCCCGTTTCCACCGCCGGCGGAAGCGGCAAGGGCCGCGCCCCCCGCAGGCGCGTTCATCTCGATGCGGAATTGCTGGCCTTGCAGGATCGTAATCCCGATTAACCCGTCCGTCACGATGGCGGTTCCGGTCGCGTCCGTGCCGAGGTGGATTCCCGCCGGCAGGCGCACATCGAAGACGTTGTCCGTGCGCGGAAATCCGTTGCTTGCCACGCTCACCAGGTTCGCGGCCGTCGTCGTCCCGCCCATCGAAGCGAAGACCCCCGCTCCGCCGGGGAAGCACTGCACCGGCCCTTCGAGGTACACCTTCTGGCCCACCCAGAATTCCATGTACTCGCTCGCGAGAAAACCGGAGATATCCGCAAGCAGTGCATTCGATCCGAAGAAGAAGCCCACGCCTTCGGTGTTAAACCAGAGCGGATCCGCCAGCCGCTGGACCTGCTCCATGTTGGTGTCGATCTTCGTTTTGCCGGATTGGCCGATGGGCGCCGTGAAGAATTTGAAATTGTTCGGCACCGTCGTCGCGGCCGCGAACTGGAAGCGGTCGTAGAGAATCCACTTCACAATGTCCGCCTGGTTGGGCGCAATGGGATTCTGCTGCCGCGCGCGCTTCCTGGCGCTCTTGAAGAATTCCGTCAGGGACGCCTTGAACCCAACTTTCCCCACGCGCTTGTTGAGCGACTCCGCGGAGACGCCCATCTCCCGGAAGCTGACTTCGAAGCCCGCGCCGGGAGTCCGGCCCGTCTCTTTCTCGACAAACTCTCTTGCCTTTTCCACAGAAATGTTTCTCTCTTTCGTTAAAAGTCCACGGTTGCCGGATGGCTCTTAGCCCGCTCGCACTACAGATTTCGCGCGCTCGAACGTCCGAGGTCCGTTACAGCCGGAAGAGGTTCCCTCGAGTAACGCTTCCGGCTGAGAAAAAACTAGCGAAGCCGACCGACGCGGCGGAGGCCTTGATTCATCGCGCCAAGACCTTTCATCCCGGACGCTGGCAGGACTACGGGCGCGGGAATCCCCGCCGGCGTGACGAAGCTGGCCATCGATCCCGGCATGTTGACCTGCGGAACATAGAAGTTGCTCGAGGTGAGCAGGCCCATGCCGCTGGTTCCGGAGGTGAGGCCGAAGGGCAATTGCAAGCCGGGAATGAACTGGCCGGCGAGCTGGAGCCCCACGATGAGCAGGCCGCCAAGCGTGACCATGTTGCCGAGCCTGCGGTCCTTCATCATGCGTCCGACCATTTGACCGGTGCCGACGGCAACACCCGCAGTGGTGAGATAGCCCATCCACCCGCTTGTCAGCGTGGAAGGCAGGAAGCCGGTGATGATTTTGGTAACAGCCGCGCCGCCGAGCACCCCAACGACTGCCCCGACATTGCCGGATAACACCCGGCCCTGATTCCGCTGGCGATGATGCCCGCGATTGCGTTTCCGATTATGGTAGCGGACCACCACGCGCGGATTCACTCGCCCCTTGTTATGGCGCCGCTGCCCAATATTCGAAGCCCGGCGCCGGTTTGCAGTTTTAGTTGCCATTGTTCGTCTCCTTCTGCCCGGATTGGCCGGGACCACCGTTAAAATTTCACCTACGTTCGGACGCCGGTTGACCTGCCTGGTCACAGCATGGATGGCGTCTTCAGCAGCTTGCTCTACGCTGTGGATGGCTCGCTCCGCGGCGTGCTCCGCCTGCGAAACGATGCCTTGGTTGCTTCTTCTACCGGACTTCCTAACGCGCGCGACTTCGCGCAGCCGATGAAGGTGATATTTCTTATATTTATTCCCCGACGCCTTGAGCCGCTTTGCTGTTTTCCGAATTGAATACGGACCAACATTCCGCCTTCGATTCTTCAGAGCAGCCTTCTGCCGCGTCGTGCCGAAATACTTGATCTGCTTGGCCGTCATCTTCCGCCGCCGGCCGGGATTCACCAACCTGCGTTTTTTCAAAACCTGTGCCGCCATGTTTATCTCCTTTTGCGACCCTACCTTTAAAACGGAACCTCGCTTCTGCGCGCGCGGCGCCGCTGCCATATCTCGCGCGCGAAGGCACTACGCCTCATAGCCGGCGTGGCGTGGATCATCGCCACGGCAGCAGGCACACTCATCTCATCCGATTCGCCTTTCATGGCCATTACCGCCGTGAGCCACTGACCTAAACTCTTTGCTCCGTCGCTCGCCGCGTTGTACTGCCGGGTGCGCCGGCCAAGTCCGGCGCGTTTGAAGATCACGCCCATCTGTGTGTTGCAGCGACGGCAATTCCATATGAGGTTCTCAACGTTGGTATTCTCTTCATGCCCGTCGACGTGGCCGATCTCAACATTGCGCGTCGATCCGCAAAATGCACAGATTCGCTGGCCCCGAGGCGGATGCGCATTGGCCCGGTAGCGCAACGCGCGATCGGTGACATTTCGAATTCTGGAATTTTTCCTGGCCGTCATTTGAAAGCTAGCCTGTGATCCCTTCCGGCTCGATGGTGTATGCGCCTCCTACGAGCAGCAGCTTGGTATTTTTGCGATCGAATACCAGAAACGGAAGCTCTCCGGAATGCTCGCCAAATTCGTGCTCGTACTCGATTCCTTGCGCCTGGCTCTTGGGCCCGCTCAAATGGTGCTTGTCCGCCCAATAGGAAATGGTCAGAACCGGCCCCACGGCGACGAGATATTTGTCCTGCAGGGAGGCTCCGTCGACAGCGCGCCAGTCAATATCCTGATCCCCGCCCACGAACTCGATATTGGTTCCACCAGGATTCGACACCACCAGCACGTTTTGATCCGGCTCTTTGGGGTCGTAAGGGAAGCTGATCGGAATCTCCGCTTCCCCGTCTTCAGTCAGCAGGCACAGCTCCACCAGATAGCCGAGCACCGCTCCATGCTCGTCATAGCTCTCCGCTTCGACCACGTCGATAAAGTCCTGCGGAGGCCGGCCGTGAAAATCTTCCGCCAACCGTTCCGCCTTGCCTTCGTCATCGAGCGTGAGGTTGCGCAGCCAGTTGCTGAGCGTCGAGGGATTGCGCTGCAGCTTGCGCACGGTTGCAGCTGCTACGGACTTACGCCGCGCATCGCTCGAAAACCGCTTGTAATCGCGCAGCGACTGCAGAATGTGCTCGTACTGCCGTTGCATCTTCGCGGTTACATCCGCGCCGGCTAGATGCTTGCGGCCGGGATTCGGCCGCGCCGATCGAGGCATCCGGTTTTTGACTCTTGCTGCCGCCATGCTCACCTCATTGCCAACCACACGGCTGCGACTCCCGCGGCCGCTAGCGCCAAGTCCGTCATCGGGTTCGTTACGTCAATCGAATCCACTGCACTCTGCAGTGAACTCAGAATGTCCGCACTTGAGGTCGACGCCGCATCCCCGCTCAGGTCCACAATTGGCTGCGTGCTTGCGCCTGGAATGGACGCATTTTGGTACGGATCCGGATAACCTCCCGGCGGACCTTCCGAACCTCCCCAGGAAGTGGTCGAGTTCGGCCCGTAATTTCTGAGCAGCCACAGAGCGTTCACGTCCTGCGCCGAGGGAGGAGCCTGCGCGGCTGTCGCGTATTGTGTTCCCACTCCGGTGTGCTGCGACGCGAACTGCCAGGTTGAGTCGATGAACTGATAGGCGCCCGATGCGGTTGAAGTGGGATTCTGTGCGGTATAGTTCCCGCCAGATTCATGCGCCTGGATCTGCGCCAGAACCGAGCTTTCAGCCGGCGTGGGATTGTAGTTGTACATCAGGCCCCGCCCTTCATGCAAAGATTCCTCCGAGTCCCTTAGCTTCAAGCCGCTCCGCTTTGGCGCGATACTTCGCGGCTTTACTCTTACGCCGGCGCTGCGCGGCCCCCTCCAGGCGGGACTTAGTTTGCTTGGCCTGGAAGAACATCGCGTACAGGGCATAGGCACCGATCCCGCCCACGATCACTTCCGGAATTCCCCATGTCGTCGGATCCGGACCAAATAGTCCCGTTCCGAATAAACCCGAGCCATCGAAAGTAAGTCCGCCCATGCCCCCGTTGCAGGAGCCTCCGCAGCCGCAGTGGCAGTGGTGCCCGTCCAGTCCCGCACCTGAGTACTGCACGCGCGGCCCGTACCCCTGCAATCCGCGCGAAGCCCAGGCTTTGGAATTGGCGATCGCGTGACTTGCGGTGTCGAAGCTTGTTCCCGTCGAGACCGTGTTCGCAAGCGAGAGCGAAAACGGCAGGGGAGACGTGCGCCAATTTTGATTCTTGGCGAAGATCATGCCTGCCTCCCGTCTCTTTGTGCGCGAGTTCGGTTCAGTTCGCAGACTTTGATCAAAGCCGTCAGTTCCCGCGGAAGAAGGTTCTGCGCCGGAACATTTTTGAGAATTAGATCCTCGACCAACGGAAGCACATGTTCCCGCAAGCCAACAATCCCCTGCTCCGCCTCGATCCGGTCCGCCGCGATACACGCCATGCGGTAAAGCGCCACGTCCACGCGACCCGTTGGATCTGCGACGTTATCGAGTCTTTTTCTTCGAGTCGTCATTTCTTGAGCAGCAGCAAAACGGCAAGCCCAATGCCTGCCGGGATCAAAAAGCTGGGCGATGCAAAGTTAAACTCGCACTGCGCCGAAATCGGGTTCCATGTCTGTAGGAATCCGCACTGCGCCTGGGCAGCGGAAGCCTGCCCTTCGGGTGTCTCAACGCCAGGACCGGAAACAGTCGGATCTGGGCTCCATCCCGGCGGAGGCGTTGCGCAAGACGGATCACCTAAGGTTGACCCGATCGTGCAGGCGTACAGATTTCCGGCAATCGTCTTCGGGTTCCATTTACACGCCGACTCCGTCAAGTCATCGATCCAATACGGGAGCCATGACGGCCGGTTGGCGTCGTAGCAGTAGTAGCCCGGATACTCGCCCAAGCCGCCCAAGCCTGCGGCAGACACAAATCGGGCCATCGATCCCGCTCGATTAACTTGCGGGACGAAAAACCGTGACGGGCTAATCAGTCCAAGCTTTCCAAGCACCCTGCTTCTCCAATGCCGCCATAGCATCCGGCAAAAACCGCGCCAGAAACATGCCCAACGCGAACTCCACCAGTTCCCCGCCAATACGCGAGAACGGCTCTCCCGATTGCGCCTGCGACAGTTGATAGCCCGTGAACGCCGCAAGCGCGATCACCGCTTCCTTGGGCGTTAGCAATTCGCTCCCGGCGGCCAGGCCTGCCATGATATGCAGCAGACTTCCGCCTCCCTCGAACATGTCGAGACAGGCCGGGTAGTGGTTCTCGAAGCCGTCGCCGTTGAGCCGTAACGTCATTCATCGCCTACCCAGCATCAACACCAGCAAAAGGGCTCCCGCCCCGATCGCAATGGCCGTGGGGTTCTGCTGAATCCAATAGCCCAGCGTTGTAGTCGGATCCGTCCCTACGGGAGTAGGCGGAATCCCCGATTCCGTCGCGCACCAGACCTGTCCCGGCGACAACGGACCCATGCTCCCGGTTGGCATGCACGGAGGCGAAACAATGCCCGTATCCACCCACGGAAAGGGAATCGTACCTGTATCCGCCTGACCCATGCCCTTGTACGCGCCCGTCCGCCGGTACGCGACCCGGTAATAGTTGGGCCGGAGCGATTGGGTCCAGTTGTGCGGCTGTAGCATGTACATAATTCAGAACCCCAACTGGGTGTCCCCCATCAGCGGACTGCACACGGTCCCGCCGGCGCATTGCGCGAGCACCGCTCCTTGCTCCTGTTTCTGCACGCTTTCAAATAACGGCGCGGGAGGCAATGTCGCAGCGGACGCTTGTTGCTGGGGAGTCGCAGCCATCGAGGTCTGCGCGGTGTAAGCATATTCGGGATAGATCGAAAGCGGTGCGGGAGTCGCGATCGAACCCTGCGAGTAGAGGTAATAAACCGCAGTTGCGCCGCCAATAAGAAGCACCCACGTCAATGTGTTATCTTGAGTCACCGAATTCGATTGCTTCGCAAGCCCTGCCTCGCAAACAGGACTTTTTCAAGTCCTGTCGCCTGAGTAACCCCTCCCAATCCCCGCAACGCATAGGTGGGGGAATAAGGCATCGGGTGATGCGCCATATAAAGAAGGTTGCCGTGCGTCGATACCGGACGGCCCTCGAATGTGCTGATAGCGCCGATGCCTCGAAAACCAATGTGCGTTCCCGTTCCGCCTCTTACGAGAGTTGCGCCTCTCCCGGAAGTTACGGCAATTGCCGCGGGAGTCAGTGTCGCCGCCGCGTGTGCCATCTGTAGGAACTGGTACACGTTCATCACTCCGCTCGATCGAACTCCGCTCGAGGAATCAACAGGTCCGTAAACTGTGTCGAAGTTGAAGCCGTAGGTGGTCGAGATATCCACGCCCCCGCTTAAGGCACGGTAAGCATAGTTCCACTGATCCGCATTTGCCGAGGTGGTATTGATCTGAGCAACCATTTGGGACGCAAGCGCTGAGCCGGCGACCCGGAAAGATCCCGGCGCCGGAGGAGTTGGCGCAGGAACCGGGACAGGAGGGAGAGGCTGAGGAGTCGTACTGGGAGCCGTGCTCACGCTCGTGGGCTGCGTTGTCGAAGTCGTTCCCGGTTGCTGCGACTGAGCGATTGGAGACGCGCCCGTCATCGCGTTGAAAACAGCCAGTTGCTGCGCGGTTGCTCCGCTGGTCATGCCGAGCTTCATCTCGAGGTAAGTGAAAAAAGGAAGCAGCGTTTCGATAGAAGACACTGCCGTCGGATCCGGCGTGGTCGATCCGGTGGGAGTCGCAAGCGTGTTCACCCCACTCGAGTACTGCCAGTATTCATAAAGCGCATAGCCGCCGGCGCCGGCAATGCCGAGAAGCAAGATCGATTTCGAATTAAGTGCCATCGTTTTTTATTTGCCCCCCATGAAGAAGAGCAGCACGGCCGCCGCCCCGCCCAAAAATAAAACCTCGTTGGGCAAGCCGGGAATAAGGTCCGCGCTCGTTGCCGGCGCCGCGGCGACCGTCGTTCCGTTCGCCTGGCTTAAAACCGAGCCTGGAGCGGTAATACTCGATCCAGTCGTTGTCGGTTGCGACGGAGGCGAAGGATTCACCACCACCGGAGGCGGAGGAGGCGAGGGAGGATTCGCCGGCGGAGGCAGATTGATTGCCGGAGTCTGTCCGCGAACGTTCAACGCCGGAAGCGCGGGCGGATTCGGCGGAGGTTGCGGCGACGGCTGCGCCGAAGCCGCCGCGATCTTGGCCGCATACGCCTGCGCGACTTGCTGCCCGTACTTGAGCGCAATCGCGCTCATCTGTCCGCAGTCCGGAGGGTTCTCGTTGACGCAATAGGTCTGCGCCACCGAAGCCGCAATCGCAACCGGATCCTGCCCCAGCAGGTCTGCCGAAGTAATCGCACCTGCAGCCCACTGCGCCATGAACGAATCGAGCGTAAGCGTGGTGGTCGACGAGGTCCCGAAAGGCATGGTCGCGAACGTCGGACTCTGCACAATGGCAACCGTGGAAGCCGGAACTACTGCCGCGGGCTGATACGCCGGCGAGCTCGCCCAGATCGCCGTGGTCGCATTCATCACAGACGCCGGAACCTGGCAAACGACGTTGCCGTTGGCGTCAAGACACTGCGGATTTGCCGCCAGATACTGCTGGTAGGGAGTCAGTTGCCCGAGTCCCTGTCCGCCGATCATATGGCCTCCACCAGCAGAACGGCCAGGAGCAGGCCTCCGCCGATCATCAGGTACATAGGATCAATACCAGCGAAAACCCCTCCGCCCATCATTGAGGCAGCAGGCGTCGTACCAGGAGACGAAGGGGTTCCCGCGGCTGTTGCTGCCGCGTTGGCCGCTACCTGAGGATCGTTAGCGATAGGGTCGCGGTAGCCAACAAACCAGTTCCAGCAAGCGGTCCCGCTCCCGGCAGGTCCGTTCCAGGATAAGCTCCATGTCCCGTCTGAATTCTTGACCCAGCAATTCGGTTCGCTGGGCGAACAGCCAGGGCCGGGAGCGACTTGATAATGACAGCCTCCCTGCTGGCGATCGCCGATGCAGTTGACGCCGGCAGTGCCGTACTGCCCCATACCGCAGGCCTTCAGAACCTGACTCCAGACATTGTCGAAATTAAGCAGAGCCTGCGTCTGGGCATCCGGCGTTTTCTCCCCGGGACTTAAGGAGAGCCACGTCTGCAGGTTCTGCTGAACAAACACCTCCGCCTGCTGCACAATCTGCGTCGTCGCGATCTTGTTGCAGTCCGGGTGAAAGAAAAAATTCTGAATCTGCGCTGCGATCTCGAGCACGCCGGCGGCAATGAGAGTCGCCGGTGTCGGAGTCATCGCCAGAATTCCCGCCGCGGTTTGAAGCCCCGTGCCTACCGCTGAATGCACGATGGCAGTTCCGGTCCCGCAAGGTCCGCCCATTCCCGCAACAGCCGCGTGCAGTGCCGTGTTCATCGGTGGGAACCTGCCGTCATCATCACCAGCGCCAATCCGCCGATTAAAAGGATGGGCATCATTCCGGACATGGATAAGCCGGGAACCCCCGCGCCTTGCGGCAACCCCGCCCCCTGCGGAATGCCCGCCGTAGACATGATCTGACCGTAGGGCGTCGTCTGCTGGTAATAGCCCTGCGGCATCGTGGTCTGTACGGCAACCTGCTTCGCTGTATTCGCGCCCGTGACGAAAATACTTTGAAGCCAGGGAGGGATTCCGCCCCCGCTCGTTGACGATGGAGTAGAGGTACTGGGCAAACTCGTCACCGGCACATTCCACGGGAACGGAACCGTTCCGCTGGATCCATCCGTCGATGAGCCGCTTCCATCGTCGTAACAGGTGCTCACATCCGGATAATCCGGACAGACAAGATTGCCTAGCCCACGACCGCGTCGGCCGGCGCGCACCCGTGGCGTTAACACAATCCCCCAGGGACAACCGGAAAAGAAATCGGCGGCATCAGACGGTCCATATCGCTTTCCTTGTTACGCTCTCGATCTCCCAGCCTGGCTCGATGCCCAGCAAACGGTTGCCGGCATCGAGACACAGATACCCGTCCTCGTCCTCGAGGCGCACGCATACGTAAATGTGAGAGAACTTCCGGGGCAGATTCTTGTCGGCCGCAACCGTGACGAAGTACGGCCGCAGGCCTGCGTTTAAGAGCATCGATGCCAGGAGCAGGCTGAAGTCATCGCAGTCGCCCATCGGCTCGTGCATCGCCATCAAAGCCGGGGGAACAATTAACAGTTCTTTGTCCAGACGCTTCGGAGCCACTCCCATTTGGCCGTAGAGCAGAGCCTCGTCTTCGATAAACCGCACGTTCCCCCGGACCCAGCGGAAGATGGCGCATGCCTTCTCCCGATCGGATGCATAGGGAGAGAGTTCGCGGAACGCCTGCGCGATCGCGATGTGAACCGAAGCATCACGCGCGTAGCGGTGCGCGAGCTCGCGCAGGATGCCGATCGTATCCGCAGTGGAGACATCGCTCGATAGCGGATCCGTGCGCGTCGAGTGGACATGAATCGGCGCGCTCCACACGCTTGCGGGTGATGGCTGCGGCTGCGCGGATGTGCTCATCGATCCATTCACGATTCACGCAAAGGAGGGCCAGCAAGGATCGTTTAGATCGTTTAAACTCGCCGGCCCCTGCCTACGAAAGGAGGGTGTTGTTCCCTCGTTCGAGCAAAATTAACATGCGTTTTTCGGCCTAAAAACAGCGGACTACTATAGTGGTGAGACTCTACTGCAACATTTTCGAGCGATCATGTATGATGACTTTTCGATGGTTTTTAGCCCGATTTTGAGCCATTTTTCATGACAAAAAGGAGGCGCACCATGACCGAGACAGAGGCCCGTCCGCAGGATGAAGCTCGAGAGACGGCAACCAGGCGTCCAGTCGTAGACGCAGTCAGTGAAAAGAAAAGGAGAGCCGCAGCGGGAGTTCCGGTAGTTCCGGTAGTTCCGGCGGACAGGCTCCCGCGCGATCGCGAGATCGATGCCGCCGCGCTAGAGCTTGCAAAAAAGCGCATGCTCCCGATCCCGCCCGGAAAGACACTAACCTTCAACGAAATGCAGGAGTGGATGAAGCTTCTCAATGCAGAGATGTGGAGTCACGTCGTCTGCTACCTCTACCGGATGCATCCGCGCATCATTCGCCAGTTGAAAGACCCGCAGGCACCGAAGTACATCGACTGCCTCACTGAACCGTTCGACCTCGAGTACATCACTAAAACGCACGGAGGGGGCAAATTCAGTTTCAGCGTCTATAATTCCGACATTCGCAGCGGACGTAGCGAACCCAACAACAACAAGCTTTTCGAATGCGATTTTGAAATTCCGATGGGGCAACACGATCCCAAGTTGAACTACGAGGAACTGGATGTGAACCACAAAGCCAACATGGCTTACATTCAGTTGCTCCAGTATCGCGGGATTCTTGACGGGAGGGGACAGGTGACACAACCGACTAATTCAGCACCGGGCGCGCAGGCAGAGATTGTGAAAGAGGTCTTGAATTTCGCACGGCAGACAACCGAAGACAAAGCCGCGAGAGCAAACGCCGATCAGGGTGGATTGAACAAATCAGTGGGTGAACTGCTGCTCAAAAAATTGGAGATGGACGATCCCACTAAGAACCTGAATGCAACGCTGGCGATCGCGAAAGAACTCCTCGCATCCAAGCCGGCGGACACGTCCATGCAATTGCTGATCGAGGTTCTCAAAATGAATGCCACGCAGGCGACCTCTCAGCAACATGCAATGGAGTCCAACCAGAAAACGACGATGGCGCTGTTTGAAAAACTGCTCGAGGCGAAGCGCACGGAACCGAATCCGCAAATGGAGCAGTTCACCCAGTTGCTCGACTTCGCCGAGCGCATCAACGGTTTCCGCGGAGGCGGAGGCGGGAGGCGCACCGGGTGGGATATCGGACTCGATTACGCGCAGCAACTTGGAGTGCCGCTCTTGAATCTCATCGGAAACATGATGAGCCTCCGCAACGGCAGACCGATGCCGCCCGTGGCGCAACCTCCCGCGCCAGGTGCGCCGGCTCCCGCGGCTGGGACCGCAGCCTTCGATCCCTACGCTAACCCTGCGGCGATGCGTGCGCTGTCGCAAACGACAGCCGCGACACAGACCCCAATCCAGGCGATGCCCCCGGATGCGGCCGCGCCGATGAATCAGGTCGCGCAAGTGCTCCAGGCTTACGGAGGGTTGGTCGTTCAGCACCTCAATTCCGGCACTCCGGGTTGGCAGTTCGGCGATTGGGTCGCGGCATTGATGGGGAACGCAACCCACGCGCAGATTGCCGCGCATGGCGAGGACGCCTTAGTGCAGGCGATGATGAGTTTCCCCGAGACGGCCATGTACGGAGAACCGCGCATCCGGCGATTCGTGCAGGAGTTCATGAACTACGAACAGTTCCTGCCCGCCGAGGACGACGAAGAAACCGCAGCCGCAACGCCTCCACCCGAAGTAGTCGAATCGCGGCCCCGCCGGCAGGCAGCAACAGTACGATGATGAGAATGGCAAGCGTGAAAAAGAATCCGGAGCGCGCGGAGGCCTCCAGCCGACAACCCAGCCCCGGCGCCGGGAAGTCCTGCGGATCGTGCCGCTACTATCTCCAGTTCCCGGACGACGACGACGATGATGATGACGACGACGGTTACATTCTCGAAGGCGAAGAGGATCCCGAGGACCGGGAGACTGGACCCGAAGAGAAATGGAGCTAACGGGTTTGTGCCGGCGTTACCCGCCGGTCCCCTTGCTCAAGGGGATCCTCCGCAAATTCCCCGCCGTTTCGGATGAACACGATTGGTGCGGAGAATACAAGCCGCGCCGATGACAGTCTTTTGCCAAATCTGCCATCACATGTTCCACTCCGCTAAACCGGATGCGGAGGCGCAGCAGGACGTGCTCTTGCAGATAAGCCAGCATCTGGGGGGGACGCATCGCCCGGAAGCAGCGGGACTCGCGGCGGACATTCAAATGTTCGGCCACCTGGCCGCAACCTATCTGCTCATGCGCGAATTTGTGACGATCCCGGCTGCGGAGACGGCACTGCTTGAATCCTTCAAGTCGAACGAGCGAGCTTTGATGGAAGCTCTGGGAATGATCCCGCCAACCCCAGAAACAAAAAAAGGCCCAAACGGAAAGTCTGGACCTGCGATTGCTGTGGATTAGCTTATTCAGGCCCAGGAATAGCACTACAGTCCCATTGGACAAGTGTGTTCAAAAGACGACTTCCAGGTGGCGCTCTTGAAAGTGAAAGGATCAACAAAAATTTTGAAAAAGATCGGAATTCTTATTGTTGCTGCTTCATTGCTGAATGCACAACCGGCAGCATCAACCCATTCGACTGTGCCCATCCTCTTAGTCGATGGATATGACGCCCTGAACAGCTGCAAAACGCTCCAGAATCCCAATGAGGTTTTCGGCAATCTCGGCAGGCTTCTTACTCGTGATGGCACCCGAGTTGGATTCTTTGATAATTGCACCTATCCCAATACCAGCATTCCGTTCTTGGCCGGCGCTTTTGGAAGAAGTCTGGCAGCGACATTCGGAACCCAACCTGTAGATGTCGTGGCTTACAGCATGGGCGGCTTGATCGTTCGCGCCTATCTCGCTAACTTGCATAGCCTTCAACTCGGCAATCGAACCGATCCGCAGATCCCTTATGTGAACATCAGAAAACTGATTCTGATCGGAACTCCCAATTCCGGGTCCGAACTGGCTAGACTCGCCGGCGGCCAAGGATTTGAAATGCGTCCGAATGATCCTATTTTCAGCGTATTGAATCACTCTCACGATTTAGAAACTGTGGACGTGATATCGATCGCCGGGCTTGGCAGTTTTACCGGAGATGGAGTTGTAGCCCTTCGGAGCGCGGCGCTAAACAATGTTTTACCGGATCATTTCTTACCAGCAGAGGGGAACCTCCGC
>Ga0126381_100002649_pt1 | contig 19402 bp, 17 predicted proteins | sample PanSoiMetPlot_28_FD_96465 | JGI IMG/M metagenome (GOLD analysis project Ga0126381, IMG submission 96465) | Tropical forest soil microbial communities from Panama - MetaG Plot_28 | ecosystem: Environmental > Terrestrial > Soil > Tropical forest > Bulk soil | place: Panama | collected 2016-02-17
CAATCCCGACGCGGAAATTGGCCATGAAGTCAAGCTGATCAACTTCAACCAGCTGCCGGGCTCGCCGCTGGCTCTAAGGATCCAGAATTTTGCGCGCAACACCACTAATGACCAGGCGTTCGTAACTAACATCAACGGGTTCAACCGTCCAACCAACATCAGGTTCGGCCCAGACGGATGCGCCTATGTCGTGGACTACGGTGCGGTGCGGGACAACGGCTCAGATTCACATTTTGTCGGCGCCGCCAATGGTCCATTGGTGCAAATCCCCGGCACCGGAGTCATCTGGAAGATTTGCCCATCGCAGTAACTCTAGTCCAGGTAATCATCTATGGGGCGGCAATCATGCCGCCCTTTTCTTTCAAGATTCCCCGGCGACTACTTTAGCCTGCTCGCGCAATACGAATTTTTGAATCTTCCCGGTCGACGTCTTCGGCAGCGGCCCGAAAAGCACGGTGCGCGGCGCCTTGAAGTGCGCGATATGCTCGCGGCAGAAGGCGATGATTTCCTCCGCCGTTGCAGCCATCTCGGGCTTTAGCGTCACGAAAGCGCAAGGGGTCTCGCCCCACATCGGGTCGGGGCGGGCGACGACGGCGGCTTCGAGCACGCAGGGATGGCGGTAGAGCACGTCTTCGACTTCGATCGTCGATATGTTCTCACCGCCCGAGATAATGATGTCCTTCGACCGGTCCTTCAGCTCGATATAACCGTCGGGATGCATGACCCCGAGATCGCCGGTCCGGAACCACCCGCCGGCAAAGGCTTCCTCGGTCGCGTGCGGGTTTTTGAGATACCCTTTCATGACGACGTTGCCGCGCATCACGACTTCGCCCATCGTTGCGCCGTCGGCGGCGACCGGAACAAGATTCGTCGGGTCGGCGACGGTCAGCCCGTCGAGCACCGGGTAGGTGACGCCCTGGCGAGCTTTGAGCCTTGCCCGTTCGGCGGCAGGCAACTCGTCCCATTCGTCGTGCCACGCGCAAATGACGGCGGGGCCGTAGCACTCCGTCAGGCCATAGACGTGCGTGATGTGAAACCCGAGCCCCTCCATCCCCTCAATGACTGCGGCGGGCGGCGCCGCACCCGCCGTCATCATCTCGATACGGCGGTCGAGCAACCGCTTTAGCCCTGGCCCGGCATTGAGCAGCATGTTCATGACCACCGGGGCGCCGCAAAGGTGCGTCACGCCCTCGCGTGCGATGTTCTCGTAGATTGCCGCGGCCTCGACGCGCCGGAGGCAAACGTGGGTGCCGGCCATCGCCGTGATCGTCCACGGAAAACACCAGCCGTTGCAGTGGAACATCGGCAACGTCCAGAGATAGACCGGGTGGTGCCGCATGCCCCAAACGAGAACATTGCCGAGCGCGTTGAGGTAGGCGCCGCGGTGGTGATAAACGACGCCCTTCGGATTGCCGGTCGTCCCCGACGTGTAGTTGAGGGCGATCGCCCCCCATTCGTCCTCGGGCGTCACCTCCGCGAAGGCAGGGTCGCCGGTCGCGAGAAACGCCTCGTAATCCATTTTGCCGAGGAGCTTGCCAACCGGCCCCGTCGCATCTTCAATGTCGATGACAAGGGGTTTCTCTTCGAGCTGATCCAGCGCCTGCTCGATCACCGGCGCAAATTCGCGGTCGGTGATCAGCACCTTTGCCTCGCCATGCTGCAGGATGAACGCGATCGTCGCAGGATCGAGACGGATATTGAGCGCGTTCAGCACCGCCCCGGCCATCGGCACGCCGAAATGGGCCTCAAACGCTTCGGGGATGTTAGGCGCCATCACCGCGACCGTGTCGCCGCGCCCGACGCCCCGAGCTGTCAGCGCCCCTGCGAGCCGGCGGCAGCGCTCGAGGACCTCGCGCCAGCTGTAGCGCCGCTCCCCATACGCAACAGCCAGCCGGTTCGGATACACCGAAGCCGTGCGCGACAGAAAGCTGATCGGGCTCAGCGGCACATAATTCGCCGCGTTTTTTTCGAGCCCGGTCTCGAATGGATTCGTGACTTGTTCGCTCATGACGATTTGCGTCCTCAGCCGGTAACGGGAGGCCGATTTCCCGGGAAGTGCTCCGTCACTGTCGGAAAGGCGAGCCATGGAAACATCGCATTTTCGAAGATCGAGGAGCCTGGTGACGGCAAGTTTGCGTCGACAAAAGCGCCACCGGCGACGCCACATACGGACTGGTTGCGGTCGCTTTCCCAGTAAAGGTTGCTGCCGCAATTCGGGCAGAAATAGAACCGAATTTTGGACCCGCTGTCAGCGTCCCGCTCATAAATCTTGTGCTCGCCGTCGATGCGCACGCGCTCCCTCAGGTACGAGACCCCGAAGTGGAAGGCGGTTCCGGTCCGGCGCTGGCATGCTCTGCAATGACATAGATACACACGTTCCGGTTCGCCCGACGCGATCACCCGGAGCAAGCCGCAGTGGCACTCCGCTATTCTGTCCATCTAGCCTCCCTGCCCTGTCTCAGCTCGGCGTTGCCCTAGTTTTGCGGTGCAATCTTCGGAATTATGTAGCAGAGACACGCTGCCGTCGACGGGCTACGAGCCGAGCAATTTGATCCGAATGAGCTGTATGTCTTGATTGTACCTTATGGTAACACTTATGTTACCATAAGGTCTGTGCTGGAAATTCGCTACTACTTGGCCACGGATGGCGCAGCCCATTCGAGGGCTGGTTCTCGTCGCTGGATCCGAGGGCGCGGGCGAAGGTGACCGTGGCGATCGCACGGCTCGAACAGGGCAACCTGTCGAACGTGAAGGGCGTAGGGGAAGGCGTGCTCGAATACCGGATCAACTTCGGCCCGGATATCGGGTGTATTTCGGGCGCGACGGCGAGACCTTGGTGATCCTGCTGAGCGGCGGCACCAAAAAAGGCCAGCACCGGGACATCCGGGCGGCGATCAATCTGTAGGCTGATTACCGGGGCCGCCGGCGCGGGCCGCGATGAAACGGAGGGAGAACATGGCACTGACACGAAGCTTCAGGGAACTGGTGCAGCGTCAGGTCGCAAGCGATCCCGCTTACGGCGGGGCGCTCCTGCGCGAAGGAATCGACAGCATGTTGGCCGGTGATATCGATACCGGCAAGGCGATCCTGCGCGATTACATCAAGGCGACGATCGGCTTTGAAAGGCTGGGCGCGGCGACCGCCACGCCGCCCAAGAGCCTGATCCGCATGTTCGGGCCGCGCGGTAATCCGCAGGCCAGAAATCTTTTCAGCGTGATCGGCTATCTACAGAAGCAGGCCGGCCTACACCTGCATGTGACGACGGGGCCTGCATAACTGATCAGGCGGCTGACGGCCGATCGCTTTGATGGACTTCGACGTGCTTCCAGACGTTCCCGTGCTTGAGAGTGAACTCAATGGGCGATCACACGCTTCATGAATTCTCATTTTGATGGAACAGCCGCAGAGAGTCAGATGGGGAACGGACAGAGCGCGCCGTCCGTGCAACTGCTGGAAAGCGGCTGACTTATCGGCCACTGACGCAAAGAGAACAGAAGCCGACCATATGAGCCGCGCTTGCAACGGCGGGTGTGGCATTTGAGATACAAATCTTTTGCATCATACGGCTGAGATGCATCGGCCGTTTTCTGGCCCGCAGGCGGCACTTGGCGGTGATCTCGCGAAGCCACGCGACCAACTCGCGGTGGTGCATTCCGCTGTCGTGAAGCCATCAGTCTCGATCGACCGCGATATGGTTTACCTGACGATGGTGTAAATTCTTATGCAGGTGCGTCTAATCCATAATTCTCGTAATCTTCGCTTACAATTCACCGTACTAGCGAGCCGCTTGGCGGGAGATTTCGCGCAGGTGAGAGGCAGGCCACCATCATGATCATCCTAAAATAGCCGCCTTCGCGCAGTAAAGTAACGCCCACCGGTTCTTTATGGGACTTAAGCAACCGGACACCGATACCGGAGGGGTGCGTGGCCGGCATGCGGTGCCCACGGGACTACAACTTGTGAGAGAAGTTTTGCTGCAGATTCGCTGCAGAAGCAGCAAACGGAATTTCGCTGACTCAATTAGTGATTGTAGCTGACGCCAGTCGCCGGCTCCGCTACGCTGGCCGTCGCAGACCGCCGCACGCATCGAAGGAGGGACGCCGAAGATGGGTTATGCCGAGACCTATCGCCGTTCGTTGGAGCGGCCGGAGGAGTTCTGGGCCGAAGCCGCGGAGGCGATTGATTGGGAGCGCCGGTGGGATCGCGTGCTCGATCAGAGCCGGCCGCCCTTTTTCCGCTGGTTTGCCGGCGCCAAACTCAACACCTGCTGGAATGCGGTCGACCGCCATGTCGCGGCAGGTCGCGGCGAGCGTGTCGCGCTGATCTGGGACAGCCCCGTAGCCGGCCAAATCCGGCACTTCACGTATCGCGAGTTGCGCGACGCGGTCGCGCGCCTTGCCGGTGCTCTGGCCGGGCTCGGGGTCGTCAAAGGTGATCGCGTGCTGATCTACATGCCGATGGTGCCGGAGGCGGCGTTTGCGATGTTGGCCTGCGCGCGTCTCGGCGCGATCCATTCAGTCGTATTCGGCGGGTTTGCCGCGCACGAGCTCGCAACGCGCATCGACGACGCCAAGCCGCGGATGATCCTCTCGGCATCTTGCGGCATCGAGATCAGCCGCATCGTTCCGTACAAACCCCTGCTCGACGCGGCGATCACCGAAGCGCGCGCGAAGCCCGAAAGCTGCGTAATCCTACAGCGTCCGATGTGCCGAGCCGAAATGGCGGCCGGGCGCGACCACGATTGGCACGAGCTCGTCGCCGCTTCACGGCACGCCGATTGTGTGCCGGTGCTCGCGACCGATCCCCTCTACATCCTCTACACATCGGGCACGACCGGCGCCCCCAAGGGCGTGGTCCGCGACAACGGTGGTCACGCGGTGGCGCTTCACTGGTCGCTGAGCTCGATCTACGGGGTTCAGCGGGACGAGGTGTTCTGGACCGCCTCCGACGTCGGCTGGGTGGTCGGCCACTCCTACATCGTCTACGCACCGCTGCTTCTCGGCTGCACGACGGTGATGTACGAAGGAAAGCCGGTCGGCACGCCGGATGCCGGGGTATTCTGGCGCGTCATCGAGCAGCATCGTGTGCGCGTCTTCTTCACCGCGCCGACCGCCTTCCGCGCGATCAGGCGCGAGGACCCCGACGGTCGTTTGATCCATGCGCGCGACCTCAGCCAATTCCGCGCATTGTTCCTCGCCGGCGAACGAGCCGATTCGCCGACAATTGCGTGGGCCGAAGAACATTTGCGCATCCCGGTCATTGATCACTGGTGGCAGACGGAAACCGGCTGGCCGATCGGTGCCAACTGCCTCGGCATCGAGCGTCTGCCGGTCAAGCACGGGTCGTGCACCCGCGCCGTTCCCGGTTGGGACGTCCGAGTGCTCGACGCCGAGGCGCAGGGCACGGCGGAGGAGCTTGCTGCGGAGGAAATCGGGGCGCTCGCGATAAAGCTACCTCTGCCGCCCGGTGCGCTGCCGACCCTGTGGCAGGCGGACGACCGCTTCGTCGAATCTTATCTCGATGCGTTCCCCGGCTTCTATCAGACGGCCGATGCCGGGTTCATCGATGCCGACGGCTATATCCACGTAATGACGCGCACCGACGACATCATCAATGTTGCCGCGCATCGGCTCTCGACGGGCGAGATCGAGGAAGTGCTGGCGGCGCACCCCGATGTCGCCGAGTGTGCCGTCATCGGCGTCGCCGATGCGCTGAAGGGACAGGTTCCGTTAGGTTTCCTGGTGCTCAAAGCGGGCGTCAACCGGCCCGCTGACGCGGTCGAGCGCGAAGCCATCGAGCTCGTTCGCCAGCGCATCGGACCGGTCGCCAGCTTCAAGACCGCCCTCGTCGTCCCCGGGCTGCCGAAGACGCGGTCCGGCAAGACCTTGCGCGGTACGATGCGCAAAATCGCCGACGGCGAAAGCTATGAGTTACCGGCGACAATCGACGATCCGGCGATCCTCAGCGACATCGGCGCGGCTTTGGCAAAAGCCGGTTATGCCGACGAGCGCTCGACTTAGCTCTCGACGTGCTCGGATTCTTCGCCGCCGACCTCTTCGGTCAGCATTGGCCGGCGCGAGCGAGCATGGCTGGTGGCCCGGTCGAGTTCTTCGAGCGTGCACAACCCGAGCCCGACAGGGTGGCGAGGTTTGATGTTGGGGCTGTTCCAATGGGTGCGGTCGCGCACCGCCGAGATCGTCGGCTTGGTCGTCCCGATCAGCTTTGAGATTTGCGAGTCGGACAGCTCGGGATGGCTCTTCAGGAGGTACGCGATCGCGTCCGGCTTGTCCTGGCGCTTTGCGACAGGCGTGTAGCGCGGTCCCTTGTGTTTGACCATTTGCGGCGGCAGGGCTTGCGGCGAAAGTTTGAGCCTCGCATCGGGGTCGGCTTGGCACCGCTCGATCTCCGCCGTCGTCGTCTGGCCATTCGCGACGGGGTCGAGGCCCTGCATCTGGTTCGCTACTTCGCCATCGGCGATCGCCTGGATCTCCAGCGGGTGCAGCTGGCAAAACTCGGCGATCTGGTCGAAGGTGAGGGAGGTGTTTTCGACCAGCCATACGGCGGTCGCTTTGGGCATCAACGGAGCTGCCATACAGGAATCCGGTTCTAAAGGCGCGCTAGGTACTCCGAAGGGTAATACGATGCGCGCGAAACAGGTAAGGACTATATAATCGCCCGCCGGGTCCAGAGAAGACAGCAGAGGGCAAACGCGCAGGGATGGACGAAGAGGATCTCCAACCGCGACGCAAGGCGGCGCAGCCCAAAGACCTCACCCTGATGGGAATTGCCGAACTCGAGGCCTACATCGCCGAGCTCGAGACAGAAATCGCCCGGGTGCGGACGGAGATAGCGGCAAAGCTCGGGCAACGCCGCGGCGCCGAAGCGCTGTTCAAGCGTTGACAGCGATCGCGCCGCCGGACCGCGCCACCGCGGGCCAAGGCGTCGGGGCGGCGGCACTGCGGAAGGAGGATGACCGTCTCCTGCGGGGCCAGGGCGAATTTGTCGCCGATATCAAATTTCCGGGGATGCTCGAGATTGCGTTGGTGCGTAGCCCGCTGGCGCATGCCCGCATCCGGATGATCGCCAAGCCGTCGGGTTCCGAGCACCGCGTATTCATCCATTCCGATCTGGTCGGCGTCGCGCCGATACGCGCGGTCGCCGGGTTACCCGGGTTCAAGCCCTCGGAACAGCCCGTGTTGGCCGCGGGAAAGGTGCGGCACGTCGGCGAGGCAATCGCGATGTGCGTCGCCGAAAGCCGAGCATCCGCCGAGGATCTCGCCGCAGAGGTCGCCGTCGATTTCGACGAATTGCCGCTCGTGTCGGACATGCTGGCGGCGCGCCGGCCGGGAGCGCCTTTGGTGCACGAGCCATGGGGCGACAATATCGTCCTCGAAACCCTCGTCGATGACGACCTCTCCGAGGTCGCGCGGACGGCGCCGGTGCGCGTCACAAGGCGGTTGCGAACCGCGCGGCAATGCATGGCACCCCTCGAAGGCCGCGGCCTCGTCGCACAGTGGCATGCCCGGCTTGGGCAGCTCATCCTCTACTCGGCGACGCAGTTGCCACATATCGTGCGATCGGGCCTTGCTGAGTGCCTTGGCCTCGATCACGCGCAGATCCGCGTCATCTCGCCCGACGTCGGCGGCGGTTTCGGCTACAAGGGGATTCTGCTCCCCGAGGAGGTCTGCGCCTGTTGGCTGGCGATGCGGCTGGGGCGCGCGGTGCGGTGGATCGAGGATCGGCGCGAACACCTGACCGCGAACGCCAATTGCCGGGAGCATTATTATGAGATCACTGCCTATGCCGCAGCCGATGGACGACTGATCGCGATCGATTGCGACGCGACCGTGGATGCCGGGGCCTATTCATCCTACCCGTTTTCGGCCGCCCTCGAACCGGCTCAAGTCGCGAGCATCCTCCCGGGTCCCTATCGCTTCGAAAAATATCGTTGTCGCAGCTGGGCGGTAGCGACGAACAAACCGCCGATCCTGCCTTACCGCGGGGTGGCGCGCAGCGGTGTGTGCCTGGCGATGGAGTTGGTGATGGATGCGATCGCCCGTGCGGTCGGACGCGAGCCTTACGAGGTACGCCTCACGAACCTCGTATCGCCGGAGGCGATGCCGTTCGACAACATCACCGGCAAGCACTTCGACAGTGGCGATTATCCGGAATGCGTGCGCCGCGCCGTCGCCGCGATCGGGCTCGATGCGATCCGCGAGCGCCAGGCACGGGGCGGCGAGGCGCGCCGTATCGGCGTTGGATTTTCGGTCTTTTGCGAGCAAGGCGCTCACGGCACCTCGGTTTATCATGGTTGGGGCATTCCAATGGTGCCGGGCCACGAGCAGGCGTCCGCCCGGCTGACCCCTGATGGTGGCCTTGAATTGCGGGTTGGCGTGCACTCGCATGGGCAAGGGCTCGAAACGACGCTCGCACAGATTGCGCATGAAATTCTGGGCATCGATGCCGCTAAGGTCTCGCTGGTGCACGGCGATACCGCGCTGACGCCCTATTCCACCGGAACTTGGGGATCTCGTTGCGCCGTCATGGCCGGGGGCGCTGTCGCCACGGCGTGCCGGACGCTCGCCGAGCGTGCGAAGCGGATCGGGGCGCGGCTGCTGCAGAGCGAGTCAGGCTTGGTATCGGTCGTGGGCGGGCGGGTAATCGGCCCTGTAGGCAGTCTCAGCCTCGCGGAGGTGGCGCGGGTCTGGTACCGGGCGCCGCAAAATCTGCCCGATGACGTCGACCCTGGCGGCCTCGAAGTCACGATTGGCTACCGGCCTGTGCGTGACACCGGGACGTTCAGCTATGCCTGTCACGCCGTGCTGGTCGCGGTCGATCCCGAAATCGGCGAGATCGAGCTCCTCGATTATGTTGTCGTCGAGGACGGCGGAAAGCTGATCAATCCGATGATCGTCGACGGCCAGATCCACGGCGGTATTGCGCAAGGGATCGGCACGGCGCTCTATGAGGAAATGCCGTTCGACAGCGAAGGCCAGCCGCTTGCGGGCACGCTCGCGGATTATTTGCTGCCCGGCGCGACCGCAATTCCATCAATCCTTATCGAGCACATGGAGACGCTGTCGCCCTATACCGAATTCGGCCAAAAGGGCATCGGCGAGAGCGGTGCCATCGGGCCGCCCGCAGCGATCGCGAGTGCGGTCAATGATGCGCTTGCCGACTTCGAGGTTGAAATCGGCGAGGTGCCAATCACACCGCGCCGACTATTCGAGGCGATCTCAGCCGCCAGGGAGCGGCGGCGCGCTGTCTAAGAGTGGCTTCCGCCATCGGCGTGCACGAGGGAGGTCGCGCTATGAAGGAAGCCGCTAAGGTCGTCGACGATATAGTGTATGTGCTCGCCTTCGCTTCCGACGGCGGCCCAATCGGCCGGGTTGCGCACCCATACGGTGGTCATGCCGAGAGCCGCGGCGGGGACCAGGTTTCGCGCCATGTCCTCGACCATCACCGCGGTGCCAGGCGCCACCGCGTACCGCCGTAGCAACTCGTGATACCCGGCGGGCGCCGGCTTCGGCTCGTATCTTGCTGCCGCAATATCGACGATGCCGCAAAACGAGCCGGTAATGCCAAGATGGTCCAGAAGCCGTTCGGCATGGCGCTGCGAGCCGTTGGTATGAACGATTTTGCGGCCAGGCAACGCCGCCAGCGCCGCGACGAGGATAGGATCGGGCGGCACGCAGGTGAGATCGATATCGTGGACATAGGCGAGGAAATTGTCCGGATCGATCTGGTTGACGGTCATCAACCCGCGTAGTGTCGTCCCGTGTTCGCGGAAATAGGTCTTCTGTAGCGCGAGTGCAGCTTCCGGTGACAGGTCCAGCCGCTCGGCGATAAAGCCCGTCATGCGCTCATGGACCTGGTCGAAGAGCCGGCATGAGGCGGGATAGAGCGTGTTGTCGAGATCGAAGATCCAGGTCTCGATACCCACCAATGGCCGGCCGCGGGCAGAATTCATCCGGCTTGCCCTAACCGGCACGGATCAGGGTGCCGGCCCCCTCGGTGAATAGCTCGAGGAGGATCGCATGCGGCACTCGGCCGTCGACGATAACCGCCGCTTCGACGCCACCGTCGACAGCCTCAAGGCAGGTCTCGATTTTGGGGATCATTCCGCCACTGATGACGCCATCGGCTATCAGGCGCCGCGCCCGCTCAACAGAAAGTTCGGGGATCAACTTTTGGTCCGCATCGAGCACTCCGGCGACATCGGTCAGCAGCAGCAGCCGCGTTGCCTTAACCGCGGCGGCCACTGCTCCCGCCACCGTGTCGGCATTGATGTTGTAGGTTTCGCCCTGCGGGCCAACGCCGATCGGTGCGATAACCGGGATGATGTCGGATTGTTTGAAGGTGGCGAGTACATTCCCGGCGATCCGCTCCGGCTCGCCGACAAAGCCAAGATCGATTTCGGTCTTGACCCCCGCCTCGATGCGCGTCCGAACGACCTTTCTCGCCTCGATCAGCCCGCCGTCTTTGCCGGTCAGGCCGATCGCGCAGCCGCCCTCGGCGTTGATCGCCGAGACAAGCTGTTTATTAATCGCCCCGGCCAGAACCATCTCGACGACTTCCATCGTCTCGCGATCGGTGACACGCAAGCCGTCGACGAAGCGGGTCTCGATGCCGAGCCGCCCCAGCATGTGAGCGATCTGGGGTCCACCGCCATGCACGACGATCGGGTTGATCCCGACTTGCTTCAAGAGCACGACATCGCGCGCAAACGAATCCTCACCGCTGCCATCCCCCATCGCATGGCCGCCGTATTTGACGACGAGCGTCTGGCCGGCATAGCGGCGCATATAGGGGAGCGCTTGCGCTAATACCGCGGCCTTGACGACCGGATCCGGATTAGCGCTCACGGCGACCAAAGGGGGAAGGGGTAGGGAGCTCATTTGGCGTCCATTCTATTGCGGTCGCGGGGCTGGAAGCGCGAAATTGGCCAGCGCCTCGCGCAACTCTGGAATACCGCGGCGGTCGACTGCGCTCGTCAGATGGACTTCTGGATATGCCGCTACGTAGGTACGAAGCTCATCGGAGAGCTTTTGGACAATCCGGGCAAGTTCGCCAGCGCCAACTCTATCTGTCTTGGTCAGAATGATCTGGTAGGAGACGCCCCAGGCATCGAGCAGGCGCATTAGCGGAAGATCTACCTCTTTGATCCCGTGGCGCGAATCGAGCAACAGACACACCCGGCGTAGCGCGGCACGAGCCTGGACGTAACGTTGCACAAGACCCGTCCAGTTCTTGATGGCGCTTTTCGCCGCCTCCGCATAGCCGTAGCCAGGTAGGTCGACAAGCATCAAGCGACCCCCGAGATCGAAGAAATTAATCTGCCGCGTCCGCCCGGGCGTATTCGAAATTCGTGCCAGCGCGCGGGAGCCCGTCAGCGCATTTATAAGGCTCGACTTGCCGACATTGGAGCGGCCGGCAAACGCAATCTCAGGCATCTCGTCTGGGGGGAGCGCGGCGGGCTCGGAAGCGCCGGCGACGAACCGAGCTTGCTGGGCGAACAATCGCCTGCCCGCTTCGGCGAGTTCGGGGTCAATTGCTCGTGGCGGAAAGAGATTGGCCGAAATGTTTTCAGGGTGGTCCACGCATCCGTCCATCACCGGTCAAGCGGCGCCGGCGCGGTGCATGATCGCCCATTGCTGCGCAATGCTGAGCAGATTGTTCCAGGCCCAGTAGATCACCAGCCCTGCCGGGAAGGCGGCGAGCATGTAGGTGAAGACGATCGGCAGCAGCATGAACATCCGCGCCTGCACCGGGTCGACCGGTTGTGGGTTGAGCTTTTGCTGCAAGAACATCGTCAAACCCATGAACAGCGGCCACGCGCCGATCATCAATATTGCGGGTGGAGAAAAGGGTATAAGGCCAAACAGGTTGGCAAAGGAGGTGGGGTCGGGTGCCGAAAGATCGTGAATCCAGCCGAAGAACGGCGCGTGCCGCATCTCGATCGTAACGAAGAGTACCTTGTAAAGTGCAAAGAATACCGGGATTTGGATCACGATCGGCAGACAGCCTGCCAACGGATTGGCGCCGACCCGCTTGTAGAGTGCCATCATCTCCTGTTGCTGCCGCGCCTTATCATCAGGAAACCGCTCGCGCAGTTTCTGGATTTCAGGCTGCAGCAGTTTCATTTTGCTCATCGCATTGTAGGACTTGTTCGCAAGCGGAAAGAAGAGAAGCTTGACGCACAACGTCAGCAATAGGATGGCCAATCCGAAATTGCCCAAAATCTGATAGAAAAACTGAAGGATGAGGAAGATCGGCTTCGTTAGGAAATAGAACCAGCCAAAGTCGATCGCCCGGTCAAACAATGGGATTCCTGAATCCTTGTACGCGTCGAGGAGGTTTACCTCCTTCGCGCCAGCGAAAAAGCGGGCGGACGTTTCGGTGGAACCATCGGGTGCAACAGTGACTTCCGGCCCCAAATAGTCAGCCTGGTAGCGATCGATACCAACGTCAACCGTATGCGTGAACCGTGCTTTGATCGCCTCGTCCTGCGGCGGGATCAGCGAGGTCAGCCAATATTTGTCTGTGAAACCGAGCCACCCGCCGCTCGATGAATAGTCGAGCGGTTTATCCGGATTGAGCGATGAATACTTGACCTCCTGTATAGATCCGTCGAGATAGCCGATCATGCCCTCGTGCAAGATGTAATAGCCAGCGACGTGCGGAGTGCCGGTGCGGCTGATTAGCCCATAAGGCAACAACTTTACTGGAGTACTGCCGGTATTGCGGATCGAGTCACGCACCGTGAACATGTAGTTCGGATCGACGCTAATTGTCCGCGTGAAGATAAGCCCTTGCCCGTTGTCCCATGTTAATATCACTGGGTTGGTCGGGGTGAGCGGACCGCCCGATGCCGTCCAGCGGGTTTGCGGCCCCGGCACCTTCACATCGGGAGTTGCCGCAACCCAGCCGAACTCGGCGAGATAAGGGTCTAGAGTTCCCGGCGGTGAGAGCAATTCGACTTCGGGGCTCTTAGGATCTACGGTCTCGTGGTAGGTAGCCAAAGTCAAATCGTCGAACCTGGCCCCGAGCAGGTCGATCGATCCGTGCAATCGCGGTGTCTCGATTTTGACGCGGGGCTGCTCAGCAAGTGCAGTTTCTCGTGTTTCGGCAGCGCGCGCCGGCGCGGCCGCCTCAGGCGTCGCAGCTCCAGGAGCCGTGCTCGACGCGCTCGGAGTAGGCGCGGCTGATTGCGGTGTGCGTCCAGTCGTCGCAGGCGCTGTCGCCGACTGGCCCCCCGATGGACTGGGTGGCTGCGGTGGGCGCATGCGCTCGAACGCAAACTGAAAAGCAATCAGGATCCCGACCGAGAGCACGATCGCAATGAGAAGATTACGTTGTTCCATCTCGTCGCGGTTAAGTCAGAGTGAGATCGCGTTTATCGGCCCGAGCCCGCGCGTAGGCGCCCTAAGGTGCGGGGCGCCGGAACGGGATCGTAACCACTGCCGCCCCACGGATGGCAGCGGGCCAGCCGCCGCAGCACGAGAACCGTTCCCCGTAAGGCCCCGTGGCGTTCGATCGCTTCGACCGCATAGTCTGAGCAAGTGGGTAGATATCGGCAGGATGGGGGGAGCAGCGGAGATATGAGGAGCTGATAAGCTCGAACTGCGCTCCGCAGAGCCAGACTCGTCACCCTCGTGCGACCCTGCCATTTCATCTCACTGCTCCTGCTGGGCGTCGGTTTATACGACGCGTCCGAGCTCCCAAGGCGGCATGAGTATCGCGCGTGGCCACTTTGCCCGTGCCCGCGAGAGTCTTTCACGTGACCAAGCAGCTATCGCCACGACTGCCCGTTTTACGCGATCGCGGTCAGTCTTCTAGCAGCAAATTAGCGGCCGGTGAACCTGACCGAAGACATCCAGTAACCGATCGCTTGCCAGCCATTGCGAGCGGCAGGAGCTGCAGTCGTGCGATGGACACGACCACCAAATCGGACCTGCCATCGGGCGTTGCAACCCCGCCGTCCAGTGAAATCCTCATCGGTCCGAGTGCCACGACCAAATCCCTGGTCGCTTTCGCCCACGAGGGCACCGAGCCGCTGTGGAATTCGGAACCCAAGGTGGTGCTTGCGAGCCGGATAATTCCACTAGAAAGTACGCTCGGGCAGTCCTCGCACGTCGGAGACGCCTCGGGGACGAAGGTATGACGTACCCGTATTATTTCTGACCACTCGTCTTTAGCAGGTGAGGGAGCACCATGTCGGAGGCGATCGAAGAGGGGAGGGTATCGTCCGGCTTGGACGCCGCAGCTGCCGATCGGGCTGCCAGGGTGTGGCAAGCTCCCGAATACGGGGCGATCGTCGTCGGAAGCGAGGAGCACAAGCATGCGTTTTGCCGAATGCTGCTCGACACCCACAACCCTTACAGACCCTCCGTCGTCGATTGGCCGAGACTCGAACCGGAGGCACGCGACAGGCTCGTTAGCTTACCGATCTGGGACATTGCGATGCAGACGGAGGGCAATGCGAGCCTTCGAGTGCTCACCTATGCCGAAACCGTATCCGATCCGCTGCTGCGGGAAGCGATTGAAATCGACGGATTCGAGGAGACCCGCCACAAACAGGTTCTTTCCAATCTCGTCGAGGCTTACGGCATTCACCTCGCACCGGAACCGGAATACCTGCCGCCGAGAGACCCCGAATGGGCTTTCCTCCTCGCCGGTTTTTGCGAATGCGTGGATACCTTCTTTGCGTTCGGATTGTTCGCGTTGGCCAAGCAGTCGGGGTTTTTTCCTCCTGAACTCGTCGACACCTTTGAACCAGTGGTGCAAGAGGAAGGCCGCCACATTGTGTTTTTTGTAAACTGGGTGGCTTGGCATCGCCGCAACCTGCCGATCTGGCGCCGGCCTCTCTTTACAGCCAAGATCCTTTGGGCCTGGATATACCTGATCTGGGAGCGAATCGGTGTCGCTCGGGGAATAGATAGCGCCGCTAACGCTGTCCCCGGAAGCGTTTCTCAAGATAACAATTTCGTGTTTACTGGTGGCAAGGCCATCGGCAACGGGAATATCTCCGCCACCGTGCTCATCGATATCTGTTTGAGGGAGAATGATCGCCGGTTCGCCGGTTATGATTCGCGATTACTGCGGCCCAGGCTAATGCCCCGGCTAATGAAGCTTGCTCGCCGGCTGATGTGGCGATGAGGCCTTTGCGCGGCTCCGCCGCGTCGGTTGGTTACTGTTGCCCAAGGCTGGCGCCGAACCGCGTTCCATCGCAGTTGCAGCTGCGTCCTTCCGGATTCGGCGCAACGCGGATACAAGATCGCTAAGAAGCGTTGAAAAAGGTAGGTCCACCGTATTCGGGCGTGCGATCAGTACATAATCGGTGCCGGGCGATCCCCAAGACGGGAGGATCGTAAATGCTGCGGCCCGCATTCGCCGCTTTGCGCGGTTGCGCGCGACGGAGTTACCGACCTTTCGACTCGCGGTGAAGCCGACCCGAATATCCGCCGGTCGGCCGGGTCCCGTTGACTGAGGCGCTGCTTGCACAACAAAGCTTGAGCGCGAGACGCGACGGCCGGCTGCCGACACGCGGAGAAAATCGGCGCGCTGCGTCAATTTTATGAGATTGGCGGCCACCTGCACCCGCGTCTGCGCCGGGTTCTCCAGTCTGTCGGTACCTTTACGCCGATAGACGCTTGCGGCCCTTCGCGCGGCGCGATGCCAAAACTCGGCGGCCAGCCACTGTCGCCATCCTCGCTCGAAAACCATGGCGGCGCTTGCGAACAAGCTTGCTGGGCTGATAAGTGCGCTTCACAGTACTAATTCCGATTTACGGCAGCTCTCGCGAGCAGAGGGGCTATATAGTGGGGGGGCCGGGGGGCGTCAACAGCAAGCCGGATGGAAGGAACGAGAGGACGGGAGCGTTATTGATCGTGCCGGCTTGAAGGAATCGCTTCAGGCGGGCCATGTAGGGGCGGTTTCGTCGGAGGGAGATCGTATTGATGTCGAAAGACGCGGCGGTCAGGGCCGCCGACCGCGCCGCCCGGATGTGGGCAGCGGCCGAGCCGGGGCCAATTTTTCCCGGCGACGACGCGCATAAGACGGCATTCTGCCGTATGCTGCTCGACACGCACAACCCCTACAAGCCCTCGATCATCGACTGGCCAACTCTGGATGCCGAAGCGCGCGATCGCCTCGTTACGCTGCCGATCTGGGACATCGCTGTGCAAACGGAAGGAAAGGCCCGTCAACGCGTGCTGAGCTATGCCGAGACGCTTGATGACCCCATGTTACGGCGCGCGGTCGAGCTCGACGGCTTCGAGGAGGGCCGCCACAAGGAGGTCCTTTCCAACCTTGTTGCAGCCTACGGCATTCCCTTGACCCCGGAGCCGGAATACCGGCGCCCGCGTGATCCCGAGTGGGCGTTTATGGTCACCGGCTTCAGCGAGTGCATCGACAGCTTTTTTGCTTTCGGACTTTTCGCCTTGGCAAAACGTTCCGGATTCTTCCCGCCAGCTCTCGTCGACACGTTCGAGCCGGTCATGCAGGAGGAGAGCCGACACATTCTTTTCTTTGTCAATTGGGTGGCGTGGTACAAACGTAACTTGCCGTTGTGGCGTCGGCCTGTCTTCTCGGCAAAGATCTTGGCCGTTTGGATTTTTCTCGTCTGGGAACGTATCGGCATCGCGCGCGGTGTTGGGAGAGCCGGCGAGACGGGCTCGGGTGCAGGGGCTCAAGACAACAACTTTACGCTCAACGGCGGCAAGACCATCGGAGCCGCCGATCTTACACTGGCTGGGTTGATCGACGTTTGCCTCAAGGAGAACGACCGGCGGCTTTCCGGGTATGACCCTCGCCTACTGCGGCCCAACTTCGTTCCCCGTCTGATGCGTTTTGTCCGCCATTTCATGCGCGCGCCACGGGCAGCCCCTGGCCTTCGATGAAAATCGGATCTGAGGAGCATAAGGAGCGGTTTTGTCGGCAATTCATTGCGAGCCACTACCGCTTCGATCCAGTGACTCTCACTTGGCCCGAGCTAGACGACGCGTCGCTCACGCGCTTGCGTAGCATCCCATTTTGGCAGGAAGTCCTCTACACCGAACGTCGTGCAGGTGCGATCGTCGCCGCTTACGCCGAAACGATTGTCGACCCGCTGGTGCGCGAGGCGGTTGCGCTCCAGGGTTTCGAGGAGGCGCGGCACGCCGACCTGCTGCGAGAAATGATCCGTCGGTATCGAATCGCAGCCGAAGAGCAACCGCTGGAGGCACCGATTGGCAGTGATTTGCGCCGTGCTTTTGCGGATTTCGGCTACGGCGAGTGCCTTGATTCGTTTCTCGGATTTGGCGTGTTCAAGATAGCGCGCCGGGCCGGCTTTCTACCGGAGCAATTGTTCGAAATTTTCGACATGCTGATGCGGGAAGAGACGAGGCATATCGTATTCTTTGTCAATTGGATGGCTTGGCAGCAGACGGCGGGCCGAAAGGTCGGGGGGTGGCTGCGCGGAGCCACTGCCGCAGTATATTACTGCCGCGCGATTGGGCGCCTGCTAAGTACCGTCCGACGCGGCCGCCTTGTCAACGACGGCAAGGATTTCTCCGCAACACAGGCGAGTGTGTTTTTCGAGGGATTTACGTTCCGCAGCTTTATTGAAGAATGTTATTCGGAACATGGCAGGCGCATGCGCGAATTTGACCCCGATCTGCTGCAGCCTCACTTTCTTCCAAGGCTGGCAGCGATCGCGATCACAGGGTTGCGTTTGGGCGGGGGAATTCGTCCGACCCAGGAAGAGCGGGCGTGAAGCTGTTCTCCGTTCTGGCGGCGACCACCGGGTTAGCCTTGATTGTCGCGTTGGTCGCGTATTTTGGGCCGGTGGGCGTCTCTCACGCGCTGGTCGCGATCGGTTGGACTGGCTTCGCGCTCATCTGCCTGATCCATGTCATGCTCATTGCCGCGATGGGGGCCGCCTGGGGAGTGCTCCTGCCCGGTGTCCGCTATTGGGTGCCGATTTGGGGTCGCCTCATCCGCGATTCCGGATCCGAGTTGCTGCCGCTCTCCCAAGTCGGCGGCTATGTTCTCGGAGCGCGAGCGATTATTGTAACCGGTGTCAGCGGAACATCCGCCGCAGCCAGCACGATAGTCGACGTCACTCTCGAGCTCTTCGGGCAACTCGGCTATACCGCAATTGGACTTGTCTTATTGCTTTATTTACGACCTGAGTCGGCCGTCGCCGGACCGGTGAGTGCGGGATTAGCGCTCGCAGCGCTTCTCGGAGCGGGATTTCTTGTTGTTCAGCGCCGAGGCTTCGATTTTTGGGATCGCGTTGCCCGGATGCTTGGCAAGGGGTGGGCTGACAAGACGGCGTCAGGCGCCGCGACGCTCCACCTGGCTCTGGCAGCAATCTACCGGCGGCGGGTGGCGGTTTTTGTTAGCTTTTTATTGCATCTCGTCTGCTGGATAGCCGCGACCCTGGAAGCCTGGGTCGTGCTGCGCTTTGCCGCTGCCTCTTTGGACTTCACTACAGTCCTAGTTATCGAGAGCTTGCTCTACGCCATCCGCAGCGCCGCCTTTGCCGTTCCGAATGCGGTCGGGGTCCAAGAAGGTGCATATATCCTGCTCGGCGCGAGCTTTGGTCTCACACCAGGGACGGCGCTCGCCCTGTCCCTTATCAAACGGGCGCGAGATCTGACAATCGGCCTACCCGCGCTCGCCGCGTGGCAATTTGCCGAAAGCGGCCGTTTGTGGCGTCGAGCTGCGACCGCGAGACGCTTCCCTTCACCCTGAAGACGAAACCCCGGCCAAGATGACCGGGGTTCCTGTCCCTGTCAGCTGGCTGCGATGACAGGGCAATGAGCATCGTCGAGTAAATTGAGGATGTAACGATGCGACGACATAATGCGGGGAGCGGCATTTGGGTTGCAACAGATATCAATCAAATTAACCAAAAATTGTAGCTTAACGATCCGCTAAGCTGCGGTTGCCGATTTCATCCTAGTGGTTCGAGTAAAATTTGCCTAGCTGACGGGCCTATCCTGACGCATCATCGCCTTGGGAAGGGGTTCGGTCATTGAGCTATGAGATAGATCCTTGCTGCTAGGGCTTGGGCGGCTGGTGAATCCCACTCCGACGCCAGCCAAGCGACTGAGATCGCGGCTGAACACCGCGCGCGAACGGGCGTCCGACCGGTTCGGACAGGCGCTCCTAGCAATCGCATTGCTGCTACAGCTCGCGCTTCCTGTTCTTCACACCACGCCGCTACTCGGTTTCGATGGGAAGTCGGGGGCCTTTTCCAACGTCCTGGATGAGCACGCGCTGTGCCTCGTCCGAGACGCCGGCAATAAGCCTGTACCGACAGATCGAGCACCGAGACCCGAAAATGATGCGTTTCCTGATTGCTGTTTATGGCACGGCACAGCGACACTCGGGCTCCTAGCTCCGGTCGCTTCGG
>Ga0126381_100002650_pt1 | contig 19399 bp, 14 predicted proteins | sample PanSoiMetPlot_28_FD_96465 | JGI IMG/M metagenome (GOLD analysis project Ga0126381, IMG submission 96465) | Tropical forest soil microbial communities from Panama - MetaG Plot_28 | ecosystem: Environmental > Terrestrial > Soil > Tropical forest > Bulk soil | place: Panama | collected 2016-02-17
AGAGCTCGCCAACCGGCTACAGGCGCAAACCGCCGCAGACGTGATTCTCTTCGGAACCGCCAGCGAAGCAGCCGTTACCCGTGCAATCAATTCGGAACTACACAGACCCCCCATCGACCTCACCGAAAAAACGGCTATCGGCGATCTGCCGGCGCTGCTCTCCCAGTGTCATCTTTTCATCGGCAATGATTCGGGAGCGATGCATGTTGCCGCCGCCGTAGGCCTGCCTGTCGTCGCAGTGTTCGGCCCGACCGATCCGCAGGGCACAGCGCCCGTGACTCCGCGCTCGACCATCGTTCAGCAAAAGCCGTATTGCAGCCCATGCTTTCTTCGCCACTGTCCGACCGACCATCGCTGCATGCGGAGTATTACGTCGGACATGGTGGAGACGGCCACGAGACCCTGGCTCCACTCCGCGGAGGTCGAGCGTGTCTGAGCCTTGTTGTTTGCGTGCCGCGGTGTTTCTCGACGGCGACGGGACAACCTGCGAAGGGGTCGGCTACTTGAGTCATGTCAGCCGTTTTCGTATGTTCCCGTTTGTCCCCGGCGATGGGGAAGGCGAACTCGCTTGGCAGGCAGGAAAGTGGCCGGCCCGGGCGGATTTTGTTGCCGACGATTCGACCCCAGCCGTCGACTGGATTGTGAGGCAGCCGCGATGAAGCGCGCGCCTGCTAACGGACGAGCGTCAGTGGATCTGCGCGATCTCGCTGAATGTGTAGAGAAATTCTCAGGGAAAACCATCGTTCTCCTCGGCGATTTCGTTGCCGACGAGTTTCGCTATGGCGACATTTCCCGCGTCTCACGCGAAGCTCCGGTTTTAATCTTGAAGCATCGCGAAACACACGTACTCCCGGGCGGCGGCGCGAATGCGACCAACAATCTTGCTTCCCTCGGCGCGAAAGTGTTGCCGGTTACGGTCGTCGGCGACGACCCCGCAGGGGATGCGCTCGTTCAATACTTCCGACGAAAAGGCATAAGCACGACTGGCATCCTTCGCGCGAAGGGACGGGGCACACCGACTAAGACGCGCTTTCTCGCTGGCTGGGCGCACACCGTCGCACAACAAGTTCTCCGGTGCGACTATGAACCGGGTCCTTTGCCGGGAGGTATTCTTCGCAAGATTCAACAAAAGGTCTCGGCAAGCTTGCGCCACACCGATGCGCTGGCCGTCTCGGATTACGGCTTTGGAGTCGCCACTCCGGAGCTTGTCCGCCAGGCCGCCGGTAGGCTGAAAAAATCAGTGCCCATCACGCTTGACGCTCGCTATCACTTACATAGCTACGCAAAATCCGGCATCACTTCCGCGACGCCGAACGAAGCGGAACTCGAAGCCGCACATCAAACGACCATCGGGTCGGATGCCGCGGAACTGACGCGAGCGGGGCGGGCAACGCTGTCCGCCATGAAGTTGCAGGCGCTGTTAGTGACTCGCGGCCGCCACGGGGCGGCGCTCTTTGAATCCGGCGACCGCCTGACGCACCTCGCTATTCACGGCTCCGACCAAGCGGTGGACGTCACGGGTGCGGGAGACACCGTTCTTGCTGCTTATACGTTGGCGCTCTCGAGCGGCGCTTCGGCCCTGGAAGCCGCACACATCGCCAACATTGCCGCCGGTCTTGTGGTTATGAAACGCGGCACGGCCACCGTTTCGGGGCAAGAGCTTCTCGACGCCATTCGCTGCGAGATTTCTGGAGCTGCTTCCTGAGTCATGCGCGAAGCCGCCAGCAAAATCGTTCCCCGCGCTATGTTGCAAAGTAAACTCGCCGAACACAGGTGCTGCAGCGAGCGCATCGTCTTCGCCAATGGCTGCTTCGACACCCTGCACGTCGGCCACATCCGCTATCTCGAAGGCGCGCGACGCGAAGGCGACATTCTCGTTGTCGGCGTCAATGACGATTCGAGCGTGCGCAACTTGAAAGGCCCCGGGCGGCCCATCCTCGATCAAAAGGCCCGCGCACACTTGGTTGCGGCCCTCCGCTGTGTGGATTATGTGGTGGTCTTTTCTGAAGCCACGGTGGAAGCCCTGCTCGAAGAACTACGACCCGACGTTCACGCCAAGGGCACCGACTACACGGCGGAAACCGTTCCGGAACGGGCCACGGCGGCCCGTCTCGGTATTCGCGTGGCCATCGTGGGCGACCCTAAGGATCACTCGACGCGATCCCTGTTTGATTCCGTCCGTAAGGCAACGCATGACTGAACCGTGCTTCCTCGTCGTGCGTCTTGGTTCGTTGGGGGACATCGTCCACGCGTTTCCCGCCGTTGCGGCGCTGCGCGAGTCGTTTCCCAAGGCCGAAATCGTTTGGGTCACTCATCCTCGCTGGAGAGAGTTAGTCGAAAGCAGCGAACTCATTTCGGAAACTTGGGAGATCGAAACGCGTTCATTCGCCTCCGTCCGAGACATCCTTTCCCGTATTCGAACCAAGAGATTCACGGCCGCGATCGACTATCAGGGGCTCTGGAAATCCGCGGCGCTTCCATTTCTCGGGCGCGTGCCAGACCGCATCGGGTTCTCTTCGCACTCGGTTCGTGAATTCGGCGTGCCGCTGCTCTACACTGAGCGCGTCCCCTCGACCAAGACTCACATAGCCGATCAAAACGGGGAGCTTTCGCTGCGCGCCGGGGCGCGAAACAGCGTTGCTGCTTTGTCGCTAAGGGTGCCGCCAAAGTTCCAGGACGCCGCTCGCGCCGTCTTGGAACAGAACAAGATCGATACGTATGTGGTGTTGAGCCCGGGCGGCGGGTGGAGTTCTAAGTGTTGGCCTCCGGAGCGCTATGGCGAACTCTGCCGGGGGATCCGAGCTAGACTTGGTTTGCGCTGTATCGTCAACTATGGCCCGGGCGAAGAAGCACTGCTATCCGCGGTGAAGGCCGCGAGCGGTGATTCTAATCCACTAACCTGCCATGGCCCCGTCGGCGCTTTGATGGCCCTCGTACGCAACTCGCGCTGCGTCGTTGGCGGCGACACTGGGCCTGTGCATCTCGCGGTGGCGCTGGGGACGCCTGTGGTTGCACTGTTCGGGCCGACCGACCCCGCGCGCAACGGCCCGTATCGACCATGCGCTGATTCAGTAAAGGACCTGGTTCTGCGCAGTCCAAATGCGGTGACTACTTACAAGCGCGGAGATCAACCCGATCCTTCCTTGCTCGAACTCGATGTTGTCGCGGTTTGCGATGCCGTCCGCCGCCAAGTTGAGGCGCGCCCATGAGCCTTCCCGGGACCTTTTTCATGCGGTGGCGAGTGCGCCTCGGGTATCCACTGGCGGTCGTGGTTGTGTGGTTTTCCCGCCCTGCGCCGTGGAGCCTCTTGCTGGGTGGCTTGGTCGGAGCGCTTGGTCTTTGCTTGCGCTCTTACGCTGCCGGCTATCTGCATAAGCAGGAAGTGCTCACGGTGAGTGGTCCTTACGCCTACACGCGCAATCCGCTGTATCTTGGCAGCGCCACCATGGCCCTTGGCGCTGCGGTCGCCATGGTGTCGTGGATCTCCGCATCCCTTCTTGTTGTCTATTTTGCGAGTTTTTATTTCACGGTGATGCGTCGCGAGGAAAGAGAACTACACACGCGTCACGGTGCTGCCTTTGCCGAATATGCCCGCGCGGTCCCTCTGTTTCTTCCGCGTTTGCGGCGCTCGAAATTACCGGCAGCGTCGTCGGGAGCGTTTTCGTTCGCGCAATACAAAAAAAACCATGAATGGCAGGCCGCTCTCGGTTTTGTGCTGCTTCTCGGCGTGCTTGTGTTGATTTGGTATTTTCGCCAGCGCTGACACCCTCAAAGAAATGCCTGGCAATCGCATCGGTCGGATGCCTCACGGCGCTTTTCGCAACCTCACCAACGTCTCGATGTGAAATGTCTGCGGGAATAGATCGAATAGATGCATCTCCGCGATTTCATAGCGTTCGCTCGGCGCGTCCATCTGTTTCGGCTTTCGGGCGGAATTTGTCAGAACCGCCAAATCACGAGCGAGCGTGGACGGATCGCACGAAAGATAAACAATTTCCCTCGCGCTTAGCTCTGCGAGATGCTTGGATGCTTGAGCCCCCAGCCCCGCCCTTGGCGGATCCAAAATCACAAACTCCGGCCGTTCCTTGGTCCTCTTCAGGAACTCTTCCGCGTGTTCGTTATGACCAGTGATGGAAACACCGGCAAGTTCCGCATTCGCTTGCAAGTCGCGCGTCGCGGCAAGGTTCGCATCCACGCTGACGACCTTTGCAAAAGTCTTCGCCAAGGGCAGCGTAAAGAATCCCACGCCGGCGTACAAATCGAGCGCCGACTCGCCGCTGGTATTTGCCACCACGGTCTTCAACAAATCCTCGACCAAAAACCGATTCACCTGAAAAAACGACAAATGACTGACGCGATATCGATACCCGCCCGCTTCTTGAACCAAAAACCCCGGACCGCTAAGCTCAAACTTGTTTTTCTTTTGATCCAGCAGCAATAAGCTCTCGAGCTGTGGAAGCGCGTGGTGGAAAGCGGATGTCAACTCCGCAACGGGCTTCAGAAACCTCTCAAACGCCACGTTCAACGCTATCTTTTCGTCCCGCGAATCCGCAAACGCCTCAATCTCTTGCACCCCCGCCGGCAGCACGCCGGCCCGTGTCATATCCTGCAGTTTCAAGAACGTCTTGGCCAGCAGTGGCGAAAGCACGGGACAGTCGTCAATCGCCAGGATCACCGAGCTTTCCGGCAAGAAATATCCCAGCGAACGGGGCAGCCCTCCACGCACCGCCCACTGCGCGCGATTGCGGTAGCCATACGGCTCCGCCGCGTGCTCTAGAATCGGGCCGTCCCAAGAAACGCCGCCGAGGCGCGCGAGTGTCTCCCGCAGAATTTCTTTCTTCAACCTCAACTGCTCTGCCGCTGAAATATGTTGATAGTGGCACCCGCCGCACTTCTGGAAGTGCGGACACATTGGCTTGCCGCGCTGTTTCGCCGGGAAAACGACTTCCAGCAAGTCCGCCCAGAGGAGTTTCTTCTGTCTTTTCTTGGCTGAGGCGCGCACTTCTTCGCCGGGCAGGACATAAGGCACAAAAATGGTGTTTCCGTCGGCGTGCGCCAAGCCGTTTCCTCCATACACAAGCTTCTCGATTGATAATCTCAACTCATCCATCGGCAAACCTTACTCCAAATGGATCGCGATTTGGAGAGCGCGCTTTTTCAGTTTCAAACGAAGGCGGTCAGCCTGGCAACGCTAAAACATGTAAAACAGACTCAACCGAGGCATCCCGAACTCTGCCAACAACCGCTTCTGTAAGAATTGCTTTTCGACAAGAGCAAGCTGCTCGACTTTCATCTTTCGTCGGTAGGCTGCTAGTTGCCCGTCTAATTCACGCCGGATCTTCAGCATCAACTCTTCGGGAGCGCACTTGGTCAGGGTGGCCTGCAGCTTTTCGTCCAGAATTGTCAGCCGTCGCTCCAAGTTTTCCAAATCGAGTGTCCCCGGTGTGTCGAGCACCCCTGCCGTGGCCTCGACCGATCTGGCGATTTCCCCGAGCGTCGCGGCGAGTTCCGGATCCACGTTCTGGCCACTTTCCGCGGCGTGTTTTAATTGCGCAACGTTCCGCCGAAAGTATTCTTTCATCTCTTCGCGCGAGAAAGGCTCTCTCTGAGGCGCTGGCTTCGAAGCAGGCGCTCTGCCCGCCGCCGCTTCCCACTGTTCCTCCGCCGCTTCCAACACCGCGTCCGTGCAATACGCAATGCTTTTCAGCGGTTTGCCGGCACCGCGTCGCGATCTAGTGTAGCTTTCAAAGGCGCGATCGATGCCCTTCAGCACCGCTTCGAGCGGCACGCCCGCCTTTTGCCAGGCCTCCATAATTGCCCAATCGAGCGGCGACACGAGCAAGTGAGCCCCCCGCTTCTTCCAGAAATATTCCTCAATTTCCGTGAAGTAATTGAAATAGTTCCAGCTGTCCATTTGTTGGTTGGAAGCGTCGAGTGTGTCAAAGCACCAGTCCGCGCTGCGGGCCGGCTTGTGCACGTTACCTCTGGGCCTTTCTCGCCGGAACTGCGCTGCGCGTCCCCCGCGTGTCCGCGGCCGCGCTTCTCCCCTGCTCGGCCGGCTGGTTTTTCTCCCAGATCAATCGCAGACCGGTCAGCGTCAGAAACTCGTCCGTGTGCTCGATATACTTCGAGCCTTTCGCCACCAGCCGCGCGTGTCCTCCCGTGGCCACCACTTTGGCGTTTTCACCAAGTTCCTTTTTCATCCTCGCGAGCATGCCGTCCACCATGTCGACCGCGCCATAATACAAACCCGCTTGCATGTTCGTGACCGTATTCGTCCCAATAATTTTTCCCGGGTCTTTGATTTCCACGCGTGGCAACTTCGCTGCGCGTGCAAACAAAGCCTCCGAAGCAATTCCGAGTCCTGGTGCGATCACTCCGCCCAGATACTCACCCTTTTCGGAAATGGCATCGAAGGTAATCGCCGTTCCGAAATCCACTACAATCGACGGTCCACCGTATAAATGAAACGCCGCCACACCGTTGACGATGCGATCCGCTCCCACCTCTGACGGATTGTCGACCAGCACCGCCATCCCTGTCTTTACACCCATCTCAACAAAAAGGGCCTTCTTGCCCAAATACACACGCGACATTTCCCCAAGTGTCCAATTTACAGGTGGGACCACCGAACTGATGATCACTCCGGTGATGTCGTTGCGGTCAAGCCCGGCGAGGGTAAACAGATTCCGCGTCAGCACGCCGTATTCGTCGACGGTCTGCTCGCGCGCCGTCGTCAGACGCCAGTTCGCGATCAGCTCTAGGCCGCGAAACACGCCTAACACGGTGTTTGTGTTTCCCACGTCGATGGTCAGCAGCATCTACCGCGCCTCCGCCACGTCCCCGGCAATCACCGTCACCACCTGCCCGTCGTCACGCTCCACTTGCAGCAAACCTTCAGGCCCCAATCCTACGGTCGTTCCTAAATAACTCTCCGTGCCGTTGGTCACGCGGACGCGCTTTCCATGCGCATAACTCGAGAACACCTCGAAGCGCGTCACCACGCTCGCCACTCCCTCACGCACGAAGCGATTGTAGTCGCTCTCGAATTCCCGCAGCAACCGCACCAACAATTCCATGCGCGATTGCGCTTTGCCCGTCTCGAGCCGCAGCGAAGTCGCAATATTCGCGAGTTCACCAGGGAATCTCTCCTGATTCACGTTCAATCCAACTCCCACCACGACAAACCGTATCTGTCCCGGCTCGGCATGCATTTCCGTCAGGATGCCACCCGCTTTCTTTCCCCTAATGATCAAGTCATTCGGCCACTTCAAGTCCACCGCCAGGCCGGTGACTGCCTCCACCGCCGTATGCGCCGAGAGCCCGGCCATCATTGTCAGCAAGGGGGCCTGCACCGGCGCCAGCTGCGGCCGCAGCAGCAAGCTCAGGTAAACTCCGGTGGCGCGTTCCGAGTGCCACAGGCGGGCCGCGCGGCCCCGGCCTCCGGTTTGCTCCTCTGCCAGGATTACCGTGCCTTCCGCTTCTCCCACGTGCCCTAACTCAAACGCCACGCGATTTGTCGAATCGGTCTTGAAAAAATGATGGATACGCTTCCCAAAAAGGCTGCCTTTCAATCGTCGTTTGAGTTCGTCCGCCGTAAGAATGTCGGGAACCTTTTCGAGGAAATAGCCGGTCGCGGTCTGGCCCCTCACCTTCACGCCAAGTTCGCGCAGCCGCTCGACCCACCGCCACACCGCCGACCGCGACACGCCGATTTCCCGCGCAATGCGCGCCCCGCTGATCACGATAGTGGCATTCTTCGCGAGCAGCGTGAGCAGCCCCGCCACTCTCCGGTCGGTTGTTCCGGGCAAGGGTTCTGGATTCATGTGGATGTCGTGGCTCCCGCGCGCCGCCTAAGCTTACGTTTCCTCGACTCCATCCACAAGCAGGCTCAGGTTCGCGGCAGGGGCCGAGTGGGTCAGCATTCCGGAGGAGAGAAAGTCCGCCCCGGCCTCCGCGTAGGCGTGCGCGTTTTCCAGTGTAATCCCTCCGGAAATCTCGATCACACAATCCGGGCGCATGTTGCGCGCGATCTTCACGCACTCCGCTGCTCTCACCGGCGTCATGTTGTCCAGCAGCACCGCCTCCGCTCCAGCTTTCAGCGCCTCGAGCAATTCGCGTCCGTCCCGCACCTCAATCTCGACCGCCAGGGGTGCGGGCCCCACCACTTCGGGATCCAGCCCCGCCGCGTCGTAAGCACTCGCCGTCCGCGGCGCTGGCGAGCGGGGCGCGACGTAGGTATGCGCCTGGTCCAAGGCCGCCTTAATTCCCCCCGCCAGCGCGATGTGATTCTCTTTCAACAGAATGGCATCATAGAGCCCAAACCGGTGATTCATCCCGCCGCCCATTTTCACGGCATACTTTTCGAGTAACCGCAAGCACGGGGTCGTTTTCCGCGTGTCGCGAATTCGTGTCCTCGACGCCGCCAGTTGTTCCACAAATCGCCGCGTGTAGGTGGCAATCCCGCACAAATGAGACAAAAAATTGAGGGCGGTGCGCTCACCGGTCAAAATGGCCGCGGCATTTCCTCGCATCTCGACCAGTTTCATACCCGGTTCGACAAACGATCCGTCCGCGTGCAGCCAACCCACTCTCATCTCCGGATCGAGCGCGCGAAACACGTTTTCTGCCAGCGGCAATCCCGCGCACACCAGTGTTTGCCGCGCCAGGATGTGTGCCCGCGCCACGGCATTTCGTGAGGTTGTCGCCGCCGTACTTGCGTCGCCCGGCCCGATATCTTCGGCCAACGCGTTTCGAACGATTTTCTCGATTTCTTCCGAATGCCAGTCCACGAGCTCAAGTCCCGGCGGCCTGACTGCCCTCTAATTGCTGCAGTTGCGCGTTTAGCTTTTTTTGCTCAACTTGTCGCTCGACTTTGGTCGCCCTGAGGTTGTTCACCACGTGCTCCGGAGCTTTCCTAGTGAAGTCAGGGTCCGCAAGGCGATCTTCCTTTGCCTGAATGTCGTGTGCGAGCTTCTCGATTTCCCTTCTGAGTCTGCGAATTTCGGCTTGTCGGTCGATTCCTTCGCCATAGGGAATTAGCAAATCGAACAGCGCGGTGGACTTCATCACGCCACGGGTGGGGTCCAGGCTCGTTGTAGCAAAATGAATGTCGGAAAGCGTTGCTAGCCGGAGGACGGGTTCAAGGTTCGCCTGCATCAGGCTACGAGCTTCCGGGCTCTGGACTAAGCATTCCGCCCTCACCTTGCATTTTGCATCGATTCGTAATTCTGCGCGGATATTGCGGGCCGCAACAATCAATTCCTGCAGGAGGGACATCCGCTCTTCCGCGACTCGGTCTTCCACGTCGCGGTTCACCACGGCGTAGTTCTCAAGTGCGAGGGAGCGATAGGGCGACCCCCCGGGCTTTCCGAATTCATACAACTGGAACCAGAGTTCTTCGGTGATAAAGGGCATGAAAGGATGCAGTAGTCTCAGACTGGCGCTAAAGACTGCGATTAAACCCTGGTAAGCATCGATTTGCCGAGTGGTTGGAGCTTCGCGCGGACTGATGTCTGGCTTAACCCACTCAAGATACCAGTCGCAGAAATCATCCCAGAAGAAGTGATAAACCGACTGAGCTGCCTCATGGAAGCGGTAGTTCTCCAAGGCGTCGTGAATCTGTTCGGTGGCACGCCACAATCGCGAGTAAATCCAGCGGTCACACAGCTTCTCTTCAGGGCTACGGGCACGCGCAGACCAGCCGAGGTCCCAAGCGGGGCGTAACATATCGGTCGTGTCGATACCCATGTCTGCAAACTTTGAGATATTTGAAAGAACAAATCGCGCCGCATTCCAGATCTTGTTCGCAAAGTTCCGCGCGCTCCCGAGCTTGTCGTCCGACAAGACGATATCTGTTCCTGGCGCCGCCATGGATGCCAGGCAAAATCGCATCGCATCGGTTCCATACTGCTGGTTCAGCGCCACGGGATCGAGTCCCGTTCCTTTGGAATTGGACATTTTCTCGCCGCTTCCCGTGCGTACAAGCGAATGTAAATACACGGCTCGGAAGGGAACGTTGCCGGTAAAATGAAGACCCATCATGATCATCCGCGCCACCCAGAAAAACAGGATGTCGTATGCGGTGATCAGCAAGCTTGTCGGATAGTAGGTCTTGAAGTCTGCCGTCTTTTCGGGCCAGCCCATCGTCGAGAACGGCCACAGCGCCGAGCTAAACCAGGTGTCCAGAACGTCGGGATCCTGTTCCAGGTTTGCAGACCCGCAGGTTGCGCACTTCGACGGAGTTTCCCGCGCCACCGTGACGTGCTGGTTTTCCTTGCAGTACCAGGCAGGAATGCGGTGTCCCCACCAAAGCTGCCGCGACAGCGTCCAGTCGCGGATGTTGCGCATCCAGTTGAGATACTCGGTGCGTCGGTTATCGGGGAGGATGGAGAGGTGTTTTTCCTTGCCCGGTTCGTATTCCTCCACCGCCTGGATCGCAGGTGCGGCAAGGTCCTTCATCTTGCAAAACCATTGCGTTGAGACACGCGGCTCCACCACCGTCTTGCTTCGTTCGCAGACTCCAATCGCATTGGTGTGATCGGTAATCTTTTCGAGCAACCCTTGCGTTTTCAAGTCCTCGACAACCTTCTTCCGCGCTTTGAATCGGTCCATCCCGGCATATGCGCCCGCATTCGCGTTCATGTGCGCGTCGTCGGTCATCACGTCGATTTCCGCCAGCTGATGCTTTCTCCCAAGCTCAAAATCGTTGGGGTCGTGTGCTGGAGTGACCTTCACCGCTCCCGTCCCGAATTCTCGATCCACCATTTCATCCGCGATAATCGGAATCTCGCGGTGTATCAGCGGCAGCAAAGCTTTCTTTCCCCCCAGGTGTTGGTAACGCTCGTCTTCCGGATGCACGGCCACGGCCGTGTCGCCCAACATCGTTTCTGGCCGCGTCGTCGCAACCGTCAAAAACTCCTTTGTTCCCACAATGGGATACTTGATGAACCACAGATTCCCTTGCCGTTCTTCGTGCACCACTTCCAGGTCGCTAAGCACTGTTAGACAATCAGGGCACCAGTTCACCAGCCGCGTGGCGCGGTAAATCAGGCCCTCTTCGTAGAGGCGCACAAAAACTTCGCGCACCACCCGCGAAAGCTCTGGGGAGAGAGTGAATCTTTCCCGCGACCAGTCGCAGCTTTCCCCAATCTGCCGCATCTGCCGCAAAATCGTGCCGCCGCTCTCTTCCTTCCATTTCCACACGCGCCTCTCGAATTCCTCTCGCCCCAGCTTGCGGTAGTCGATCCCTTGTTCCGCCAATTGCCGCACCACGACGCGCTGCGTCGAAATTCCCGCATGATCCATTCCCGGCAGGTACAGCGTGTTGTATCCCCGCATGCGGTGCCAGCGCGTCAGGATGTCGATCTCCGTATGGTTCAGCATGTGCCCGATGTGCAACGAGCCTGTGACGTTCGGCGGAGGTATCACTATGGAAAACACCGGTCCCGGCGCGCTGGGGTCGGCCTTGAACAGCGCCTCGTTCACCCAAAATTCCGCCCAGCGCCGCTCAATCCGCTGCGGTTCGTACTGCTTGGCGATCTCCCTGGCCATTTCGCTAACGCTTCTCCCTTTCAGGCGCGGACCGGGACCTGCACCCTAAGGCTAGAATCAAATCTTTCAGAGTAATCTTCGACTATACGGGGCAAAAAGCGGCGCCGTCAAATACTCGCGTCACACACAGCAAAAGTATGTTTAATCGAAGAGAATCGGTGGGGAGTGCTAGCCCCGAGGCTTTGTGGGTTGAACAGAATCGTTCCGAAAATCCGGGGCAGGGAGCTACGGTTTCTTCGATTTCAGCTCTTCTTTGACCATCGCTTCCACGACGGGCTTCAGAATCTCTCGGGTCACCGCTTGCAGCACTTCCGGGCTCATCCTGGCCAAGACTTTGCTAACGAGATCGTCCATGTTGGCCGTTGCGGGTGGTGCGGATGTCGGCGGTGGGTTGTCAGGCTCTACAATTTCTTCTTCCCCCTGCGCGTAGAAGCCGCTTCCTTCTGACGCCGACTCCTCAGCTTCCACGACAAAGGTGGCATCTTCGGCGACCTGCGCCGCTTCCTCGCGGATCGCTTCGACCGTTGCCGGCGGAAGCGCGGCTTCCTCAATGATCGCGTGGGCCAACTGGGTGACCTGCTTTGCTTTTTCAGTTCCGTTCTTTGGTGCGGCCGCCGGATTTGTAACCGTCGGCGTATCCCAGGTTGAAGCCAGTTGGTTGGCCTTCTGAATCTCGCCTTCCCACGGGCTTGACGAGACGGACAACCATGGATCCTTTCCGTTTTTCCTGTCCCCCACGGGCCTTGGCTCGCTCGCTGGTTTACTCTTATCTTCAACCCCCGCCGTGGTTGTCTCGGGTGAGCGCTTTTCCCTTGAAACTCTAGGCGAGGAAGCCGCGTCAGGCGGCGGAACCGGTGGTGCCCATAGCTCCGCAGCAGGCGGCCGGCTCGAAACTGGTGTTGGTTCTTTCGCCGGCGCAGCGGGAATCCGTGGCGCTTCCGGCACACGGCTGCTTGCCACTGGCGCGGCTTCCGCGGGCTGAGGCGTGTCTTCCTCCGGCGCCCAACCCGCGTTTCGCGACTTGCTGGCGGCAATCTGCTCGAATCCGCCTGACCGCCAGTCGTCTGCGCTGCCCTTGGACTTCGACTTCTTGGCGTTTGCGGCGGGAAGCTCTTCCTCGTCTCCGGCGCCTTCCGGCCTCCAGGCCGGCGGTTCCTCGTCTTCCCCTTCTTCGGCAACCTCTTGGTCATCCCGGTCGCGCCAATCGTGTTCCATCGTGAATTCCGGCGAGCGTGAGGTCGTAAAAGTCGAATCGTCCGCGGATTCCTCCGCCGGCGTTTCCAGTAGGTTTCCAAACGCGACCGGCTGAGAGCTCGAATCAATCTGCAGCGGTTCTGGTTTCGGAGGCACTTCCTCCACAAAGCTTTCGTTTGCTGTTTCCAGGCCGCTTTCCATTTGAAATTCCGGTACCGGCGCGGCGCTCACCGTCGGCACGCTCGCGGCCCCGGGCATGAATACGTCCCTTGCGCCATAGGCGGCTTCTGGCTCAGAGGTTCTCGGCACTGGCGCGGTCAGCTGTCCTGACCCGGAGCGTTGCAACGCGGACTTCACCATCGAAATCAACGGGTCGGGTGGTATAAACGGCTTCTTCAGCACCCCGTCCGCCCCTACTCTTTGCGCTTCCTGTTCATCGAGAGGATCGAACGCGCCCACCAGCAGGATTACGGGGATATGCGACAGCGCGGAATCCATCTTCACAAACTGACAAACTTCATAGCCGTTTCTGACCGGCATGAACACGTCGGCGAGCACCAGATCGGGCCGCACGTCGGCGATCTTGCGCACCGCCGCTTCGCCATTTCCAACGGCGACAACGTCAATGCCTTGCTCTTTCAGGGCAAGACCGACCATCTTCTGGATGTTGCTGTTGTCGTCCGCAACCAGAATCTTCGGCACTAAACGCCCTCCGCCGATACTTCACCCATGCAAGCCACTCCGGCTGCACTGCAGCACAAAAGGGTTCCGTAGCTCGTTTTATTGGAGCATTCGCGGGCGTGCGCGTCAATCACCCTGGGGTAGGATTGTGTCGCAAAACAATACTGCCCACTTGTACACTGCTACCCCTGCTCGACCCTGCGAAAATAGCAAAAGCTGCGGATTACTTGGCCGCACCTGCCGCAATTCCAAACCGGTTCCCCTAGGCAAAAGGGGACTACCACGGCATGATTTTCTTCAATCCCTTTTTTTTCTTGCTGCTCGACTCTTTTTTGCTGTCTTTCTTGGCCGACCCACTTCCCGTCTCGTCCCCGGCCGCTTGTGCCGAGTCTGCCTTGGTGCCGCCGTCGTTGGTTTGGCCATCCGCGGCAGCCGCCCCATCGGTTTTTGCCGCGGCGTCGGTGGTTCGAGCGGCGTCGCCGGCTCCTTCAGTCTTCGGCGGATCGCTACTCCGCGCCGCCGTTGGCGCCTTCGCTGGATCGCTCGCCGGCGTCGACGCCGGCGAATCCGGCTGTTGCGCCTGAGGTTTCGCCTCGCTTCCCTCCGAAGGCGGCGTCACGTTCTCTGCGCCGCCGGTCGTCTCCGCAGGTGTCCCAGGTTGTATTGTCGCTACGATTCCTGTCCCTGACCCGCCAATCCGCGGTTGACTTCCGCCGGTAAGAATGTCCACTCCCTCGTCATTCTGGGACTGCGGGGTCATCGTTGGCGTTCCCGATTTAGCCGCCGCGTACAATTCCTGCCTCGGGCTTGTGTGTACCAGCGCCAATGGCTTTAAGAGCATTGGGTCATGTTTCCGCTGCGCATTTTTCTCCGCGGTCATCCACGCCACCGCTTGGGGGTCCGGCTGGGGCACCGGCGCCTTCAGCGCCTTTAGCCTTTGCGTCGCTACCGGAACCAGCGGAGAAAGCGGATATTCCCGCACGATTCTTGAGTAATAGGGCGCCGCCAGCTCCTTCTTCTCCGTGCCCTCCCAGATGTTTCCCAGCATCCACAGCGCGTGGTCTGCCTTGCTGTACAGCGGATACCGGCTCACAAGAGCGGCCAGTCTCGACGCTGCTGCCCTCTTGTCCCCTCGCGTGGTGTAGTAAAAATAGCCGATCCGGTAATCTCCCTCCGCCAGAACTTCTTGCACTTCCCGCAAATACTGTTGCGCTTTCGCGGCCAGCGGATCTTTCGGGTATTTTTGCAGGAAGGTTTGGAAGGCGTCCTCGGCGTCGAGCGCTTGCGTCCGGTCGCGGTCCGGCTTTTCCATCTCACGGAAATGCGCCATGGCCACCTGCAACTGCGCGTACGCCGCTTCCGGCAGCATCGGAAAAAACACGCCAAAGTCTAGGTATGCCTGGATCGCCTGCGTGGTGTTTGCCGTTCCGCCCTCTTTGTAATAGGAATCCGCAATCGCCAGCTTTGCTTTGGCCAGATACTCGCTGTCCGGATACGTATTGATCAGCGTCTGCATATTCAGCCGGCCCACTTCGTGTCTTCCGTGCTTGATGTCCTCCATCGCCCGTTCGTAGAGAAGCTTGTCGGGCTCCGCGGTATTGTCGGCGGCCGTGGACTTGTTCACCTTTTTCTTTTTGTGGTGAAACTGTGCATGACTGGGTGTGGCCGAGAGCAGCAGCATTCCCGCGATCACTGACCCAGCGAGCCATTTCGCCCCTACTTTCGCTCTCGACTCGCCGCCCATCTCTCGCCGCTTTTCTTTAAGGCGCACTCCGCACCTCTCTCACGAATTTCGGATTCCCCGCGACAGACCGGGAAGAGCACCAAAGCCCGCGATCCCCCCAGTTTAAGCCGGTCGATTATACCTGAACGAAAGGCCAGGTTACACCTTTTACATCCCGGGTGGGACCCCGGCTAGCGCTCCCCTTCTTTCTGATGCCGGGGTAGTCCGCCAGGGGTTGCCTCGTCGCTTTCGTCGCTTACTCTTTGAGCTTCTTGCTCGGTGTGGCCTGTTTGTCCCTTTGCAGCTCGATGACGTCCGCTCCGGGGTCCGTGCTGCCGAGCAACCACTTGCTGAAAAAGTCCCCCCGCGCCACGATGACGTAATTCTGGATAGGCATGTAACTGTGCCGCATTCCGGGGAACACCAGCATCTCAAATCGTTTGTTTGCCCGAATCAACGCGTTTGCCAACCGCATGGTGTTCACCATGCTCACATTATCGTCCATATCCCCGGTGGTCAGCATCAGGTGCCCTTTCAGGTTTTTTGCTATTTCGGAGTTCTTATCGATGTCGTAGACGAATTTCTCCGCCCCATCCTTTTGCTTCTCTTCGCGCACCCCGTGATATTTCTCGCTCCAGGTAGTGTTGTACACGTTGTTGTCATGGTTCCCCGATTCCGACCACCCTGCCCTGTAAAAGTCCGGATACTGCAGCATCGCCGCTGCCGTCATGAACCCTCCGCCGGAATGGCCCCACATCCCCACGCGGCTCAAATCCATGTACGGATGCGTCGCAGCGAGTCGCTCTAGGGCCGCCTTTTTGTCCGCCAGGCCGTAGTCCCGCAGATTCCCATACCCATAGGCGTCGTACCATTTGTCGCGCTGAGGGCTTCCGCCACGGTTGCCTACCTCAATCACTACAAACCCCAGTTGCGCCAGGGGCACGTTGGGGCTTTTCGGTGAAAACGCCTTGGTTACCTGCTCCACCTGTGGCCCGGGATACACGTATTCAATCACCGGATACTTGCGGTGGGCATCGAAATCGAACGGCTTGTAAATGACTCCGTAAAGATCCGTCACGCCGTCATCCGCCTTCACTTTGAACATCTCGGGATATTTGAACCCTGCGGCCATCAATTGCGAAACGTCGGTCATCTCAAGCTCGCTGAGCGGTGTTCCTTGTCCGTCGAGAAGCACAGACTTGGGCGCCGTATTCACCCGTGAATAGGTATCCACGAAGTACCTGCCAGAATCCGGCCAGCTCAAGGCATGCGTGAAATTCCCGGGCGTCAGCAGTTTCAGCCCGCTGCCATCCAGGCCTACGCGGTACAGGTGCGTGTAATAGGGATCTTCACCGGCCTCGTGCCCGTTTGCCGTGAAGTACAACGTCCGCGTTTTCTCATCTGCCGTCACAATTTGATCCGTCACGTATTCGCCTGAGGTCACCTGGTTTTTCAGCTTCCCCTGGCCATCGTACAAATAAAAGTGGCCCCATCCGTCCCGTTCCGACCACCACAACATTTCCTTGCCGTTTTCCACCAGCCGCAGCGGCTTTTGCGTCATCCACACGTTCGAACGCTCTTCAATCAGCTCCAGCACTTTGCCGGTGCCGGTGTCCGCGACGTCCACCTCCACCTGCCGGAAATCCCGGCTCCTGCTCGTGAGATACAGCTTGTCCGAGGTGTCCGCCACCCACTTCGGGCTCAACCGCGAAAGCGGCGCCGGATTCTGCCGGTTTTCCTCTTGTTCTTCGCGTAGCTCTTCTCGGTCGCGCTCGGTTTGCGCGGCGTCGGCGATGCTCAGAACCTCGTCGACAAAACTCTTCGGCTGCACCACCACGCGCTGCTTGCTCAGCACATCAAAGATGTCGATTTCGCCGATCGGCAGGTTCGCCTCGCCGGGCAGGGCGTAGCTGCGCGTCTCGAGGATCGGCCGCGGATTGGTCAACGAATGAATCACCCAATAGTCGCCCACTTTGCGGTCGTCGTTGCGTTCCAGAGCAAATTTCTTGGAATCCTTGGACCAATGAAGCGTCAGGGCCGGAGTTCGCGGCCCCGCTTTGTTCGTATCGTCCTTGTCCTGTTTCTTCAGTTGCTCCTCCTGCTCCGGCAGCAACACTCGCGCGTAGCCGTATTTCTCCACTCCGTCTGTCGTCAATTGGGCTTCTACCACGGCGGTATCGCCCGCTTTTTTCAGCGCCTTCGCGTAGTTCTCGGCGTCCATCAAGTAGAGGTTATGCCCCCGCGCGAATACCACGGTCTTTTCATCGGGTGACACCGAAGCCCACATTGGTTTTTTCTTCGGCGCTTCAAAACTGTCCAGCCGCGTGGTTTTTCCCGTTGCCAAGTCATATGCAAAGTAAATCGTACGTGTTTCTTCGGTCTTCTCCGCCGCCGAGCCCGCCGCTTGATCCTGCTCTTCCTGCTTCAGCTCTCCTTGTTTGCCTTGCTCCTCGATGTCTTCTTGGCTCTTTTCCCTTTTGGGTTCGTTTGGCACCACGGCGTCTTTTCGAATCTCGACCTCAAACCGCATCCGCGTGTCTTTGTCCACCAGCTTCAGCCGCTTCACCGGGAGATGTTGCGCGTCATACGGGAAATTCGTCAGCATCGACAGTGCCGCCGCCACCTTCGCGTTGTCCCACAATGGCGTCTTGGCCTTCCTTACCGGGTCCACCACGTAGTACCGTGTCCCTTCGGGAGTCTCGTAGCCGTACCAGAATCGGTCGGATTCGGTGAACCAGTGCGGCGTCACCGCTAGGTCAAACACCAGCTTGCTGACCTGATCGGGGAGAAACCGCTCTTCGAGGTCGTAGTTGGGCGCTACGCGCGCCGTCCGGTCTCCCGAAGACGCCTCCGCCTCGGCCGCCGACACCGCGTTCTCCTGCCCCGCCCACGCACGCCCAACCAGCAGAGTTGCCGCGACCAACCCCGCATACACCCGCACGCGGGCAACGCGCTTCCCTTTGCGACACAGTCTCGGTGCCGAATCTGCCGCTCTCATGGTCAATTTCCTCCACCTCGAACCACTTCCACGCCCAAAGGCCGCACATTATAGTCCGAATCGCCCGAGGGAGCGTGTTTTCGTGGCTTTCGAGAAAGTACGGGCCCCTAAGACACAAAATCTTCCGGCATCAGGGAATATTCTTGCCCCTTGCCTGGTCCTCCATAAAAGGCTAAGTGTCATTTCGCTGGCGGAGGGATCTCGGGAACCTTATGATGAAACGCGCACTCGTTGCCGGCTTACTTTTGATTGCCGCCGCTGCCGCTCCACCGCTCGCCCATCAGGTGCACAAATCCCAGGTGGCGCGCATGTCTCTCAAAGTCGGCGACCTGGCTCCCGACTTCACGCTTCTCACCGATGAGTGGAAAACCGTGAAGCTGAGCGAATACCGCGGGAAGAAAAATGTTTTCCTCGCCGTTTATGTCCTCGCGTTCTCCGAGGGCTGCACCAGGCAAATGCGCGCCGTACAGGCCGGCATCGATTCCGGGAAAATCCCCACGGCCGACACGGCAGTGTTCGGCGTCAGCCTCGACAGTCCTGCGGCCAACGCTGCCTTTGCCGAGCAGAACGGCCTGCAATTTCCTTTGCTCAGCGACATGAACCACAAAATGCTTACCTCCTACGGCATCTTAAAAACTTACAGCGTCGAAAACGAGGACTACCAGTGGGCTCTTCGCGCAAACATCGTCATCGACAAGCAAGGCATTATCCGCCTCATCGACGAGGGCGACGACGCCGTCGACCCCAACACCGCCCTCACTGTGTGCACCACTCTCCACAAGCAAGCTCCTTCTCACTAGTTCATGCCTAGGCGCGCTCCCCCGGGAGGGGGCACCGACGCGGTAACCGATCAGCGATCTCAGATGTCCAATTGCCAATCGGCTAGTTGGAGGTGCCTGTCGCGACGTAGCTATCTTTCGCGGCGTCGCCATACAAGTGCAGGAGCTGCGACGCGCGTTTTAGCAAATCCGAGGGCGTGTCCCCTGGCTGGTAATCCACCCACCCGGTGGTGTAGGCAAGCGAAATCTTCTTTCCAGCGCATTCCAGGTCCATCGAGCCCATGCGGTTCAACACTTGGCTCACTTCGCCGACATGGCATTTCGGCAGCACCAACACGAAATCGTCGCTAGCCAGCCGCACTGCATAGTCCGACCCGCGGCTCACTTCCTTCAGCCGCCGCGCAAACTCTTTCAGCGCCTGATCCACCGCTGTCTTGCCGTACTGCCGCTTCAGGTCTGCCAAATCTTCCA